>Ga0315291_10000728_pt1 | contig 43731 bp, 73 predicted proteins | sample YL17G12_20_MG_FD_203070 | JGI IMG/M metagenome (GOLD analysis project Ga0315291, IMG submission 203070) | Sediment microbial communities from Yellowstone Lake, YNP, Wyoming, USA - YL17G12_20 | ecosystem: Environmental > Aquatic > Freshwater > Lake > Sediment | place: USA: Wyoming | collected...
CGTGTACCACCGCCTGACTTCTACTACGGCGTGGGGTGTTCTTGCCAAGAACGACGAGAACTTTGACGTGAATGTTTGGACGGCGATGGAACCGGATTTGAAGGTTAAGGATTCGCCCGATCAGACACGCGATACGATTGTTGACTCCCTCCAGTACTTTACTTACGGAGTCGGTGATCCTCGTTGCGTCTATGTGGGCAACGTCTGATTTTGATTAGTTGGGTACTTGGATACCTTAGAAGTAAACAACGGGGGATGCCGCCAAGGGCATCCCCTTTTAACCACAGGCAGATAGGATTCACGAATGACAAGTCGTACTGTCGTCTGGGAGATTTAAATGAGTACATTTCCTGATGGTGTTTTTCAGTATGGTGGTGAACCCGTAGGCGGGGTTAGGTATTCTAGCCCCTGGGCAACCGCCTTCTTTGTTGATGGTACCGATGGTGTCGATACTTTTGATGGGAAAGGTCCAGACACGGCTAAAAAGACGATTCAGGCCGCAGTAACGGCGGCTGGTTCAAATAACGTTATTTATGTTAGAGATAAAGGTTACTGGACCTCATCTCAATGGGGCAAATCGGATACCGGATTTTATCACGAACAAGTTACGGTTCCCTATGCCACTCAAAATATGTCGATCATCGGCGTCACGCCGCATCTTTATGATGTTTATTTTGGTCCAACCATTAGATGGGGTGACGCGGCAGATCATACCGGTTACTTACTTCAGGTCTATGGCCCCGGAATCAGCGTCTATAACATGGCTTTTCAAAATGGTTATGGCGACGTAACCAGAGGAGCTTGCAAAAACGTCTTCCTGGAAGGTGATGCCGCCGGTGATGGTTACGGCGTAAAGGCCGGTTCTATTGGTGCGACATTCTATAACTGTCTCTTCAGAGACGGAGACTTTGCTTTATGGGGCGGTTATAACTGTTCCGTGATTAACAGTTGTTTTGAGTCAGAGGGAACCAGGGATACGGCAAGTTGGACGAATTTAGCCAACAATCTGCCTTCTGGCGGGCATAAATTAATTGGTTGTTCTTTTATGTCTCTATATGGAGATAATCAAGCCACGGCTCAAGTTTACACCGCCGCCGGTGCTCACAAAAACATGCTTATCAAAGATTGTTATTTTGAACTCCTGCCCGCTGATTCTCATTACATGCACTTTGGTGCAACTAATACCGGGTTAGTTACTGGTTGTTATTTCAATAGTGCCGATATTTCATGCGGAACCGCAGACGACACCGATGAAATATATCAAGGAACAGATGGGTCTCCTGCGGTTGTTGGTTGTTACGATTGTAGTGGCACATTGATTGCTGGTTAAGTTTACCAATGGAAGGGGGCGGGGTAAATAAACTCGCCCCCATTCCGATTTAACGGGAGATGGTATGGCGAATATTATTACCCCTAAATCAAGTTCTTTCGGAAAAACCCGTTCTGAACAAGAAACCAACATACGTAAAGAATGGGGTCAAACCATTACGGATGAGCAACTTGACAAGATTAAATTCCTAGAAAAACGATTGAAAGAAAGAACCGGGTCGGACAGAAGTTTTCTTACGCCCGTTGATGCCGATAAAGTAAAGTGAATGGATACCAAGATAACGATAGGGGTACTTAGTCAAGGAACCATTAAGACAGAGACGGTATCCAGTCTTATCATGGCGATAAACGCCATCTATGTTCCGATTCAAGTAATGTTCTATCAAGGTGCGTATATCCATGATAGCAGAAACAAGATTGCTGAGGCCGCCATGAAAGATGGTTCAACTCATCTGATGTTTATAGATTACGATATGGTATTTCCGGAGAGTGGGATAACGACCTTATTGAGTAGGGGGAAAGAAATAATCGGCGGACTGTATAACGCCAGAAAATTTCCTCTTAAATTGGCCGCGTTCGGCGTAAATTCCGAAGGATTTACGCGCCAGATAAGGCACGATGAGGTTCCAACCGAACCATTCAAGATTGGTGGCATTGGAACTGGGTTTCTATTAATTGAAACGGGTGTGTTCAATAAGATTGAACAACCGTATTTTTCAGTTGAACCATGGGGTAATGGGACCATCGGAGAGGATATTTACTTTTGTATAAAGGCCGGGAAGGTCGGCATTGAGGTATGGGCGGACCCGACCATACCGTTAAAACATATCGGAGATTACGCGTATTAGAGGAGATTATGCCTATATTCGATTTTGCCTGCGTGAAGTGCGGACACCACGAAGATGATGTCATCGTTTCCAGAGACGGGGTTGAAAAGATGTGTCCGAACTGCGATTTTTTTATGAAGAAAAAACCAAGTAGATTCCACCCGATTTTCAATGGTTCGGGTTGGACGCCTAATTTTGGTTCTAAACGAGGAGAAGCATGACTGAATTAATCACGATTTCTACGCTTAATGAAAAGCTCAAAGAGATCGAGGCAAGATTTAATGAGGTTACGAGGAATCTGGTTCAGGCGCGGGATGAACAGATCAGGCTCCGGGGAGAGTTCGACGCCCTGACAAAACTGAAGGCGGAAATGGAGAAAAAAGACGAGGTGAAAGATGGCTAACGATATTACGAAAAATCCGATTTATATTACCGACACGGGGGTCATTACAACGACCCCGCTTTGGATCAAGAAGATTTTACTTGTTCCGGGAACCGCCGCCGATACCGCGACGTTGAAATATTGGATTGAGTATCCCGGAAAAGAACGTGTTCACAAACAGAACATTACGACAGACGCGGATACGACAGATTATCTGGGTGCCACCGGAGAATTTGCGGTAACTACAATGGCTGTCGTTACGGATGCCATCCATATCTATAAGTCGAGTACGGCGTTGAATCTTGGAACATGGGAGATTGGCACTAGATCAGATGACAACCACATCCATGTTCTTCCGGCCACGATAGTAAACGATGCCACGGGGGTTTATTCGTGGAAGGTTTATGCGAGTTATCCACTTGCCGAAATGAAGTCCCAGGCAACGAATCTCCTCAATTATGAACTAGACTTCGGGCCACGCGGACTTTATGTACCCAACCTGATGGTTACGGCATTGGTGAGCGGCGGACAAACGGCGGCCCAACTGTACATTTATCTTTAATCCGGGGGTTTAGATGGCGAACGATATTGCAAGGAATCCGGTTTATATTGATGAAGTCGGTGTTATTACAACCGAACCTCTTTGGATTAAGAAGATCGTTCTTGTTCCTGCCGCCGACGGTGATGCGACTACCTTGAAGTATTGGATTGAAAATCCAAATACGGTACGAGTTCATAAAAAGAGCAAGGCGGCCTCAGCCGCCGGAGTGCATACCCTAACATCTACGGGAAACTTTGACACTGCCGCCACCCCCGTTGAGGCCATCGTTGCCGACGCCATCCACATTTACGAGTCGAGTAGCGGAAACAATGTCGGAATATATGAGATAACCGCGACCTATACTCCCGATACCGTTGATGTTTATCCCGGACTTACAATGGAGGATAACAAGACGTATTCCTGGAAGATATATGCGAGTTATCCTCTTGCCGAAATGAAATCTCAAGATGCGGCAGGGGTCGGAAATCTGCTTCTTAATTATGAACTTAATTTCAAGGGGGACGGACTTTATGCCCCGAATTTGATGGTTACGGCACTCTCTAAGAGTGCCTTACTCTACGTGTACCTGTGATGCTTAGAATTCCAGATGCCATTAATTTGGCGAACGGTAAAAAGTACTACACCTGCCGCTTATGTGGTGCGTCATACGATGAGGTGGAGATACCATTCACGTCAGGAGTAACCATTCCGGTTGTTCCCACCAGTACGACCGTTGGTGAAACACTTGCTGGGGTAACTTCCGGGGATACGGCTGTAGTTGACAACGTGAAGTTGATTTCAGGGGCATGGGATGGAACCGCCGTTGGGATTGTCTGGTGTACATCGCCGACGGGATTTGACTTTGATACTGGGCATTGGGGATATAGGCATCCTATAACTGGTGTTTATGAGGCCGTTACTGGGACGGGAGGGGCAACCAGATTCACGTTAAACGGATACGGGAACAAGAAAAGTTATGGCCGATACTATCCTGAAGATGAAATAGTCGAAAGAGACGGAACCTATTTATGTTTGGCCCACGACCAGGCTCGACACTCGTTCAAGGATAAGGACGAGATAGACGCAAATATCGACGAAGGAGATAGATGAACATGAGTGAACTGAAATTGTCTCCCTGGGGAGACAGGCTTTACATAATTCTGGACGAGCCGAAGGAATCTGTCGGGACGATTATCCTGCCGGAGAGACACAGCGAAAGAAGCCGCGTAGCGACAGTTTCAGCGGTTGGTGAAGAAGTGAAACACATTAAGATTGGGGACAAGGTTCTAATTTCTTACTATACGGGCGTTTTCATTCACCTTCCGGATTTTGCGTTTCGCGGAAAAGAGGACTTGCATCGTATTGTGCGTGAGGACGAGATTTTAGCCAAGATCGAGGTGTAATATGGGGACTTATACATTCGATAATTTCCGAACTTATTTAAAGTTGGAACTGGGCCAACGGAAAGACATAGAGAGTCCCACCAATTATTATTCCGTGTGGATTAACGCCGCCTATCTGTCACTCACGACCAGAGACAAACTATTCGGGATGAACAAGTCCTTCTGGTTCCCTCAACTTGAGACCAGCGGTACGGCGACGACTACGGCTGGCGTCGCCTATGTTCTTACTCCCGATGATGCACTTGTCATACGAAGAATATGGAACACCACGGATGATGCCTATTTAAAACCGATTACAAAGGACGAGTACTATAAGAGACTCAGCAAGGCCACAACTACATCTAGGGGAACACCTACTGAATACGTTAGACTTGGGACAAGTATCTATCTATCCCCGACGCCCGATGACAGCACGACGGCCCTGACTATCTATTACAGGATGGTTCCCGCAGTCCTTGAAGATGCCGATGATGTGACCGTCCTTGGCCCGGAGTGGGATGAACCCATTTTGGAATTGGCCGTCATTCTGGCACACCTGAAACTTCCGGGGGAACGTGATGTGGCAGAAGAGAAGAAGAAGGCGTGGACAGAAGATGTTCTTGGCCTCATGGGGATTTACAATCAGGAGGAACGGGCAAACGAAACGGTTCTTGGGATGAACCCGATGTCTGGTTCGGGGTATTAAATGATAATTGGAATACTTACGAATGTCGGCCAGCAATGTATTGGGAAATACATTTCCGACTATACGTCCCATTCTCTTTATATAGCTTGGGGGATGTGCAGTACGGCTAATGCGGCCCTTGAAACCGACACCGCCCTTATTGGCGAGTTGGATAGGAAAGTGGCGACCTTAACGCCAGTCACCAACACATTAACCATATTGGCAAGCAAGACCAATATTAATCCCACGGAGATTCTTGAGGTTGGTATATTCGATGCGGCATCGGGTGGAAATATGCTTTATAGGGGCTTGTTATCCGACGATAGCGTTACGGCTAAAAGTAGGTGGGTAAATGCCGGGGATACCATTTCGGTATCAGTTGTTCTTGACTTTGCGAATGGGACGTTCACATGATTACAACCGCCGGATTTGCTGTTGTTGCAACTCTTTCTGGAAACACGAGCACTGCTGATTTTGCGTGGATCGCCTATGGAAGTGGTGCGACGGCGGAGGCCGCCGGGGAAACGGCATTGGTGACAGAGATCGGACGCGTGGCCGCAACCATCACGACTAGTTCTATTCTCAAGCCGAATGATACGGTAAAATTTTCAGCTAATGTCACCGTGACGGCGGCGGGAACGGTTGCGGAAATAGGGGTCTTTACGGCGGCGACGGGGGGAACAATGCTCCAGAGAAAACTTTTAGTCCCACCGTTAATATATAAAATCAACGATACATTGTCTTTAATAGCTACCGCGACGGTCAAGAATTATGCCTACGGAACGGGAGCAAGTTGGTAAAATGGGAAACTCAAAATTTTCTAGGCGATTCATAATCCGACCAACGGAACATCTTTATGACCTGCAATATGCGTCTGCAAACGCCAACCCACAGGCCGCCGCATGGCCGTCCATGAATATCCAGATGTATCGGAAGTCCATTCAAAAGAGACCTGGATATACACAGGACAGGTCAATGGTATCCGGCGACACAATTCAGGATTGTATCGTTTATACAAAATATAACAATAAAAGTTATTCTTTAATTTTGACGGACGCCAATCTTATCAGGCGCGAGCCGGATGCGGTTTCGGGTGGAACGTGGTCTTATCTTACGGAAACATATACGGGTGGGACAACCGGACAGGCGATCACCAATGGGACTACCACCGTTGAGTTTACGGACACGAGTTTGATAGCCATCGGGGTAGTCGCGGCTGATGATAAATTTATCTTAGACTTGGCCGCCGATCATGTCATTGATAAAGAGCCGGCCACCGGATCGAAATGGTCAAATATAGCATCGGTTACGGATGCGGATACCCTCGTTTTAAGTGCGGCCTATGGGGGGTCGCCAACTACCGATGAGTATAAAATTCGGAAGGTCTATACTACGCCAGCCGGGGAGCGGTGGACCTGGGCCATAGTTAATGACAAATTCTGTTTTACTAATGGGGATACGGCTGTTCAATATTGGGACGGAACTGGATATGCGAGTGCGTTAAATTCCGTAAGTGCCAATAAAGCGAGATATTGCTTGAATTATGCCGATCGACTTTGCCTAGCCGATCTGTATTTCTCGGAAGATGATGGGGTGACAACTATTCGGCATCCGTGGACTCTTAGGGTTTCGGCAAACTTAAAGCCGGAAACCTATTTGGCGGATGGGGATACCACTTCTGCGGATTACGATTTCCTTGGAACCGACGACGTTATAACCGGTCTTGGACAAGTCGGGGACAAGATAGTTGTTTACAAATATAACACACTCATTTTTGGGAACAGAACGGGGAACGCAACGGCCCCATTAGAATTTCCCACCGAGCGTCGAGGGATGGGATGTATTGCTCCATATTCAATAATTCCGGTTTCTGGGACAAACGTATTTTTAGGAAGTGACAACTTCTATTCCTTGAACGGGGATATTCCCGAGCAATTTGGAGATAAGATTAAAGATAAGTTTTTCGACGTGGTAAGCGAGACGGACAGAAAGAGAATGTGGGGAAAATTACTTCCGGGCCAGAGAAAGATTCTTTGGATTACCAACACCAATTCCGGGGAGGGACAGTTGGCTTGGGTATATGACTATGGGAATAAGGAATGGGCAACATGGAAGTTTTATCAGGACATTACGGGTCTTGGGGAGATTGCTTAGATGTCTGCTGTAATAAATCCACCCATCGGCCTTACGGCAGTTGCCTTCAGAACATCAACCATTAATTTAAGTTGGCAAAATCCGGAGGGTTCCGGCGACAATGTTCTTATCTATAGAAGTACGAATGGTACGACCTATACCCTTATTGTAACCCTTGCCGGGACAGATAGGGCATATTCAGATACCACTTGCGGAGACGGAACACTTTATTATTACAGGGCCAGGGGGTGGAGTGATCTTTATGGATACTCGAATTATTCAAATGTGACAACCGCAACGACGACTCTCCCGGCCCCGAGCAATTTGGCCGGAGTAGCAAACTCCACATCGAAAATAACCCTGACTTGGCAGGACAACTCACACAATGAAACCGGATTTGAAATCTACATGAAGAAAGAGGGGGGTTCCTATGGCTCACTGGGTACGACTGCCGCCAACGTTGAAACCTATGTAAAAAGTACGGGTCTTGCCGCGTCTACTTTATATTATTTTAAGATTAAGGCCACAAATGCCGTAACCTCTTCAATATTTTCTAACATGATAACCGTAGCCACAAATGACCCGGATACTGAAACTTATCCGATAACACTTTCAAATACCGGGCATCAGGATATCTTGATTATAGATACGGTCAATGCAACTATTATTAAAGCCCCGGTCATTACGGTTCCTACAACCGTGACACTTTCAGATGTTTTGACCAATACTTTTGATGTGGTGGCTACCGACGGGGCCATACATAAATTTGATACGACTCATGCCGATAATGAATATCCGGTTTCATCCTACATAAGAACAAAAGACCTGGACTTTACGGATCAACATCCGGATATTTCGGGGATGATGAAAACGATTAGAAAACTCCGTTTGATTTACGAGGACATTGATGCGGATACTCCAATTACCGCTTATATCAGCAACGATGGCGGGATAAATTGGAGTACATCATCTGCAACGGTTGGAACCGGGGATGGGCGAGTAAAGACGCAAGACTTTTACTTTATGAATAGCGAGTATGTTACCGGGCTTAATTTTACATTTAAAATAGATTGCCTGTCCGCCATAACCGACTTGGTTTCTAACGGGACGTTTACCGGGGTCACGACTGATTGGACACTTGGGGCTGGTTGGGCATATGAAACCAACGATGTTCGTAGGTCGGCGGCGGCGGTTACGACCATGACACAGGCGATGTCGACGACGCCCGGTTTCCCATATATCGTGGTCTATACCATTAGTTCTTATAGTGCGGGCGGAGTCACGGTATCCCTGGGAGGAACGGATGGAACGCAGAGGACGGCAAACGGAACTTATACGGAAACCATCACGCCCGTTAATTCAACCAGCGGTTTGGTTTTCACTCCAACGGCGAACGGGGCCTTCGATCTTGATACCGTAACCGTCAAACCTGCAAGGGCAAGAACCTTTTTATGGTTGGCATTTGAGATAGAGTTTTTCGTCAGGGGCGAACATTTTAATGTTTAGGGAAAACAACCGTGTCTGCTACTGATAAAAGTTGGATTGTCTATGGACTTCTCGGGGGTCTTGGTTGCCCCGGCCCCAGGTTTAACTATTACAACGGCACGAAGTGGATATTTAATAAAACAAAATACAAGGAACATCTCAAGGCCATCGCGGGTGCCGGAGCAAACGCCATCCGCAGAATTCCCAGCGCGGGCGCGTGGGACGCCCATCCCTACGGAAAGAAGGGCCAGTTTTGCGAATATAGGTATGTTTCCGAGAGTGTCGGATGGGACTTGGATGATTTTAATGAGGCTTATTTCGATACCGTCGGCGAAGCGATAAATATCGAAAACTCCCTGGGGTTGACGACCATTCAATGTTTTGCCGACAATTGCGTATACCACAAGGCGGCAACCAAAAAATATTCTCCATGGTATTCAAACAATAACGGAATAGATACTGTTTTTGATACGGATGCCCGCCCCTATTATGACGCGTTGATTGATAAACACCTTTCTGAGTTTTCCGGCATGAGTACGATTTGGTCTCCTGGGAATGAGATGAACAATTCCGGGTTTCCGGGTCTTTTTAATGCGGTCATTCACCCATTGGTTGATGCTGGTACATTAGACCCGGACAAGTTGACATACGGAACCTACACGGCGGCCATGACGACTACGGTCAGGGCCTATCTTGCCAATGATACGACTAGAAACAAAGTCATCATGGAGGCTCACGAAGGGCCGACATCATCTGGTTATAAATCAAGATATACGCCTTGGTCGGGAACCCAGGCACGGATGTTGTTCAGCGATGATGGTTGCTATTCGGGAACTTCAACGTGCGATAAAATACCGGGTGGGGCCAGGCCGTCTGCCGCACAGTGGTACACCGCCGCTCTTGATGTTTTAACCACTTACGGGGCCTCCGATGGTTCCGATAATAAGCGTCTAAGTTTTGAACATTGTCCTGCGGGATATGACGATTTATCTACCGCTTGTCAAGCGGCAACCATCGCCAAAATAAGAGAGGCATACGAGGCATGGGTTACAACAACCACCTCTCCGCCACTACCGCCGCCCGATACTGTTCCAGCGGCACCGTCTAACCTCACGGTAACTATAAGTGGGGCCACGACCGCCACACTTGTGTGGACGGATAATTCCATTAATGAGCTTGATTTTCATATAGAAAAAAGCACAACCGCGCCGGGAATAAGTGGTTTTGCGGAGATTGCGACAGTTGCGGCGGGTATCGTAACTTATGGGGCGACCGGATTAACCGAGGGTGCATCGGTTTGGTTTAGGGTCCGGGCACACAATGCCGCCGGATATTCCGATTATACCACTATAGTTTTAGCCGTGGTTCCATCGGCGGTATCCACCGCAAAACCGGCACGGCGTCTTGCCAATCTTCCATATCCATTCGGGTTTAAAAGTCTGGATGAGGTTAGGGATTATCTGATTAAGTTGCGATCAAAACTAGTGATGGCTGACTTCACTATAAATCTTGGAGATGTCATCAATCCTAGCGGTAATCCCTTTGTATTTCCCATGGATGGCGTTCTTTATGAGATGCTTAAATGCGACGAAGAAGTTTTATCGTGGGGATGGCGAGAGGGATTGGGGGGGAATACGTTCCTGGGTTTGGATGTAATCGCCGGTGGGGATGCTACGGGCGGAAACGACACCTATTTAGGTTATCAGGCCGGATACCATTCAACGACGGCCTCGGCAAACGTATCGGTCGGTTCTGGAAGTGGAACCTTTTTAAGAACAACATATACCATCGATCCGGATGTTGATTATCAGTTTACACTACGAAGATCAGCCGATATTAATTGTTCCTACGCCCTTTATAAATTCGGTGATTACATGGGTTCAAGGGAACAACAAACAGATCCGAGCCATTATCATTTTCTTAAAAGTGCGGATGGGGTAAATTGGACGACTTGGTTCTCTATAACGGGTGACTTTTATCATTGCAGGGGATACTGTTGCGTAGAGTTTTTAAATAAACTGTACATAAATTGGTATGATTCTGGCTCTAACCCAAGGCTCCAAATATGGGACGGGAATACCGTAACTACAAAGCTTACGTCGGTCGCACAGGGCAACGCACTTGCCGGTCCGATGATTGTTTCCGGCGCGAAATTATGGATTCTTACAGACGTGACTCCGTACGCAGAGATACACAGAAGGGTTGCCTACTGGACGGCAGATGGAACGACATATAACGCCGTTACCGACTACGACGGGGACAACTACCTGACTTACAATTCCGCATATCACCCGGCGGTTGCGGGGGGGGACTATCTCGGTAAGTTCTTATGCAATAGATGGCTTGAATTTAAGAACACGCTATACCTTTTTACATCAACTTATAATACCACTAATTCTTCTTGGTCTTGGCAGGTTTGGTCAGCCGGGACGACGGAATTTACGAAGATTTATGATTCCAGCGTTTTGAATGACGACTATTGTATTTCCAGCGTTGTCGCCAATGAGGACTTTGTTATCGTTACCGGGAATACCACTGCAGTCGGGGGAACCTACGAAGATGCTTGCAGGGTTTATCGTTCAACTGATTTGACGAACTGGAACATTATTGCCACGTTGTCCGATCAGGGACTTTGTTTTGAATCAATAGAATACGGAAATATATTCTATTCGATGTTCGGAGTCCAGACGGCTCCCGATCAATATGTGGAAATTTACTATTGGGATGATGAAAACTCGGAATTTGTGAAATGCAATAATAGTATAATCACGAACAGCTATCCCATATCTGGAAACTTAATTGAATACGGGGGTTCTTTATTTATTGGGAAATGGAAAGAGATATATGAATTAACAAGAACAAAATCACCATCCATCACGGTAACGCCCGAAACGGCGAGCGGGAATACAATAGTCGGAGCGTCGGCGGGAGATGCACCGATATCGGGAAGTCTTAACTGTCTTTACGGATACAATTCAAATCTATCTTTGCCGGGGGTAGAGAATGGCATAGCGATAGGGGCGTATGCGCGAGTTTCTAGAGATAATACATTGGTTCTTGGGGGAACGGGTGACTATCAAGTAGATGTTGCCATTGGACAGACATATGCGATTGGACGACTTCATATCCATCAATACGGGGAAAAGGAATCTGACACATACGGTCTGTATATAGATAACATAGCGACCAACGTCGCATTTGACGGGATAAATAAATATGGTCTTTATGTCACCAGTACCGGAACGTTTACGGGAAGTACCGGGACGGGGACGAAAAACTACGGATTCTATCTTCCTGCCGTAACCGGGGCCGACACCAACTATGGGTTTTATTCGGCAAGTAATATAACGACCGAAGATCAGTTTATCTCATCCCTTGCTATCGGGACGGCCCCGCTTGTCGTAACGTCCACGACGGTCTGCACGAATCTCAACGTTGGACTCGTTGATGGATATCATCACGACCAGAGCCTTCTTATCGCCGCATCACCGACCTTCGTGGCCTTAAACCTGAGCGCGACGAGCAACCAGATCATATTACAGAGCGCGGGTGTGACGGGGACGATCACGGCGACCCCCGCCAGCTCGAATAAAGTCTGGACACTTCAGAATTTCACCGGGACGATCTATCAGACCGCAGGGACGGACGTTGCCGTGGCCGACGGCGGGACGAATAAAAGTTCCTGGACGCTGTATGCCATCCCTTACGCTTCGGGGATGACTACCATAGGAGAGATAGCGATAGGGACGGCGGGGCAGGTTCTGGCGGTCAACGGCGGGGCTAACGGATATACGTGGATAGCATCTGGCGGGGCGCTCGCCCTTGATGACCTGACGGACGTTGATGCAACATCGCCTTCAGATCACGATATTATTCAATATCACGATGGTGTGGGATGGGCACATGGCGGATTGCCCGCTGGTGAGGTACACGATATTTTATCCGCGACACATGGTGATACTACAGCGGATGGGGTAGAACGGGGCGATATCATCATCGGATCAACAGCAACGCCCAAGTGGACGCGGCTAGCAAAAGGAACGGCAACCCATATCCTGACGATGGGGGCCGATGAACCCACCTGGGCGGCCCCGACCGCTGGCGGCGGTGGCGATTTCCTCGTCTGTCAGGTATTCACTTAGGAGACAGAGATGGCAACAGCAGTCAAGCGAGATTTCAGTGCATTAGACCACGGGGCGGGAATCGAGATAACACAGACCGGAACGCCGGGGGACTTGATCCATACGGCGGTTGCCGGTACGACGGCGGGGACATTCGATGAAATCTGGATTTGGGCGCAGAACAACCATACGGCCGCCGTGGTATTGACTATTGAGTTTTCCAGTCATGACCATGCCCAAAACATCATTTCAACAATCCCATCAAAAAGTGGTCTGGCTCTGGTTGTTCCGGGTTTGATTCTTCAAGACACTCTCGACATAAATGCTTTTGCGGCGACGGCAAACGTCGTCACCTTGTTCGGATTTGTGAACGCCATCGCGGACTAGAAATAGGATAATGACATGATATTTCTTGATGCGGTCAGGGGACGGGGGCGGTCGGCCAAATCATCGGACCAAAAGAACGATTGTTTATATGAACATTGCGGATGGGCAACGGCCATAGATTCGTATTCGGTCTATGCCCCCGAAAGAATGATAGACAGGAACGAATCTACTCAATGGATTAGTGGAACCTGGTGCGGTTCTCATCCCTGGTGCAAGATTAACCTGGGTTCTCCCCATTCAATTTGCAGGATTCGCTTTGTTCAGGCCGCATCTAGCGACATCGCATCAGCGATGACATTGGCCGGGTCGAATAACGATTCAACATATACAACCGTCTCAGATGTAACGGGATTGGGGGCAAACGAAAACATCCTAACCTTTCCCGTTAATGTATATCAATATTGGAAGTTCACGCATGTTAGCGGGGGAACCTATGGCTGGCAAATATGTACCATACAATTATACGGACCCGTCGAATAGCGGGTCATCGACGCAAAATATTTTGGTATAGGAGACGTGATGATCCAAGACGACAAGATCGGACTGGGATGGGGCCGTTTTGTCCCGATGTCCCCGGTGAATTTCGGTTCATTCGACGGGGTAAAGTTTACCCTGGACGAGGCCGGGTTGGACAAGGAATTCCATGCCGTATCCAATGCGGGGGCTAATTTCGTCCGCGTTTTTCCGGCGGATGTTTGGGCTAATTATAAGAGCAAGAAAGAGGTATTCCAACCTTACGTCCTCGACACATCGCGGGATAAGTGGAATCTGTCGGCGTTCAATTCCCAATACTTCCCCATCATGCGGAAAGTTTTCGAGCTGGCGAACGCGGTCAATATGAGTGTAATCTGGGATTTTTTTGAAAACTGCCAATTCCACGGAACCTACAAGAAATGGTCCCCCTGGTGTAACAACGTACAGGGCATCTTGCGACCCGAGGAAAAGGCCGCCGATAAATACACGAAGGCTTGGATCACCAAATGCCTCGCGGAGTTCAAAAACTTCGACGTGGTTTGGTCGCTCGGCAACGAGATGGTCTATTCCGGTTTCCCCGACTTCGTGGCGCGGGTCGTTTGCCCGTTCATTCGGGCCAAGAAGTTCGCCTTCAAACGGCTGGTCGTCGGAGCAGATTTCAGCCTCACCAATTCGTATCAGAGCGATGTCCTTGATGCGTTTATCAGCGCAGGTCTGCCGGGATACATGGCCGCCATCCGTCCCATCCACAGTTGCGGGGGGCCGTGTGATCCGCCGGATGCTCGACGTCCCTATGGGCCGATACTCGCTAGAGCATTAGATGTCTTTAAGCCGTCCTGCGTAGCTCTCGTATCGGACGACGCGGTTTATAACGGCGACAGCAAGTGCGACGTGGATGCGCGGAAACGCTATCGACCTTCAGCCGCGACGTGGGGCAAGATGGTGACATACGTGATAGGGCGGCACCCGAATGTTCACTTCGAGCATATCCCACACGGGCCGGACCTGAACTGCCACGTCGAAACATTCAAAGCAATAAGTACGGCATATTACAAAAAATGGGGCAACCGGCCTAAAAATTGGGGCAAGTATCCAAAATGATTATCAGTCCTCATATATCCGAGAATGAGTACCGCTGTAAATGTTGCGGTGCCCTTCCTCCGGCACTTCGGGGAGGGGAAATCCCGACGTGTTATGAATGGTTCTTTGAGGACTTTGAGGACATCCGGCTGGAACTGGGAAAACCGATAGTAATTTCAAGCGGCTACCGTTGCCCGGCGCACAATCATGCCATCGGAGGAGAGTTGCTTTCTGCCCATCTCTGGGGACTTGCCCTAGACCTAGATCGCAATAGTGTTGCCGAAGTGGAAGAATTACGACTCATCGTGGAAATGGTTCATCCAGAATTAAGGATGGAGGTCGTTAAAGACATCGGCACCTGGATTCATATTGATTCGATTTACGCCGTATTCCCGCCAGCGTCAGATGCGTGGAAAAAAGGCATTAGGGTATATAAATGAATTTAGACCTGAATTATCTCAAGAATCCGTCGCCGCTTCTGCGTCTATTTGAACCGACGATTGAGAAACTCCAGTTCATAGCGAACAAATTCGCCACGGGATTTCTGTATATCCCCGATGAACTTAGGAGTCCGCAGAAGGTATTCGAGTTGATGGCGCACTTATTCCCGTATGCTATTGAACCGGCCCTTCGTCCGTTCCATGTTTATTACGAGATTGGAAGATTCGATGGGCTGATCGGGTTTACGAACATCATGCCTGAATATAAATGCGGAGTATTGTTCAAGATATGGAACCCGACTATTTGGGGGGCTACGTTGGCACGGGGTTTGGCAGAGCTGACCGACCGTTTCATGCAGGAATACCACATTAAAAGGATGGAAGTAGAGACCGTAGATGAACGGATGGTAAAAATGGGAAAGATTTGCGGTTTTAAACAAGAGGGAACAAAAGCTATGGGTTTTAGGTTTGACGGAAAATTTTACACAGCCTTCATGCTTAGGAAAATAAGGCGCGAGGACTAGGAGGGAAAGATGTCAATACCAACGATTGCAACAGGCATATCGGCCTTGTTGGGTGTGGGGGGAAGTCTTTTTGGCAAGAAAAAGAAACCCACAGAGTATACGAGCACGAAGGCTCCGGCGGCACAGGGGTTGGAGAACTCCATCAACCAATACTATCAGAGCATGATGGGGAAACCTTCTCCGTATACGCCTATGAATAGCCAGATGTTCCAGGGCGCGAACATCCTGTCTAATGCGTATGGGGGTGGGCCATATCAGCACTATGGAATACAACAGATGCCGCAGGGTGGGATGCAGGGACAGCCACAAATGCAGGGCATGATGCCTGGTATGCCCCAGGGTGGCGGTGGTATGCCACAGCTCCCACGGCAAATGGGTCAGGGCGGGATGCCGGGTGGGATACCTCCGTGGCTTGCACAGATGGCGGCGGCAAAGGGTACGGGGGTTCCACAGAGACAATGATAGATATAAGTAAGTTCAGTAAGGACGGGTTGGGGACTGCGCGATTTGAAAACCTACCCCCCAAAAACCCGACGCAGGCCAGTATGCGGCGTTTTGTTCATAATCCATCACTGCCCCTAGAAACCGGATTTAGTCGGATGAAAAAGGCATGGGATGAAAAGATGGCAAGTTACTTAAACACAAAGTATGACGAACTTTTTTGAATAGGAGGAAGTGATGATGAATCAATTTGGTAATAGTGATGGGGGGGGTGGTTATCGGCCCCCCGTCAGGCCGAATAGACCCCAGACCCAGGGTGTTCAGCGGTCTCGGCAACCCTATCCTGGAGGATCGCAAGCGGGAAATGCTTACGGACAACAATCGCGTCCGAATATGCCGGGTATGCCCAGTCCATCCCCGAAAATGCAGTTTCCCGGAATGGGGGGGGGCGGGTTTCAGACAACCGGACCGTTCGGTTCTGGCGGTGTGGGCCAGGGGTTTGGGGGCCAACAACCATTCGTGCCGCAACCCATGCAGAGTTATGGACAATTTCCGATACCCATACACAGTTCTATACAGTCGATGTATCAGCAACCCATGATGGGAATTCCGGGGATGTTCGGTGGGGGTCAAGCCCAATATGGGACAAACGTTCAGCCCACGCAGGGATACGGACAGCAATCCAGTATTCCCGCAAGTAGATTTACGGGCAATCCGTATATGTCACAGTTCCAACAGCCTCAACCGCAACCACAGCAAATGCCCCTCAATCCACATAGCCCATATCAGAACGACTGGAGTTGGAATCAGTCTGCTCCGTTTCCGGGCATGAGATTTCCAGCCTATTGAGGGAGGTGTATTTTGATTGACACGAGTAAGTTTAACACAACTAAACAACCCACGGGGGCCGTTCCTTCGGCGGGACAACAAGACCCTTACGCCTCATTTACGATGCCGCAACAGACCTTTAACGCTCCCGGTATGGATCAGTGGTCTAGGGCGGCAGACCTATATGGGTATGCGTCTGTTCCACAGGCGGCACCGACGGCATGGGGTACGGCTGAGAACGCCTATAATCAGATGTTGCCCGGCGGCCAACCCGTAGATGTTACGGGATGGTGGAATGCTCAGCAACCTGTATTCCAAACCCAGATGTCTGATTACGCAAAGCAGGCGGCTGAACGGGCAGGGATGGGTGGGATGAGATGGTCAAGTCCTCTACTTACAAACATCGCCGAACAGACGGGTCGCGGACTTCAGAATTTGACGGCTGATTTTGCAGGTAGGCAAATTAGTGCGGACGAGGCGGCACGACAGAGGATGATGGAATCCATGACCGGTTTATCTAATCTCGGTCAAGGTCAGGCCAATCTTGGATTAGCGAATACGGCTAATATGTTTACGGGCGCGGGTGGTCTTGCTAATATCGGGTCTTTGCAGTTCCAGGCCCCGATGCAGGCGGCGCAGGCACTTCAGCAAAGTGGAAATAATATGTTCAACCAACAGTCCAACATGATGAATCAGATGTATAACCCACCGTGGATGCAGGGGGCATTACAGGCCAGCGGTCAGTCTGCCTACGGAACGCCACAGACGTATCAACCTAGTTTCGGGGAGAACATGTTGGGGATTGCCGGACAACTTTTGCCCTATGCTAATTTTGGCGGACAATACCAACAATATCCCGCTCAGAACACCCAGTTCTATACTTAATGGGGGACTTAAATGGCATACAACAGATATCAATCAATTCAGGGATATGATCCAAGTCCGCAGGAAGCCGACTGGCTTGGGGGGATGGCGTATAACCCGTATAGTTCGGGGACGGACTTCGGATTTGCACTAAGGAATACACTTAACAATTTACTCGCCCATAAGCAGGGGCAGGAGGAACAAAGAAAAGCCGAGGAAGAACTGCGCAGAAAGGCGGAACGAGAACAACGGAAGGCGGACCTAGAACAAGAAAAGTTCGATTGGGACGTAGCGGCGGAAAAAAGAAGGCTGGCCGTTTTAGAGAGACCGGAAAAACCCCCGGCTGAACCGGCATCTATTACCGAAGCTAGGGCATTAATGGCATCCGATCCAGTTACATATCCAACGCTCGGATCGGCCCTAAACACCACCTTGAAGATTAAACCTGAACAGACTCCCGAACAAATGGAGGAGGAATCTTTTAGAAAAGCACGGGGGCAAAGACGCGGTGCTCCCCCGAGACCACAAAAACCAAGTCCTTATGAACTGAAAAAGAAAGATATTGCAGATGCCGTTGAGCGGGGGGATATCACACATGAAGAGGGGGTCCAACTTACCCTGGGGATAGTCGGGGATAGGGATACTGCCGCGAAAGGGGCGGCGATACGGCAAGCGAACGAGAAGGCAATCGCAGATGTTTTTAATTCCGTGGGAGAAAAACAACTCCTCAAGGATGCCAGGAATTCCGTAAAGCAGTCTGGCGGTGAAAGTCCGTTTTCTACAGAGGGATATAGGGTGGATATGTCGCGTAAGTATAACGTCGCAAAAAAGAACAGTGTGGATGGGGTGGCGACGGATGATGACAATAAAACCGTAGAGAAATACGATGCCATGTACGGATATTTCATAAGCAAGATTGCACCTAAATATAAGTCTTTTGATGATTGGATGAAGAACTCACCCAATGCCAGGAGACCCGAGTTCGATAAAGATCAGATAAAAAAGTGGTTTGATATTTATGTTCGATGAATCTCAAGACTGGAATTCATACTTCCAGTCGTTATCTGAGGATCAGGAAACCCCGATAGAGGGCGGTCCGAAGAAACCACCGGAACCAACTGATTATGCTTCATTCTTTGAATCTTTGCCCGAAGAACCGGGGTCTAAACCGACCCCTACCTTCGGGGAGAGATGGGAATCGGCAAAAGAGATGGCTAAAAAGGCCGGGAAATCTGGACGCGTACCCATACCAACTGGCCCCGGAGTGTTTGCCGGTGGGGCAAATCCAAGGGAGATTGTTGAGGGCCTTGGGAGGTTCGCTAAGTCGTTTGGCCCGGATATGTTCAGGATGGCAAAACAGACCGTCGAACCTTTTATAAATCCGGGTAAACCGTTAATGGAACAAGGAATAGCTCGTGCCGCACAAGATAAGGCCGAGGCAATGGGCGTGGAAATACCGGAACAGGTCAAGCCCGATTCGTTGGCCCCGATAAAGAACGTCCTTGGGTTTGGAAGGTTCTGGCCCGAAACAATGGCAAAATTCATCAAGGACCCGGTGGGAACATTTAATAAGGAACCCGGTAGTGTTCTGGCGTTGGCCGCAGGCGGATCGGGAAAAGCTATTGGAAAGTGGATTAAAAAGGCAACTACCGTTGATGCACTGACTACCACCGACCTTAACGCGGCGTTCAAGGAAACCGTTGCGCGGAATTCTGGGAAGGGTGTGCCGCCCGAATTGACTAAGGCATTTAAGACCTTAGAAACACCACCCGTAACCGAACCAGTCACCCCGCAAGAGGTCGTTCCCGAAAATGTGTCCGCGCCGCCCATACCCGACACCGCCGGAGTAATCCCCAAGGAACAGATGCCCGTTATTCCTGGGCCGGGAGAGATCAAAGGATTGGGGATAGAGTTTGTTGACGATGCGGGCCGCCCCATCAGTCGTGCCGAGGCGTTCCGTGGCAGACAGGCAAAGATAGAACCATCCGTAGAAGAACCCGGCAAGATGGAGGCCGTCATTTCTCCATTACCACCGATTGATGACCATGTTGCGATAGTACAAAACGCCATTAAGGAAGCATTTCCCATAAGGCGGGGACAGGAAGCCCTATATCACGCAGAGATGCAAAAGAGAACGGCAGGTGTTGCTGAGGCCGGGAAGATTCCCGGTGAGGCCGGATTCTATGCAAAACTAGGAGAACTAAAGGGTCCATTACCGAAGGCTGAATTTGAATCTATCCGAGGAAAGATATCCCAGGAAAATATTGACGGTTTATTTAATATGATTCAATCCCACCCGGAACTTTCCACGTTGGATAAAGTTAGTGCTGGAGAAGGATTGGCCAAGTTGTTTGGCGAGTTTGGTGGCGGTGTTCCACAGCCGAAACAACTTGTAATGTTGGAGAAGGTGTTCGGGCCGGAGTTCGTGAAAACCGTATCGGATAAAACCCCCCTTCTAACCAAATGGAAATCCATTGGTTTGGAAATAGCCAATATACCCAGGGCGTTCATGGCATCTGCCGACCTGTCGTTTGGATTAAGACAGGGGGTTGTCATGGCGGCCACACACCCGGCTATCTTCTGGAAAAACTTCCCGAAACAAATCAAGTATTTCGTAAAAGAAAAGTGGTTAAGGGAATCTAACGCAGAAATATCTGGTAGACCGACATTTGAATTGGCGAATGAATCCGGCGTTTCCTTAACCAATATGGGTAAAGAGATGGTTGGTAGGGAGGAACCGTTCCAATCCCAACTTGCTGAAAGAATACCCATTCTTGGTCAACTGGTCAAGATGTCCAATCGAGCCTATTCTGGATTTGCCAATAGGTTGCGAATGGATGTTTTTGATTATCTTGTAAAGAGGGCCGAAAATGCCGGACGCGACCCCTGGAAAGATAAGACATTGGCACAAGACATAGCAACCGTTGTCAATACAGGAACTGGTAGGGGGTCACTTGGAAAATTTGAAAGGGCCGGTCCCGCATTAAACGCATTTTTCTTTTCTCCCAAGTTGATGGCTTCCAGATTGCAGATGATGAATCCCGCATACTATATAAAATTAGATAAGTTCGCTAGGGTTGAGGCACTTAAACAACTTGTTTCTACGGCGGGTGCTGGACTGACAATTCTTGGTTTGGCGAAAATGGCCGGGGTAGAAGTCGGGACAGATATACGAAGTGCCGACTTCGGAAAGATAAAGATTGGTAATACGCGTTTTGATATAGGCGGTGGGTTCTTACAATATCTCAGACTTGCTGGACAACTGTGGACTGGCAAGGTTGTGAGTTCCACTACCGGGAAAGTTTCGACTCTTGGTGAGGGTTATAAACCAAGAACTCGCCTGGACATCTTAATGAGTGCCATACAATACAAAGAAGCACCAATCTTCTCTTTTGCCACAAGTCTACTCAAGGGTCAAGAGGCATTTGGCGGCGAATTTAATCTTGGTTCGGAGGTAGGTAAGAGATTTGTTCCAATGATTATTCAGGATATGGTGGATGTTTATAAAGACGATCCATCCATACTTCCTTTGAGTGCGCTTGGAATATTCGGCGTTGGCCTGCAGACATATAGTCCAAGTTCATATAGGAAACGGCATGGACAAAGGACAAGTTTACAATGGTAAAACAAACAAGATTTAAGACGGTCATCATTGGTCTAGCCCTTGGGTTAGTCGAGGGTATTGCCAAAGTTGTGTTCCCGGCGTTTCCTATCGTTGAGACATTCGGGTTTCAGGCGGCGATTGTCGGGGCGTATTTGACGGTGAGAACGTTCAGTAACGTCAAGGGGATGGAGAAAGAGAATGGAGAAAAACCTAATTAAGTACGGGGTGATTGGCGCGGCGGTGGTCATTATCGCCATTCTATTCCTTCGTTCATGTAGTCTTTACGATCAGAATTCCGTCCTCAAGGGACAATACCGAGAGTTAAAGAAAATCACCGACGCCGATCATGTTCTATTGACCACGGAGATTGCCTCCCAGTATAAAATCATCAAAGACAAAACCAAAGAGATAGCCGACCTACTTGCCAATGCCGGGAAACCCACCGAGGCCGAGAAGGAAAAGGATGCGGTAATCGTCGCAAAAGAAAAGGAAATTGCTCGATTGAAAGCCTTGGGGGATTATAAGGCGGCCCTCGAACAGTCGCAAGTCGAGAATAGAGCATGGTCTGAAAAGTTCACGCTTGCTGAGGAACGGCACAAGAAAGACCTGTTTGACCTTAATACTAAATGGGCGGCGAAGTTCGATGCCCAGGTTGTTATTGGTAATGATTGGAAGAACGACAGGGATAACGAAAATAGACTTCGGTTGCTGGCCGAGAAACGCATCGGCAAACTTGAGGGCAGTTTGCGGTGGAACAAATTCTGGAAAACGGGCACGACCCTATTAGCGGTCGTCGGGGGTGGGTATATCGTCTATGGCTTAATAAGGGGGAAATAAGATGAAACTCAGCCTAGTCGAAATTGCAAACGCTCTTGCCACATTGGTACTGGTCGCCGTCCTCGCGTGGGTCAAGTATCGGGAGAAGCGTATGACGAAGGCGGCGGGGCTGAGCGGCAACCCCGAACGGTGCGAACAGCACTCCATTAAGATCGCGGTCATCGAAGGACGACTTGAACGGATCGAGAAAGACATTGACGAGATCAAGACGATGAATAAGGAAAGATTGCCATGAACATCATCCAGGAGTATTTAGCCATTCAATTCGCCCTGAAACTACAACTTTCGCCCCTGAACATTGGTTGCCTGCTCGCACTCGGATTCTGTTTCCTTGTTGCGTGGCGATGGTTTAAGGGCCGAACAAATAAGTAGTCTTATATGAAATCCAAAAGAACAGAAAGTTTAGCTGAGTGGCGCAAGACAAACTTTGGTGAAACCCAAAAATGCCTTGAGGTCGCTATACGGGTTAGGGATGCCAAGGAAACCGGAGATAAGGAACGCATCGAAGCCGTTAAGGTTATAGCCAGATTACTCGGTTCGCTTGCCCCAGACCGAATGGCGACCCCGAAGGGTTCAAGTGGGGATGAGAACAAGGCATTGAGCCAAGAAGAAACATCTTTACTGGGTGACCTACTGAATGACGTTAATCCCACCTAATCAAAGTCTGGCGTTTTACCGCCAACTTTGTGATCGTTCGTTCTTCCATTTCGTGAAGTTGGTTGGTGGTTCCGTTGAGCAGGGTGCGATAATCAACCGAACCATCCATCTTCCCTTATGCCGGTTCTGGCAAAATGACAAACTAAAGCGCAAGGCTATCTTTATGCCACGCGGATGGCTGAAGTCCACCATCTTCACGATGTGGGGGTCTGTGTGGCGGTATCTACAAGACCCGAATGTTCGTATCCTCATTACCAGCCAGAACGCCGAACTTGCCAATCGGTTCCTTTACTTTATTCAACGGCAACTTCTGACCAACCAGGTTTTAAGAAAGTTGTATGCGGACAAATTAAAGGGCGTCGATAATGCATGGGTTCAGTCAAATCGCTGGTCTCAAAAGTACCTGGACTTGCCGCGAGATTTGGACGCGAAGGAGCCGACCATCACCTCTATCGGCATGGGCGGGGCGGCCCAGTCCGGCCACTATGACTTCATCTTCATCGACGATCCGGTGGGGGCCAAACACATTGACTCTCCGGTGGAACTTGAGAAGGTGTTTAGATGGCACGACAACACGCCTGAACTCTTGATTAACCCCAATCCCCAGTCCCCGGACGGGAGTCAGATAATCATAATCTGCACGTTCTGGGGACCGGGGGATTACGGGAACTATGTCATGGAGAAGAACCCTGAATACGAATGGCGCATCGTTCCGGCCCTGAAGGACGATACGTTGGTTGACGAAAAGAACATCAAGTGGGTACAAAGTCCCCTGTCCGAACACGATGAATCAAACTGGAACGACCCGCCCGATGAACGGTATTCCACATCTTATTACCATGATATGAGGGACAACCCGGAATTACAACAGTTGTTTTGGAGCCAACATCAGAATAATCCAAAACGGGCGTTGGGTCTTACCAAGTTTGACCGGGTATGGCTGAGATACTTCCATTTTGAGACCATCGAAGATAAACAATGGGTGGTGTGCGAAAAGGACGACGGCAAGGACGGTGAGAAATTCATGCTGGAGTCCATCCCCTTGCGCGGCATCGTTGACCCCGGCGGGTTTGCGGATACGAAACTGATGAAGAAGGGGAGTCGGAATACCATCCTGATTGCGGGCCAACCCCGAAACTCGATTAAGAAGTTTGTCGTCTATACGTCGGCAGAGAAGATGAAGAAGCCGAGCGAGTTTATGGAAAAGTTGTTTGATGCCCATAAGACATTCGCGCCGAAGGCATGGGAAGTGGAGGTTTACGGGCCGCAGAAATACATCTTCTATGATATCCTTGAGGAGCGCAAGAAGCGGGCCGTTCATTTCCCCGTCTATCCCCTGCCGATGGATACCAGTAGGGGCGTTAAGGATGGAGACATACAGACGTTGTTATCTCCTTTCAGTAACGGGGAGGTCTATTTACACCGGAGCATGAAGTTCCTTATTGGGGAACTTATGGCGTATCCGGGCGGACTGACGGTGGACCTTATAGATTGTTTGGGGAAACTGTGCCGATACCATTGGACGCGCCGACCCCTTGCGGACGTTAAATGGAAGTTCACAGATACGGCGGTTTCAGAAACGACTCGGAATCCGATAACAGGATACTAGAATGAACGAACCAATTCGCATGACCATCTACAACAGGACGGGCCTTTTGCTTATGGCTGACGATGGGAGCCGGAAGGGTGTTTTCGCCTATCGGGACACCGGATTTACGAAGAGGGATAATCGCCCCTATGACAAACTATGGTTCTGTGATGTCTATAGTTCCGACCCCAAGAAGATTAAAGGCTCGGAGCATGAATCATATAACTTCAACCGTATCCATGCGGGCGGGAAATTCTTCAACAAAATCGGCGTTAATCCACAACAGCTTCCTTTGCTGATTAAGTTGGCGACGATCCTGTATAACGAGGTGGCTGGAACTGCCGTGCCGCCGCCCACGCTACCCAAACCATTGGATAAGCCGACGGAGACCGACGAGTTATACAACCTTGTCATGGGGAGACCGAAGTTCTAATTTCTGAATACCACTCGGACTATTTGGAAGTGGACAAAAAGCGGGAATCCATCTTGGATTATCCCGATTCGGATGTATTTTTGGATTGGTAAAATTCGGATGATGACAATATGCAATCCAGAATTCGGATATATCCTCATAGGGGAACGAATGCTGAGGCTCTCCATTAATGGGTTCTGCGTTGGGGCGATGCCAATAGCAATCCCGACAAGAATATATATCCAGAACCATCCTCTTGGGTAGTAGTTTTTTCATATCCTCCCCCTACTGGTCATGGGTCGGCCCAAGTTCTAGGAGTTCCGGGTTCTCGTAGATATTGCCAATGACCTCACAAACTGTTAATGCTATCGTTTCTAGTCCATGTTTGCCATCGTGGGATGCCACGAACATAGACACATATTTACCGTCATGCCAGATGATAGATAAGTTTTTACTATAAATTGGATGCCTTACAATATCCCCCTCATAAATCTCTTTCCCGTTCTTGTCTTTGAGGCCCGTATATTGCATGGGGATCATCCGTTCAAACGACCAATCTGCAAAATCTATGACTGCCGGACCGTCTATGTCATATCGTTGTTTTAATTCATTCTTTATGGTCTCACTCTGTCTTAATGCCTTGTCTCCGCAAAGGAAGTCCATCCAAAAGAATATCGCTTTGTCAGAACATTGGGCGATCACGAATCCGTCATAAAACATCTTCTTCGCTTCTTTATCCCATGCCCGAAACTTGATTTCCCTCATTTAATCCTCCTATTCCCCGTGCTCGTCTATACACTTCTGGGGACGATAAATTGCCCCGCCTTCCGTTGATGTGTTCCATCCAATTTCGTATCCCAATTTACAATATAAACGGGTTTCACACTTGTCCCACACTAGGCATTCATCACAATACCGGGGATCGTCTAGCTTAATGTCTATTCGCATTTAGTCCTCCTTCTCATGGGGCGACCGAAGTTCTAGTTTTCCTAAACATATTATGCCAATCTGTATCCAACATATCCACAGTTGGGGCAATTTATATTCTTCTGGGCAGGATAACTCGTCAGGGTTTTAGATGGGCAACTATCCCATAATTCTTTGCCGCATTTGGGACAGGCAATCCCATTAGGATGGGGCTGGTTTAATTTCTCTAATGTATGATGTTCTTGCCATCGTTCATCGTTATGTTTATCTAGCGTCTTTAATTCTTTATTCATGTAATCCTCCTTGCACATATTCTTGTGCAATAAAAAACTTGTCACCGGGGCGTCACCGGAAGGGTTATTTCCTGCTATTTCCTGCATGGGCCGCACACCACGTTTTCCCCATATAAACCCCATTTTCAGGCGTAGTCCAAACATGACATAATCGGATCCACAGTCCGATGCTCTAACCAGGTTGAGCTACACTCACCGCGTTTAGAATCAATTAATTACCTCACTTTCGGGGGAACCGTCAAAACCATTTGTCACCCCCACGTAACTGGAAACGGAGTTATCGTTCAGGTTTTCCACAGCTTGAAGGGCGGACACCTTGCTCGGATGGACGTATCGCTGAGTAATCTTTAGGTCTCCGTGCCCCAGTATCAGTTGTACCAGCCCTATGTCTGCACCCGACTCTACGAGGCGTGTGGCGAATGTGTGGCGCAGGTCGTGAAAGCGTACGTCTTGAAGTCCGGCGGCGACGCGGGCCAGATTGTATGCCTTATGGATATTCTTGTATGCTTTTTGAGTACGATTGTTCGCAAAAACGTAACGTTCGCCCCGCTTGAACAGGGACTTTAGCAGTACGGCGACCTGACTATCCATCGGAACATGACGGTATTTGCCGGACTTGGCGTACTCGACACGGATTTCACGCGCCCTGAGGTCCACACAGTCCCATCGGAGACCCATGATCTCGCCCTCGCGCATACCTGTATGCAGGGCCAGGAATACCATGTCCCGAAGGTACTGGGGGCAGGCATCCATCAACTTCTCGTCCTCGGCGCGGGTCAGGATACGCTCTTTGAGGGATTCCTTCTCGGAGAACTTTTTAATGTATCGGGCCGGGGATTTCTCTACATAACCATCTTGTATTGCAAGATTAAAGATACGCTTCACGAGTGACAGGTATCTATTGGCGGTGGATTTGGAGTTTCCCTCGACAAGCCGGGACTGTCTGAAAGCCTCGATATGAGAAGGTTCAATATCCCTCATATCCTTGTTTCCAAAAAACCCCACTACCGGCCCGATACGACATTTATCATCTCGGTATGACCGCTTTGCCTTGGCGTAGGTGTCCATGTATCTCCGGGAATACTCCGCGAACGTGGCATACTTTGTGCCGCCGTTAAGGGAACGTACCCGCCGTTGGAGTTCCCGAAGTGCATCCTCTATGGACATGGCCGACTTGACCATGACTTGACGGCGCACACCACCCTCTCGGTAGTCGATGTAGAAGCGCGTGATCCGTTTCCCCTTGCGGACATACACGCCGCCATACCCATACCAGTAGTAGTTGCCTCGTTTTCTGCCCATGTTTAATTGGCCTCCCGACACTATTATAGACCTGTTCGTGTCGGGTGGCAAGATGGGTTTTTTGACGAAACCTAGGTAATTATCTAAATCTACCTGGGATATGAGTAGTTTGCGCCCGATTTTGCGCCACCTTAACTGCCGGTTCTTATAGATGGTCACGATATGGACGTGCCACATCTCCGACAGCTGGCGAGGGGTGTAAAAGGTCATGGGGTTTTCGGGAACTCCTGTATCAACGGCGCTCCCCAAATCTCGCGGAGATTGTTCTTTATAAAAATCGGGACTTTTGCTCTTTTGCATTGGTCCACGAGAAGAAAAAGATGATGCGGTTTTGGATCGCGGTTCTTTCCATGTCCAGTAAGTCTACCTATAATAATCCAGTCCATCCCGAGTATTGTCTCATAGGGAATATAGCCCAACATCGGCTCTACCGAAACAAAATGAAGACTTGCTTTATGCTTTAATATTTCGGATGATCGACCCAAATCATCAGTACTCGTAACTGTCGTCCCAAGCCATACGTTGTCCGGCATCGGGCAGTCGATATTCTCGGGCATCTTCGTCAGGATAATGAAGATTTGCGTTGGGTTCCGTTCGATGACCGCGAAGATTTTATCCCGCCATTTGTCGGCCTCCGGGTGAAAGATTTCATATGTCGAGCATACGAATATCTTCTTGTCCTCAACCCGGAGATGATCAGGAGCGACCAGTTCTTTTTCGTTCAGGGTGTGGGGCCAGTTCGGCCAGAATCGGCTATAGAAAGCCCTCGCATAACAATACCAGCACCCGACCGGACACAGCCCCTTGATTGGATTCCAGGTATAGTCTGTCCATTCAATCTTTGTCTTATTCATTGATTCACTCCTTCCCCCAACTAATCCAACCGTAGACATTCATGCTCATGTAAACCAACTGTGCTATGATGGCGATATAGAGTTCCTTCCTGAGATACAGCGCAATCCAGGCCAGCCCGCCCAACTGATATACCGCCCATGCCGCACGTTTCTTGTGCGCCGTAAGATAGATGCCCAGAATAACGCAGGCGGTTCCCATGAGTTGCAGGGCGACGATCATTTTTTGCGTCCGTATTTATATCCACAAAACGGACAATATGAAAATCCAAAGCCAAAACAATGACGTTCTTGCCGAAAATTTTTACCCAGAGGTGATGGATAATCAGAAGTTGCGGGGTCTTCCCAATACCATAGGGAGTCTATGTATCGACCCTCAATGGTGTCATCGGTATCTCTTGTATGGATTTTCATGTCCTGGTATCTAAAATTAGACCCGTCTGGGTTACTATGCACGGGAAGTCTGTTTATAAAATCATAAAGTCTTTTTATTTCTTCACAACACAATCCATTTGGTTTAATCTCGTTCTTTTTACCTCCCCGTAATCCATCCGTCATTACAAACGGGATTGCTGTTATCATAGTCAAGAACTCTTTTCGTTTCATTTCATCCTCCCCGCTTTCTTCTTATAGTCAAGATCAGAGTAAATCACCATACCCATGAACCAGATAGCCAGAAAGACCAGAACCAGTCCTATCTTCCACATGGCGACCTCCTTTTTAAGAGTGGGCCGGGGTCGGGATTTTCACCTGTTTCGCGTTCATTCACGTTCAGGTTCATCGGAAGGCGACTATGGGATGGGCGGAACTCAGGATTTGGTCCCAATCCGCCTCCGCCCCGCAGGGCGTTGCCGTATCTCTTTATCCGATGATTTGAGGCCACCGCGTTCCCAAATACAGTTCGACCACGGAAAACCATGGGTCTACCATTTACGAACACATGAACAAACTCGCCTTTCACGCTCCCGGCCAAATTTCTTTTACAGCGAAATTGCCCGGATGCAGGAATCCAGGTCGTCAGGCGTCACATAAACCGAGTTGGGGACTGGTTTAAATTTTTCCAATTCGCTACCCAACTTAACTATAAATGCCTTCTTTGGTTCCCTGTATGTGGTGTTTCTTATCAGATATCCAATCACCAATCCCACCAATAAAAATACTACATAAATCATTTAATCCTCCTTTCAGACGTTCTTGACTTCCTTTGCCTTCTCCTTAATCTTCACCGCGCCGAGATTGTGGACGATGATGGTCAGATAGTCGGCATCCCATTCCTTTTCCACCTTGGAATAGATACCGCTCTTAACCCGCGCATCCTCATCATCGTTGGCGATCACTCGTTCGGTCGCACTGATGACCGGATTCTTCCTGTCTTCGCCGTACACCAGAAAGACTTCATAAAGATTCTTCATTTCGATTCCCTCCTTTAAGGGTTGTTTAATTAAATCGTCATAAATAGTAAATGTGTAACCGTTTCCATATTGTTGGGGATGGTACAGCAGGGGCGATCCCCGTGTTCCCCAATCAGTTGTAGTGCAATTGCCTAAAAATTCATCTTGGTTCATTTTCCCTCCTTTTCGGTGTTCTCTGTGTAACAAACTGGTACACTACGCCATCTTCTACACGCCCGTTGGATTTTTTCGTTCGACTTTTTAATTGATTTTTCATCCATCTCCTTTTTAACATTCTCTAGGTCAATGGCCCGATCTTCGTTACGGATAATGAAAAAGGCTAACCATTTTAGAAACCCCCTACTGACGGATTTACGAGTATATAGATTTATTTTACTCGCGCACTCGTGCTCGCCCTTAAATATGGGAAGCATCCATTCTTGTTCCGGGTGTTCCGGGGAAGAATATATGGCGTGATGATGTTGTATTACTCTAGGTTTTTTCATCGGGTTTCTCCGGCGTCCTTCGTGAAATGGACCATCAATTTAGAAAGGTGATCGATGAAATTCTTCTCTGGCAAATTACCTTTAATTAAATTGCATCGCCAACATAAGATTTGGACATTGCCTAGGCTCAGTGTTTTTTCGTTGTTAATTCTGTCTAGCGTTGGACTGTTTGTCCTTACTCCATGATTGTTCCATGACAGCGGTTGCTGACAATAGCGACATTCGGAACCATTGTTCTTAGTAAATGATATCAACTCATCAATAGAAAACTCGACGGCATACCCTTCTTTCTTGTGATTATTAATAGTCATCATGGACCAGATTCTATGCGGGTTTTTTAACTTGTATCCCCTCATATACAAATTATGGTGGGCGCGATGCTCCGGCTTTTGCCGCCGCGTTTTGTTATAAGCCAATATTGATTCTCGTTTTTCTATATATCTTTGTTTACAGCGCACTAGAATCCTCTCGCGGTTTTTTAAATACCATTCATGTGCCCTTTGAGGATCACTACTCATCGCGCTTTTCTCTTGTAACCCGTAGTCTTTCCGGGTCATGTTTGCTTCCCAAGAGTCCAAAATAATCTCCGACCCAATAGAGTAGTTCTTCCCCGGCCTTTAGTTCGTCTTGCTCGTCGTCTTGTATGACTTCCTCTTGGTGGAGGGTCATGCCGTCCTCACCTTCTTCCTCCCAGTTCATCCTAAACCCATTTCCGGCCCTATTAATCGTTACTGACCACATTTCTTGTTTCTCCTCCCGGCGTCGTAAAGCTCATGTAGTTTGTCCTGGAACTTCCAATAGGCACTGGTTATCCTGTTTCCCTCCAGCCAATCGGCATCACTCATTTCGGCCTCTACCATGTAACTTCTCCAATCTTCATAGAGGTCGGTCGCGGAGTACTCTGAACTTTCGTCCCGGTCGATATAGATTTTCATTTTGCCCCCAGTAGCATGATGATGATAAGGCCGAGAACGCCCAGTATCATGCCCGCCAGATATTCCCCTTGCGTCCTGTCCCATTTCCGGCGCGTCATGCTCCAGCCATACCAGGCAACGTATGCGCCGAACATGAACTGCAACACGTCACGGATCACATGTAAAAGTTGTAGTGCCGTCATTTGTCCTCCTAAATAGATGTCTTAGACTTCGCCACGTACCCCTCTAATAGGTGGTATACCTTCTGGGTAGAGGTCACATCTTCGACGTTATGCGTCCAAATAAACTCAAGCGATTTCCCGTTCCCCGCCGATGCCGTCTGCCATACATCCGGGGTCAGGGGGTGCGTCTTGGCCTCAATCCCGAAGAACTCGCAGATGACTGCCAATCTGTTAGACCGCAGTTTCAACTTATTCTTAGACATGAGCCACGTATCCGTTACCCAAATGTCCTTGTACAGGGGGAAGTCGCACCCGTACTTAATGGCCCTGGTCCTCGCAAACGGTGCGTCGAATCTTCTGTCCCCGCCGTAATGAACGACAATCCGGTTGAACTTCTTTAAGTCCCGGCACATTTCGACTACTAGGTTCTTGTCAAATACACTAGACCTGACCTCGCGAGGGGTAAGCACGCGCCCGTAAACCTTCCCATCCGTGTCATCCAAGATGGAATAGGAGAAGATGTAGGCGAAGTCGGCATTCAGGCCGCTTGTCTCAAGATCAAATATCCCGACTCGCTCTTGGAATGGAGAGTCCAGTGGTTTTTCGCGCAGGAAACACGGGTAGTGGCTTATGCCGTCCATGCTGTGCGCCGAACACCTCCAGCCGTACAGCCACCTGATGTCGGCCAGTTTCATACTGTTAATCGGTGCTTTCAATTAGACCTCCTTTTCGACCAGCGTGTTGCGACCCGTCTTGCCGGACTTTTCCATCCTCATTGCCGATTTTCGGCCATGTACAGGAAAAGAATGCCATTCTGCAAGGAGCGGGAGAAGTTCTTTGGCTACGTCGGGATGCTTCTTGAGTGCCGCCGCAAGACTTGTCTCATTTTCCTTCTCTGAATATCCGGTTCTATATGGGTAAAGGGGGCAATCTAACAGATGGCAAAACAATACCTCTAAATAGCTACCCCCGGCACATTCTCGGCAATATGCCTTAATCGCCCTTAGTCTGGCCCCTTCGCCCTTCATTTCTTCCCTTTCTTCTTTTCGGCGGGTTTCTTCGGGGTATGGAACCGGGCCTCGTGCGCCTTATACTCCGACCTCAGATCGCCGATGTAATCAAAGGCATTGGTAATCCGCCTGCTCAAGATGTCCATGTCTTCTTGATGCTCTTTTCTGTCGTTCTCTATTCCATTGAGTACTTCGTTTACTTTGAAAACATGCCCGTCTTTGTTATTTTCCCATACCGGATTCTCATAATTGGGAACACGCCAGAAAATGTTGTCTTTTTTTGTCCATCCATGAAATAATCTCATCAGAATAACCTCCTAAATGATTTTTTATCCGCCGAATCTGCCGCCGCACGACTCTCCGGATATTGCCAGCCCGCCCCATCCGTAATGAACTTAGATGCGTTCTCTATCTTGAAATGAAGTGTCTTTCCGTCCGGACTATCATTCGTTTTCCAGTCCTTCGCCTTGAGTATCTTCATTACCCCCGACGATATGCTTAAATACAGGGTTGCGAAGTCCTGCGTTATGTCGCCGCCCCTCCCATATTCCTTCCCGCCGGACTTCTGGAGTGCTATTATCGCAATACCCGTATTGAGTTTATCGAATATCTTTTTTATATCATCCCCCGCCGTGAAGAACTCCGTCCCCGAATATAACCAATCGATAACATTTATATCGTCCGGCCTAATAACATCCTGAAAATCAACCGACCTCCAATAACTCTTGAAATTCCACCCCTCAAGTGCCGTCTCCTCAAACATGGACAGCCGCTTTTTCAATCTGGCCGGTCCCAACTCAGACGAGAAATAGTGGCAGGGGAACTTATCCATGTTTAATCGGATTGTCTCAAGACAAAAAGCTGACTTGCCCTTACTACCTTCCCCGGCCAAAACAATTAAACTCTTGGGGTATATGTTAATGATTTCGTTTAAGCCGAGAGGTAGTTTGAAGGGAATGGGACTATCGGGGGCGTTAAGCCAATCCATCTCGTCGCACTCGCGCCGGACTAACCGATACATCCCGTCGCGCTTCCCCGCCGATTCGAGAACTCCCCTGTCTCGCAATCTGGACAAAATCACCCGAACGTTGGATTTATCTCTGGACGTAACATTCTGTAAGGAATTGAAACAGTCTGTTACATTGAATATCCCAGTCGTGGATTCTGCCCATTTTCTGATGTCCTCGGCCATGGCGTGTTCTCTTCGGCCCATCAGCTTGACCGCCGATAAACCCGTAATCAACCTGATGGACTCATCCGTATCCCCATCATAGGCAGACCGCGCTATCTCGGTGGCGACCCCGATGATATTTCTCAGCCCGGACTTTTCCTTGACTATCCTGGCATAGGCATAGATGTCTGCCCCGACCTGAAGTCCGTCGGCCAATTGCCCGATCTCTGCCGCCGATACCCGTTCGCCTATGTTCTCGTAGATTGAACCCACGTTGACTTCCTTGTTGTCAACGGACAACGTGACGATGGCGCGGAAGATTTCACGATGTCGGTCAAAAAAGAAATCTTCATCGGAGACCAATGCGATTAAATCGGGAATTCTTTTTGGTTCTAATATGACAATACCAAGAATGGCCCTTTCCGCTTCCCCGTCATGTGGCATCACCCGCCCGCTAGTCATATTTTCTCCATTCGTTTATGGGGACATTCTCCATATTTGCTCTTCGCCCAATTGCAATTAAAACAAAGAACCTGAAACATGGGTGGATAGTTATTTTTTTCAACCCAACGATATATAATCGCTCCGCCTTCTCTGGCTTTTATTTGCTTTCTGTGTTTGGCCCCATCATTGTTTATATGATCTAATGCTAGAAACTTCATTTCTTTTTCCCCACAACAAGCGCAGGTCGGGGGGGATTGACTGTAGTATTCTAATACTCTGGTTTTTCTGGCTAAGGCATATTCTCTACCGCGAGTCTTTCGATCTTCCCGATGGGCATAATAGTAACCCCGTTGCTGTTCTCTATGCGTGGCGTTATATGATCTACAATAAGTGTTTATCTTTTCCCGATGGGTAGCACGATATTTTCTTTGACTCGCCTTAAACTTTTCTGGGTGAGCGAGACGATAAGTCCTCGCATGTTTTGCAACCTCCTCTTTATGTGTAGAAACCCACAGTTTTCCCCTGGTCGCTATTTTTTCCTTGTGGGCCATGTAATATTCTTTATTCTTGGCCGACAATTCTTCCCGATGGGTAGAGCGATATATTTTGGCGTAGGCACGTCTTTTCTCTGCCTCGAAGTCGTGCGGGAGGACTTGTCTATCGGTCATGTCTCCCCCCTCCATAACCATTTCATTGTGTCCTCCTGTTCCATAAGGTATTTTCTAAAAAAGACCCTCTTTATATCGGGCCAAATATCTTTTCGCCGTCTTCTCCGGCAGGGCATCTTTTCTTTTCAGGGAAGTCCTAAGTTTTCGCCACGGAATCTTAATATGATCAGTTCTGACATATTGTCCGTTGATGCGAACTTCGTAGATTAACAAAATGCCTCCCCACCTTTCATAATACCAACACTCATTGGTGATGCGTTGAGAATTCCTTGATAATTTGCTCATCTATTCCTCCTTGCCGTCATGTCAAATAGTCCTCTTTGATTTCCGCGATTGCCTTAATGATCCGGTATGCGACTTGCGGGACGATGGCATTGCCGAGGGCTTTAAGTCTGTCCACCCGATTGGGAACCCCTGCATCCACTCGACAAAGGCGGGTTGCAACTTCAATCCATGGGATGTCCCAACCGTTGTCTGCAGGTCTCTTCCTCCCTGTCCGTGTTCGCCAGCTCCGGTCGAGTTCTGCGCCTTCGGCGTCGGGAGCATCGCTATTTGATCCCGCAGTTTGTAGTGCCCGTCGCAGCCGGGGCGTATCTCCATCACCCCACCTTCCGTTTCGACCGAGGAGGGCGTCTTGAGCATCGCTATCTGGCGACTGAGATAGTCCGTCTTTCGCCCCGTTGCTATGCGGCTCGGCCTGAGTTCGCTCGGAACTTCCCGGTCGTCCTGAACATTCGGGGTCGTGAGCAACAATCCAGACCCTATCTCTCCTGTGCGGGGCATTGACGGCACAAGCTGGAATAATAACCGACCTGACTTCGTAACCCTCGCCCTCCATCTGAGATAACAAGTTCTCGAATACCAAGCCGTGCTCAAGGCTAAGGATTCCACAAGGGTTTTCAAAGATGGTCCAGGTTGGCTTGACTTCGGCCAGGATTCTAATAGCTTCCGGCCAGAGCCAACGATCATCTGCCGTTCCTTTTCGCTTCCCGGCAACGGACGCCGGCTGGCATGGAACTCCCCCGGTAAGTAGGGTTGCTCCCCGGAATTGGGTTCCGTCGAAGGCGTGGATGTCGGGGATGAGAAGCGGATAACTCCTGTCAAATCCCATTGATTCTGTGATGGATAATATTTCCCCGCCGTTTCCTCGTTGTCGTGGGGTCTGGGCGTTCCCGGTGTCGGCAACAGCCCCGAACCTTGCCTTGAGGACTTCCTGACAGAATGGTTCGATTTCACAGAAGGCAATCGTCCTGAATCCTGCCCATTGTGCGGCGAGGGCGAACCCGCCGATGCCGGAGAATAAATCGACATGAGTTAGCATTTCTCCCATATTTTCAGTATCAGCCCATAGAAGTATGCCGCCCAGTTCCCGCTAAAGTCGTGCATGAACTTCAACGGGTTGTAGTGATAGGCCGAATGGTCCTCGCGGCACAGAGGAACCACCCAATCTAACTTCGCCCCCGCCCCGATAGTCTTGGGGAAATGATGGGCGTCCACGGGCCGCGCCCCACATATCATGCAGGGACTATTCTTGACGTACTCCGTATAACTCTTGTATTTAAGGAGGTCCGACAATCCAGGGTATATATGCCCCGTTGGGGCAGGGAGGGAGGAAAGTAAAGGCTTTCCCTGACACTGCCGGACCTCGTTTTCAAGATCAGAACGACTTAATTCTCTTGCTTTATTTAACCAATCAATTCGATGTTGTTCATTTAGGATCATGGCCGGGACCATCGGCATGATAATTTCCAATCGTTTACTACCAACATCAATAAGAACCGGTTCCGGGATAGACAATTTCTCCACATAAAGTTCCCACGCACGAATAAGCCGATAAACCTTAGATCGGCTCATGGCCAGGTCTGGATCGGCAATATAAGACTCGAATGTTTTGTGGTTGAGGATGACGTAAAGTTTTTCGTCCCGAACTCTCTTTAATAGACGGGCAAGTTGAATGAAATTGGCCTCGATATTCATCCGGCACTCAATAATTTTTGAGTTTATTTCAAACGCAATTTCAGACTTGTCGATCATATTCTTTCCCAACGTTTTAATGCCGCCATACTCATTTTTGTCCTCGTTTCCTCGCTAATGGGGGGTCGATTCCTTCCAGCATCACCAATTTTCTTTGATAGTTCCCGTACGTTGTCGATATTCTGCCGTCGCAATAACTCCGGTTCTTTTCATGCCTTCTCCATGTATCCAGCCAATGTCTTTCTCAATCGCTCCAATTGCCCCGCCGTAACTTCTTTAAAATCCCACTCATCCCGAACCCGCCAAAAATCAGACAGTTTGTTTGTAAAGAACCTAATCTCTTCTTTGGCATATTCTTCCCCGGTCTCAGAGATTTCCACGCGGCCGCCCACGTAACCCTCATAATCAGGATTCAGAACGGCCTCCTCAATAAAACTCAGAAAAAACTTTTTACTTTTCCACACCCTTATCCTCCTTGAGTATGGCGCGAACGGTATCTAGGTCGTCCACCTTCAATAGGTCGGCCATGATCTCTTTGCCCTGTTTATGCGTTAGGCCCGTCGTCACCCATTTCCGTGTCGCCGCGTCCACGCCCATGCCCCCGTCGCAATTATGTTGAACGCTTCGCAACGCACCCGCCCAACACGTATTCTCACAATGCCTGGAGCGACAGGAGAACAAGCCGTCCATGGCGCGGCAAAACCATCCGAAGTGCTTTTCATTCGTCATCAAGTTTATTCTAATCATTCCACGTATCCCCAATTACGGCGTTTTCATCGGCGCATGGAAAAAGGGCCGAAAACTCCGGCCCGAATCCCCCGCATAAATTAGTTTAAGTCATCGTCAAAATCGAACAAATCAAAGAAACTCTGTAAAATAGAGTCATAGGCAGTCTTAAAATAAAAAGAATATAAAAGCTGCCCCTCTTCGTTCCCCTCCACCCTGTCGGCGCAATCCGTAAGTGCGTCAGCAAAACTACCGGCCCAACCCATTACTTCGTTCTCGTCGGGCGTAAGTCCTAGCATCATAACACCTCCGGCTCACTTGAGTTCAAAATAGTAAAAATCTTCCCCATCTTTCATAAGCGGGAAGGTGGTCTGTTCAAGTTTCAGGGCGCGTTCCAACAACCTATATGTAATAACAAACTGCTTGGCATTGATCTTCGCCGTCTTATTCTCGTCCCGATATTTCACCTTGTAGAGGTCCCTGGCATACTGCTGTGTATTCAGAAGAACTTGGAACCCGAATCTGTTCTTGTCTTTCTCATCCGTATGGAATCGAAAGAAACGCGTGTCCTCGGGTGCCTTCATACCAATCATGTCGCAGGCTAAATGGTTCAGAAACATCCCTCCCCTATTGATGTTGATTGCCGCATAAAGATTCTTCCGATACTCCCGTTTGGGCCGTTCATAAGGTTTCCACATGACACTCTCCTTTCTTTCCTCACCATATAATATAGACCCAAATACGGAGTTTGTCAAGTCCCTCACTTCTCCGGCCACCTTTCACCCTCGTGATCTAGTTCCCAATATTCCAAAAGTGTCAGAAACTTCTCCAAATAGTGTCCCAGTTTATCGAACGGTACCTCTTTCCATTCCGGCATACCTGTCTCTTTGTCCAGGCGCAAAATCCCGACCCCTTCCATCTTATTTCCCGTCATCTCCTCATGGGCATGGTTGTATGCGGCCAACTGCATGGGCATATCCGGCCAGAACCCCTTGCTCGACTTGAAATCTACCAAGTATTTCTTATCATTAATCGTCCCGATAAAGTCCAGCGTCCCGGCATACCCGATCTTACTATATACTATATGTTCACTTAATAAACATTTTACGTCATTTTTGACTACCCAATTAAAAAAAGCATGGTACGGAACGTTTATGTCATCAGCTATCGCCACGGGTTCATTTTTGAAGTAATTTTCTATCGCCGCATGAACCCTTGTTCCGATGTCTCCAGCTTTCTCGTAGTCCCTCTTGGCCGTTGCCTTGGCATATTTTGTAAGGGCATCCAAATCCATCGCCTTGAACTGATCCAGCGTTATTTCGCCGGAATAAACTTTATCCAACAGGTTCTCGCGCAGGTAATTAACTGCCATTTTTGAGTAGTAGGCCCCTGGTATCTTCTTAACTTGTTGGATTATTGTTGTTACCGATGGGAAATTGCCGAATGGTGTTGAGTAGTACCCTTCTTCATCCCTCTTTATCTTCTTCATGCGTTCCCCCCATGCTCGGCGATGGCCTTGCGGAGAGCACCCTCTAATTCATATCCTCTTCCCCACGTCATGAATTGATAGTCTTCAAGAACTTTCGCCGCCTCGCATAGTTTATCCGCCGTCCGAAGTTTGGCGTCGTATTCTGCCCTTACGTGGTCTTCTAGAATTTTCGCCGCGCTAAACGACACCCCCAGGTCCGACGCTAGTTTCATCAGGCTCTTGTTTTTTAGGTTATCCGCCGCACATAGTCGGGCGATGATGGCGTCCATAATAGACCGATTTAGTTTACTAAATCTGAACTGCTCACTAGCATTAGCCTCTGTAACAATGGTTTCTAATTCCTCTGCCAACTTATCCGTGCTGTAGGTCTCGCTCATTTCTTTTCCTTATCCGGCAGGGATTCGAGTAGGGCGCGGAGTTGTCTATCCTCCTTAGCACTACCGGGACCATAGGAATCATTTTCTTTCCAATCAATCACATGGTCTAGATAGTCCATCAATTTATCCTTATTCACCTTCCCCGCCGCTTCAAGGAAGTGAATGGCGAGTTCAGCTTGACTTATTAAACCCAACCTGTATAGGCCATGTTTCTCTGCAATGAAATGGTCAGTGTCAAAATCTCCGAGTCTTGTTTGTTTAACCGCTTCTTGAAATAAAGAAATCGCCGCGTCGAACGGCCCCTTCTCGCTCATCTATTCCTCCCCTCCTCGTAGTCGGCGATGGCCTTGCGAACCTCTTCCAATTGAGCACGATAGGTTTTTTCATCAAGAACACAAGAATCGGCCAACGAATCAAACGTGCCGCGATTAACTTTTTCCAGCCGTTCTGTTAAAGCAATTTGTCTCTCAAGCCAATTGGCAATTTTGTTCATTATCATGCACAACTTGTCCGCCGCCCGGAGTCGGGCGTCATATTCTTCCCGCGCATGGTCGCTTATAATCTTGGCCACACTAAATGACACCCCCAAGTCCGCCGCTAGTTTCATTAAACTCTTCTCGCTCATTTGGCCCTCCTATTTGTCCGCATCTAAAATGAGTGCGGCCAGTTTGAATTTTTCTAGTTCTTCGTTGTTTTTTTGGGCGATTAATTTTTCCTCAGAATAATTAAGAGCCGCTACTATATAATCCAGAGAAACCTCGTCGTCCCAAAACTCCATTTCTCCCTTACCTTGATATGCTTTTCTCCACTTCTGCGCGTTCTTTAATGCCTCTTTTTTAGTTATGGATAAATGCGTCAAAAGATATTCTGGTGTTTCTGTCTCGCTCATCTAATTCCTCCTTTCCCTGCTCCGGCAGGGATTCATAGGTAGAATAAAAATAAAACGGATACCAGTAAATTTCAGGAATGGGAGTTAATACGTTCCAATACATCTCTCCTCCTTATCCGGCAGGGATTCGAGCAGGGCGCGGATTTCCTTTGCCGATTCTTTGTTTTGACTAAGAAGTTCTTCAAATCCTAGCGGAACAGACCATTCGTTTGGAAAAAAGTCTCCAATATTCTCCATGTTTTTTAAACCTTGTATGGCTCTTGTTTTATTCACCTTCCCCGCCGCTTCGAGGACGCGGATGGCGGCCTTGCATTCACCAATCAAGTCGTCCCATATTCCAGTTTCCTCAGCTTCTCCTATAACGCCACGTAATTCATTTATCACCGCGTCAAACGGCTCCTTCTCGCTCATTTGACCCTCCTTTATATGTGGCGGTTTCCTTATCGTTCCTTGTCCACCGCTTCCATTACAGGATGGACGCGGATATGGAGCTGAGGTTGTCCAAGTCGGGTCACCATCCACCCCTACAATAACTTCTGATAGCGGACATTCATGCTTCTCGCTCATCTATTCCTCCTTGTCCGGCAGGGATTCGAGTAGGGCGCGGATTTCGGGCGTCATGATCTTGTTGTAACAATCATTAAATCCGCATATATAATTCCCTCTCTCCGCCAACCACCTTTTGCCACACCCGCCTCCCGTATATGCCGCATCACTAAGAATGGATTTTTTATCGATTGATAATACGGTCTCCTTTTCCACCCTCCCCGCCACTATGAGGACGCGGATGGCGGCCTCGGCTTCTGCGTCCGTTATGCTGAATGCTGAATGCCGCAAGACTTCTACAACATTATCGAATGGCCCGTTCTTCTCACTCATCTACTCCTCCTTGCCGTCATGTCAGTCGGCCTACCATGCCTCTCGAAGTACCGCAAACATACGTTTAGCCTCCTCCATTACGACAATCACAACGTCCTCAAACGATTCCCCCGCACCGATTCGCGCCACAACTAGGTCTGTCGCGCTCTTAACGCATGTTTGTTTGGGCGACATATCCTGGGACGGCTTAGGGATTAATGTCTCCCCGGAGAGACTCTCCGCCGCAGGAACAGGTTTAACCTCATCTTCTTTTTGAATGATCTTCTCAAAACCCACAATATCGTTAGTGCTTTTTTTGCTTCCGTCGTTCGCCGTATAAGCCCTAATTGTATAAGTTATTTTCGCACGTTCCCCGGAAACAATCTTGGTCATGGTTTCCCAGGCGTCCGGAATATTTGCCCACTGCCGTTTCAGCGTATTGTACCAGATACCTTCTCGGTCTATGATTCCAAGTTTCGGCCCTACCGTTGGATGATCCTCGATACGAATCCCCTTGACGATAATTTGTTTCTCGAATTTCTCTTTCTCTGTTGTTTGCATGATTTCCCCCTTAATCGTTTCCAAGAAAGTCTTTAATTCCATCTTTCTCAATAATCTCATAACCCATGGAGTAGATTCTTTTTATTACCACTTCACAGGCCGCCAGAACCCATTTGTAATTGGCCTCCGTTAAAGACTCTCCTGCGTCCAGCTGGCCCGGAATAACCATTAAAGCATCTTCTAGTCTCATTTCTTCTCCCTCCCCCCATACTCGGCGATGGCTTCATATAATCGCTGGCATTCATTGTTCCAATTATGCCAAAACATCTGGGGCCACGCTTCTTTCGCCGCCGCGCACAACGCATCCGCCGCACGTAGCCGGGCGATGATGATTAATTTTATTCTTTGGGTAAGTTCCTTTACCGTCGGAGCCATCTTTATTAATCGTTCATCCCCACTCTTGGTATAACCATCGTCAATGCTTTCTATTCTAGCCTCAAATGCTACGGTTATCTCTTCCACCAATTCATCGGTGCTATATGTCTCGCTCATCTATTCCTCCTTTATTGATATAATTCAACGTAGATGTTTAGATTTTTGTCAAACCAAAACTCACCCACTATGGCCCCGAAAGGAGGCTTGGAGCCTATAAAATTTAACCCCACTACCACATTATCTCCATCTAATGGACAATAACACGACAATTTGTTTACCTCTGTTGGCTTTCTTTCTTTTAACCATTTTTCCATCATTTCATTTCTCCTCCTTATCCGGCAGGACTTCGAGCCGTGATTGCATTGTATCTCTGAGCCGTTGAACTTCTTCAGCTGGCATCATAAGACCATAAGGTCCGATCGTGCCGCACAAAACCTCGCGCCAGTTTTTGATTTGTTCAGGCGTTAATTGTTTTATCTCGCTCATCTATTCCTCCTTGCATATTTACAATATAGCCCTATTTACGGCGAATGTCAAGCTTTATTTACGGCTTTCTTATAAAATCACAACAAATAAACCGACTTGGTTCTTCGGCCCCGGCAATCTTACATGGTCTTTCACACCTGGCGCACAATCGCGCCACCCCATACTTCTGCCATCTGTTGCCAAGAGAAAAGAAATAATCGGAAAGCACCGAACCGTGATCCTGCCGCGCCCTCCAATAGTAATGATCAGCAAGATTTAATGTTCTCATATTTCATCTCCCCGAATGCCCTCTCAAGCCGTTCTGCATACCGCAAAAACCCCTCCAGCCGCCGGTACTCCTCGGCCTCTCTCCGATCCCATACCAGCCGCCCCCTCAACTCCCCCCGCCTCTTTTTGAGTCCTTCCAGGTTTGTCATTTTTGCTCCTTCTGTTTTTTCCACCCCTCAAGAGTTGCGTTATGTTTACTTAACATCCAGTCGCTATCTGGCGACCATTTATAACACTTCACCCCGTATTGATTTTTCATGGAGTTTGTAAACCTCCATTGATCCTTTTTTAATCTCTGGTTTTTATTACCTTTCACTTCCACTAAAATAATCCCCCCGCCTGGTGAATAACATATAAAATCAGGATACCCTTTCTTTGTAACATACCATCCCTTTTCCTTTGCCGATTTCTCAAATGCTCTTTCTGCGAAATTTCTCCTTTCCCTTGATGCCCTAACCCCTTCAATACTCACTAGCTTCTCCATAATTTCTTGAAATTACTCGGGAGAGTATAATAAGTATTCTTTAAGATAAGAATACTTATACACAAACACATTCTCCCCAATAAACACGCTTAATAAAGAAAGAAACGTATGTGTATAGGTATATATACTTATACACATAATACTTATACGCATACTTCTCTTGAAGTACGGCTCGCGCTCTCTTAAAAGACCGCTCGCCGTTCCCTAATTGAAGGTCGATAATCATGCTAGTCGCTCTCTCTCAATTTCTCTCTCATCTAGGTTACAGCGCGGCTTGGAAAGAACTCCATCCCCCTACCCCCTTCCCCTTTATTTGTCTCCCCGGGGATACATTGCGTCCATCACATTGATCGCGGCATAATCAAGGCCCATGCCTTTTGATTGTCTCCGACATTGGCCTTAATCCTTATGGCCGATTTATCATCCCAGGCTTCGAGTGTAACGGCCTCAGCACCCGCCTTTTTCATGGCCCCCAAGAGATTTGAAAGTAAATCTAACGTCATTCCAAATTTAATCTTGGGCTTTCCTCTAGGCGTAACGGCTGTAATTCGTGGGAATTTTTCGT
>Ga0315291_10000730_pt1 | contig 43711 bp, 35 predicted proteins | sample YL17G12_20_MG_FD_203070 | JGI IMG/M metagenome (GOLD analysis project Ga0315291, IMG submission 203070) | Sediment microbial communities from Yellowstone Lake, YNP, Wyoming, USA - YL17G12_20 | ecosystem: Environmental > Aquatic > Freshwater > Lake > Sediment | place: USA: Wyoming | collected...
GCACGACCTGCTTGCCAAGAGCGGCAAGCCGGTGCGCATGGACATCTATGAAAACGGCTACCACGATTTTTGTGCGGGGCCGCAGGGCCATCCCGGGCGCAAAGAGCCGCTGCTCGATTCCACGCTCGAGGCCCTCGAAAAATCCGTTCAGTTTGTGAAAGGCAAGTTGCGCTGACCGGCGAAGCAGGCCCCCAGGTCGGCAAAGACGAATTCTCACCACCAAGACACAAAGACACCGAGACTTAGAGCGCATTATTCATGAACGAAGCGGTTTTGGCGCCCCGTCCGCCGCGGCGGACGGGGCTTCGGACCATCAAAGAGTCGGGCGCCCAATACGCTGTCACCGCGAGGATGGGCCGCCGGCCGAGGCCGCTGAGATCGCGAGGGCATTCCCCGATTCTGGATCGAAGGAGCCCACTCGGCACTGGCTGGACGTTCCGGGGCGTGCCAGCCGTGTAACACCGTCGTCGGATGAATGGATCATTTCGACGGCCATAGTTGTATGCTTGGGCGATAGCAAATGGCGAACGGGACGAAATCTGGCGCACCTAAGGCACGCCGAACACAGCCTGCCTTATCGCTGCTCGTGAGGCCTGCGGACCGCGGTACAGAGAACGTCGACGCAGAACAGTTCTTTAGCGTAGCGGAACGATGGCTGAGGTCACTGCAGGTGTTCGCACGTGAATCAGGGCAGCACGCCGCGTGGGAGATCGTCGCGCTGGAGAAATCATCCGCCTTTGTCCAAGTGCGCCCCGTGGACGTTCACAGTCGGCGACCATTGCCGACGCTCGTGCGCAAATGGGATGCGGGACTTCGCGAGGTGAAACGAACAGGGCATCCGCCCGAGGGCTTCACAACAGGGGCGTTGAAGGCACTTGACGAGTTCGTTCATTGTGTTCCTTGCGATGCGGTTGTATCAGTGGGGAATGCTGCCAAGAAACGACCTCTTGCAATCACCGCCGAAATTCAACGGCGCGTGGAGCAGGCGGTGGCAGAGGCGGTGTCCGCCGTACCCCGCGAGTACTCAGTGCGCGGCGCTCTGCGTGGAAGGTTGGCCGTTCTGGACAGTTGGAATCCCGAGGAACGATCCTTTCGGCTCCAGCTTCCGCTTGCTCAGTCCAAAGCCGTCCGCTGCACATACCGGGATGAGACGCTGGTGACGGCGCTTGGATCAGGGTTCGAGGGCATGATTGAGATTGACGGGCTGCTGCACTATCGGCGGGACGAGGTGTGGCCGCACCGTGCAGAAGTTGGTGGCATTCGCGTTCTGTCTCGGCAGCAAGCCGCATCCCTGAGGGACTTGGTCGGCCTGCTGCACCTGCCGGATGGGCAGGACTCCGTCGCGTATGTGAGGGGTCTGCGGGATGCCGAGTAAGCCCGAACTCGACGTGTGGGACTCCTGTTGCTTGCTCGGCGTGCTGAACAACGAGCAGGACAAAGTGCCCGCGCTCCTCGCTCAGATGCCCAAGTTTGAGTCGGGTTCAGCCGTGCTCGGAATACCGAGTGCCGTGATTTCGGAGGTCGTTACACTAGCAGATGGCAGTGCTGCGGACGGGCCGGTCAGGGCGTTCCTTTCTAATCCCTACGTGCAGATACTTGCGCCCACGGTAGAGGTCTCCTTTCTCAGCGCCCAGTTGCAGTACAGGTTCGATTCACGGCGCTTGCTGGAGCTAAAAGAGATGGCCGTCGCTGCCGGGTGCTCGCCGGAGCAGGCCACCCGTCTTCGTTCGAAGGACGCGGATATACTTGCCACCGCGCTTCATTACAAAGCGGATCGATTGACCACCTATGACCCGTTCCTCCGTTTCTTAGGTGAGCAGTACATCACGAAGGAGAAAGGGCTCGTCATCGGCATTCCTGACACGTCTTTCCTCCCGTTTGACTTCGGCAGGGACGACCCCGACAAGGCGCGGAAACCGTAGGTCGTCGTCCCGCCGAGACCTGTTAGCGCGAGTTCTCAGCGGGACAGCGAACCCCGGATGGACACCGCCGCGCCGCGCTTCGCCCCGTCCACCATGTGGGCGTGGGGCGCCGGGTGCCGGTCGGCGTGGCGCTAGCTTCCATGGGTTGTCAGGCGCCAGCTGCAGGGTGCGTCCAAGCAGGGGCCCAAACGGGCGCATCACGCAGCCGGATCCGCGCACACGTGTTGCCGGAAGCTGACGTACGCTCGCCGCGTCCACAGGGAACCGGCAAGTCCGGCGGGAAGCCTTTCCGGCGCCGCCGCGGGTGCAGGAACCGGATCTGCTGGCGCAGTGGACCGAGCGGGGCTGGTTGGAGCGAGCAGAGCCGTCGGCGAAGGAGGCGCCGGGGCCTGTACCGTGCGTGGTTCCCAACCCGTTTGGCCGGGCGGGGACGATAGGCGTCGGCGGCTCGCGGTATCACCGGGACTCGATCATCGTGGAACCGCACCCCGAGAACTGCGAACTGTTGCGGAAGCAAATCCAGGGCGACCCACCGGTGTTCCAACCGCGTGGAGGTGACGGGCGATGCCGCTGTGCTCAGCCTGTAGGCACCTCAAGCCGGCACGGGAATTCCCTGTCGTGAAGCGCGGGGACGGCAAGCTGAATCGTCGGAACCCGCGCAGAGAGTACGATAGTCGGCACCGCATCCGCGAACGCCGGTCTGCCAGGACCACTGAGCGCCTGAAGCTGCCTGCGTACGTTGGGGCTGAATCAAAACGGCAGCAAATCGATCAAAAAGCACGCACTACTTTCTCTTCTCCTTTAAGGGCAGTTCTGGCTGACCGATTCTTTTCCTTATTTTCTTCGTCAGCTGCTCCGCAATGGCTCTCGCCGCTCCCTGTTCGGACGCGGCCCAGGCCCAGGTGCTCGATGCCTTCTCTTCCCATAACCGTTTCCCATCTACGTTGAAACAGCGAAGTGTGGCCCTGTGGATGTTGCTCCATCCGTGCTCAACCGTGAGGTACAGGAGGCTGTCCGCGAGCTTGGGCAGCCTATCGAGCAGGTGGTTGAGGGCGGCGGAGTCACCCCGCATCGGTTTGAACTCCGTCGGCTGATTGGCAACAAGGACGCCCTGCGCGGCGAGAAAATCCAGCAGTTCGATAAAAACGAACTGAAATGAATCGGCAGGACTGCCGTAGCCAGCTAGGAGGACGCCCGGACGCTTGGTCGCCCCGCCGGCGAACACATCTTTGCTACCTTCGAGTCGGGATCGCACGTCATCGAGCGTGAGCGCTGTCAGGACGCCGCCTAGCAGGCCGCGGACGTAGTTGATTGGAACGGCAAAGTTGAGATTCTCCGAGGCGCGCAGTTTTAGGCTGACAACACCGATAGCTGCGCCGTCCTTGTTCACCAACGGCCCGCCGCTATTGCCCGGATTGACGGCAGCATCCGTCTGTATGATCCTCAAACCGGCAACCGCCGGGTGATCGCGCAGTGAACTGACGACGCCTGCTGTAACCGTGCCCTCCAATCCTCTGGGGCTGCCTAACGCGATCACCATCTCCCCCACTGCGACCGAGTTGGAGTTGCCTAACGGAATGGTGGGGAGGTCAAAACCAGGGACCTTGATGATCGCCAGATCCCTTCGTTCGTCAAAGGCCAGCACCGTGAACGAATCGTATACTTCGCCTGTCGCTAGCCTCACCGCCCCGGAAGCCAAGTCCCGGATAACGTGCAGGTTCGTCACGACCTTGCCATCAGATGAAACGACAAAACCGCTTCCCACAAGCGTCGCACCCGATCGGTCGATCCCTTGTATCAGAACAACCGCTGGACCAATTCTTTTCACGATCTCAGGTATGTCGGCTGTGTTTTGGGCCGAACCGATTGGAGCGAGCAGGGTGAGCGTGGAGACCGTGAGCGCCGTCAAAATGCGCAGCATCTTGCCAGACCTCCGGAGAGATTCTACCACTTGAAGCAAGCGACACGGAAGGCGATTGTTCACACTGTTTACCCTGCGGGCACGTAAGCCCGGCAAGGAAGCTCTTGCAGATGAACCGCGGGGATGACGGCCTGAACTTGCGCAACCCGCGTAAGGAGTGCGATAGTCGGCGGCACGGCGAAAGTGCCAACCTGGCCGCCGGTCCGAGATACCAGCTCTGCCCCCTCCCAGTACGGCCAAGCCGGGCCCTTGAAGCTCTGCCACAGCCGCGGTATTCTCGTTGCCGAGGCCAGCGAGGCATGCGATGACTTGGGTAGTCGGAACCGCAACTCCGTTCGGCTACGGACTGGGCATATCGGATATAAGAACCACCCTTGCGCGCGGCAGGAACCGATTGTGCGCGGGCGCAGGTCTGGATCTTGCGCGAGCGGTTGCTCAAGTTGGGCGCGCGAGTGGTCGTTTCGGTACGCCGCGTGGTGGTTCATCTGCCCGTCTCGTTCCCGTTCCTAAAGGTGTTTCATCCTATGGCGCTGGCGATGGGCGCCCGCGCGGGGTAACTCCGCAGTACCCTTGCAAAATATTTTTACCCGAAATTGCGAATCGAAGACGGAAGTGTCGACCTCCGTCCCAGCAATTCTCCGATTCTCGCCGGTCACGCGCCTCGAACGCCGAACCATCGCCGGATTCCCACGCGTGATGCTTGCATCGTCGCCCGACAATGCTCAGAATGAGGCTTCTAGCGAGCGTTCATGAATTATCCGGGTTAATGCCTCGGTGTCCCGGTGGTTCAATAACTCAGTTGCAGCAGCGACACCGCATGACGAGGCAGGCGGAAAGACAGCGCCACGCGCCCCTTGTCGCTCCACAGCCATTCCGGCGGCGCAAGCAGTTGCAGCCCGGCGGCCGCTTCCAGGCGGGACAGTTGCTCCGGTGACGGATTCTGCGGTGAGCCCATCTCTTTCCACACGGTGTAGGAGTTGCTGTGTGTGCGGTCGATCCGGTAATGGCGAAGCTGAACGCGGCGCGCGGAAGGCGGCAGATGCCGCACATCCAGTTGCACGGCCGCATCCTGGGCCTCGCTATCGTCGTCGTGATAGTTCCAGACCAGGATCGAGGCCTCGTGGGTATTGCGCGTGGCGATCACCCCAATATCCGGCCGGCCGCGCACTCCGGCTTCCAGAATCGCATCCAGGCCGGCGGCGGCGGTGCTTTCCGCCTGCACCCGCTCGCCGCGCATCAAGCCGAACATGCGGAAAACATTCAGGACCGGCTTGTCGATGCCGTTGGTCGCCAGCGTTCGAAAGCCGGCGAACCAGGGCTGGTCCTCGAACTCAAAGGCCCAGGTGACGGCGCCTTCCAGCTTTATGCCGTGCCGCTCGGCCAGGCGCAGTGTGGCATCGAGCATGGCCGCCGTATAGGTCGGGTACACGGTTCCGTTCCGATATTCATTTTGCGGGTGTGTGGTTGCCGGGCAGGCCGCGCAGCCTTCCGGGTCCGACTCGCCGATGATCACCGGCTTCGCGCTTAGTTCCGGAAACGAAGCGACAATCGCAAACCCCTGCGCGATATCCTGGGCCTGCTTGCGGATGTTCATTTGCACGCGCCCGTCGGCCGTTTTCGGGCTGCCCTTGGCGTGGAAGCCGACGTAATCCAGCGGCGCACCCGTCTTCCCCGTTGCGAAGTTGGTTCCGCGGATGCAGTGCTCGAGGAATGCCCGAAGGAACGCGGCCGCCTTCGGGTCGCCCGGGCCGGTCGAATGAGGGCCGCCGATCCGGGCGCGGGGCAGCGCGCGCTTCACGGCGTCGGCCGCGTAGTCATACAGCTTGCAGTACTCTTCCGGCGAACCGCGCCAATAGCCGATGTTCGGCTCGTTCCACACCTCCCAGTACCAGGAGGCCACCTCTTCGGCGCCGTACCGTTCGACGGCGTGCCGCACCCATTGGTAGACGAGTTCTCCCCAGCGAACGTAGTCCTTGGGCGGGTAGGCCCAGCCCGTCGATATGCCGCCGTTGGGCCAGGTGTGCCGGTATGGCTGGGGTTTGACGGAGAGCGCCTCGGGCATGAAGCCAATCTCGACCAGCGGCCTGACGCGCGCATCCCGGTAGGTGTCGAAGATGCGGTCCAGGATGGTCCAGTCGTATACCGGCCGGCCGTTCGCGTCCTCGCGGTAGGCGTTGGTGGAACCCCATTTCAATGCCGGTGTGCCGTCGCCGCTGGTCAGCAGATTGTGCGCGCGGATATAGGCCGGAACGGGGCTGAGCGCGGCGAGTTCGCCGAGCAGTTCCCGGCCGTGCTTCATGTAGGTGTAGTTCGGCTCGTCATATCCGAAGAAGCACCAGACCGGGCGCCATGCGCCTTGCCCGGCGGTAAGATCGACCTTGATCGCCGCCTCTTGGCCGAACGCCGCAGCCGAACACAAGCAGAGCAGCAAGAGGCAAATCAACAGGACGCAGATAAACGCAGATGAACGCAGATCCCGGAACGCGTTTGATCTGCGTTTTTCTGCGTTTATCTGCGTCCCTGTCACGATTCCGTGCATTCGTGCTCCATGATAGCGGAATCGCCGCGGCTTTGTCGCCGCACTATTGCAGCGGATGGCGGCTGCGGCGGTTAAAATAGGAACGAGTGATCGTGGAGAAGAGAGAAGAGACCTTAGCTCGAAACAGCCAGCGGTTGAAGGGCAACGGAGAAGGACGCGCGGCCGTCCGGCTCCGCCTGCTGCTGCGCGCCCTGCGCCATCGCAATTTCCAATTGTTCTTCAGCGGGCAACTGATCTCGCTGATCGGCACCTGGATGCAGAACGTGGCGCTGGCCTGGCTGGTGTACCGGCTGACCGGCTCGCCGCTGTTGCTGGGCACCGTGGGCTTCGCCGGCCAGATCCCGGTCTTCATCCTGGCGCCGGCCGGCGGCCTGCTGGCCGACCGCTACAACCGCCGCCGCATAGTGATCGCCACGCAGGCCTCGGCCCTGGTGCTGGCCTTGGTCCTGGCGGGGTTGACGCTGGCGGGGTCGGTCCGCGTCTGGCACATCATCCTGCTGGCTTCCCTTCTTGGGGCTGTAAACGCATTCGACATACCCGCGCGGCAGGCCTTCATCGTGCAAATGGTCGGCAAGGAAGACCTGATGAACGCGATTGCCCTGAACTCCTCGATGTTCAACGGCGCGCGGGTGGTTGGCCCCGCAGTGGCGGGACTGGTGGTGGCCGCCGTCGGGGAAGGCTGGTGCTTCCTCGCGAATGGAGTGAGCTACATCGCGGTTATCGTTGCGCTGCTGGCCATGAAGGTCGGGCGGCGGGCGCCGGCCGAGAGCGACGAGCGCCGGGCTGTGGACCATATCGCCGAGGGCTTTCGCTACGTCTGGCACACCACGCCGGTCCGGGCGCTGCTGTTGCTGCTGGGGCTGGTCAGCGTGGTCGGCACCCCGTACACCGTGCTCATGCCGATTTTCGCCGGCCAGATTCTGCATGGAGGCGCGCGCGGCCTGGGCCTGCTGATGGGCGCCACCGGCGTGGGCGCCCTGCTCGGCGCGCTCACCCTGGCCATGCGTTCCGGCCTGCGCGGGCTGGGCCGCATGGCGGCGGCGGCCTCGGCCGGTTTCGGCGCCAGCCTGATTCTGTTTTCCTCTTCCCGCCGGTTCTGGCTGTCGGCGGCGCTGCTGGTGCCGGTTGGCTATTCGCTGATGCTGCAGATGGCCGCGTCGAACACCCTGATTCAATCCATGGTTCCCGACCGGCTGCGCGGCCGGGTGATGTCGCTCTATTCGATGATGTTCATGGGGATGGCGCCCCTCGGTGCGTTGTTTGCCGGGACGGTGGCGGGCGTTCTCGGCGCTCCGAGGACCGTAGCGATCGGGGGCGTCGTCTGCCTGGTGGGCTCGGCGCTGTTCGCATGGCGGCTGCCCGCCTTGCGGCCCGAGGTCCGGCAACTGATCATCGCGCAAGGCATGGCGGGCGGCGAGCCGCCCGAGGAATTGACCATCCGCAGCGTGTAGGGCGTGGCTTGGGGCCGCGCCGGATGTCAAAAAAGCTGTGCTCGGCGGGCGGGCATGGAAGGCGACCAAAGCCGCCATCAGTTCAGAATGCGGCCGAGCAGGGCTTCGACCAGTTGCACGGCCTCGTCAACGGCGCGCTCCACCGGCGGCGTCAAGGTTTCGGTGAATTCGCGGATCTCCGCCGGCTGGCAGCCCACGATGTAGACCTTGGTCGGCGGCACGCCCACGGCGCTGGCCAGCAGCAGCGCCTGCGAAGGATCCACTTGGTGGGGGTCGATCGGCTGGCCCGATGCCGCTGCCGGCCGCGGCCACTCCGGCTCGAGCAGGTAGAGCGACCCCGGGGGGCCCTGGCGGTCGGCGGCGTCCGCGATTATGCAGGCATCGTATCCTTCCATCAATTCGTGGACCAGGGACAGGCCGGAGGACCCTGTTTCGACCACCCGAACGCCTGCGGGCAGAGGGCGCTCGGCCAGACGCTGCGCCACCCGCACCCCAAAGCCATCGTCGCCCCGCAGCGGATTTCCAACTCCGGCGATCAGAATCTTCATGGCTTACGGTCCCGGTGAAGCTCACCTCGGATTCTGCGGGATCTGCCAGGCAGGTCAGGCCAGCACCTGCGCGCGGCCGATCTGCAATTCCGCCAGATCGATCCAATGCCCCTCGGGTGACTGCCGAACAAACGTGCAGGTTTCAACCTGGAAACGGCGCGGCCCGTCGTAGCGGTGGAATTCCTGCCCAACCTGATCGAGCAGTTCCCGCGCGCACGGTTCATCCAGGTCCTGGGCCATCGTGATGTGCGGGACGTATGGAAAGGGTTCCCGATATCCCAGGTGTCCCTGGTTGAGGGTGTCGTGCAACACGCACAATGGATCGGCGCCCCAGCCCAATTCCAGGTAGACAACCCCGTTCAGCGGAAGAAACGTGTTCACCCCAACCATTTCCACTTCAAAGGGATACCAATCGGCAAGCCTTTGGCGGGCCTCCTCTATGGCGGCCTCTTCGGAAATGATCAGCGGCCTTGGGGGAAGCACCGTGACGTGCGGCGCCTTCGAGGAGTGCTGCGGGTCCACCGTGCACCGCAGGGCATTGACAAAACAGGCCAATGGTCCGTGCAGGTACACAACAATAGCGTAGGTCTCTGCCTGCATTGGTGTTGTTGGAGCAACCATACAGTCGGTGGTGGGGAAAGTCAATGAAATCGCTTCCAACCGCCCGTTGCGGCGCCTGGCCACCCGCCGCCTACACAGCGTTGGCTGCGTTCACGCGCTGCTCGCCCGCCCTGACCAGTTCCTCGAGAAATGGCCGTGTGGCCAACTGGTTACGGAAAAACTCTACCGCCTCGGCATAGGCCTTGGTATGAGGCGCGCGCAGCAGGCCGCGCATACGCTGGCATTCCAGAAAGATGAAGTAGGTCAAGGCCACGTCGCACATGCAATAGTCGGCGATCTCCTTCAGCCTGCCGTGCTCGAACTCGGTCTCCACCCGCGCCCCTTCCATCCCGGTTTTCCCCGGTAAACCCAGCAGCTTGGCGACGGCATCGAGCGAGGGCCGCTGCGCCGCCCCGTAGTTGGTCAGAAACTCGACGATGTCGAAATGAAATTCGGGGGCGTAGCGATAACGGTAATTGTTGAACCGGTCGCGGTTGTTGAAGTAAGCCACCGAGCCCAGGCCGTAGCGCAGCGAGCGATGCTCGATCACCGGCAGGTCGAAGCAGCGGCCGTTGAAACTCACCAGCACGCACTGGGGCCCGCGCTTGCCTCCCCCGTAGCGCTCGAAGGTCTGCCAGAAGTAGCGGAGGATCTCCTCTTCGCTGCCGCCGTGTTTCGCGCCGAAGGTCCGGATCGTCAGGTTCTCGTCGCACACCAGCCCCCCGATGACGATGGGGATGTGATAGAGGGGATGGAGCAGGTGTTCGCTCTCTTCCTTCACCTTGGCGTAGCTCTTGCTGTAAACCGCTTCGACCAGCGCCTGATCGGGGTAGGTTTCGATGTCGAAAATCAGGTAGTTCATTGCCCTCAAAATACCACACGGGGGCAAGCCACAGATCACGCAGATTACGCCGACTTCAATCCAGGCAATCTGCGAAATCTGCGGCTAAGGCTGTCACGCCGGCAGCACTGCCTCGCGGATGGGGTCGAGCACGATGCGCCGCTTCTCGACGTAGGCGATGTTGCCGAGGTGGGAAGCCAGCGCGGAGCGATGCCCGATGGCCACGTCTCCGTTGGGGCGCTGCCGCGACCGCATGCATTCCAGGAAGTTCCGCACGTGCGATTGGGTGAGCGCATCGCCCTGCTCGCTGGGCGCCTTGCGTTCCACCTTCTCGCCTTTCACTGGCGACCAGGTGTACCCGCCGCGGCTGATCAGCAGGCTGCCCTCGGTGCCCACAAATTCAATGGCCGCGCCCTTGGTGCCCGGCGCCAGGGTGGCTTCGAAAGTCGCCGTCCAGTCCTTGGGGTACTCCAGCAGCACGCAGATGGTGTCGGGCGCGGTACGGCCGTCCTTGTATGCGTACACGCCGCCGGAGGCCACCGCGGCCGAGGGCAGGTCCTGCTTCATGAACCACTGCACCACGTCGATCCAGTGGGTGAACAGGTCGGTGATCTGGCCGCCGCCGAAATCCAGATAGGCGCGCCAGTTCCAGAACTGCTGCGCGTCGAACTCCCGCCAGGGGCGCGGCCCCACGAAGCGGTCCCAGTCCAGGCCGGCCGGCTTGGTGGTAAACGGAGCTTTGCGCAAATGCCAGCTATTGCCGTGCCACCAGGTGCGCGCCAGCGTCACCTTGCCGATCTTGCCGGTGTCGAAGTAGCGCTCCTTGGCCTCCCGGTAATGCTCGCCGCTGCGCTGCTGCATGCCGCACTGCACGACGCGATTGTGGACGCGCGCCGCCTTGATCATCTCCTTTCCCTCGGCGACGGCGAAGGTCAGCGGCTTCTCGACATACACATCTTTGCCCGCGCCGCAGGCATCCATGCACGGCTGCATGTGCCAGTGGTCGGGGGTGGCGATCAGGACCGCGTCGATGTCCTTGCGGTCGAGCAGCGGGCGGTAATCGACGTAGGTTTGAAATTCCTTGGGCTTGTTGGGAATCTGCGAAGCGCACTTGTCCCGGTGCTCGTCCCACACATCACAAACCGCGGTCACCTCCACTCCGGGGTTTTTCAGAAACTCGAGCATGTCGAGGAGGCCGCGGCCGCCCGAGCCGATCACCCCCAGGCGGATGCGGTCGTTGGCGCCCAGCGCCCGCGAAGTGGCCAGCGTGGCCCCGACGGCCGCGGCGGCGGTGGTGTGGATGAATTCCCGGCGCGTTGCCATCACGAAAATCTCCTTCCCGGGAATTTAACTACAGAATGGCGAGCGGAATCCAGTTCCATGGACGGCCAGAGGGATTCTGCCACGGAGGCGTAGAGACACGGAGAGCAATAGCAAATGGGACGTCTGCCTGTGAAGACCTCCCTGGGAGCGCAGGCGTCTCGCCTGCGGGCCCTGCGCTGACCGGAGCTTCCAGCCAGCCATAGAGACACAGAGAAAACTGTTAAGTTTGGCTTCCGTGCTACTCTCAAAGTATAGTAGCCTATGTGCTTGAGTACTCTCGATGAAGACCGTAGATCTGTTTGGCAGGTTTGTTTCGCTGACACTGCGCTCCTCTTTGGTCGGCTTCATTCTCCTGCCAGGGATCGTTTCCGTTGCTGAGGCCCAATCGATTATCACGACAGCGGCCGGCGGGTACTGGCACTACCGGCTGGAGGGCGAGCCTGCCGCGAACGTGCCGATCGGTTCCGTTTACTCCCTCGTTGTCGATTTGGCTGGCAACGTGTACGCAGCCGACTGGAGCAACCATGCGGTGGTGAAGATTACGCCCGCCGGTATCCTCACGCCCGTCGCCGGCACCGGCGTACCCGGATTCAGCGGGGACGGCGGACCGGCTACTAGCGCGATGCTGGACGCACCGGTCGCCGTCGCCGTGGACCCCAAGGGCGCCGTGTACGTCCTAGATCGGGGCAACCTGCGCGTGCGCAAGATTTCGACCGACGGCATCGTCACTACAATTGCGGGCAATGGACAAGACGGGCTCTCGGGAGACGGCGGGCCAGCCACGGCCGCCTCGCTTCGCTTTCCGACTGGCCTCACGGTCGACGGCGCGGGTAACGTCTATATCAACGATAACCAAGGTTTCTCCGTCCGCAAGGTTACGTCCGATGGAACGATCACCCGCCTCCCGGTGAGCGAACTGCGTGGGAACAATTTGGCCGTCGATGCGGCCGGGAATCTTTACATCACGAATACCGACCTCCAGTGCGTCAACGAACTGCGCACCGACGGAACGCAGGCGACGGTCGCGGGTGTTTGCAGGCAGAACGTTGTGTGCAGTCCCTCGGGCGGGTGCGTGCCTAGTTGGGCGGGTGGGTTCGGGGGCGATGGAGGCCCGGCAACTGCCGCGACACTGGATGGCCCCGCCGGGGTATGGATCGATGCGGCGGGCAACCTGTACATCGCCGACACGGGGAATCAACGCATTCGCAAAGTCGACCGGGACGGCATTATCAACACGATCGCCGGGAAGGGCACCTTTCGGGCCTTTGGCGGCGATGGCGGCCCAGCTACTGCGGCTTCGTTTTGGGGGCCGTGTGCAGTGGCCGTGGATGCCTCCGGGAACATTCACATTGCCGACACCGGCAACCGGCGAATACGGAAGGTGGATACATACGGAATCACCACAAGCGTTGCAGGCCCGAATTTTGCCGGTGACGGGCGGCCAGCCACGCAAGCGCGCTTCGATCAGCCGGAGGCGCTCGTCTTTGACGCCGCGGGCAACATGTACATCTCCGACTCCATGAACTACCGCGTGCGCAAGATTGACCGCAGCGGGATTGTCTCGACGGCCGTAGGGAACGGTATCCGAGCGGACGCCGGTGATGGGGGACCTGCCACGCAGGCTTCTCTTGTAGAGCCGCATGGCCTGGCGATCGACAGCGCAGGCAATCTATACATCGCGGACCGATACGCGCATCGGATCCGAAAAGCAAGCCCGCGAGGCATCATTACAACGGTTGCGGGCAGCGGCGCGCAGGGGATCACTGGCGACGGCGGGCCGGCGATCAACGCAACGCTGAACGAGCCGATGGGTGTCGCCATCGACCCGGTCGGAAACATCTACATCGCGCAGAACTACGACGGGCCACTCCGTAAAGTCACGACCGACGGCGGGATCTCTTCCATTCCGGGAACGGTGGCCCACGGCTTCCGACTGACCAGCGATGCGGCGGGGAACATTTATGGGGGGAACATCAAGGTAGGCCCCGACGGAACGGTAACCACGATTATCTCAAGTTCCGCCTATGGGGGATGGGGGATGGCCGTTGATGCGACCGGCGCTGTTTATGCAGCAAGCCGGAATACGCAGCGAGTCTACAAAATTCTGTCCGGTAAAACGCCAGTCGCGGTTGCCGGTAACGGATACAAGAACGTTGCGGAGCAGGGGGGATATTCCGGTGACGGCGGTCCATCGACGGGTGCCATGCTAAATCTGCCGTCGGATGTCGCGATCGGACCGGACGGCGCGCTGTACATCGCCGATACATACAATAATCGCATCCGTCGCGTTTCGCCCGCCTTGCCGGAACCGAGTAGCACGATCACCCTACAGCCGGGGTTCTATATCGCCGAGGTGCGGCTGGGTTCGGGCGAGAGCGCAGGCTATTGGGGGATGGAAGTGCTCGAATCACAGGGCGCGCTGGCGGGCGGGTTCAACCTGGGTGGTGCAATCCAGGGGAGCAACCAGCCTCCGGCCTTCGGCGCTTTCTACCTTCCGACGAATCAGCCGGTGCGCTTCCACATTGACGCACAACCGCTGCCTGGGAGCAAGGTGACCAGCGCTTCCCTGGCGGCGCGCCTCCTCGACAGTTCGCGATCCCTGGTTGGCGCCGAGCAAACTGGCCTCTCTGCCCTCGGTTTTGCCCAAACCCTGAACCCCGGTTTCTACGTGCTCGAAGTCCGTGGCGCTGACAGCGGCGTGCAGTCAACCTACCAGCTAGGAATAGCGGCCGATTCCTTTTCGGGCGGCGTAGACGTGGGCGGGTTTATTCAACAAGGGCTGGTAGGGTTCGGAGCCTTCTATGTACCCGTGCAACAGCAGGTGCAGATCCGTGTGCTCGGCCAACCGAGTTACGCTGCTGACGGCGCGGGCAGAATGTGGCTGCGCTTACTTGATTCAGATCGCAACGTCATCCGAGACGTTCCGCAGTGAAGTGGGCTGGAGAGACCCACCAGCCTCCAGCCTGTGGTACCATCCACGCTTCGATGTGCATACGGTTGCTCACCGCCGCTGACCTGCCTGCCGCGATGGCGCTGAAAGAATCGGCCGGCTGGAACCAGACCGAGGCCGACTGGCGCATGCTGCTGGAACAGGAGCCGGAGGGTTGTTTCGCCGTGGAGAGCGAAGGCCGGGTGGTGGCCAGCGCCACGGCGTACTGCTATGGCCGCGACCTGGCGTGGATCGGCATGGTACTCACCCTGCCGCAGGCGCGGCGGCGCGGGTTCGGCCGGCGGGCATTTTGCGCCGCGGTGGACTTCTGCCAGGACCGCGGCGTCCGCTGCCTCAAGCTCGATGCTACCGACATAGGGCGTCCGCTTTATGAGCGCGCCCAATTCCTGCCGGAATACCAGGTCGAGCGCTGGGGCCGTTCCATTGCGGATTGCGGATTGCGGATTGCGGATTTCGAACCAAGTCCACAATCCGCAATCCGAAATCCGAAATTGGACGAGGGGCGGCTGCGCTGTCTGGCTGCCATCGATACCAAAGCGTTCGGCGTTTCGCGCGCAGCCCTGTTGGAAGCACTCCTGCGCAATTCCGATTGGAGTGCCTGCGTGGAACGCGATGGGGCGCCCGTAGCCTACGCCATGTCCCGGCCCGGCACCAATGCCCGCTACTTCGGTCCCTGTGTGGCCGCCAGCCTGGAGGACGCACGGGCGTTGTGGGAGGCGTTTTTTGCCTGCTTCCCGAACCAGCCCGTTTTTGTCGATGTGCCGGCGCCGAACACCGCGGCGCGAGGCCCGATCGAGAGCTACGGCTTCCAGGTACGCCGCACCTTGTTGCGCATGTACCGGGGCCCGAATGACCAGCCGGGCGACCCGTCGCTGGTTTTCGGCCTGGCGGGGTTTGAGTATGGGTAGGCGGAAAGCAGGAGGCAGGAGGCTACAGCCGCCAGTCGTCAGCCGCCAGCCAACTTTGAACTTTGAACTTTGAACTCACAAAGCAGATCGACCGCGGCTTGATCCCGGCCGTTCCCGTCCCGTTCGACGAGCAGGGTGGCATTGGCGAGGCGGCGCAGCAGGCCTACATCGCCTGGATGGCCGGCCAGCCGGTTGCCGGTGTGGCCCTGTGGGTGCATACCGGCCGCGGGCTGCGCCTGATTCGCGAGCAGCGAATCGCGGTCTTGGCCGCCTGGCGGCGCGGCCTGCCGCCCGCGTTGCCGGTGATTGCGGGCGCGGGAGCGCCGGCCGCATTAGCGGCCGATCCCCGCGCCTACTGGCGCGCGGCTCGCGAAATGGCTGAGGATGCGGCGGCCGGCGGCGCCGCCGCGTTGCTCATCCACCCCCCGCGCATTCCTGCTTCCGAGATCGTCCGGTATCACGCCGAACTGGCCAATGCCGGCCTCCCGCTGGTGTTGTTCTATTTATACGAGGCCGCCGGCGGCGTTGCTTACTCCGACGCGCTTCTCCGCGAGCTGCTGTCCCTTCCGCAAGTCGCCGGCATCAAAATGGCCACCCTGGACAGCGTGATCCGCTACCAGGAAGTTTCCCGGCTGCTCGCTGAGTTTCCCGGCCGCCTGCTGATTACGGGGGAAGACCGTTTCCTGGGGTACAGCTTCATGCGCGGTGCGCGGGCGGCGCTGGTCGGAATCGGCGCGGCCTGCTGCGACTTGCTGGCTACAATGATCGGTTCCTGGTTCAGAGGCCGCGCGGACGAATTCCTTTACCTCAGCTCGCAAGTGGACGAATTGGCCGAGGCCACTTTCATCGCTCCGATGGAGGGGTACATCCAAAGGATGCTGCTGGTGCTGGCCGAGCAGGGCATCCTGCCGGCCGGCGCGACCTTCGATCCGTGGGGCCCGCCGCTGGACCGGGCGGCGGAGGTCCTTCGAATTCGCCGCGTGCTGAACGGCCTTTCATTACACAGGCACGAAGAACACAAAGGGACAGCAAGAGACAGCTCTTAGCGTGACCTGGTGTTCTTGGTGTCTTTGTGGTTCACATACGCCCGATGCTTGACTTGCCTGCTTTGCCGGATGTCTCAGGTGAGGAACGCCTGAAGCTGCTCGACGATTACGAGCGCCTGGCCGCGTCCGGCTGGCCTGCCGACTGGGAAACCCTGGTTGCGGCGCGCTATGGCATTCGCCTATCTTCGCGGTACGGCCCGCACCGCATCCGAAATCCCTTTGGCAAGGCCTCCGGTCAACTCTCGCTTACCGTCCGCCAGGTGAAGCACGACGCGGCCGCGGGGCTGGGCTTTGTGGTCCTCAAGACCGTCATCGCCGAAGAGGCCGGCGGCCAGCGGAGCATGGGCGACTGGACCAGCCGCGAGACGCGCATGAAGCTGGAGCGCATCCGGGGAGGCAGCGGCGAAGAGGGCTGGACCGTCACGTGGCTGGGACGCGGCTGGGGCGGCAGTCTCTCCGATTATTTGCAGTTCTACGCCGAGGCCGTCGAGATCGCCCGCCCGGCCGGCATGCTCGTCGTTCCTTCCTGCAAGTTTCACCTGCCGGGTGCAGGGGGAGAAGAATGGCGCGAGGAGGAATACCGGTACACCACCGGGCGGCTGCTGGACGCGGCCCAGGCGGCCCGCGCGGCACTCCCCATGCCGCTGGAAAAAGACTTCAGCCCCACCCTGGCCGGTTCGGACCGCGCCAGCGAGCGCGACCGCATTCTCGGTTGGCTGACGCGGGTTCCCGCGCTGATCCGCGCGGCCGGCGGCGACCGCGTGGCCCTGGGGATCAAGGTGTTCAACGCCTTATTCGACGACGACTTTCAGTTGGTGATGGTATCTCTGCTGGAAGAGGCGCCGGTGCGGCCCGCTTACCTGGTTTACGCCAACCGGTTGTTCGATCCCTATCGCGTCTTCCAAGGGTGGCGAGGCGTGGCGTACGGGGGGCCGGACCTGAGTGACCGAAACCTTCGGGTGCTGTCCGCCAGGCGCCGGCACCCCCCCGCCGCGCCATTGCCGGTGAGTGCCACCGGCAACATCGACACCGGCCGCCGTGCCGCGCAGTACCTGCTTTGCGGCGCCAGCAGTTTTCAGATGCACACGCTGTTCCAGTGGCCGGATACCGAATTTGCCATGCGTGTCGGCGGCAAGACCGCGCGCGCCTTGCATTGGCTTGTTTTCCACCCGGAGCATGGATTCATCGCCTGGCTGTTGGATTTGCGCCGCCGCTTCGACCTGCCCGCGGACGCCGACGTTTTCGACATTGCGGCAACCCTGCTCCGGAAATAACGGTGCAGAGCGGTTTCCCACGCTGAGCCTGCGGCTGCGGCGGCAGCTACTTTGCGTTTTTACCGTACTCCCGGGGAAAATTCTCCCGGGAACCCCGGAAAAACTCCGCGTTGTGAATCACTAGGCGTTTCATTAGAATCGGAGGGCGACTTATAGCGGTGAGAGTTGCCGGGACAGCGATGGCATCGACCAGCAAGCGCGTGGAGAAGGCCGAGAAGTACGTTCAGAAGGGCAAGATTGCCGACGCGCTCGACGAGTATCTGCACGCCTTTCAGGAGGACCCGTCCAACGACTCCCTGATCGAAATCATCGCCGAACTTTACCTCCGCTTGAACCAGCCGAAAAAGGCCATCGAGTGCTACGGCTACCTGTTCGACAAGCGCGTGGAGCAGAATGACGGCCGGGCGGCCATGCTGATGTTCCGCAAAATGGCGCGTCTGGGGCCCCCCGATCCGACGCGCCTGCTGATTTGCGCCCGCTTCCAGGAGAAACAGAAACCGCTCGAGGCCCGCGACAGCTACCACCTCTGCGCGCAGTTGTTCGAGCAGCAGGGGGACAAGGCGAAAGCGCTGGAAGCGCTGCGGGGTCTCGCTTCGCTGGAGGACGGCAACATCGAAATCCACGTCCGGGTGGCCGAAATCGCCGAAAGCACAGGCCAGAAAGACGTCGCGGCGCAGGCCTTGCTGCACGCCGGAGAGATTCTGCGCGGCGCCGGGGGCGGCTCGCTGGACCGCGCCATCGGGCTGCTGGAGAAAGCGCGCGCGCTCACCCCGGGCGATGTCCGCGTCTCGCTCGCCCTGGCTGCCGCGCTGCTGGAGGCCGGCAAGCCGAACCAGGTCGAGGAGGTGCTGGAACCGGTGGCCTCGGAGTCATCGCCGGAACGCAACCGCCTGCTGGCCGCTGCCTGTTTGGCGCAGAACAAGCTTGAGCAGGCGGAAGAGCTGCTGTGGAAGATGGTCGCCTCGTTTCCGGACGTTTTCTCCGATCTGCTGCGGGTGCTGGACGCCTACCTGGCGGCCGGACTGCAGCCGGCTGCTTCGGAGCTGTTCTGCCGCCTGCGCTCGTCGATGGGACAGGTGAAGAAGGACCGCCTGCTGGTCGAGTGGCTGGATGCCTTGCTCCGCCAGGCGGGGCGCAGCGTCCCGGTGCTGGAGTTCACGATCTCCGCATTGCGGGAACTGAACCGGGAATCGGAGCTGAGCCAAATCCATGCCCGCCTGTTCGATGTCTGCCAGGAGGCCGGCGACTACGTGAAGGCCGCGGCCGTGTTGCATCGCCTGGCTGACCTGAACGCCCCCCAAGAAGAGAACCAGGAACGGCTCGAGCATCTAAAAGGAAAGCTGGACGAGAGCGCCTACCGGGAACTGGCCGCCAGGATTTTGCCGGCGGAGGCGGCGCCGCCCGCCGCGCCGGATTCTCTGTTTGTTCCTTCGGAAGCGCCGCCCGAACCGGTGGGCGAACTCGACGACATGATCCTGCAGGCCGAGATGCTGCTGCAGTTCGGGGGCAAGGAGCAGGGGACCGAGTACCTGCGTGGCATTGCGGAGCGGTTTCCGGGCCAGGAGACCCGCAACGAGCGGCTCCGGAAGCTGTATGTGGAGGCAGGCTTGCCGGTGTCGGCGGCGGCCGCCGCGCCGCCCCCCGCTCCGCCGGCCGCCCCCGAGGCGGCGCCGGCCGTGGATGTGCGGCGCCTGTCGGAAATCATGCGCGCCATCCAGCGGCAGACGGCCACCAAGGCCGCGCTCTCCACCGCCGTGAACGAGGTGGGCAAGACCTGGGGCGCCAGCCGCTGTCTGGCCTCGCTTTGCCTCCCCGGCAAGCTGCCCACCGTCGCCATCGAATACTGCGCGCCGGGCGTGAAGCCCTCCGATGTCAGCTCGGTAACCAGGCTGGTCCCGACGCTGGTGCAGATGGTGGCCGACGGCAACCCGTGCTCCATCGACGACGCCGCTTCCTGCGCCGAACTTACCCGGGTCGCGCCGGTGGTGAACGCTCTGGGGGTTCGGTCCATGCTGGTGGTTCCCCTGATGGATGCGGAGCAGGCCGTAGGCGTGATGGTGCTCCAGCAGTGCCAGCAGGCGCGCCGCTGGCCCCCGGGCGAAGTGGTCCTGCTGAAGAGCGTGGCGGACCACGTCGTGCTCACCACCGCGCAGATCAAGCTCCACAGCCTGGCCAAGGCGGTTTCCGACGACCGCTCCGGGTTGCTCAGCCGCGGCGCGTATCTGGACTGCCTGGTTACGGAGTGCGGCCGGGCCCGCAAGGAGCAGCAGCCACTATCCGCCGCGCTGCTCCGGTTCGGCAAAGGGCAGGCCAGCGTCCGCGAGCTGGGCCAGGAGAAATATGAGCGCTTCCTGCAGCAGGCGGTGCAGGACTTGGTGAGTCATCTGCCCGAATCCGATGTCGGCGTGCGCTACGACCGCGTTACTCTGGCGCTGATCTTCCCCAATACGCGCGGCGCCGACATGGCGGCGGCGGTCGAGAGAATCCGCCGCATGTTGGCCGGCATCGGCATCGACGGCCACCCCGGCCTGCCCGTGAGCGCGGGAGTGGCCGAAGCAGCCGTCGCCTCCTGCCCCGACCCGGTCGATACGGTCACCGAACTGATCAATCGCCTGGAAGCAGCGCTGGACGAAGCCCAGCGCCAACCCGGTACCTCGTGCTTGCTTCCCATCCCGTCTCGAGCTGCCGCCATCCGCTGAATCGTGTCCGGCAATCCGCAAGATCCCTGTTTTCCCAGTTCTTGGAGCGGCCCCGTTGCTGTCATGCAACCGCCGCCGCGGCGCGCAAGTCTATCCACTGTGGCCCGAAAATGAGGATTCGCCCGTTCTGGCCGCTGCTGGGGGTGCCGGCAGTGCTCCTGCTGGTCCCCATGCTGCTGCCGCTCACCCACTCCTTCGCTTTTGAGCGCGGTTTCCCGGTCGTTCTCAAGAGGCTCGATTTTCGCCAATTCTATGTGGCCGGCCTGATGGTGAGGGGCGAGTGCGACCGCCTGTACGACATCGACCGCGCCGATGAAGTGCAGGCCCGGTTGCTCGGCAGCATCAAGGAGGACGGGGTGATGCCGTTCGCCTATCCTGCCTTTGTCGCGCTCCTGTTTGTCCCCTTTTCTGTGCTGCCCTACCCGGCGGCCTATCTCCTGATGCTGGGCTGCAACCTGTTCTTGCTGGGCCTGCTCATGTGGATAATGGCAAAAGGGCTGTCGCTTCAGGAGCACCAAATTGCGCTGCTGTCGTCGACCATCCTCACCGCCTTCCCCGTCTACGCAAACCTGGTCGTCGGCCAGGTCGCCTTTGTTGGCGCCCTGTTGTTTGGGTTGTTCGTCATCGACCTGATTTGCCAGCGGGATGTGCGGGCAGGTGTCTGGGTGGGCCTTCTTCTGTTCAAACCGCCCATGATGTTGGTGCCCCTGCTGGTTCTCTTGTGGCGGCGAAGCTGGAAAGCCATGGCGGTCGCCTGTTCGGTGGCCGGCGCGCTGGCGGCACTTTCCGTGGAGTTGGTGGGCTGGCGCGGCATCCAAGCTGAATTGGCTCTCTGGCGAGTGCTTGGCGCCAAAGACGCGCTGCCCCCGAACCTGGCGAAGATGCAGAACCTTCGTGCGCTGGCGCACGTCGTCGGATTGGGTGACGCCGCCTGGGTTGTCGCATCATGCGCTGTTGTCGCTGTGCTGTGGCTGGCGCACCGGCGCAGCGCTGATCCGATCTGGTTCCTTGGCGCCGCGACAATTGTTCCGATGCTCGTTTTACCCCACTATCACTACTACGATCTCTCGCTCGCCATCATCACGCTGGCGCTCATCATCTCAAGGTACAAGGGAAAGGTTGGCGGGACGGCGCGCAGGGCGCTGACCTATGCCGTTTTTTCTCCGGCGGTCTCCCTGGCGGCCTCACGCGTGACCGGAAAAAACTTCCCGATCGCGATCCTGATACTGCTGGCGACATTCGCCTATTGCGCCCGCAGGTGCTTACAACCGGCCGGCGGGTTGGCAATGGTCCGGGCCGACGCAGACTGATTCATCCGGATTTCACGGCTGCGGGAGCAGGCCGGTGGTGCCATGGCATTCCGTCAAGGGAATCGCGGGTCACTCGCTGTTCTCCGCTTCTTGCGCCGGTCGCGCCTAATTGCTTTCTTTTCAACACCGCTACCCAGCAGGACAGTTGGTAGCCGCTGTGCTTGGTCTATTGGCTGAGTGGGGGCTGGCAAGTGCCGTTCCCACCAGGCCCATGGCGGTCCTGGCGTGTACAACGCTCAGACGGTAGGCAATCGGTACCCCAGGATGTGTGGTCTGGGGGTACGGGACTTCGCTAAGTGAAAACAAAGGAGAACAACAGATGCAGCAACTGATGACTTGGGTGAATTCGATTCTGAACGCTCGCGGCAACGAGGAGCAGGGCACGTCGGCGGTTGAGTACGCCATCCTGATCATCCTCATCGCGGCGCTGGTGGTGACGGCCGGTTCGACGTTGGGCAACGCGGTTTCCAACGCCATCAGCACCATGGCCACCAAGATCGTCTTTCCGTAATCAAAAGGCGATCGCAATGCGGGTTCCGGGGGGAAGCGCGTGCCTTCCCCCGGGGCTTGACAAGGCAGTAACACCGGCACGCAAGGGATGAGGAGTCCGTCATCGGAACAGCAGGGGGCTCTGCTCGAAGGCGTTTCAGGCGCGCTGGCAGCCCGCCGATTTTCCGAGAGTAGGAGAAGCGGCTTCGCGGCATCTATGCGTAATGGTTGACGCCAGGCAACGAGCCGGCGTCGCCGGTTGGGCAGTGGAAGAGGCGCGGTGAATCAGAGGGGACCAATGAACGGCAGATTCAGGCAACGCGGAACAGCGGCGGTTGAAGCGGCGATTGTTCTACTCGGTTTTTTGTTTCTGCTGTTCGGGACAATGGAGATCGGCCGGTTGCTGAACGTTTACAATGTGATGACCGATGCGGCCCGTGAAGCGGCCCGCCGCGGCGTCACGCCGTTGACCCAGACAAGCACGCTGCCCACCACGGCCGACCTGACAAACTGGGCGCAGGGCTACCTGCAGTCGGCCGCCATCCAGAACGCAACGGTCCAGATCAACCAGAACTTGTCGTGCGGGAGCGGCCCGCTGTCGGTGCAGTGCACGCAGGTGTCGATCACCGTCCCCTACGGCGTTATTTCGCTTTCGGCGTTTTCACCCTTGACGGTGAATCTGAAGGCCAACGCGGTGATGCGCAATGAAACCAGCTCGTATTGATCGCCAGGGAATTCGGAAACCCAACCGCCAGCGTGGCATCGCGGCGGTCGAAGTCGCCCTCATCACGCCCATCCTCGTGATCCTGTTTCTGGGGATCGTGGATGTGGGCCTGTTGATCTGGGAGCACCAGATCATTCAGAACGCGGTGCGGGAAGGGGCGCGCTATTCGGCGCTGCCTTTTAACTCTTTGGCGGTTTCCTCGGACCCGGCGACCACGCTGAGCAACATCAAGCAGTTCGTGGTGAACTACGCGGCCCGACAGAACGTGGCGATCGGCGCCGCCAATATCACGGTCAACCAGCAGTACCCGATCGCGGTGAACGGGCTGACTGCGTACGGGTCGCAAGTGACGGTCAGCTACCCCCGATCCCTGGTCATGCCGGGCGGCGGGATGCTCGGCTTCACCCAGGTGAACTTGGGCGCCACGTCGATCTTTCGCAATCTTTACTAAAAAAGGGGTCCCGGCGCGCCGGGACAGAGGATGGTTTTTGATGAGCCGAACCAGGATGTTGATGCTTGCAGTTTTTGCGCTGGGACTGAGCGTCCTTGTCACGGCGCTGGCCTACCGCATGTTGCAGAACAGGATGAACCCGGCGGAGGACATGACGCGGATCGTGGTGGCGTCGCACAAGGTGGGCTTGGGAGCCCGCCTGGCGCCAGAGGACCTGCGCATGGCCCCCTGGCCGATGGCGGCCCCGCTGCAGGGCAGCTTTCAGAGCCTTGCCGACGCGATCGGCCGCGGCGTGATCGTGCCCATGACCGCCAACGAGCCGGTTCTGGAGTCCAAGCTGGCCCCCAGGGACGGCGGCGCCGGGTTTACCGTGGCCATCCCGGAGGGGATGCGGGCCGTGGCCGTGAAGGTGAATGACGTGATCGGGGTAGCGGGCTTTGTGCTTCCCGGTACAAGAGTGGACGTTATTGCGAGCGGCAGTAGCGAACAGTCCAACGGCGGCACCGACACGTCGAAAGTGATTCTGGAAAACGTGCAGGTGCTGTCGGCGGGCCAGAACATCGACCAGGACGTCAACGGCAAGCCCCAGAACGTCCAGGTGGTAACGCTGCTGGTCACGCCGGAGGACGCCCAGAAGCTGGCGCTGGCCTCCGTGGACGGCAGGCTCCAGCTCGCGCTCCGCAATCCGATGGATGTGAAATACACGAACCCGCCGGCCATTCGCAGGGCGGCGCTGTACTCGTCCGCCTCGGGCCAGCAACTGCCGCCGGGAGTCGCCGACAAGCAGCAGAACGCCAAGGACCGCAAGCCGGCCGTCCGCAAGGCGCGCCAGACGCCGCCCCCTGAGCCGCCGCCTGTGGTTGCCGCCGCGCCGGCTCCCCAGCCGCCCCCTCCCCCCAAGAAAGTTAACGTGGAACTGATTCTCGGCAGCCAGGCCAAGACTTTGACGTTCGAAGAGAAACAGCCCGAAGTGAAAGAAACGAAGAAAGAGGAGAAGCAGTAACGCTGACGGGACCCGCCCTCGCTGTACCGCCGGGATCGCTGCGGCGGCCCTTCGGCAGAAGCGGGCACGTTTGAAAAACAAAATCCCGGAGGCACGAGAGAAAAAGCCATGCTGACACAAACTGTACGATTTGCACGATTTGCACGACTTGCACGACTGGCGCCACTTGCACTCGCGCTTTTAGTGCCGGCGCTCCCGGTTCCAGCGGGTCCGAACCCGGACACGGCCGGCTCGGACCCGGTTCAACCGGTGGTTGAAGCGGCAGCCGGCCCCGCGCAAGCAGTGGCCGCCGCCCCCACGGAAAATGCCGGCAAGCTAACCGTTATGGTCGGAAGGTCGATGGTGGTGACCTCAACCGGCAATCTGGCTCGCGTTTCGGTGACCGATCCGGCCACTGCTTCGGCCGTGATTGTTTCTCCCACCCAGGTGCTGATTCACGGCCTGACGCCGGGGTCGATCACGCTGCTGCTCTGGGACGAACAGAACCAGACGCGCTCCTACGAAGTCCAGGTGCAACTCGACATTCAGGGGTTGCGCCAGACCGTCCGGCAGGCGTTTCCGAACGAGACCATCACGGTGGAGCAGTCGGAATCGACCGTGATTCTGAACGGCCAGGTCTCTTCCAAGGTGGTCGTGGACCAGACGGTGGCGCTGGCCCAGTCGCGCACCCGCAACGTGGTGAACCTGCTGACCACGCCGGAAGAGAACAACATGGTCTTGCTGCAGGTCCGCTTTGCCGAGGTGAGCAAGGTGGCCATCCAGCAACTGGGCATGAACATCTTCAGCACCGGCGCGGCCAATACCCCCGGCGCGATTTCCACCGGCCAGTTCGGAAAATCCGCGTTGGGCGGGCAGGGGAGTGTATCCGGCACGATCGGGGCCCATCTCAGCGGCACCCCCAGTGCCTTCCAGCTCAGCGACCTGCTCAACATCTTCGTGTTCCGGCCGGACCTGAACCTCGGCCTGGCCATCCAGGCCCTGGCCCAGAAGAACCTGCTGGAGGTTCTGGCCGAGCCCAATGTCCTGGCGCTGAACGGCGTGGAAGCCAGCTTTCTGGCGGGCGGCGAATTCCCCTTCCCGGTGGTCCAGGGCGGCACGAATTTCAGCTCGGTCACCATTATGTTCAAGGAGTTCGGCGTACGCTTGAAGTTCACCCCGAACATTCTGGCCGACGGTCGCATCCGCCTGAAGGTGGCGCCGGAAGTCAGCTCACTGGACTTTGCCAACGGCCTGCGCATCTCCGGCTTCGACATTCCGGCGATCACCAGCCGCCGGGCGGAAACCCAGGTGATCTTGCTGGACGGACAGAGCTTCGCCATCGCCGGCCTGATGGACAACCGGGTTACCCAACTGAACTCAAAGGTTCCCGGGCTGGGCGACATTCCGATCCTGGGCAAGCTGTTCCAGAGCCGGTCGCAGAACAAGAGCAACACCGAGTTGCTGGTCGTTGTAACCCCGCGGGTGGTGAAGGCAACGCCGAACGCGACCTTCCCCCTGCCGCAATTCCCGGTGCCGTTCATGGGGCAGGCGCAGCCGCCGGCCGCCGGGCACGCTCCCGCGCCGCCCGCGCCACCGGCACAGAAGAAGAAGTAAGGGCGCTCCTATGTGGGCGCCCGGGGTCAGAGGAACCATGCGGAAGCAAGAAGAACAACGCGGCATAGCGGCAGTGATGTTCGCCGTCCTGCTGCTGGGCATTATCGGCTTTGCGGCCCTGGCGCTGGACATCGGCATGCTCTACAGCCAGCGGACCCAACTGCAGCGGGCCGCCGATGCCGGCGCCCTGGCCGGCGCCTTCACCTTCGTCTCGGAGCCGTTTGCGGCGCAACCGGCCACGGCCACCGCGCACGCGACGGCCGCCTCCACCAACAACCTGGTGGACAACACGGCCCTCGCTTCCGGCGAAGTAACCGTGAACGTGGACACCGCCAACCGGCGGGTCACCGTCAATATCGCCCACCCGGAGAACACCTTCCTGGCCCGGGCGTTCAACATCAACTCGCTGACGATCCACGTGACTGCGGTCGCCGAGGCCAGCCCAACGGCTAACGGCGGCGCTTGCGTGAAGCCCTGGTTCATCCCCAATACCATTGTCGATAAGGCGGATGATCCCTGCACGGCCTGCGCGGCCGGAAAAACGCTGTTGCAGAACAACCAGGTGACTCCGTATGCCTTGTCCCTCATCCAGTCGTCGGGAACCGGCAACCAGCTTCTGATCAAGCCGCAGCAGCCCGCGAATGCCATCGGGCCCGGCCAGTTCTATGCCATTCAGTTGCCTGGATCGGGCGGCGCCAGCGACTACCGCGATAACATCGGCTACTGCAACCCCGTTTCGATTATGTGCCGCAACTTTTACTCGGTGGAAACGGGCAACATGTCCGGGCCGACAGTGCAAGGCGCAAAGACATTGATCAATTTCCCCACTCAGGATACCTACCTCGGTCTGGGGCAGTACCAAAGACCGGACGGCACCATCAGCGACACCAGCCAGTCCCTGATCCTCGCACCGATCTGGGACACCTGCAACATCTCCGGATTCTGCCCGGGCGGCAAATTCGGCACGGGCACCAACGTAAGCGTCCAGGTGATCGGGTTTGGGCTGGTTTTTGTCGAGGGCGTGCAGGGAGGCGACGTCGTGGTGCGCCTGATTAATGTGACGCCGTGCGGGCTGATCCCGGTTCCGTCGACGGCTCCATACGCGATACCGGTGAGGCTGGTGCGGACTGATTGATTACACAATTCCGGAGAGCCAAGAGCGATCGCAAGGGAACGGACCAAGGGGAAGAAGGATATGGCGTTTACCAGTATCAAGGTAGGGATTATCAGCAAGGCGGAAGAGACGTCTCAACGGCTGCGGGCCCAGGTGGAAGCCACGCGGCTGGCATCGGTCAAGCTGGATGCCAACGAATACTGCAGCAGCAAAACGGACCCCCTGGCGCGCCGTTTCGCCGAGGCCCAGCCGGACATCATCGTAATCGATCTGGATGACGCCAGCGGCGGCGTTGCCTGCCTGGGCGTGCTGCACGCAGTCCTGCCGCGGACCTGGTTGTTGGTGAGCACCTCGCTGAGCGACTCGCAGTTCCTGATTGAGGCGGTACGGGCGGGCGCGCGCGAGTTTCTCCCCAAACCAATTACACCCGCCAGCCTGGCGGTCGCCTTCCGGCGCTTTGTGGAAGAAGTCCAGCAGCCGTCCAGGGCGGCGGCCGATGGCAAGATCTATTGCGTGGCGCCGGCCAAGTCGGGCTCCGGGGCCACAACTGTTGCAGTGAACCTGGCGACGGCGCTGGCCGAGGCCCCCGATACCCGGGTGGCTCTGATCGACATGGGACGTCCGCTGGGTGACGCCGCCGCGTACCTGAATCTGCGCCCCAAGCACAACATCACCGACGTGTTGCGCGCGGCCGAGCGGTTGGACTCGATCCTCTTGGAAAGCTACGCCAGCAGGGTTGGCAACCTGGCGGTGGTGGCCGCCCCGGAGGCCTTCCATCCGGGGCCCTTCGGCGGGTTGGAGGAATTGCCAAGGTTGCTTGACGTGGCCGCCCGCACCTACACGCACACCGTGGTCGATCTGCCGATCGCGCCGGACCCGCGGGAATTGCAGGTATTCGCGGACATCTGCGCGCAGTTCCTGCTGGTGATGACCCCGGAACTGCCGTCGGTCTGGGGGGCTGGCCGCCTGCTCCGCTTCCTGGACGGCTTCAGGCTGAACGACCGCCTGTGCCTGGTTTTGAACCGCACCGGGAAAGAAGACCCGATGGACCAGACCGAAATCCAGAGGGCGCTGGAGCGCCAAGTCTTCTGGCGGCTGCCGAATGACTGCCAGGCGGTCAGGCAGGCCATCAGCACCGGCAGGGCGGTGGTCTCGCTGAACGGCTCGCCGCTCTCCCGCAGTTGCCGGGGACTGGCCCAGCGCATCAGCGGGCTGAGCGTGGCGGCCGAGAAACGCCGCGGCCTGTTCGGGCTTTTTGCCGCATAGCAAGAAAGAATTGGGAGAACATAATCATGGCTGACGTAGTGACGATGACGCCGAGCAACGGATTCGGGGACCTGAAACTCCGAATCCACAGCAAGATTCTCGAGGAAATCGATTCTGAGAGTCTGAGCCGTTTGAACGAACAGACCGGGCGGGAACGAGTGCGGCTGGCGATCCGCGATATGCTGCAGCGGGAAAGGACACCGCTGGCGCATGCCGAGCGTGAGCAGGTTGTGGTGGACATTGTCGACGAGCTGTTCGGCCTGGGGCCGATCGAGCCGCTGCTGGCCGACCCGGCCGTTTCCGACATCCTGATCAATGGTTCCCAAAAAGTCTATATCGAACGCCGGGGCCTGCTGGAGAAGACCGACATCCGCTTTGCCGATGACCGGCACCTGATGCGGATCGTGGAACGGATCGTGTCGCGGGTGGGGCGGCGCGTAGACGAATCCTCGCCCATGGTGGACGCCCGGCTGCCCGACGGTTCCCGCGTCAACGTCATCATCCCGCCGCTGTCGCTGGAGGGCCCGGTGGTTTCCATCCGGCGCTTCGGCCACGACCCGCTGACGGCCCTGGACCTGCTGGGCAACAGCACCCTGATCCGGCCCATGCTCGACCTGCTGGAGGCCACGGTACGGGGCAAGCTCAACATCATGATTTCGGGCGGCACCGGCGCCGGCAAGACTACGCTGCTGAACGTGCTCTCGTCCTTCATCCCCGAAAACGAGCGCATCGTCACGATCGAAGACGCGGCCGAGCTGCAGCTCAAGCAGGAGCACGTCGTGCGCCTGGAGACTCGCCCGGCCAACATCGAGGGCAAGGGCGCGGTGCGCCAGCGGCAACTGGTGATTAATGCGCTGCGTATGCGCCCCGACCGCATCGTGGTCGGCGAGGTCCGCGGCGAAGAAGCGGTGGACATGCTCCAAGCGATGAACACCGGCCATGAGGGGTCGCTCACCACCATTCACTCCAACAGCCCGCGCGACGCCCTGATGCGGCTGGAGACCATGGCGTCCATGGCCAACCTGAACCTTCCGGAGCGGGCCATCCGCCAGCAGATCGCATCGGCCATCAACATCATCGTGCAGGTGGCCCGCCTGCCCGACGGCACCCGCAAGCTCACCACCATCAGCGAAATCACCGGCATGGAAGGCCCGGTGATCACCATGCAGGACCTGTTCGTGTTCGAGCGGCACGGCTTCGATAAGGAGCAGCGCGTGCGCGGCCGCTTCCGCCCCGAGGGCATCCGGCCGAAGTTCGGCGAGAAGCTGCTGGCGCGCGGCGTCAGCCTGGACGTCGACATGTTCCTGTACGATCAGCAGCGGCGGGCCGCCTAGGCAGTAGGCAGTAAGCAGTAGGCAGTAGGCAGTAAGCAGCGAGGCAGCACGGCAGCCAGGCATTTGATGCCCTGCCGGCCGCCTCCTGCTTACCGCGAAAGGAGAAACAGCAATGGTTGCGTTGATCATTTTCCTGGTTTTCGTAGTGAGCTTCGGCCTGCTGCTGAGCGCACTGTACTTCTTCGTGGAGGTGCCGGCGGCCAAGCGGCGGGTGCGCGAGCGCCTGGCCGCCCTCCAGCAGACCTCCCTGACGCAGGCCGACGAGGACACCGAGCGCCTGATCATGCGGCAGGAGTTGATGAGCCGCATCCCGGCGATCGACCGGCTGCTGCTGAGGCTCCGCTGGGTCACCAAGCTGCAGTTGTTGATCGAGCAGGCGGGAATTAAGATGCCGGCGGCCAGCCTGGTGCTGATGTCGCTCGGTATCGGCCTAGCCGGTCTGCTTCTGGGCTTGTTGTTGCCCGTGCCGCTGCCCATGGTGGTGATGCTGGCCGCCGCCGCGGCCGCCGCTCCTTTCGCCGTGGTGGCCTTGAAGCGTAAGCAGCGTTTTGCCAAGTTTGCCGAACTGTTTCCCGACGCCGTCGACCTGCTGTCGCGCGCCGTGCGGGCCGGCCATGCCTTCACCACCGGCTTCGCGCTGATCGGCAGCGAGATGCCGGAGCCGGTTGCGGGCGAGTTCCGCACCGCCTACTCGCAGCAGAACCTCGGCCTCCCGTTGGACGACACGCTGAGGAACCTGACCCTGCGCATCCCGCTGACCGATGTCCGCATCTTTGTTTCGGCGCTTCTCATTCAGCGGGAATCGGGCGGGAACCTGGCTGAGATCCTCGACAACCTCGCGTACGTGATCCGCGAACGCTTCCGGATCCTCCGCCAGGTGGAAATCCTGTCGGCCGAGGGGCGCATTTCGATGTGGGTTCTGATGGGCGCCCCGATCGTCGGCGCCGTCCTGTTGTTCCTGATTAACCCGGACTACATGAGTCGGCTCTTCACGGATCCATGGGGGCGGATCGCCCTGGGCACCGCCGCCGGCATGCAGTTCATCGGGTACCTGATCATTCGCAAGATCGTGCGGATCGAAGTGTAGACAGGTGCCGGGTGTCAGGTTTCAGGCGTGAGGGCAAGAGAGAGGCCTGGCGCCTAAGGAGATTGCTGTGAAGCTCGCGTTGTTAACTGGCGTTATCGGGGTGCTGGTCTTCTGTGGCCTGTTGCTGGCTTTGTACGCTATCGTGCGGAGCTGGACGCTGCGCCGGCGCGTTCGCGCGACGGAGGCCGAAAAGCAGGGCGTTTTCAGCCTGGACCGCTATAAAGAGGGCCTCAAGCAGATCTTTAAACCACTCGGCGAAATGGTTCCGCGTTCGCCCGAGGACATGTCCAGGCAGGAACGGCGGCTGGTGGGGGCTGGCTTCCGCCGCAAGGACGCGGTCGTCCTCTTCTTGGGCAGCCAGGTGGCCACGGCCATCCTGTTTGCGTTGGTGTTCGCCTTCACCGGCCAGCTTTACAGGCACGTGCTGCTGTTCCTGGTCGTCTCCGTGTTTCTCGGCGCCGCGCTGCCGGACCTCTGGTTGAGGCGTTGCATCACCACCCGCAAGCACAAGATACAACTGGCATTGCCGGATGCGTTGGACCTCGCCGTGGTTTGCGTCGAGGCCGGGCTGGGGCTGGACCAGGCGCTGGCCCGCATTTCCCAAGAGATCGGAGTCTCACATCCGGAACTGGCCGACGAGCTGCGCGTGCGCAACATGGAGATCAACCTGGGCCGCACCCGCACGGAAGCCTTCCGCAACCTGGCCGGCCGCACCGGCGTCCAGGACTTGAGAGCCCTGGTGGCCATCCTGATCCAAACCGACCGCTTCGGCACCAGCGTCGGCCAGTCGCTGCGGGTGTTTGCCGACTCAATGCGCGTGAAGCGGCGCCAGCGCGCCGAGGAGCGCGCTGCCAAGATCGCCATCAAGATGCTGGGGCCGCTGGTGTTGTTTGTTTTCCCCGCGGTCCTGGTGGTGGTTGTCGGGCCGGCCGTGATCGGCGTGATCCGCGACCTATTGCCGGTGCTCACCAACGGACCCAGGTAACAGCTCCAGCCAGCTAACAAAACCGGGCGGGCGGGCCGGCCGGCTTGTACCTCCGCCAGGGCACGGGAAAGGAGTGATTCCGCATTTCATGAAGACACGGTGCGTGTTCTACGCTCTGCTGGCTTTGATGGGGCTCCACATCTGGTTCTTCGTCGCACTAGCAGACAAGACCCTGGCGGGATACACCGATTTCTCGGCGTTCTACGCGGCGGGCAGGATCGCCGCGGAAGGCAAGGCGGGAGACCTGTACAACTACGAGACCCAGAAACGCGTGCAGGATCCGCTGTTTGCCGGCGTCCAGCGAGACGGTTACGGCATCCCGGTCCCCGGACCCATGCTGTACTACCACCCGCCGTTCGAGGTGCCTGTCTTCCGGCTCCTGGCCTATCTCTCTTACCCCTGGGCCTTCGGCGTGTGGGCCCTGGCATCCGTGGCCGTTCTGCTCATCATACCGCTGGTGCTGCGCGCGCATGTTGCCGGACTGTGGCGGGCTTCTCCGCATTTTGTCGCGCTGTCGTGCGTAGCTTTCTTCCCCGCCTTTATCGCCGTGCTTCAGGGGCAGGACTCGATTCTTCTGGCGCTGTTGTTCGTGCTGGCCTGGGTCAGCCTGAAGCAGGGGCGCGAAGCGGCGGCCGGAGGCCTCCTGGCGCTCGGCTTGTTCAAGTTCCATTTCGTCCTGCCGGTTGTCGTGCTGTTCCTGTTGCGCAGGCGCTGGAGGATGCTGGCCGGCTTTTCGATTGCCTCGGTCCTTCTGCTGGCCGTGTCGTTCCTGGTAGTCGGCGTGAAAGGGATCATGGAGTATCCGGGCTTCCTGCTGGAGCTGAACAGCGGGCTGCAGTCGCGCGTCCTGCAGGCCTTGCGCGGCATCTTCCCGTTCGCCATGCCTAACCTGCGCGGTGTCCTGTTCATGGCGCTGTCCGGTTTTTTGCCCGAATCGTTGGTCACGCCGGCAACGCTGGTCGCCTCCGCGGCCTTGCTTCTATGGTGGGGGCGCCGTTCCGCCCGCCTTTCCGCGCAGGCGCGCGCCCTGGACCTGGTGTTCTCGTTGGATATCTGCGTGGCTGTTCTGGTGAGCTTCCACGCGCAGTTGCATGACCTGACGCTGCTGGCTCTGCCGATTGTCCTGGTCCTCAATCGCGCGCTTGAAGACGAGGCTCCCGGCTGGCTTCGGTGGGGAGTGGGGTTACTGGCGGCGCTGTTCTTCTTCACGCCCGCTTATCTGCCGTTGCTGCAGCGGGGGTGGCAATTCCTGCTGGTTGTCCCGATTTCGCTGCTGGCGCTGGCCGCCGGCCGGCAGTTGCGGCCCGGCGCCGCCCAGCCGGCCGCTGAACCATACGCGCTGCTGGCAGGGCACATGCCACCTGCCGACGCGTAGTCCCCTACTCTCTCACGGCCACGGCTCTGCCGCCCGCGCCACGCGGAAGCCGGCAGCCGCCGGCCCAATCACGCCTTCTTGGGGGCCCGGGTCGTCACTTTCTGTGTCTTCTCGTCGAAGAACAGCATTTGGCCGGTGCGGTAGGACTCGACCGACATGGCGATGGGCACCATGGCCTTGAAGGCCGTCAGGCCGTCGAGCACCGGTTTCTCCCGCGTGCGCATGCAGACGATAAAGTTCTCGTAGTGGGAGGGCCGCGGCTCCACGGTGATCTTCACTTCGTCCGAACCGTACTTCTTCTTGAACGCTTCGGCCACGTGCCTCTCGGGCGTCACCGTGATGTAGTCGGTCCGGCCCTCGAACATGCCGTGCTCGACCATCACGATGGTGCCCTCATAGCCCCGGATCAAACCCGGGATGTGGCGGCTGTTGGCCATCGAAGAACTGAGCACCACGCTGTGCCCGCTGGGATAGTCGGCCACCAGCATGAAGGTATCGGGCACCTCGCGCTCATCCTTATACACGTAGATGCCGCCGGTGCCGCACACCCGGTAGGGGAACTCGCCGCCGCCCCAGCACAGGTTCAGGGGAGCCACCACGTGGTAGAACAGGTCGGTGGCGATGCCGCCCGAGTAATCCCAGTACTTGCGGAAGCGGAAGAAGCGGTCGGCATTCCAGGGAATCTTGGGGGCGTTGCCCACCCACATCTTCCAGTCCACGTAGTTTTCGCCACCGGCATCGGGGCCGGCCTCGGTCTCGATGGGCCAGTTCCACTCGCCCGGCGGTTGCTGCTTGCCGTTCCAATTGCGATGGTACGAGCCCTGGCTCAAGATCATCTTGCCGATCATGCCGTCCTGGATAGCCTTGCGCGCTTTCCACCACTGGTCCGCGGAAGTGGTCTGCGAGCCGATCTGGAGGATCCGTTTGGTCTTCACTGAGGTCTCGTAGACTTCCTTGGCCTCGTCGACCGTGCGGGTCATGGGCTTTTCCAGGTAGACGTCCTTGCCGGCGTTCATGGCCTGGATGGCGATCGGCGCGTGCCAGTGGTCGGGAGTGGCGATCACCACCGCGTCGATCGACTTGTCGTTGATGATCTCCCGGTAGTCGAGCGTTCCCTTGGCCTTCCAGCGCTCGGCCGCCTGGCGCTTGCGCTTCTCGTAGACCTCGGCGATGGTCGCGATCTGCAGGTTCTGCTTCTCGGCCAGGTCGGCGAACTGGCGCGCCAGGTAATTGCCTCTGCCGCCCAAGCCGACGATGCCCAGGTTGATGCGGTCGTTGGCGCCGAGCACGCGGGCCTGCGCCGGCCGAACCATCTTTGTCAATGCGCCCAGCGCGGCGCTCACGCCGGACGCCGTCTTGACGAACTTTCTGCGGTTTACGTCCTCACCCATAAGTACCTCCCTTGTGAACGATTGCAGCCCCTTGAGCATATGTTTTCAAGTCACAAAGTGCAAGGCGAACCCGAGTCTGAAATCTGCGGCTAGGCCGTCCCAAATGGGGTACACTCAGGGCAATGCTCACCCTGGTGGTTCCGACTTACAACGAACGGAACAACCTGCCGGCCCTGCTGGAGCGCGTGGAAGCGGCGCTGACGGCGTGCGGCGAGCCGTTTGAAGTTATCGTCGTGGACGACGACAGCCCGGACGGCACCTCGGAGGTAGCCCGCTCCCTGGCCGCCCGCCACGGGTGGCTTCGCGTGCTGACGCGCAAGCACCAGCGGGACCTGTCTACGGCGGTGCTGGCCGGCTGGTTCGCCACCCGGGGCGAGATCCTGGGGGTGATCGACGGCGACCTGCAGCACCCGCCCGAGCTGCTGCCGGTGCTGTTGCGGCGGCTGCGCGAGACCGGCGCCGACATCGTCATCGCCAGCCGGCACGTCAAAGAAGGAGGGGTCAGCAAGTGGAGCCTGTTCCGCCGGCTGATCTCCTGGGCGGCCACGCTGATGGCCGGCTTCATCCTGCCCGGCACTCTGAGCCGCGTGCGCGACCCCATGTCCGGCTTCTTCCTGCTCCGCCGGCCGGTCGTCGAGAACTCGCCGCTGCGGCCGGTGGGCTACAAGATCCTTCTGGAAGTGCTGGCCAAAGGCGACTACCACCGCTGCGAGGAAGTCCCGTACATCTTCCAGGAGCGCTTCCGGGGCGGCAGCAAGATGGGGCTGCGAACGAGCTGGCAATACCTGCTGCACCTGGCCTCCATTGCCTTGGACACCGGAGAGGCCCGGCGCGTCTTCCGCTACGCGGCCGTGGGGGCTTCGGGCGCGGTGGTCAACCTGGGCGTGTTCGCGCTGCTGACGCGTGTGGCCGGAGCGCCGCCGGCGCTGGCGCTCCCAGCCGCCATCGGTCTGGCCATCATCAACAACTTCCTGCTCAACGACCGCTTCACTTTCCCGGAGACGCGCCGCCGGACACCGGGCACGGCGGCGGCGGCGGGGCGCTTTGTCCGCTTCCTCTTGGTGGTGCTGATCGGCGCCTTCTTCAATCTGACGCTCGCCAGCACGCTGATGCGCTTGGCGCGCGCACCGCTGGAACTGGCGGTGCTGGCGGGCATCGGGGCGGCCGCCGCCTGGAATTTCGTGCTCAACTCGCGCGTCACCTGGAAGGTGTGGTGGGACCGCGATGTGCATCTCCGACGCTGGCGCGCCGAAACGGCCCCCGCGCCGCCCACCGACACCGTTTGCCGCCTGTGCGGAGGCCGGCAATTCATCGTTCTCTACCGGGGGCGCGCCGGAGCAGCGAGCCGGCCCGATTTGTTCCGCTGCACCAGCTTCGATCACGGTGATTTCACCAACATCCTGCGCTGTGTTTCCTGCTCGCTGGTTTTTCAGGCGCCGGCCGACGCCATCCGGCAGATTGAAGAATGCTACCGCCGCGTCCAGGATCCGGTTTACCTGCGCGAGGAGCAGGGGCGTGTCCACACCTTCGACCGTTTGCTGGACGAAATCGATGCGGTCCAAGGTCGAGCCGAAGTCCAAGGTCGTCGCCGCGGCGACTCCAAAGTCCAAAGTCCGGCGGCCGCCACTCCGCACTCCGCGGTCCGCACTCCGCACTCCCGGGGCTGCTTGCTCGATGTGGGCTGCTACACCGGCGTTTTTTTGGATCGCGCGCGGCGGCGGGGATGGGAAGTCAACGGCCTGGAGCCGAGCCGCTGGGCCGCCGATGTGGCCCGTCGCCGCGGTTTCCCGGTTCAGGAAGGTCTGCTCGCCGAAAGTGCGTTGCCCCCGGCGTCTTTCGACGCGGTCACGGTGTGGGACGTGATCGAGCACTTCGGCGATCCTCGCGCCGAGGTCGCGCGCGTCGCGCGCCTGCTGAAGCCCGGCGGCCTGCTGGCCCTTTCCACTATGGACGTGGAAAGCGGGTTCGCGCGCCTGCTGGGGCCCCGCTGGCCCTGGTTCATGCGCATGCACCTGTATTACTTTTCTCCGGACACGCTGCGCGCCCTCCTGGAGCAGGCGGGCCTGGAAGTGGTTAAGGTACGACGGCACAGGCGCATCGTCAGCGCCCGCTACCTGCTGGAGAAAGCGGCTGCGCAACCATCACGGTTGAGCGGCTTGTTCCGGCTGGCCGCCTGCCTGCCCTTCCTCGGCCGTGTCCACATCCCGGTGAATTTCGGCGACATTATCAACGTATACGCGCGGAAGCCTATGGCCTCTGTCGCAACTACCGAGCCAGGCTGACAGACGGTTCGCCACGAATCAACACCACGGCTTGCGATCACAAGGGATTCACGCTGTGGTTTACCGGGACCGCCTGGAGGAATTGGACCTCATCCGGGCTGGGTCGGAACAGTAGGCAGGATGCCGTCGCTACAGCGGCAAGGGGAACAAAAGGGGGATCATCGTGGGCATTGCAAGAAGAGATTTCATCGCTGTTCTCGCGGGCGCGGTGCTGGCACCAGGCCAGTCGGCTTCGCCGCGGATCAAGGTGGGTTGCCAGACCAGGGCTTACGGCGTGCCCATCGCGGACCGGGAAAAACTGTTGTCCGTGCTCGATGACCTGGTGGCCACGGGCTACCAAGGCTTCGAGACAAACTATGCCAGCCTGCAATCCAGTTTCGAGGAGCCGGCTTCCATGCGTGCCGAATTCGAGAAGCGGCAGATCAAGTTGATTGGTCTGCACGGGTCCGCCAACTTCACCAATCCCGACAACGTGGAAAAAGAACGGACGCAGATCGATCGCCTGGCCAAGGCCAGCAAAGGGCTGGGAGCGGAGCTTCTTATCCTCAGCTCTGCGGGTGTGGCGCGAAATCCGGACGGCCGCCTGGACAGCGCGGCTTTGAAGCTCCGCTGCATAGAGCTGAACCGTGCCGGGGCCGCCTGCCGCGCCTTGGGCATCCGCCTCTGCACGCACAACCACGCGAAGGAAGTGGCCAATGACGGGGAAGAAGTGAATGCCGTCATGGCGCGAACGAAACCCGACGACGTAGCCATGTTGATGGATGCGGCTTACGTGCACGGCGCGGGGCTGAGCGTTCCGGCTTTCATCCGCAAACACCATCGCCGGATCGCCGGCATCCATGTCCGAGACATGCGGGAAGGCAAAGAGGTGGATATGGGAACCGGCGAGCTTGATTTCCGCGGGATTGCCGACGCGCTTCGCGAGACACGCTGGGCCGGATGGGTCATCCTGGAAATCAACAAGCGCGCCGACATATCGAGCCGCCAGCTTGTCGAGAGCAGCCGGAAATACATGCGCGACGTGATGAAGATCTAGGTAGGCAAGTGTGGCTATCGGAAATCCCATCCGGGGCCGGCCGCAGCTGGGTTCGGGCAGCTTGGAGGCGAAGGACTGCCGGAAACCCAATGGCGTGAAGGGGACGGGCGGATCCCGAGGCGCCCCCGGCCGTCTATGGCCGCACGGTCGCACCGCCCCGCTGGTTCGCTAAGTCGTCGCCAAAGATTCGGTCGCGATCTCGCAGCAGATAGCGTGGTGCCGAGTCCCACGGGAACGCGTCGCGGAGTTGCTGGGCTGTCCACTCCGTTGTCGGGTGGGCCGTGACATTGAAGTGGAGGATCCGGCGCCGATCGTGAGCGAGCACCAGGAACACGTAGAGAATCTGAAAGCGGATGGTCGGCACGGTGAAGAAATCGGCGGATACCAGGCTCTTCACGTGATTGTTCAAGAACGTCCGCCAGGTCTGCGAAGGCGGCTTGCGGTGGCGCAGCATGTACTTGCCGACGCTGGTCTCGCCGATGTCGATGCCGAGTTTGAGCAGCTCCCCGTGAATGCGCGGGGCACCCCAGAGCGGATTCTCGCGACTGATTTTTCGGATCAGATCGCGGACCTCTCTTGGAACTGCTGGTCGTCCGACCTGGCCGTGTCGGATCTTCCATGTCCAGAAAAGGCGAAAGCCCTTCCGATGCCATGCAATGACAGTTTCGGGCTTGACGATGACGAGGGCAGGTCGCCAGTCGCTCCAGACTCCGCACAGCCAAGCCCACAGAATACGGTCTGCCGCAGTCAGCCTCGGTCGCTTCTTGACTGAGTGCTGCAGTACCCCGATCTGATGGCGGAGGGCCAGGTTTTCTAACTGAAGAGCGGCGCGTGCCCGGAACAGAGACGAGAGGGCGCCAACCAGCACGGACAGCACTCCGAACGTCGATAGGCGGAGCTTGTGGGAAATGCGCAAGCCCCATGTTTTCAGATTGTTCGGGATTTGCGAGAGGCACAGATAATTCGTCGGAAAAGGCGGCAGCATGAACCGCACAGCGAATTCCTGGGGACCACACCGGCACGATGAGATCTCACGCCCGGTATTCCCGCACCCGCTCCATGCAGCGGTTTGCCTCATCGATGCCGGGGACATTGCGGACGCGGTACAGCACGCCTCCGGGGAGTGTGTGTCTATCGAGGGCGGCCAAAAAATCCGGATATTCGGCGAACACCATCAGGGGGACGTCGCCGAGGCGCTTTTTCAACTCTCTCCCCAGCGAGAAAGCGCTCGCGTAGCCGCGGTCGTCCAATGCCGAGACGGCCACCAGACCGCGGAGCGTGGAAACCGCTTCCAGGAGGTGGCGGCCATTCGCGTGGAGATGCACGATGCCGCCATCGAACGTCGTGAGCATTCGTTCGGCCGGCCCGCGGCCCCACTGCTCGAAGAACTTAACCGATGTCATGTGAAACGGGTCCACGCTTTCCGACACGATCCTGCCGGGCAGCCAGCCGACGAAATTGCTGCATGTGCCGCCTTCGAGAAGTCCGGCACGATCGAAGAACGCCTGGTGCACCACCAGGTTCAAGCGGTGCGCGAAATCGATGGCTTCGCGGACCAGTTCGGGGTTCTCCACCGCCTCCAGGTAGCTTCGCGTCCCACCAAACAGTTCAAACAGAAAGTTAAACCCGTCGATCAGAATGAAATGGCTGATCCCGAACTTGCCTTCTCCGGCTCGCCGGAACAACTCCAGTTCTTCGAGATAGAAGCGGAACCATTCGCCCTCCGGATCGATGCGCAGGCGCTCAAACCCCGACCAGTCGCTGAGAATCGGAGCGACGATCGAGCTGATCCAGCCACGCTCCGGGTCGGCCATGAATTGGACTGTTCCACCGACCATACCGCCGTACAACCCCTGGTCCATTTCAGTCAGATACGCGGCGGGAATGGAATCATCAAGAATACCGGCGCGCTCGCTCAGAAGCTCATCCCAGTAGGCGGCGCGCTCCCCCAGGTCGGGACGGTCACAGTAGCCCGCCTGGTACTTCTGGCCAAAGCGCTTCAGCGCCAAAGTGGGAGCGTGCATGAACCCGAAGATCCGGTCGGACGCGCGCCGCTCGAACAAGAGGCGCAGCCGTTCCAGGCGCGCGTGACCGTCCGGACAGTAAGCCAGCGGAAAGGGAGGCGTGTCTGTCATGGCGGTTGTCAAGGACGACAGGATATCGCAAGTGCAATCGGGGCAACAACTCGCCACGGATGAACACGGATGAACCTGGACCAGCGGACCGGAACCAAAGCTGTATTGGCCACTTGGTACGAATGTTAGACGGTGCGGGAACATGCGCTCGCGTTGGGTGAACTTCCTTGCCACGGATGGCGAGAAACCGGACCGCAATCGCCATCAGGAGTTCATCCTCGAGCCAGGCACGACGCAAGATCAGATCATGTGGTGGTGGGAAGAGTGCTGGCGATGCGCCTTCGGGGCTCTCGACTCCCTGCAACCGGAGGACCTTGGCCGGTCCGTCTTGAGCATCCCACGGGGTGGTTCGGCCGCCTTTAATGCGCAAGTGTCTGAAGAGCACAAGAAGCGTCGCCACGGTCGTGCCACGGACGGCCGCACTGATGCTTACTTGGCGCCGGTTTCGTATTTGGTGTAGCCGGTGACCACCAGAAATATGCCCTTCCCCTGGTTTGACAAGTAAAGGTCCCTGCGCTCGTTCAGCAACGCGACCAACGCGGTACCCTGATCTCCCCGGCCGCCTTCGGCGATCTGCCAGGCCAGAAATCGAATCTGCAGATCGTTCAGCGCATACTGGAGCGACAATTGCAGCCTGGCAATCAGTTCGGGGATGAAGCCGTAGCCGACCGACTCTTGCGCTGCTTCCTTCAACAGGTCTTGCGCCTCCCGGAGGCTGGCCTCCGCCTTTCGGTAATCCGGAGCGCCCGCCACGGCGGTTCCGGGTATCTTGGCGACGCCGGAGACGGTGGCTTCGATGACTTCGAAGTAGCGATAGATCGGCTGCCACGCCGGTCCGAAGCGCTTCCGAGCGTAATCTCTGAGCAGCCCGTCAACGTCGAGTTCGGAATCCATGCTGGCCTTCGCGAGCACGTAATGGTTCAGCTCGTACGTGAACCAATCCGCGGGTTCCGAATACATGCCGATGCCGTCGACCCCCAGCGACTTGAAGTACTTCGTTTCGGCGGCAATGAGCCTGGGAATCACGACCGGAAGCGAGCGCCAGGCGTACTTGCGATAGTAGGTGTAGATGGAAATGTTGTTCCCGAAAACGTCGCCTTTGAGCCACTGCTTCAGCGCGTCGTGGTAAGGCCGGTTGGCCTTGTTCTGCTCGTCCCAGATTGGCGTCTGAAAACTGCGGGCAATCGGGCAGAAATCCATCACGGTGTTGTCTTCGAAGCGGATGCTCACGGGGGGAACCGTGTAGTCCTGGTAAGCGAGGAACTCGACTTTCACACGGGGGAATTTCTCTTTCACCATCCTTGCGACGGCGTTCACCACCTGGGCATGCCTCTCGGTGGGCGTGCCGAGCTTCAGCGATTCGGGACTCTCGCTCCAGCGCACGCCGTCCGGGGGCCAGAGATCGAAGATGTTAATTTCCGGATGCGAGCGCAGGTAACTTTCGACGTTTGCCAGAAACCGCGCCAAAGCCTCGCGGTTGGAAGTCTCAAAAACGACGTTCTGTGCGCGCGACCGTTGCCCGTTCCGCATTCCGAACCACTCAGGATGCTCTGCAAAATAGGTGCTGGGTGGCAGGAAATTCTCGTAACCGTGCTGGCCGATTTCGGCCAGCAGCCCGCGTTTCTTCAATTCGGGAATGAGATCCAGCCGCCAGTTGTCCCACACCGTGATGCCCGCCCCGAATTCGTCGATCGGGCAGACAAACACATTCAGGCCCACTTTCGGCATCCAGTCGATCATCTGCCGGAGGTTGGCGAGGTTGTGCGAGCGCCCTTCGGCGACGTCCTTCTTCCTGTACGTCATACTTGGCTTGGCGGTCTTGTGGAGCACCGGTACCCGCAGGGTATCGGCGCGCGGTACAATTTCGCCGCCGCCGGAGCCGTAGAAATCAAAGTTGGGAGCGAACCAGCGGCAGCCCAGTTCTTCGAGGAACGCGTAGACGGCGAACAAGGCCGCCCGATCGTTCACGCCCGCCAGCCGGATGGCCCCGGGTTTGGTCTCGTAGGTGTACCCGTCGAAGCCGAGCACCTGCTTGCTCGCAGAGGCAGGGTCCACTAGGCCAACCCAAATCACATCCCCGCGTGTTTCTCCCTTGGCCAGCGCGAAGTTCGCTCCGGTGAACTTGCTCAGGTACTTCTGCAGTTCCTCTGCGGCAAATCGGACAGTTTCAGAGGGGGACGGATCCGTAACGATTCGGTATCGCGTTTGGCCTCCTTCGGCAAGGACGAACGGGGTTTCAGCCTCGGCCGTCAGGGGGCCGAGGCAGAAGCACAACACCGACAGAGTAAGCAGAAGAGAGTACAGCCTGCGGTTTATCATGTCACTCCTCGGACCGTGCGCAGTCGCCGTCTGCAACCAACAGAGGTCCAGAGTTCGCGCTGTGCTAAACTACGTCGCGTTTGGCGCGAGGCAGGCGACTCCCTGCACCGGGTTCAGCGCTGTCTCGCAGAGGCTTATGGATCCAGACAACAGAGGATTCACGCTCTGGTTTACGGGACTCCCCTGCGCGGGCAAATCCACGCTGGCCCGCATGGTCGCGGAGGAACTCGGACGCCGCGGAATCCGGTGTGAAATCCTTGACGGCGACGAGGTCCGCCAGCACCTCAGCCGCGGCCTCGGATACAGCAAGGAAGACCGCGACGAGAACATCCGCCGCATCGGCTTCGTCTGCGGGCTCCTGAGCCGCCACGGGGTGGCCGCCATCGTCGCCGCCATTTCTCCCTACCGTGCCGCACGCGATCACGTGCGCTCCGCTGTGGGCACTTTCGTCGAAGTCCAGGTGCAGACGCCGGTCGAGATATGCGCGCAGCGCGACCCCAGAGGATTGTATAAGAAGGCATTCAGGGGGCAACTGAAGAATTTCACCGGTGTCAACGATCCGTACGAGCCGCCGTTGAATCCCGAATTGGTCGTGGACGCCGGGCACGAGAGCGCCAAGGTTTGTACCGGGCAGGTGATTGCCTGCCTCGAACGACTCGGCCTCGTCCGGCGCTGAGGTTCCAAGCCCCAGGTTGCAGGTTCCAATCGCTGTAATCGACCGGAGGATTATCATGGACATTTTGAGAAGGCAGTTTCTCTTCATCCTTGGCGGCGCGGCGGTCGCGTGCGGGCAATCGGCGCCGAGGATCAGGGTCGGTTGCCAGACCCCAGCCTACGGCTCGCCCCTCCCCCAGGGCGATAAGTTATTGGCCGCGCTCGACGATTTGGCGGCCTTGGGCTACGAGGGCTTCGAGACCAATTTCGCCAGCCTCGAATCGAGTTTCCAGGACCCGGCTCCCATGCGCGCCGAATTCGAGAAGCGCAAACTCAAACTGATCGGCCTTCATGCCGGCGCCAGTTTTGCCGATCCGGGGCTGATCGAGAAAGAACGCGCGCAGGTCGAGCGCTTGGCGACAGCCAGCAAAGCATTGGGAGCCGAACTCCTTATCTTCAGCGCCCCCGGTGTACCGCGGGGCCCGGACGGCCGGATGGACAGCGCGGCGCTCAAACTGCGCTGCGAAGAATTGAACCGTGTCGGCAGCGTGTGCAACGCCATGGGGGTCCGTCTGTGTACGCACAATCACGCGAAAGAAGTCGCCAATGATGGAGAGGAAGTGAATGCGGTTATGGAGGGAACGGATCCCAAGAAGGTGTCCATGCTAATGGACGCCGCCTATGTGCACCGCGCTGGGCTGAGCGTCCCGGCTTTCATTCGCAAGCGCTACCGCCGAATCGCCGGCGTTCATGTCCGGGACGTGCGCGACAACAAGGAAGTGGATATGGGAACCGGCGAGCTTGATTTCCGCGGGATTGCCGGCGCACTTCGCGAAACGCGCTGGTCGGGATGGGTCATCCTGGAAATCAACAAGCGCGCCGACGTGTCGAGCCGCCAGCTTGTCGAGAACAGCCGCAAGTACATGCGCGACGTGATGAAGATTTAGGTGGGGCAAACCGCCACCTCAAAGCTCCAACAGACACAAAGCGCGACCTTCTTTGTGTTCTTCGTGGCCTTTGTGTACTAATCTGTGAAATCTTGCCGGCTTGGCAACATTTTTTCATGCCGCCAGCTTGACGCCGCTATATTCGCGCAACTCCAGCGCCCGCGTCATTACCGTGCGCCCCTTTTCAGTGATGC
>Ga0315291_10000732_pt1 | contig 43671 bp, 38 predicted proteins | sample YL17G12_20_MG_FD_203070 | JGI IMG/M metagenome (GOLD analysis project Ga0315291, IMG submission 203070) | Sediment microbial communities from Yellowstone Lake, YNP, Wyoming, USA - YL17G12_20 | ecosystem: Environmental > Aquatic > Freshwater > Lake > Sediment | place: USA: Wyoming | collected...
GATTCCATGGCCGATATGTTTTGCCCATCCTTGAGTCTCCTGAAATTGAGGATTTATGCAAAAGCTACTTGGACCTTATATCGGCTCTCTATAAACTTTTCAATGATTACTCGGACAGACTCCTAGGCAATAGTGTACATTTTCTGAATTTATTTTTCACTTCTATTCTATCATAACTATTTAGTAACGAACAACTTAGGCACCGTAGCGCAAGAATATGCACAAGCTTGCATACTTTTGCATTGACTTGCAACTATGTCTTGTTAAAATCTACAGTTGATATGGAAACCTAAACAGTTATGTTAACGCTGCAAGTTGAAAGGTCTTGAAATATGGCTGATAATTCTGGCTGGCAATGGGAGAGCGAGGACCAAAAACAAAAGATGACAGAGGAGGTCACACAGGAAAATTGCGGTGAAAAACTTCTTCTCATCCGCATGATTTCAGGGATGTCAAGGCGAGACTTGGCGCGGGTTTTAGGAGTCCGGGAGTCAACCATATATCGCCTTGAGCACGGGACAACGAAACCTAGCCAAGAATTCATGAACCGCCTTCGTGCACTTCAGGTGATCGGGGTCTCTCGCTTCAGAAACATGGGCGAGGCTGAGAAGAAAAAAGCCGCTGAAACAATCGGGGTGGGAACTGGAATAGGAGCGGGGATCGGCGCCTCGGTCGCGGCGATTTCAACCGCTGGTACCATTAGTGGTTTGTCTGCCGCAGGAATAACCTCTGGACTTGCTGCGATTGGCGGGACCATGCTGGGAGGCATTGCTGTCGTTGCAACAATTCCCGCAGCTGCTGGCCTCTTGGGTTACGGAATTGTAAAGGCCCTACGGAAGATATGTGAGGAAAACGAGCTCTCGTGTGAAGAGTTTGATGACCGTTGGGAAATCAAGAGCAACAAACATACGCAATCCCGTAAAGAATCAACGGAAAGGAGATGTCAAAATGATACCGGTTAATGTTGGCAAGGTGATTTTCCGCATACTTCGCTGGGTAGGTATGAATGTAGGAAAGGATGGCACAATCTTCGTCAACTTCAAGAAAGCTGGCAGGTGGCTGTACCGTTTTAAGTCGATGTGAGTACCTGTGTATATGAGACATAGTCCGGAGTTATTTTCGCGTCTTGGCGGTGACCGCGCGACGAATTGTTAATCGGGGTACCCAAGAAACAAGAAAAGGAGTTTTTATGAAATTTGACAAGCTGGTTGAAACGATTGCGGGATTGGGTGTGCCTGGGATAGTCCTTCTCTTTGCTATGGCTCTCACCGGTTATGCTGGAGCCGCAGCTATTACTACCGCACTTGCAGCTTTAGGCGGACCGTTGGGGATGCTCGGAGGTATTGGGCTTTTGGTTTTGCTTACGCTGGTGTCCAGAGGATTGGCAAAATGGGGTCTGGAGCGAATCGCAAAGGCCGTACTAAACAAACTCATCGAAAAAAGCGAGACAAAGGAAAGCATCACAAGGAAAATAGATGCGTATTGGTTTATATCAAAGGAACTGAAATTGAAACTAAGAGATTTTGTCGATGGGTTCCGCAAAGAGGAAGAGAGAGGGGCATCGGCTGCTGAACAGTCTCTAACCTCCTGATGAGGAATTCGAGGGGTAAAAACGGGGCCGGTGTGGCTATTGAAAAAATTCATGTCTTGGCGTTTTTGTGGTTACTTAAACGAGGTTCTTTGGCTCCTGCAGCAGTTTAGCGACAGACCCGAATATAACAGATGCCGCCAGTCAAAATCAGCACCAGCCACCCATCCCAATCAAGTCGGCCTCACAACCATCTTGCGAGACACCGGCGTCACAACTCACACAAACAGCCAGCGAAGTCGGAAGTCAGAATTGACGATAGCTCATCCCCAGATTATGTATTCCAAATTCCGCATTCAAAATTCTTAATTTAGTTTTTTATTATCTAACAGCCCTCGCTCCCGCATCCAGTTGGCGCAAGCCACAGGCCAGCTCGATGCAGCGCTATCTTTTTTGCCCAGGCCGAAACCGTGGCCGCCCTTCTGGTAAATATGCATCTCCGCAGGAACCTTCGCCTTGCGAAGGGCAAGGTAAAAATAAATGCTGTTCTCCGGCGGCACGCCGGTATCATCATCTGCGTGTGCGAGAAAAGTCGGCGGCGTCCGGGGCGTAACCTGCTTTTCGTTGGACAGGTTTTCCACCATATTCGGGTCCGGATTTTCACCCAGCAAATTCTGTCTCGAACCCGTATGGGTGCACCATTCGGTGAACGATATGACCGGATAAATAAGTATCATAAAATCCGGCCGACAGCTAACCCGCTCAATGGGGTCCTTGACCTCACTGCGGCCATTATCAAAATGCGTCCCGGTAGTTGACGCAAGATGCCCGCCCGCCGAAAAGCCGAGGACGCCAATCCTATTTGGGTCGATACTCCATTCTTTCGCACGGCTGCGGACCATCCTGATTGCCCGCTGGGCATCCTGCAGCGGCACCGGATGGCCGTAGCCGGCGCCGCTATTACGGTGGCGATACTTAACAATAAAGCCGGCCACACCTAAGGAATTCAGCCACTGGGCAATCTGGTGTCCCTCGTGGTCCATCGCCAGAAACCCGTAGCCGCCGCCGGGACATATAACAACGGCGGCGCCATCGGCCTTTTCCTTCGCCGGCAAATAAATCGTCAATGTCGGCTTGTCACCTTCCTGCTCGCCCTTAGCGCCCGGCGCCCCCTCTGGCCAAAGTAATTCCACCGGCTGCGGGCTTGATACATCCTCCGCAGCAACCATAACAGTTACGACCAAAGCGATGACAAAACAGGATAAAGCCATTTTCAAATACTTACTCACGTTTCTCTCCTTTCTAAAAAGCTGCAAATTTTACTTTTGCCGGCGAAACCTCCAGGAACAATTTCAGGGCCGCGTCTGCTTCTTTGTCAAACCAATTGTTGGGGATTCTGCAGCTGCTCCGTGACAAACTTCAGAAACTTCGCCGCGTAAAGCTCATTTATAACCATCCCATCCACCGCCAGCGTCAGACTTGTCAGCTTTCGCACCACGGCGCCGCCATCGTAAGGCACAACGGTCCTAATCACATTGCCGGCCGCTAAAATGACGCTTGCCGGCGGCGGAACAATTCCAAAAAAATACTCGATGCCGTACGCACCGAGGTTGCTTAACGCTATCGTTTCTCCCTCCATATCAGCAAGCGTCAGCTTGTTGTTGCGGGCCTTCTCGGTCAAATGCTTATCCTCTCCTGCGATTTGAGCCAGGGTTTTTTTGTCCGCATCCTTTATCACCGGCACGACAAGCCCCTGCGGACTATGCACCGCAAAGCCGACATTAACCGCATCGGCGATTCTGATGTTGTCACCATCAAGCCTGCCTGTAACGAGCGGGTGCTGTTTTGCAGCCAGCGCCATCGCGCGGACAAAAAAGGCGTTGCTCGTGATTTTCACTCCCAATGATTTGCTGAGACTACCCCGAAGCGCCATCAGCTCCGTTACATCGGCCTTCGCCCCAATGTGAAAACAGGGCTTGGTCAGCTTGGATTGCAGCATCCTCTCTCCGATTAGCTTCTGGATTCTGGTCAGCGGTATTCTCATATTTGTCGCTCGTTAATTGTGACCCGGCTCGCGTGCCCGGGGCACTAACGATTAGTCACGACTTTACCTAGAAAAGAATTCGATTTTGATTATTCGACTTTTAATACCGAAAGAAAGACTGGTAGTACCAGAACTGCCAGCGGCAGCTGGACTGTCAAACCGCTGATAATGGCAATAGCCAGCGGCTGCTGCATGGCGGAACCATGGCCTATGCCCAGTGCTAAAGACATTAAAGCAAGGATGGCGGCTAAGGTAGTCATTGCAATCGGCCGCATACGGTTAATTCCGGCCTGAATGAGTCGCAGATGTCTATCGGACTGTTTATACAATTCGCGGAATTCGGAGAAATAGAAGATGCCCACTTCAGTAACTATGCCTACCACCATCGTCATTCCCATCATTGAAGTAATATTGAGTTCAGTGCCGGTAATCCACAGTCCCACAAAGACGGCGGAAACGGCAAGCAAGGTGGTTAACAGCATAGCCACGGCGACGCGGAAATGTTCGTAAAGCAATAACAACAGGAAAAATACTAAAACAACGGCAGCGATAAATACCGCAAGCATGCCACGAAAGGCGATTTGCTGCTGAGCGTAGAGGCCGCCCAATGTATAATAGACGCCCGAAGGTAGAAAACCCGGCTGGTCCAAAGTCTTCTTGATATCACGGATGGTGGAGCCCATATCTCTGCCGGCTATGCGGCCAGTCACGGCAACCATGCGTTTGAGGTCGTCCCGTTCAATCTGGGGCTGGCCAATGATAGGTGTTGCGGTGGCAACACGCTTGAGGGGGAAAAGATGGCCATCCCTCGCTCGCAACATCAATTCCAGAACGGATTTGTCGGTTGAACGCTGCTCTTTGCTTATCCAGGTGCGAACTCCGACCATTTTGAGGCCTTTGGGAAAGGTTGTGGCGACCTGGCCGCCAAGATAGCTACTAAGTGTCTCAGTCACGGTCTCAGCATCGGTGCCTTCCAATGCCAGTTTATCACGGTCGAGGGTTATTTCCAACGCATCACCGGCAAGCACCAGGCCACCACCGATATCGACAACGCCGGGTATGTGTTCGATGGCCTTGGCGACCTTTGGTGCAAGCTGAGTCAACTGTCGGCTTTGGTCAGAGAAAATCTTGACCTCAATGGGCTGAGGCACAGCGGTAAGATCGCCGATAGCGTCTTCCATCAACTGGAGCATCTCAATCTGCAAACCTGGAATCGAGTGTTCAATTTGTGTCCGCACATCCTCCATCACCTCTTCAATATCTCTGCGAGGAAAATCCTTGAGGCGGACAAAGAAGTCACCCTCGCTGGCCTCTGTGATACCGCCGCCGAGCTGCAGACCGGTGCGGCGAGAATAGGTTTGCACCTCGGGAGTTGCAAGCAGAATGGCTTCAATTTCTCGAAGGAGACGGTCGGTTTCGGTTAAGGATGTGCCGGGTGCGGTACGGTAGTCGAGAATAAAACCACCTTCATCCGTGGTCGGCATAAAGCCGGAACCGGTCCGGTTATATCCCAGATAACCCAACATCAGCAGCGGTATAATCGCAAGCAGAACAAGCCACGGATGCGGCAACAGTATGTGCATCAATCGCGCGTATATTCTGTGCATATATGCGGTCAAACGTCCACCTTCGCTTTGGTGCATGTCTTTTTCTCTCAGTAAGTGAGCTGCGAGCAGCGGCACCGCCAGCCACGTCACTAAGAATGATACGACAAGACTGGCGGCCATTGTGATTGAAAGCGCCTTGAAAAAGGCGCCCGTTATGCCGGAAAGAAATGCGAGCGGGGCAAAAATGATTATAGTTGATGCCGAAGAGCCCGCCAACGGTTTGGTAAACTCGGTGGCTGCCTGAGCTATTCGGATACGATGGTCCCCGTCTCCGGAGCGCAGACGCCTGATGACGTGCTCAATCATAACGATGGCGTCATCGATTATCAGTCCGACCGCCGCAGCCATTCCGCCCAGTGTCATTATGTTAAAACTCATGTGCATTACGGCGAGCATGAGCACCGTGGTCGCCAGTACCGAGGGCACAATCATCGCAGCAATGAGTGTAATTCTGATGTTCCACAGGAATATCAGCAGAATCAAAACCGAGAGAATAATGCCGATAATGACAGCGTCACGCACACTGGCGGCTGAAGATACGATTAATTCACTCTGGTCATACCAATTAGCAATCTTTATATCCTTAGACAATAGACCGCTCAGAACCTTAATCCTTTCTTTGATATCCCGTGAAATTTGTACTGTGTTTCCGGCGGGTTGCTGATAGACCTGCAGAAGCACCGCATCATGGCCGTCCGCGGTGGCGCGCGTCCACTCAGGGATAGCGTCCTTATAAACCGCAGCAATATCTTTAAGCCTGGTTATGCCATTCGCGTCCGCACGAATGACAGTAGAAGCAATCTGGTTTAAATCGGTGAAACTCGTGTTTGAAACAACCAGATACAGCTTGTCATGGTCTTCCAGTCGTCCGACGGCGGCAAAGGTGTTGGCGGCAGAAAGCGCATTGCTTATATCAGCAATGACAAGTCCGCGGGCCTGAAGTCTGGCGGGGTCGGCATCGACACGGTACTCTTCCTGTCGGCCGCCCATAACATCAATCTTCGCCACGCCTTTTATGGTCGTCAGGACGGGACGCAACTGATATTGGGCAATATCATGGAGTTCGACCAGTGACTTTGTGTCCGAGCTAAGGCTGTAGCATATTACCGGAAATACCGTCGGGTCCATGCGGCGTACCTCGAATGTCGTGCCCTGGGGCAGTGTTGTCATCGCCTTATTGACTGCCGATTCAATCTGGGAAGTTGCAGTAATCATATTCTCATCCCAACCGAAGTTGATTGAAATATCAGCACTGCCTCGGCTGGTTTTCGAACGGATATTTCGGACGCCCGGCACTGCACGTACCGCTTCTTCAACAGGTATGGTAATTTCGGTGAGCATTCGTTCAGCAGGGCGGTCGCCGGCCTCAAGATTAACTACCACTCGCGGAAAGTGCACTTCAGGAAACAGCGAAACCGGCAGTTGCAGGACGGTTACAATACCTCCGAGAGCCAGTGCAGCCAACATGAACAGAATAGAACGACGATGCTTATATGCCCACTGCGTAAAGTTCATAGTGTATCTTCGGCCTCGACTGCCATACCGTCATCCAGCTCATAATTGCCTTCAATGACCACAGGATCGTTTGCCTTGAGCCTGTCAGTTATGATTTCGACCTGCCTGTCATCTTCGAGGCCGACGCTGATAGTATGTTTTACAGCCTTACCTTCCTTAACAGTGAAAATACTATAATGTTCGCCATCAATTAGAACCGCTGAACGAGGAACAGATAGCGTTTTTCTGGAGGCAACGATAATTTTACCGCGCACGTATGTATCGAGCAGCAGCGGACATCGTTCCGGCACTGCGACAATTACATCAACAAGACGGGTTGACGGATTGATTCTTTGTGAAACCAACCGTACGTGGCCGATTATATTATTGGGCTCAGTGGCGTTTACATTATGGATTTCGACATTCAGTCCCGTTGTAAGCTGTGCAGCATCGGCAGGCTCAACACCAAGTCGAATTTCAAGTTTATCTCCGGCAGCGATTTCTATGAGCGGATTGCCCGCCGGAACGATTTGACCCGGCTGTGCATCCACTTTACTAATCAGTCCATCAGTTTGGGCGATTACCTGCCCATTTTTCATGCCACGACTTTCCAGATTTGCAATTCGAACCTGTGCAAGTTGCAGTGCCTGTTGTGCCTGCGTCAGTTCCTGAATAGTCCCCAGCTTAAGTTCCAGCCGCTTCCTGGCCTGTTCGACATCTATTGCCGCAGTTTTCTGAGCCAATTCAGCTTCCTCCAGTCCCAGCATTGCTGAATGGCTTGGTTCAACTTCCATAAGAACTGTGCCAGACCTGACCATCTGGCCGGGCGTTACCATCACACGGGAGACTTTTGATTCAAACGGTACCACAGAAACTCGAGAGTTTTCGGGTGCGGCAATGACACTTCCGTATGCAGTTATCTTTTTGTGCATTGTGGCCAGTTGAACCTGAGCTATCCTTACTTTGGCAACGGTTTCTGTATTAGCACCGGCAGAACCAGAACTGTGCTGCCGGTAAAAAAATCCTATCCAGCCGATTGCGATTACAAACAATATGACCGCCAACATAAGAAATGCTTGTTTTTTTGTGCTCATTTGTCAGACTCCCCAGAACAGGTTTGCTTGCGCGCCAGAGATTGTTGAACCGGCCGTGGAATATATTGTCCGGCAGCGATTTCAAGGCCAACGTGCATCTCCATCAACGCCTGCTTTAATTTCCAAATCTCAATGGTCTTTTTGCCCGCATCGTTTTGGGCGGCATAAAAGCTCAGGACATCTCCAGAGCCGGATTCATACGCCGTTTTATATGCATCTGCCAGTCGAGCAAGTGCAGGCAAAGAATCCTCGGCTGACTCAATCTGTTTTGTCAGTGCGTCAATATCGGCCAGCGCAATAGCAATATCAGACCTCGCCTCAAAAACACGATTAACATACTCGTCAAAGAGCTTTTGACGGGTCGCCTTCTCAACAGCAATGGCGCCTTGATTGCGGTCAAATATGGGTAAATCAATAGCGATGCTGGGCCCTATTGTGTGAATATTGCTTGTGTCACGAGCACGATTGATACCCAGATTGATTTTAGGAAAACTTGAGAGCACCGTTGCACGGACTGTTGCCTCCTGACTTTCGTAACCACGTTTTAATGCCAGCAGGTCTATCCGACACTGCTCCAGGTTATTGAGTAATTCGGCTTGTGATGGCACAACGAGATGGGTAGGCAGGACGATGTCATGCTGAAGTGGTATATTGGCATCCGTCGGCAGACCAAGCAGACGGGCAAGAGTGAGTTTCTGTTGCTGCAAATCTCGCGTAATTTCAAGAGCGGTTGTTCGGGCCTCGTCACTTGCGGCCTGAGCTGCCGCCAAATCAATACCCGTTTTCTGTTGTTGCTCGACTGCGTTCCTGATAATTGTGAGGTTTTCTTCAAGTCGCTCATTTATCTGATTGGCAACGGCCAATTCCTGTTCCAACACTGCCTGCCGAAACACAGCTATTCTGGCGGCTTGTGCTGCCTGCCATTCCTGCCAGGCGATGTCAAGGTCTATCGAAGATAACTGTGCCTTTGCTGCATCAATCTTTGCCTGACGTGTGATTAAGCTGGTGACATCCCAGTCAATGCTTATATTATAGCCTCGGATAATTTTCTCCTCACCGGGGCTGTTGAGCGGAAGGTCCAGTTCCGTTGACAACTGAGGGTTGGGCAATATACCGGCTGAGAGAAGTTGAGCTTGTGCGATGCCACGCTGGTCTCGAATGGCTCTCAGCAAGGGATTGGCCAGTACCGCCAGCACTGCGGCTTCATCCGGCGATAAGCCGTCACGCTCATCAAATTGCAGAGGTTTGACGATGGGGTGCTTGATATTCTGTGCCTGCACTCGCAGGGTTTGTATCGGTATAGGCTTAAGCGCCGCGTTCACGGCTGCCGCATCAAGCGACATAGGACGGCTGGTCTCACAGCCACTTATGAATACCACTACAATGGCACACAGACACGACAATGTTGCATATTTTGACAAATCGCGACTCCTTTTCCAAGTGTATTATATGATAGTTACTGCTTAACTTACAGACAATTCCCTCTGCCTGTTCCTGTGCCCGTCCCAATTTATCCTCGATAAATAGGGGTTTAACATTTTTCTCTTTTCGAGCACTATGCTACCAAACCGAAAATGAGAATATGGTGAGAGAAAACAGTATCAGCGTCTTGCGTAAGTTATTTTAGCGGAAGGAGTTGTGCTAATGGGCGATACTGGATTCGAACCAGTGACCTCACGGGTGTGATCCGTGCGCTCTAGCCAACTGAGCTAATCGCCCGCACAGCACCTTAACCAACAACTGTCATCCTATTAGTAACGCCAACCGTTCAATTTGTCAAGCTTTGCATCGCCCAAAAATTCCAAATCGCCGCCAACGAACAAATATCAAGTATCGAGAATCGCCTCCGTTGCGACAAGATTGATGCGCCCAAGCTTGACGCCCTTCATACTCAATATGGTTTCGCCTACTTTATTGATTTGCTCAACCTGCCCGCGAAGCACAATCACCTCCAGGCAATCGTGCTCATCCAAATGCACGTGCAGTGAGGAAATGACCTGCAGGATGTGCGAATGCTGCAGGTCTATCAGCTTTTCCGCCATTCTTGTCGCGTGATGGTCATAGACTATACATACCGCAGCTACCGCCCTGGCATCCGGATTGCTCAATCGCTGCTCGCTCAATTGCCGGCGTATCAGGTCGCGTATCGCCTCCGACCGGCTCTGATAACCCTGTTTGGCTATGAGCTTATCAAACGCCGAAAGCAGCTTCGTCTCCAGTGACACTCCTATACGCTCAACTCCGCCCATACCTGCTCCCGTAAGAACAACATACATACCACAGGATAATCACCTGCCTGTCCACCTTTCACTTGTACACTTATCTGTTGTCTTTACTTGTCACGTAAATTACCTGCTCGGCGAACAGATTGGGCGCGAATTTTACCGGGCTGCGGCGTGTTTTGCCAAGTGGTATCCTTTTTTCCACCCTGACGCCCAGCCTTTCGCAAAACCGGTCAAAATCTTTCATCGACAGAAAGTGTATGTTCGGCGGGTCATGCCACTCAAAAGGCAACTGCGTGGTTACCGGCGCTTTGCCGAACAATAGTAGCTGCACTCTGCACCGCCAGTGGGCGAAATTCGGGAAGCTGACGATTACTTTCTTGCCCACCCGCAACAATTCCTTAAAAACCTTCTCAGGGTTTTTAACCGTCTGCACCGTCTGTGACAGTATCACATAATCGAAACTTTTGTCGGCGTAACTTTCCAATCCGCGTTCAACATCGTGCTGAATACTTGACAGCCCGCGATTCACACACTCCAAAACCAAATCCTGCCGCAGCTCAATACCCTGTCCCTTTATGTTTTTATCCGCCGCCAGATTCGCCAGCAGCTCTCCATCGCCGCATCCGACGTCCAGAACCGTGCTGTTCGGCTCTATCAGCGACTCTATCAGCTCGTAGTCCACACGCGCCCGCCGGGCCTGTTCAAAATCTCGTATGTGTGCGGCGGCCGCGATGTCGGTTTTACCTTTTATCTTTTTACTTTTTCCCTTTTCCCTTCCCTTTCTCACCCCCGGCTGATGTGTCGCCTCAAAAAAACCGGAAATAAACATCCCAAGCGTCTCCGCCTCCAGCAAAAACGCGTCGTGTCCGTATGATGATTCAATATTGCAGAAGCTGACGTCCTTGCCGTTGGCAATGAGGGCGTTGACCATTGCCTGCGACTGCGAAGGCGGAAAGAGCCAGTCGCTCGTGAAGCTGACTACAAGGAATCGCGATTTGACGTTTGCAAAAGCGTTATTCAATGAGCCGTAGTCTTTTTGCAGGTCGAAGTAATCCGCCGCCTTGGTTATATAAAGATAACTGTTGGCGTCAAACCTCTCCACAAAGGTCTGTCCCTGATAATCCAGGTATGCCTCGACGGCAAACTCAGAGTTGAAATCGTAACTGTAGTCGTTGGAGCTTCGCAGTCTCCGCCCGAACTTTTCACGCATTCCCTGCTCCGAAAGATACGTTATATGGCCGATCATCCGCGCAATCGCCAGGCCCTGGTCCGGCCCTTTTTGGCCGTGGTATTGCCCGCCCGCAAAATTTGCATCCGCAAGTATCGCGTTTCGGCCCACGGCATCGAACGCAACCGCCTGGGCGCCAAGATGGCTGGTCGTTGCAATTGCTATCGCACCCCTGACAAAATCCGGATACGCAATCGCCCACTGCAAAACCTGCATCCCGCCGATTGAGCCGCCTATCACCCCCAGAAGCTGCTTTATCCCCAGCTTATCCAACAGCAGCCTCTGGACCTTGACCATATCGGGTACCGTGATAATCGGAAAATCCAGGCCGTACGGCTTGCCCGTCACAGGATTAAGCGACCCCGGCCCGGTAGTTCCATCCTTGCCGCCAAGAAAATTAGAGCAGATGACAAAATACTTATTTGTGTCGATTCCTTTGCCCGGCCCGACCATAGAGTCCCACCAGCCGCTCTTGCGGTCGCTGGGGCTGTTGTAGCCGGCAACGTGGGCGTTGCCGCTGAGGGCATGGCAAATCAAAACCACGTTGTCACCGGCCTCGTTGAGCCGCCCGTATGTCTCGTAAGCCGCGTCAATCGGAGCCAACCTTTTGCCGCACTCCAACTCCAGAGGTTTGTCCGGCTCGACAACCCTTATTATCTTCGTCTGCACAATACCAACCGAATCTTTCCCAATCTCTGCCATATCAAAAAATAAGTATACTCAAAACCCTGCCCCCGTAAAGCCTGATGCTCACAAACCTATGGCTAAAACCGCTGCTCTTTGCCTGTTAATTGATGACATGTCCCATCCAGAATTTCCATAAATGTGCCGCATATACGCCCGCAACATGTGCCCTGTGTCGCATAATTCGGTCCGTCAAAAGGCAGGCCCTCAGCAAAAGAGGTTCTTTCCGCCAACACGTCCGGCAAACTCAGAATGGGACAAATCGTTTGGCGTGCAATAGACCGACAGCTAAGTGGCTTTGCCGCCTAATTGTCGGATGACATCGACCAGCGCCTGCGTTCCGTCCCGGCCCCTGCCCTGTGCCTGAAGAACAGCAAGTAACTGGCTTGCCATCGCCACGCCCGGCAGAGGCTGCTTCAACTGCTCGGCAAGCTCCAGAACCAGCCGCAGGTCCTTTTGCTGCAAATCGACCATAAAGGCCGGCCTGAAATCCCCTGCTATTATCTTAGGCCCAAGCGCCTTTAGCGAGTTGCTCGCCGCAGCGCCGGCAGCAGTAACTTTTAGCGTGGTCTCCAAATCCAGTCCCGCCTTTTCCGCAAATGCAAAACCTTCGGCTATGCTCATAATCGTATGGATGACCATTACCTGATTGACGAGCTTGGTCATCTGGCCGCAGCCGAGCGGCCCGCAATACGTTACCGTCCGCCCCATCGCCTCCATAATCGGATGAATTTTATCCACAATTTCCCGTGGGCCGCCCATCATTATTGAAAGTTTGCCTTCTATCGCTCCGATTTCTCCTCCGCTTACGGGTGCGTCTATCAGACTAACGCCTTTTGCAGCGAGAATCTCTCCCATCTGTCTGGTGACCGCCGGCGATATGGTGCTCATATCGACGCAGATAAGCCCCGGCCTTGCCGCTTCAATCACGCCGCCCCTGCCCAACAGCACCACCCTGACATCGGGCGTGTCGGGCACGCAGGTTATCACAACGTCACTATTGCCTGCAACGGCGGCGGGACTTGCAGCCCAGATTGCCCCCTCCGCCAGAAGCTGCTCGGCCTTTGCCTTTGTGCGGTTATGGATTGTTACCGTGTACCCTGCCTTCAGCAGGTTGCGGGCCATCGGCTTACCCATTATGCCGGTGCCGATAAAGCCAATTCTCTCCCCGGGCATTTTCTTATATCACCTCGAGCCGGCGAAGAATGGCCTTCGTCCATCGGGCGCTGCGAAGCTGCGAAAGGACAAGCAGCAGCACTATCAGCAGCCAGTATCCGCTGAAGCGCAAGTAGAAAAGTATGGCGTTAAATATCCCCTCACTTTCATTGCTGCACCATCTCAACTCGCAGGGCATATATATAGCTCCCCTAATCACACAATCAAACACAACCTGCCACGGCAGCACAAGCACGAGCATCACAAGCGAGAGGAAAAATGCCCTGCTGATATGGCTCATCCCGCCGAGTCTGCCTATCAGCGACAGCTTCAGACTAAAGAGCATCGTCAGGCAGTAAAGCGTGGCCGCCAAAATAAGAATCACATTGACAAACCGCACGACCCAGGACAAATGCTTAAACGTCACACCAAATAGCGATTCCTGCTGCGGCCCCTTCACCGTCGCCTTGAGGGCCTCGTTCACATCCGCTGCTTTGGCTTCTGCCGCATTGCTGTCAGCGACAGCGGTCTCAATGCTCTCGGCGCACTGCCCGGCTTTGATGTAGCCGCTGTTGACAAGCCAGAACGACCCCTGCAGCAAAATCAGGCAAATCGCCGCGATTACGAACAAAAAATTCTTCCATCCCCTGAACACCCCAACCGCCTCCAGACAATCGGTGGTATCCAGCAAATTACTCTTACCCGCCTGGTTCTGGTCCATTTGGAATCTCCTTAAATAAGTTTTCAGCTCGCCAAAAACGTCGTGGCAGACTGACTATTATCTTTTGCTCCGGCTATAAGTGCAAGAAATTATTTGCGTCCAAAAGCAAGTTCATTGTTACGAGTTCACGCCCTCGGGCTGGCTGTCCGGATTCAGCAATCCGTAGAAATAGTGCCACGTCCAGCTTTTGGAGCCATCCGGCTTTATAAGCCAAAAGCCGCGCACAGAGTCGTTGCTGCGGACCGGCGGCTTCTCTCTGCCATTCTTTAGCTCATTGCAGTATAGCTGCCAATAGACCACGTATGGACATCCCCAGTCCAGCACCGTCCGGACCGCATTTGGAATCGCCTTTTTAATTTGCTCGACGGGATACAAATTCTCCGGCATCCCGAACTCGCCCATATAGACATTCTTATTCCCGAAGTCGGCGCTATCCGGCATATTGGCGGCTATGAAATCAAGGGCCTCGCGCAGCACCGCCGGCTCTTCGTAGTGCTCCAGCGCCGAATCCCACGCCGAGTATGAGACCAAATCGAGCATAGTATGCGGCAAAACCGCATTTACGACATTCAGTTTCCCATCCTTCATAGAGCCGACCACACGGTTCACCTCCGCCGCGTGATACACCCTCACGCCGTCCCGACCCGCCTCGGCCCTTGCCCGATTGACGCCCGCCTGCCGCGCGTTAAGCCAGTCAATCATACCTTTAATCGCCGCCGGCGTCGGCTCAATATTCCCATCGAAACTGCCCCGTATCATCCAGTCGCCTTCCCAGTGCTGCAAAACAAACGTCTTGTTCTTTCCCTTGTATGTGGTCAACAGATATTTTGTAAGCTCGTAGAATTGCCGCTGCTCATCCTGCTTCTGTTCTTCCGTCACGCCGTCTCGCCAGTAAGCATCAGGTCTTTCCAGTGATGTTACCACCAGGATATAGGTCGTGAAGGGCTTATCGAACAATTTCTGGAAATACGGCGTTTTCGCCCCCTCAACCAGACTATTCACCCTCGGCCAGTCCGAGTTGTAAGGATACACGGAATCGGGGTGCTCGTGCCTTTTGCCATAGAACCAGACCTTTATCACACGCGAGCCGAGGGCCAGAATCTGGTCCGCTCCCTCGTTTAGAAAATCCTTGTCCGTCAAATGGTATCTGCCGGCAACGTGTGTAACTCCGAGCACATCCGCCAGCGCACGCCTTTCCACTATAGTTCGTTGCGAGGTATCATTTGCATCCTTCTCGTCAGGGCGAAGGCCCTGCCGTAGTCCCGACGCCCGGACACAACCGACACAAATTATCGCCAATAGAATCACGCTCAAATAGTCTCTCATACTCGAAAAACAATGAACTAAAAACTACGCTATAAACTACCCTTTGATTTCGCGAAGGCTGCTTCCGGCTGCCTCGATAGTCCTCTCGATGTCCTTTTTGCTGTGTGCAAGCGACACAAACATCGCCTCATAAGCACTCGGCGCAAGGTAAATCCCCTGTCTTAGCATCTCGGCAAAAAACCTTTTGAAGCGTTTTATATCGGTCGCCCGGACATCGGCAAAATTTCGCACACTTCCTTCGGTAAAAAAGCAGCTCATAAGCGAGCCGACACGATTAATCGTAATGGCAACGCCCGCCTTCCCGGCGGCATCCGCCAACCCTTCCTGCAGCAGGGCCGCCGAGGTCTCCAGCTTCCCGTAGCAATCCCGGTTTTTCAGTATATCCAGAGTCGCGTTGGCCGCCGCCGTTGCGACCGGATTTCCGCTGAGCGTTCCCGCCTGATAGACCGGCCCCAGTGGAGCAAGCATATCCATAATGTCCGCTCGTCCGCCAACCGCCGCCAGAGGCAGTCCGCCTCCCACAATCTTGCCGAGGCAGGTGACATCGGCTTTTACGTCATAAAGTTCCTGTGCCCCGCCTCTCGCCACGCGAAAGCCCGTTATCACCTCATCGAATATCAAAAGCGCACGCCCCTCATCACACAATTGACGCAACTTTTGCAGATACCCATCAACCGGCGGCACAACCCCCATATTCGCAGCGACCGGCTCAACCAGGACCGCCGCAATTTTACCCCTGTGCTTTCTAAAGGCCGCCTTTGCCGCCTCGATGTCGTTATACGGAATTACTATAGTCAGCTCCGCGATTGTTTCTGGAACGCCGGCGCTTGATGCAATTGCGGTCTCGGCCACGCCTGAACCTGCCGCCACAAGTAGCGGGTCGCTGTGCCCGTGGTAGCCGCCCGTCATTTTGATTATTAAATCGCACCCGGTATATCCGCGGGCCAGCCGCATCGCCGTCATCACCGCCTCTGTGCCGCTATTTACAAACCGCACCTTTTCGATGGAACCAAAGGCGGCAGTTACCTTTTTCGCCAGGGCCGTCTCGGCCAATGTCGGCGCCCCGAATGATGTCCCTTTCCTGGCCGCCTCGCGAACTGCTTTTATTACCGCAGGATGCGCGTGCCCGACTACCATTGCCCCCCAGGAGCAGACGTAGTCGATGTATTCATTGCCGTCGATATCGTAGATTTTCGACCCCTTTGCCGCGGCGACAAAAAGTGGGCAGCTTATCCGCGGCCTAACCCCGCCGAACGCCCTCACCGGCGAATTGACGCCGCCCGGCAGATACCTGCATGCCTCGGCATAAGCCGCAGCCGACCTTCGATATGTCTTTCTCTTGTCCATCGTTTTCGCCGGTATGATAAAGTTGCGATGGGAAAATTTCAAGCCGTATTTAGACACAAGACACAAGTGATTTGCCCGCCACCCGCTCCGCCACCCCCGAATGTTTCTGTCAGGGGCCAGCCCGACATACGTCTGTCGGGCCAGCTTCGGCGGACCAGTGACTTTGTGGCGTATCGGGGGTCCCCTTTTCTGTCTTCGACAGAAGACAAGGGGGCGGGCCAACTATTTTTCTTGCAATCTTTCGCTGCGAGCTTATACTTTACACTTTCAAATTCAAAGGCAATTTGGCAGTTCGGCCCTGAGCTCACTGCCGAAGGGAGCCCAAATATGAATATTGTCAAATGGATGCGAAAAAACAATACAAAGATTATGGCCATCGTGGTCGTGGCCCTGATGTTTGTGTTCATAGGCGGCGAATACATCCAGCAGTTCGGGCGAAGAAGAACGCAGCGGCAGACTGTCGGATACTTTCTCGACAACAGGAAAATCACAAACTACGAAATTGCTGTGGCACAGCAGGAGCTCGAGACGCTTAAAATCCTGCGGGCAGACGACCTTTTGAGAGCACAAGACCTGGGAGGCATCTTCCTCAGCGAGCTGTTATTTTCGCAGCGCAGGGCCCCGCCCGAGCTGCTGAATCACATAAGACAACTGATAAGAAAAAGCGAGTACAGGGTCAGCGACAAACAAATCGGGGATATCTATTCCCACTCTATGTCGAACAATATCTACTGGCTGCTGCTTAGAAACGAGGCGCAGCAGGCGGGCATCCGTATCCCGAATGAGGACGCCGGCAATATCCTCGCCCAGACAATACCCAAGCTGTTCAACGGGCAATCGTATTCACAATTTATCGGCATCCTTGTAAGGGGACACGGCATCGCCGAAGAGCAGGTGCTGGAAGCATTCAGCAAGCTCCTGGCGGTGCTGCAATATGCCCAGGTGCTCTGCTCGAACGAAAATGTCACCACCGCCCAGATTACGCACATAGCAAGCTGGGAGAACGAGACAATCGACGCCGAATTTGTAAAATTCGATTCGGCTGTTTTCGCCAGGGACCAGAACCAGGCCGCCGAAGAAAAAATGGCGGAGCATTTTAATAAGTTCAAGCAGTTCCTCCCCGGCACCATACAAGAGCAAAATCCTTACGGATTCGGGTATAAATCCCCCGACCGCACCCAGCTCGAATATATCGCTCTCAAGCTTGATGATGTTGCGGCCACAGTTGCACCGCCCACGCAGGAAGAGACCGAGGAATACTACCAGAGAAACAGGGACCAGCTGTTTACCGAAGAGGTCCGTTCCGACCCCAACGACCCCAACTCGCCGCTGGTCAAGCTGACAAAAAGCTACGCCCAGGTCGCTAACACCATTTCCAGGCAGCTCCTGCAGGACAAAATCAATTCCAAGGCAGAGAGGATTCTCCAGGAGGCCAAGACAATCACCGAGGTCAGCTGGAAGGATGCGGACGCACAAAAGGCGGCCTTCACCGCCGAGCAGCTCAAGCAAATGGCCGGCGATTACAAGGCCGCTGCCAGGCAGCTCGCCGAAAAACACAAAATCAAGATATACACAGGCCAGACGGGCCTGCTTGCCGCCGCCGATATGCAGACCAATAAAAATCTCGCAAGCCTGTATATACAACAAGGCGCCGGATACAATCCCGTCAGATTGATACAAATGGTGTTTGCCGTCAATGAGCTTGAGGGCAGCCTGGGTCCATTGGATGCGCCAAGGCCCAAGTTGTATGAGAACATCGGCCCGGCTATAGACCTGTTAAGCCGGATGCTTAAACCCACTGCCGGCAGTTCGGGGCAGATAATGGCTCTTGTGCGTGTAATCCAGGCCGTAAAGGCTTCCGAACCGCAAGGCATAGACCAAACCTTCAGCATAAAGACACTTGACCTCGAGCCGGAGCCAAATGCAGCGGACCCCAACAACACCAAAATTTATTCGGTGAAAGAGAAAGTGACAAAGGACCTGAACAAACTTGCCGCGATGGATACCGCCAAAAGCAAAGCCGAGGAGTTCATCGGTCTGGCAACAAAGGACGGATGGGACAGCGCCCTCGGCAAATTCAACGAGCTTTATCCGCCAAAGGCGGAACCCGAGCCGAACACATTCACGCTGGAAAATCTCACGGGTCTGCGGAGGTTATCGGGCGAGGTGCTGCGGACATTGGCCGTGCAGGGCTCCGGCAGCCCGGTGGCGGACATTATAGTCAATGAGCGTAAAAAGCAGGCCGAATTTGTCGCTCAGCTTTATTCGCTTGTCCCGCCGGACAGCAACACTCCCGCCAAATTGCCTGTGATTATGGAATTTAAGCCGGACATGAGCTTTTATTGTTTGAAAAACCTTACGGTCAACCGCCTCTATCAGGAAGATTTTGAGAAAATCAAGGCAAGACGGCTCTTCAGAGAGGATTATGCTCAGGCACAGAGTCTTGTGGCGGTGCATTTCAATCCTGAAAATATACTAAAGCGTATGAACTTTAGACGAGTCAGCGAAGATGAAAATGAAGACCGGGAGAAACCGGCAGACTCAAATGCACCGTGAATCGTGGTTCGCATATCGTCCGCCACGAAAAACTATGAACTAAAAACTACGAACTATCAATCAATCGTATATGGCTCAATTGCCCAAACAAAACAATATCTTCAGCCTGCTGACAGTGGGACTGCTGGCCTGGCTCGTGCCGGGGGCGGGACACTTCGTAATCAACGAAAGAAAACGTGCGGCAATTATATTCATGACCGTCGTCATAACCTTCTGTATGGGCCTGTACATCGGCTCAATCGGTGTGGTTGACCCCATTGGCGCCAAGCCCTGGTACGTGGCCCAGATTATGAATTCTCCAGCGGTGGCCGTCTTCGGGCACTTGACAAAAACCAGGCACTACATCGTTTACGGCAGGCCGGGCGAAATCGGGCAAATCTACACAAGCATCGCGGGCCTGCTCAATCTTCTGTGCATCATAAACGCCGTCTATATAGCCCACGAGGGCAAAGTCCAAACAGCCGGAGACTAAATGTCGTCATTCGCAGTTTTCGTATTGGCAAGTTTTACCTCGCCCGAAAGAATCGGTACAAACCCGCAGTCTATGCTCTGGCTGCTGCCTCTGGTCGCCTCGATAGCAGTCGTCTATAAGGCAACAAAGTTTCCCACAATCAAGGCCGGCTCTTTCATAAAAGAGTCGGCGGTTTTATTCGGCTCAATCATCGTATTCATGCTTATAACCGCGATGGTCCTGTGTGCCCTGGCCTGGCTGGTCACAGAGTAGCCGGCCCCCCTTCTTGCTCCCCGCTTCCGCGGGGACAAGTTTACCCCTGCGAAGGCAGGGGCAAGAAAGCAGGGGGGCGGGCAAAATTGGAAATCGACAATCAAAAATCGAAAATGCCTTGGGCCTTACAACTGTTCTTCTTCAAATGCGGTATCCTTCAGAACGCCTAATTCCACAAGGGCGTTAAAGGCGGCCTTTTGCTCCGCTTCTTTTTTGTTTGTCCCCCAAGCGCTCGGAAACCGCCTGTCCCCGATAACCACTTCCAGTTCAAAACATTTGTTGTGGTCGGGCCCTCTTTCATCGACCAGCGCATACACCGGCACGGCATTAAGCTCGTCCTGAGCATATTGCTGAAGCAAAGACTTGTAATTGCCGTGGGCCTGTTCTTTGTTGGCCCGCTCAATCAAGGGGTCGAAAAGCCTCAGTATAAAACTTCGGGCAGCTTCAAATCCCCCATCGAGGTAAATCGCAGCAATGATGGCTTCCAGAGCGCCTGCAGCAAGCGACCCCGACAGGGACCTGCTCGCTATCATACTTTTGCCGACCTTTAGATACTTCTCAAGCCCCATCTGCCGCGAAAGCCGCGCGCACGTCTCTCGCGAGACAAGCATGCTCTTTATCCGCGTCAGGTCCCCTTCAAGATAATCTACAAACCGCTCGAATAGACTCTGGCAAATGACAATCGCCAGTATGGCATCACCGAGAAACTCCATACGCTCATTGCTTGAAAGACGATTGTTGGCCGCAGAGGAATGAGTCAACGCCCTTGCAAGGAGGGTTCTATCTGAAAAGCTGTAACCAATTATCTGCTCGACCTGCTGCAGAATTTCTTCATCCATTCAGTTTGCCCTGTTTTTGCAGGTCCTGTGAGCAGATTACGAACACCGCTATCCTCAGCGATTTTCGTAGCCGGCTCAACAGGAACGCCTTCGATAATATTATGACAGCCCGAAAACCGGCTGTAAAGCGTTTTTCGGCGTCTCTTGTTAGCTGACCACCTGCAGGCTTGCCAGTGCGACGAACTTATCGTCAACAAGCTCAAAAATACCATCCAGGCCCGTCACTGTAAAGATGCCTCTGGTCGCGGGCGCAACGTCGCACAGCACGAAGCGGTGCCCGCAATCCGCCAAGAGCTTACGCAGCTTCAGCAGCTTGGACAGGCTCGACGAGGTTACAATATCGACGCTGGAAAAATCAATCACCACGTCGCAGTTGCCCCTGTCCCGCACCATTTCCGTAACGGTCGTCAGCTCATCACCCATCTCCGGTTCCTGAGGCAAATCCACCAAGATGACATCTTCAGACCAATTCTGAATTCCCATTTTACAGTCTCCCGTTTTAAGCAAAACCCCTACTGCTATTTTCAAACAGTGTATCGGCACAAGTTCAGGCTCGGTTAAGCAAAACCAGCCGCACGGAATTATCTGCCGGTATCGACCTATAAAAACCGTTTTTTCTTTTCCTCGTCCCAGCCGCAGTCGCCGCTGCTTCTTTATCGCTTTACGGACAATCTTCGATTTCCGATTGCATTTGCTCGCCGATACCCTTGACTGGGGCCGGCGCTATGGTAGGATAGCGTAGCCTTCGAGGTCTATTTTGTGCCGCAAGGAGCGCCTAACCTGAGATTGATTTCGCTTTACCTCCGGCAGGGCGCTTGTGTGAGTGTCCTTTGCGGCAGTTTAATTGGTGGAGAACCCGGCTATGGCTTCTCATAAAAGTTCGATGTGGACAAAACTGAAGGCCAATATACGCAGACGCCTGCTCTCCGGCATATTTCTGCTGATGCCCTTCGGCGTGACGCTGCTGGTAATGCGGTGGCTCTTTCAGTGGGTAGCAGGGTTTCTTCGGCCAATGATAAAATATGTCGCCCAAAAATTGTCAAACTATCCTTTGACCGAATCCATTCCCGACATCTACATCTCTGTCTGTGTCTCGGTGCTCACAATTATCGTCCTTCTTTTTCTATTATATACCGTCGGTGTCATCGGCCAGGTCGTCGTGGGCAAGCGTTTGATAAAAGCCGGTGAAACACTCCTCCTGCGAATCCCGCTGGTCCGCATAGTCTATACGGCCACCAAGCAGGTCATCCAGGCCATATCGCTGCCGGACCGCTCGGCCCTGAAATCTGTCGTTCTGCTGGAATTCCCCAGGCCCGGATTCAGAGCCGTCGGTTTCCTCACCGGCTACATAGCAGACGCCTCCGGGAAAAAATTCTGTAAAGTGTTCATTCCCACCACGCCGAATCCGACCACCGGCTTTTTCGAAATCGTCCCGGTAGAAGAGGTGGTGGAGACCACGTTCACAACCGAGGAGGCATTCAAGATGATTATCTCCGGCGGCATAGTCTCGCCCGACGTTTTAGCCACAGGAAAGCCTATACAAACTCCAGGCAGCCCCAACAGCGACAAATCACAATGAGGATGATGCAATGCGACATTCCCTGCAAGTCGGCGTCAGTTTCGGCTCGACCTCCGGCATAATCACAACCCTCGGCCTGATGGTGGGCCTGCACTCAGGCACCCATTCCAAAATCGCCGTCCTTAGCGGCATACTGACAATTGCCGTAGCAGACGCCTTCTCCGATGCCCTCGGCATCCACGTCTCCGAGGAATCGGAAAATAAGCACAATGCAAAAGAGATATGGGAATCCACAATCTTTACCTTTCTCGCCAAATTCGTCTTCGCATCCTCCTTCATTGTCCCGCTCTTTCTCTTTGAGCTTTCCACTGCCGTCGTCGTCGGACTAATCTGGGGATTTTCCCTGCTTGGCTTCTTTAGCTTCCTGCTGGCAAAATCGCAAAAAGCCAAACCTCTCCCTGTAATCGCCGAGCACTTGCTTATCGCTTTTGCCGTCATAGTCATCACCCACCACCTCGGTGACTTCTGCCAAAAATTCCTGCAATAAGAGTCGTCCGCCTTCGGCGGAACCCGTGGTAAAACCACGGGCTAAATACTAAACGCTATCCGCCGCACGCTAACAATGACCGTCTCTCCTCATTATTTGTGCCTTGCGCATTTTTGCGCTTGTGCTCTGCGTACCGCTTGCTATACCTTATATCCTGATGATGGCAAATAAACAGTCAGGCAAGGTCCTTGGCGCATTTGCAGCTTATGTCGCTTTCGCCGTCTATCTATACCAGCCATACATAGGCAGCTTCGGGCGGTGGCAATATCTTCTTTTGATAAATCCTCCGCTGGCGTCGCTCGGATGTTTTGTCTTGAGTCGGCGGTGGGTGGAATCGTTTGCCGGCTCATTTTTCGCAGGGGCCATTTACGGCTTCGGCCCGTTTATGCTGGGCCTGACCAGGTTCCACCCGACAGCCGGCTTTCTGGCAGCGACTATACCGTGGCTGTTTTGCCCCGCTGCTTTTATCTGCAAAACCAAGTGGTCGTGGAAAGAAGCCGCACTGTCGCTTTTGCCTTTTCTCGCGATAATAGTTTTCTTCCAGGCAACAGTCCACTATCATTTGTTCGCAGTTCCGAGGCAGGCCCGGCTGCATCCGGCTGATTTATTCGCCCTTATAGCTCCGCTCGTCAGCGTCAGACGAGGATTGAACTTGATAGGGTTCTATCATATCCCGATGGCCGCGCTTGTGATGGGATTTTCGATGCTGCTCGCGGCACGCCGGCTCGGCATAATGATATTGCTTCTCAGCGGAATAGTCCTGGCCTTCTGCAAACCTCTTCTGGACGTAAGCCCCATCATTTGGTTTGCTGTCCCTGCGGTCTGCTGCTCGGTCATTACAGCAGAGGGAATTCAGGGACTTGTCTTGTCCGGTTTTGCCGACAGGAAACTGGTCCTTGCGATAGCGATATTTATGGGCGGGCTTACTATTGTAACGCTTCTGCTTGCGACCAAATATTTTCAGGTATTCGCAGGGCTTGCCTCAGGATACGCAAGGGTCCTCACCGACACCGGCAAGCTCTTCATTTTGGGGGCGCTTGTTACAGCCACTATATTTTTTATGACCCGCCTGAAAGTGCGCATCCTGTGGGTCCGCCGGCTTATCCTGTGCTCAGCAACGGCGGTTGATATATTCCTCGGCGCAAGATTTATCGTTGACTGGATTACCTGAATCGTGACCCGTGGCGAAACCCGCCGTGAAACGGCGGGCTAAATACTGAATGCTTTTCGCTATACGCTAATCGCTCTGCCTTATCCGCTAAATGTTTCCCGCTGGACTTCGCCGAGGTAGAATCGGCCGTCGTTACGCATAAAACTGACAATGGCGTCGAACTGCTGGTCTATGAAACGGGCCTCATTGGAGATTATGGCGACGCCGACAACGGCGATTGTTTTGCTGTCCTGGTGCTCGACCTCCGCAATCGAGATGTTGAATCTGCTTTTAAGCCGGCCTGTAAGGCTCTTGATGATGCTGCGCTTCTCCTTCAGCGAGCCAATCCCCTGCAGATACAAATGAGCTGTTAGCAGGCCGACTATCATAAATCTCGCGACAATCCGTTTCTTATTCGGCACGGGCGAGCATTGAGTTATTCCCAGTCGCTATCGTCGAACATAAGCATTTGAAATCGCTCGAGGGCGAATTTGCTGACGGCGATATCAATCGGAATTTTGTATTTGCCCGTCCAGCAGGCGGTGCAGTAGTGGTCCGGAGGCAGCGTAGCACAGGAAAGCAGCCCCTCCAGCGGCATATAGCCGACAGTATCGACATCAAGGAATTTTCTGATTTCCTCTAATGTGCGGTTGTTTGCCAACAGCTCCTCTTTTGTCGGAAAATCAACGCCGTAAAAACAGGGAAAACGCAGCGGCGGACAGCTCACCCGCATATGGATTTCCTTTGCGCCCGCATCCCGCAGCGCCCGAATCTTGCCCCTTGTCGTTGTGCCGCGAACAATCGAATCATCGACCACCACAACGCGCTTGCCGCTGACAACCTCTTTCACCACCGCCAGTTTCAGCTTGACCTCCAGCTCTCTTACCTTCTGGTCGGGCGAAATAAACGTCCTGCCGATGTAGTGACTTCTGACCATCCCCATATCGAACGGAATTCTGCTTTGCTCTGCGTATCCTATCGCCGCCGATGTCCCCGAATCCGGCACCGGTATCACCACGTCCGCGTCCACCGGGTGCTCAATCGCCAGTCTCCTTCCGAGTTTTTTTCTGAACTCGTGGACGTTCTCGCCGAAGATGGTGCTGTTCTGCTTGGCAAAATAGATGTGCTCGAAGATACAGTGCCCCGGCGTAACGGTGCCTGGCGTGACAAAGAACCTGCTTGATAGGCCGTTGCGGTCCAGCCGGACAATTTCTCCCGGCTCGACCTCGCGAATGAACCTTGCCCCTATTGCATCGAGACCGCAGGTTTCGCTGGCAATCGCGTAGCAGCCCTTCTCGGTCTGGCCGATGCACAACGGCCTGACGCCGTAGGGGTCGCGCGCCGCTTCGATGCAGTCCGCAAACAAAAATAACAGACTGTATGCCCCCTGCAAATGATTAAGCACGTGTCCCAGCGGGTCGGGCTTGCTTATATGCGAGGGCTTTGCAAGCAGGTGCGTGATTATCTCGGTGTCGCTGGTGGATTTGAATATGCTGCCGTACGCCTCGTATTCATCCCGCAACAGCCCCGCGTTTATCAGGTTGCCGTTATGTGCCACCGCCACCTGTCCGTGCGAATACTCGCTCAAAAACGGCTGGCCGTTGATTAACTTGCTGGCGCCGGTTGTCGAATATCGCACGTGCCCTATCGCTATCGGGTTGGCCAGCTTCTTCAGAATATCCCTGCCGGCGCGGAACACCCTCCGCACCGTGCCCATACCGGCGTAGCACTGGATTCCTTCGCCGTCGCTGGATGCTATCCCGGCCGACTCCTGCCCGCGGTGCTGAAGACTGTGCAGACCGAAATACGTCTTCTGAACGGCCTCAGGGTCGCCGAAAATCCCGAAAAGACCGCAACTCTCTTTTTTCTCTGGTGCTCTCTCTGGCATAATTACCCCGTATAATTGCAGGTTACAACCACCTCACCCCTCACGCCACGGAAATGACAGTTTATCGAGTCCTCCTGGTAAAGTCAAACGGTTGTTTCTTCCGGATACATAAATTCAGGGATTCGGCGGACCTTGCCTTGCCTGTCCACACAGGCGAGGATACTGGAGCCTTCAGCCAGAAGCACGCCGTCCCGGCAGCGAGTAAGTTTATACGCATGCTCGACTTTGCTGGCCGTTACATTCGTGCAGGTGGTTTCCAATTGGAGCTTCTCATCGTATTCGGCGGGCCGGCGATACTTTATATGCAGTTCCGCCACGACAAAAAATATCCCCGCCGCCTCGAGGTCTTTGTACGCAAGGCCGTTTTCACGCAGAAGTTCCGTCCGCCCCATCTCAAACCAGACCGGATAGCCGCTGTGGTGCACCACCCCGCCTTTGTCGGTCTCGGCGTATCGCGGCACAACCGTTATCGTATGCCTCTGAACAGTTATCCTCTGCGGAAAATCCATTTTCCACCTTCAGCTAAAATACCACAAACCCCGATTTCTGCAATACCCAAAGGCCTAAAATCTCGCCCCCAGCCCCGCAAAAAAGCGAGAATCAGGAAGTTAGAATCGAGAATTCTGACTCCTGGCTCCTGAAACTTGACTTCTGGCTGCACGAACTACGATTTTTCTTGCAAAACCAGCGAGTTTAGATTACAATACTGTGGGTTTTTCTAAGTCTGTCCGCAGACTAAAAGCAAAAACCCTAAAAATATGAGGAAAGTGGTGAAAGTCTCAAAAGCCCATAATCCGGCGGGAAGAGGGGCAATTGCTGTTTTTATAGCGGTTTTGCTGCCTTGTCTTACTGTCTTTGCACCGGGCGCTCAGGCCAAATACAGCGGCGGAACGGGCACATACAGCGACCCATACAGAATCGCAGTGCCCGAAGACTTAAACGACATCGGCAACCACCAGGAAGACTGGGGCAGGATATTCATCCTCATAAACGATGTTAACCTCGCACAATACACCGATGCACAGTTCAGGATAATTGGAAACTCCACAAGAACATTCACGGGCATCCTCGACGGCAACGACCACAAGGTCTGCAATTTTACCTGGAGCTCCACCGACAGAGATGCCATTGGCCTGTTTGCGTTTGTGGGCCCGGGCGGCCAGATAAGAAAACTCGGAATGGAAAACACCTCTATCCACGCCGGAACAGGTAATGCCGTAGGAGCACTGGTGGGCAGAAACTATGGCGGAAAGATTTCTAATTGCTGCTCAACCGGCAGCATCTCTGCAGATGAGTATGTCGGCGGGCTGGTCGGATATAATGAGGGCACGTTAAGCGATTGTTACTCCACAGCCGGCGCCTACGGACAATCGCAGGTCGGCGGCCTGATAGGAGGAAATAAAGGGACCATACTGCGGTGTTATTCGGCGGGCGGTGTCTTATCAAGCGGACACCAGGTGGGAGGGCTGGTGGGAGCTCCGAACGATGGGACAATAGTGGATTGCTTCTCGACAAGCAGCGTCACGTCACTCGGAGAGGTTGTCGGCGGTCTGGTTGGAGATAACAACGGCGTGATAGCAGACTGCTACTCAACAGGCAGCATCAGCGGCGAATACTACGTCGGAGGGCTCGTCGGACTCAACCAGGGCGACATAAGCGGCTGCCACGCGACCGGCAGCGCTAAAGCCAACGGCAGCTCTCCCGGTTTCACCGGAGGACTGGTCGGATGCAACTCGGGCCAGCTCACTAACTGCTTCGCCACAGGCGATGTGAGCGGACGCGAGACCATCGGCGGTCTGGCCGGCTTCAACTATTCAGACGCAGTAATTACTCACTGCTATTCCACCGGCAAGGTTACAGGGCTATTCAGTATCGGCGGCTTCACGGGCGTAAACTGGGGCACAATAACAAATTGCCGCTCTGCATCGATTGTCTCGGCAAACGAAAACGTCGGAGGACTGGCAGGAGTAAACTATGGGACTGCTGCTATGTGTTTTTCCACCGGCAGCGTCACCGGCACCAGATTTGTCGGCGGGCTGGTCGGATGGAACAATAACGCCGCCGCCGTCAACTGCTGCTCAACAGGTCAAATTAGCGGAAATGATTACCTGGGCGGCCTGGTGGGTTACAACGAAAAGGCCTTGATAGATAACTGCTACTCCACAGGAAAGGTCCCGAAAGGCGACCACGTCGGCGGCCTGGTGGCCTACAACCTCAAGGGAACAATAAGGGATTCCTTCTGGGACATCACAACCTCCGGCCGCTCAGGAAGCGCCGGCGGAAAAGGCAAAACCACAGTCCAAATGAAAACACGGCTCACCTTCACCAGCGCCGGCTGGGACTTCATCGGCGAAACCGCAAACGGCACCGAAGATATATGGACGATTAAGCAGTTAATCGATTATCCAAAGCTGGTCTGGCAAGCGGTGAACTTTGTCGGCCAATACGAGGTCGATTTCGCAGACTATTCTTTCCTCGCCGGTCACTGGCTGAATTCAAATTGTGCCGCTTCAAACGATTGCAATGGAACAGACCTCGACTTTTCCGGCTCGGTAGATGCGACCGACCTGGCGATATTCTGTCAACACTGGCTGGAAGAAGAATAGCGGATAGGAAAAGAAAACGTAAAGCGTAATCCGCCAAAGAAACACCATTGGAGGTGCAATAACGGAAAAATCCAAAGCTGTCCGCTATACCCTAATAATTTGGCCATCCCCCGTATGGTTATGAGTGGAAAAACCATTCACAACCATTTTGGGATGGTTGTGCCTGGAGAAAAAACCACTCACGACCACACTAAAAAGATGGCCTATGAATAGCGTATCAAAGGTTGAAACCCGCCTGCGGCGGATATGATTCGCCGGCGCAAGAACAACTTCTCCGCGGCAAAACCCACCTGCCGAATTGGCAAGCAAAGGACAGACTACACCTGATGAGGCAAATATCCTTGCGGGCCCGCACGGGTTGAGAGTTACGCCGTGCGGCCTCTGCGCAAGGTTAAATCCGCCGGCAGGCGAATCCCGGACTGGCGGTTCACCGCAGGTTTTGCTGGCGGCTCTATATTACTTGGTCTTAGGCGCCGTTGAGGCCGCTTTGTTGGGTTCTGCGGGGGCTTTCGCTTTGCCTTTGCAGCCGCCCAGGGCCAAGCCCAAAACCAGTGCAATTGCCAATAATAGGGAGATCAGCTTTTTCATTGTCACATCCTTTCAACAAGACGTTTGGCCGCCCGAGGCGGCTTGATTTCCTCGCTGCCGGGGGCAGAACCGCACCTGCAGCGCCACTTACATAACGTTTTTATAATAAAAGCGAAATCCCTACAAATAGCAAGTAAATTTTGCATTTTGTGTTTTTTCGCAGGGCTGGCCACTATAATGACCAACGTCCAATTGCCGGTTTTTCGGCGAACTTTGGCCGGCGGGGGGCGTAATAAATAAATCTTAGCGAAACCGCGGGCTGGGGTTTTTAGACTCCTCTTCCTCTCTCCCGACCCCAGCCCATTTTCTGCGCATATTTTCACAAAACCTGCTCTCGCCTGGCCCCTCGCTCCGGCGGACTTCGCCCGCCACGCCACAACGCCTTGTCGGGTCGCGGCTGACCAAAAAAGTGAGGCTGATTTAGCAGACTACCCCTCACATAAGCCGCTACAGGGCAGTAGCTTGGTTCGGGCGGACGCTGAACATTTGTCAGGTCGGAGCGTATAAAAATTTTGGAAAGGGATTATGGGCTGAGGTTTACACTTCTCTCCATTCCTCCTGGCCTCAGCCCATTTTTATTTTTGCTGTCTTTTATATACCCACTTGTCTATAGGTATTTGTTCGGGCGTTATGTGATGGACTAATATGGCCTGATAGTAACAGGCGACGTTAATAAGCCCTGTTTTGATGGGGATTTTGGCCGTTGCGGGTGCAATATACGAGAGTATCTCCAGCGGATTAGAGGGGATTGCCTGCACCCGTGATTTGTGACTAAAAAAATTTTCAGATTATTGTTGACAGAAGGGTATAATAAGAAGTATCATAAGATTTCTTACATTGAGGTTGCATTCTGCGGGGTATCGTTTGGCAAATAATTTTTGCCGGGTTTGAACAAAATTTTGAAAAAATAGTATTGCATTACAGAAGTTTTTGTTATAATTAACAGTAGCCCAAAGACAGGGCTGGGGCTTATCTCGCTTTTTCCTCTCCCTCCGCACCTCAGCCCTGTTCATTTTTTGCGCTCACATCGCCGGCATTTTCTACGCGTGCATTCCGCTGTATGACTTGTATTATCGGGCAAATCGCTGCAAGCTTTAACGAGACAAGCGATAATTCAGAAACCAGCAGTCAGAATCACAGCGGACACTGTTTAGCGTATAGCGTCCAGCGGATATGGTATAGTCCGCCAAGAAGTTGTGGCGGATGAAATAGGAAATCTGAAATCGGGGATGCACAACGCAAACGCAATACGATATACGCACGACACGATTCACGAACCACAGGTCACAAGTTAAAGGCACAAAGGATACGGCAGGACGGCCGGATGGTAAGACGGTCAGGTGGTTTCGGTTTTTTCTCTGGCGATAGTGACAGGGATGTCAAGCCAGAATGTGGAACCCTGACCGAGCTGGCTTTCCAGGCCGATGCTGCCGGCGAGCATAGAGGCGAGCTCCCTGCTGATTGCCAGGCCCAGGCCCGTGCCGGCAGAGGAGCGGGTGATGGAACTGTCGAGCTGGCGGAATTTCTCGAATATTTTTTCCTTGTCGGCGTCGCCGATACCGCAGCCGGTGTCACAGACCGCGATGCGGACCATTCTCTCATCGAGCATTTTAGCGCTCATGTCGATTCTGCCTTGGGGCGGGGTGAACTTCACGGCGTTGCTGAGGAAGTTGTAGAGTATCTGCTGCACCTTGCCGGCGTCCGTTGTGAGGACGGGGACATTCTCATCCACTTCGACCTTGACCTTGATTCTTTTTTCTTTTGTCTGCAGCGCAAAGGCCGCTGCCGCCGCCCTGCACAATTGGCCGAGCGAGGCCCGTTCGATGTGCAGTTCCATTTTGCCGGCCTGGGCTTTCGCCAGGTCCAGCAGGTCGTTAATCATATTCAGCAGGCGGTTGCCGCTGGTGATGATATTTTCGGCGTATTTTACGGCTTTATCTTCCATCAGCACTGAGGGCTTTTCACGCAGCACCTGCGCAAAGCCCAGGATGGCGTTGAGCGGCGTTCTGAACTCGTGGCTCATATTGGCGAGGAACTCGTCCTTTACCTTGTTGGCCCTGAACAGCTCGATATTGCTTTCGGAAAGCTCGGCGATTTTGGCGTCGAGATGAACGTTGGCCTGGCGAAGTTTCTCCTGGGCGGCCTGAAGGCTGTCGAGCATATTGTTGAAAGCGGTTGCGAGCTTTTCATATTCATCGCGGGTTTGGATAGAGCTTCTTATATCGAGGTTTCCCTCGGCGACATTGTTGGCGAGAGCCCGCAATTGTCGGATGGGCCGCAGGATTACCACCTGCGTGATAACATAGAAGGCGATGATGGCGCCTGTGCCGCCGATAAGACCGGCGACGACAATCCAGATGCGGTTCAGCAGTACCGTTTTGTCAAGTTCGCCGCCGACCCCCTGCGACTGGATAAGGACCGCACCTATGGGTTCATTCAGGGCAAATGCGCCGGCGGAGCCCTGCGGGTTGTGGCAGCTGATGCAGCTATCGGTTGCACAAAAGATTCGGACGTAGGTACTCTGTAATACGCGGGGTTTTCTGGTCAGCAGGATTGTTTCATCTTTGGCGGTCTGTGCCTTTAGCGATTCGATTATTTTTTTCTGCTCGGCGGTTATTTGCGACAATTTATTTTGCTCGTCTTTGCCGAAGCGAATCCATCGCAGTTCCGGATTGTTGACGTCCATTGCGGCACCGGTGTTGTTAAGGGCCGGAAGAGTCGATTCGCCTGTATCTTTTATCTGGAAGTGCAGCCGAAGCAATAAGGCGTCGGCCTGTGCCTTATTGGAGTCGAGCAGGCCCTTTTTTGTGAGCTGGCCCATCCAGATATAGGGCAGCAGCAGCGCCAAAAAAAGAATAAAGGCGATGGCCACGCCGAACGCGAGTCTGCACTTTTCCGCCAGCGACAGCGGCCACAGCCGCAAAAGCTCGAGGAGCTTTTGCCAGATGCGGTTTAAGTTAATCCTCATAAGCTAAACTTTGTGTGCGACGATTACCCCTGCTGGTCGCTTTGCTCGTCAGCGTGGATGTGTTTCTGGGTCCGCAGGTTCAGCTCATCGAGCTGTTTCTGGTCCACTTCGCTTGGAGCATCGGTCAAGAGGCACTGGCCGCTCTGGGTTTTCGGAAATGCGATGACGTCTCTGATGTTGTCCGTACCGACAAGGAGCATAATGAGCCTGTCCAGGCCGATTGCGATTCCGCCGTGGGGCGGTGCGCCATGTTCGAGGGCCTTGAGAAAGAAGCCGAACCGAAGCTCGGCCTGTGCTCTTGTGATATTGAGCAGGTCGAAGACCTTCTGCTGGACCTTCGGGTCGTGGATACGGATGCTGCCTCCGCCGATTTCGGAGCCGTTGACGACGATGTCATAAGCCTGGGAGCGGGCGCCGGCCGGGTTGGTGTCGAGTTTGTCAAGGTCCTCTCGAATCGGCGAGGTGAAGGGATGGTGGACGGAGTCGTAGCGTTTCTCGTTTTCATTCCATTCAAACAACGGAAAATCCACTACCCACAGGAATTCGAACTTCTTTTCATTGTAGAGCTTTAAGTCTCTGGCGATTTTGCATCGCAGGGGCGCCAGGGCCTTGTTGACGGCGGCTTCCTTGTCGGCAATAAGCAGAACCATATCGCCGTCTTTGGCGGCGAAACGGTCGATTATCTGCTGCTGCAACTGCGGGCTGAAGAACTTTGCGACGCCGCCCGCGAGGGACGGTTTGCCGTTCTCCATCTTGACCTTGGACCAGACAAGCCCTTTTGCACCGTAGCCTGCGGCGAAATCGGTGAGCGTTTTTTCGATGTCGCTTCTCGAATATTTTTCGCCCGGCGCACAGAGGCCTTTTACGATGCCGCCCTTTTCGATGGTCGATGTAAAGACGTTGAATGTGCTTTGCTTTGCGATGTCGGAAATATCTTTTAGCTTCATATCGAATCGCATATCGGGCCTGTCGCAGCCGTAATCGCCCATTGCCTGCGAGTAGGGAAGCCGGCGCATCGGCACGGGGACATCAACGCCGAGAATATCCTTCCAGATTTTTGCCACCAGGATTTCGTGGACGCCGATGACATCGTTACTATCGATGAAGCTCATCTCGACATCGATTTGCGTGAACTCCGCCTGGCGGTCGGCCCGCGGGTCCTCATCACGGAAGCAGCGGACTATCTGAAAGTATTTGTCGATGCCGCTGACCATCAAGATTTGTTTATACAACTGCGGCGACTGGGGCAGGGCATAGAAACAACCTTTGTGCAGTCTGCTGGGAACGAGGAAGTCTCTTGCGCCTTCGGGCGTGCTTTTGGCGAGCATCGGGGTTTCGATTTCCCAGAAGCCGAGCTGGTCGAAGTAGTCACGCACGAGTTTTGTGACGCGATGACGTGTGTGCAGGATGTGCTGCATTTGCGGGCGGCGCAAGTCAATATACCGGCTGGCGAGGCGAATCTCCTCGGCTGTTTTGTCGGCACCGTCGATTTCAAACGGCGAGGTCTTTGCGAGGTTAAGTATTTCCAGTTGCTCGACGAGGACCTCGATTTGGCCCGTGGGCAGTTTTGGGTTCTCCATACCGGCGCTTCTCGGCCGGACAATGCCCCTGGCAGCGATTACCCATTCGCAGCGGACGGTCCGTGCGAGCTTGTGGGCCTCGGGCTGCATGTCGGGATTAAAAACCAGTTGTGTCAGACCTTCTCTGTCGCGAAGGTCGATAAAGACCAGGTTGCCGTGGTCGCGGTAGGAATGGGCCCAGCCGGCTAATGTTACTTTTTTGCCCGCGTCTTCGAGACGCAACTGGCCGCAAGTTTGTGTTCTTTTGAGCATCATAAAATCTCTCTAAAAAAGTCCGTTTGCCTGCAGTTCAAAGATAATAAAGGCCATAGGCGGTGCCCGCCACGACGTCTTGGCGGGCCGCAATTTCTTCGGCGGACAGGAATAACACGACAATCAGGATAGTCGAACTATGCTGTTTCGTCAATAACGGCTTTTGTGATATGCGATATTAGGGCGGACAAACTTGCCGTTTTACCCAAACTCGACACGCACCCCCGGTCAATTTTTTCTTGAAAAATAGGTTGATTAGCCAGGGAAAATCGGGTATATTACCAATTTTGAAGAATTTGGGAAGTAATTTGCCCTGTCGCATGGGGCCGAAAAGGGAACTGAAAACGTAAAACTTAAAGCCAAAAACCAGTTGATTAGAATTTCCGCAGTTTTACACTTTTAGCTTTAAGTTTTGGGTTTCTTTAGGGGCCGGCAGTTCACGGCGTGGCTGGCTCAAGCCTCCGACAGGGCCAATTCGGGTTCCGCCTTTGGCGGACCCCCCGTGACAAACGATTGGCGTTAACGAGTTAATGCGTAAATGAGTAGATGTGTCGATACGCGCAAACATTTACTCATCCGCCCGAATTGGCGGACTTATTTACTTGTATGTGCTCGAATTACCCGGTGGTGTAATCGGTAACACATGAGGTTTTGGTCCTCATATTCCAGGTTCGAGTCCTGGCCGGGTAGCTGCTTCGAGATACCAAATTGACCCCGGAAATGGGGTAATTTTGATGCCGGTTGGTATGTAATTATATAAAAAGAGTAGCGTTATATGAAATCTCTTACGGCAACAATACAAGAAGAACCCCTATTTGGTGCTGATGTTTGGGACTCAATCAAAGGATATAAGTTGCCTCAAACCCAATATCTCGGCAGCAAAGAGCGACTCGTCGAATGGATTTATGAGAATTCACCTAAAAATATTACTTCTTTTTTCGATGCTTTTAGTGGAACATCGGTTGTAGGTTTTTATTTTAAGACCAAAAATAAAAAGATAATAAGCAATGATTTTCTTAAATTCAATTATCACATAGCCAAGGCTTTAATCGAGAATAGGAAATTCAGGCTTGATGACAATGACATTAGTCTTTTGTTGGACAGGGCGGGTGGGGCCGATTCATTTATTGAAGATACATTTACAGATGTTTTTTTTGAGACAGACCAGGCAAGATTTTTGGATCAGTTTAGAGCGAATGTTGAATTGTTGGATAACGAATATAAAAAATCACTTGCCTTTGCCGTAATGGACAGGGCATTAACACGAAAGGTCTTATTAGGACACTTTGCACATTTAAGTGCTCTAAGATATAGCAGAGACCCCGAGAGAATCAGGAGAAATCCATCAATAGCACGCTCATTAAGAGACTTATTTCTGGAGTTGGTGCCGGATTACAACGAGGCCGTTTTTGACAATGGGCAGGATAACATTGCTTACTGCGAAAACACTGTAGATTTAGTGAAAAATCTCGGAAACGTCGATTTGGCATATTTCGACCCGCCTTATTGTGGGTGTCATCCGGATTATCAGGCTTTTTATCATTTTCTTGAAACTTATGTCAGATACTGGAAAGATAAGAAATTCGTCAATGACACCAGAATGTACTCACCTAAGCTGGAGAGCGGTTTTGTCCAAAAAAGCGAAATACAGAATTCCTTCGTTGATTTATTTAGAAATAGCGCACACATACCATTTTGGCTGATATCCTATAACAGCAGAAGCTACCCGGTTAAAGAAGATATGCTGAGTATCATAGAGCAATTCAAAAAAGTTAAGGTTTTTGAATACGAGTATCAGAATCATTACGGAGGCAAGGGGTCTCGTAAGGGCACAAGAGAGTATTTGTTCTATTGTTATGAATAAAAGTTCCGGAAATAAATTTAAATACTTCAAGCAACTCTATCGGGATAATAAGTTTGACATTCTCCTTAAAGAGCAGGGGTGTAATTATTGGCTGAAGCTAAGGTCTATCTCTCGCAAGGAGTTATTAAAAGAATTTTGCATGTTAGCTAAATTGAATCCAGCAAATGTTACAGGCGAAGCTCTGTTTGAGCTTGTCTATGAAGCCAATCCTCCGGAAACTTTGATTGATAAGTTTATTGCTCAAAAATATCAGACAGAAAGGACTCATCGAAAAGCCAATGAGACAAAGCTTGTCTCCGAGCTTTCCAAGATGAGGGTTTTTGATTGGGGTGGGTTATATCAGAATAATCTTGAACGGACCATTGTGGATAACTATGTTAAAAAGATTCAAGACTTTGATGTGCTTAATAAGAAGATAGAAAACGAAATCCATGCCAGCATGAGAGGTTATGTCCAATGTTCGTGGTATAACCATTGGACGTCTATCCTGATTGAGGATATTTTCAAGGACCACAAAAACGTCCTACCAACGGTTGGTCTTGTTAAAAAGATAGATTTTTTCATTGGTGATATCCCCTTTGATATGAAAGTTACTTATTTTCCGGACGGTTTTATGGCGGAGAGAAGAAAAATTGCCGGACTGCCTGCCGAAATCCAAGAAGTTAAACGGGTTGCTAAAAGTATCGGGATTAAATATAACAGAGAGCAAAAAGAGAAGGCAATTTTTTCTGAATTGATTACTCGTATTGCCGAAAGTAGTAAGTCCGAGGCCAAAGAATTTTACAAAAACTTCAACCAGACCAAATGGTCTATAATCAGAGAAACTATCAAAAATCATAGTAATCTCATTAGGTGGCTTTATGAAGAGCAGGGGGAAAGACGTTTTGATGCCGCAAATCGACTGTTTCTGGTTCTGATTGATAAACATTCGTTAGAAGAAAGTTGGAAGATGAAAAGGAACTTGGATTTATTAAAGGATAAAATTAACGATTATCTTGATACATTCAATCCGGCAAAAGCATCAAAGTTAAAAATGGAATTTAATTGGATAGATGGGAAAAAATACGTTGCGATGTCGGATGTGATTTTTATTGTAAAAGAGTAAATTTAGCTATAAACAAGAACGCCTAAATGTATAAAAACGCCTTTGCTGTGGCTGAGTAAAAGGCAGAATTGAAACCGACAATATGGCAGACAGAGTGGCGATAATACTGGCGGCGGGGGTCAGCAGCAGGATGAACACCGAGCTTCCGAAGGTGCTGCACGAGGTGTGCGGTCGGCCTATGCTGGCCTACGTGCTTGATGCCTGCCGTGAAGTCGGCGTGCAAAAGGCATACGTCGTGGTCGGCTACGGCGCCGAACAGGTGCAGGAGCGGTTCGCCGACGACAGTGACATTGTCTGGGTCCGTCAGGACCAGCAGCTCGGAACCGCTCACGCCGTGATGTGCTGCAGGCAATACTTGGCTGACTTTGGGGGACAGACGCTTGTGCTTTGCGGCGATGGCCCTTTGATTCGCTCGCAGACGTTGAAGATACTGATAGAAAAGCACAGAGCGGAAAACGCAACCGTGACGCTGGCGACCGCGATGCTGGACGACCCGAGCGGCTACGGACGGATAGTCCGCGACCTCTATGGCAATATCCAGGGTATCGTTGAGGACAGCGACTGCACGCGGGAGCAGTTGGCTGTCAAGGAAGTCAACCCCAGCTATTATCTGTTTAATAACAAGGTTCTTTTAGAGACGGTTGAGCAGGTCAGGCCAGACAACGTCAAGAGCGAATACTATCTGACAGATGCTCTGGCTCTTATCATAGCCTCCGGCCGCAAGGTTGTGGCGGTTACGGCGGTGCGGCCTGAGGAGGCGATGGGCGTCAACAGCAGGGCACAGCTCAGCACCGCCAGCAAGATTATGCAAAGGCGGATTCAGCAGGAGCTGATGGAGCACGGCGTTACGATTGTTGACCCCGATAATACCTGGATTGACGCAAGGGCCCAAATCGGGCGTGACACCGTCATTGAGCCGTTCACGTATATCCACGGCAGGGTCGGAATCGGGAGCGGCTGCCGTATCGGACCGTTCGCATATCTGCGGCACGGCACGGTAATAGAAGACGATGTGGTGCTCGGCGTCTTTACGGAGGTGAAAAACTCAACTTTGGCCGACGGTGTTCGCGCCAGACACCACAGCTACATCGGTGATGCGACTGTGGGCCGCAGCGTCAACATCGGGGCCGGTTCGATAACGGCCAATTTCGACGGCAAAAACGTCAACCGCACCACCATCGGCGATAACTGCTATGTCGGCTCCGGCTCGATACTGATTGCGCCGCTTGAGCTTAAAGAAGGGTCGCACGTAACTGCAGGAACGGTCGTTTCACAGGAAAATGTGGAAAAGATAGGACAGAAGGACAAAAACGATGTTTCTAAGTGATGGTCTGAAGATATTTGCCGGCAACAGCAACGCGCCTCTGACTGAGGCGATTTGTCAGTATCTGGGCATTCCGCTCGGCGGGGCCAAGATAAACAAATTCCCTGACGGCGAAAAGGCTATCAGGGTCGAGGACAACGTCCGCGGCAGGGACTGCTATGTGGTGCAATCGACCTGCAGTCCCGTCGATGAGAACCTGATGGAGCTTTTGATTTACCTCGACTGCCTTAAACGCGCAAGCGCCAAGAGGGTGACTGCGGTGATTCCTTACTTTGGTTATGCCCGCCAGGACAGAAAAGACGAGGGCAGGGTGCCGATTACCGCAAAACTGGTCGCCAATATCATTACCACCGCCGGGGCCGACAGAGTCCTGGCGATAGACCTGCACGCCCAGCAGTTGCAGGGGTTCTTTGATATACCGGTTGACCACCTTACCGGCGAGCTTATACTGAGCAAATACTTTAAGGATAAAAAACTCAGCAAAGTCGCCGTCGTTGCGCCGGACGTGGGCAATATGAAGATTGCGGCCAAATATGCCGCACACGTCGGCGGAGAGCTGGCCATTGTGCACAAGAAGCGCCTCAGCGGCAGCGAGGTGAACGCCTACGAAATTATCGGGGATGTTGACGGCAAGAACGTGCTGATGTGCGATGACATTATCGCCACCGCCGGCACCGTCTGCAGTGCAGCCAAATTAGTTAAGCAGCGGGGCGCTGAGAGTATATACGTCGGCGCCACGCACGGTGTGTTCACACCGCAGGCGTTCGAGCGGCTTACCCAAAGTCCCATCGATGAGATTGTGGTTACGGATACGATACCGCTGTGCGAGCAGGCCAAAAAACTCGGCAATATTACAGTGCTCAGCGTTGCGTCAATGCTGGGCGAGGCGATAAAAAGGATTCATAGAAATGAATCGGTCAGCAATTTGTTTGAACACTGGGAATAAATAAATAAGTAAATGAGTAGATGAGTAAAAGAGTAAATGCGTCGTTCCGCCGGAATTGGCGGTCTGATATACGAATTTACGCATATTTAGAGTGAGTTGATTTATGGAAAAGACGGTGATTTTGAAGGCAGAAGTTCGTGAGAAGACCGGCTCGAAGGCCGCAGCAAAACTGCGGGCGCAGGGGCGAGTGCCCGCCATTGTGTACGGCCACAAGCAGGAGCCGGAGGCCGTTTCGCTTGATGCTCACAGCTTTATTGAGCAGTTGCATCACGGGAGTCGGCTGCTCGATGTGCAGATGGGCGAAAAGAAAGAAAAAATGCTCGTCAAGGAGCTGCAGTACGACCATTTGGGCAAGAGCATCATCCACGTTGACCTGGTGCGGGTTGATGTCACTGAGACGGTGCGGGTGGCGGTGCCCGTCGAGCTTAAGGGTACGGCGGCAGGCACGCACGAAGGCGCCATAATTGAGAAGCACGCCGGCCATCTGGAAGTCGAGTGCAAGGCAACCGATATCCCCGATGTCCTTGTTGTCTCGGTAAAGGATATGAAGGTTGGCGACACTGTGCACGCCCGCGATGTTGTGCTTCCGGAAGGCGTCAAGCTGGCAAGTGCACCCGAGACGCTGGTGGCGGCCTGCAGCATAATTATTGCCGCCAAGACGACTGAGGAGCTTGAGGCGGAGATGCCGGCTGCGCCGGAGGTCATCACTGAGGTAAAGGCCGCTGAAGAGGAAGCTGAAGAAAAACAAGAGGAGGAAGAGAAAAAGAAGTAAGTTCGCCTTTGGCCCGCCCTTGGCGGGGAAGTAAATTATGGGCCAGATGAAGATGGTGGTCGGCCTGGGTAATCCGGGCGAGCGCTACATCGATACGCGGCACAACATCGGTTTTAAGGTCGTCGATTTGCTGGCAAAGGCGCTCGGGATAAACGTAAGAAAAAGAAGCTTTGGCGCCCGGCTTGGGTCGGGCGAGGTCAAAGATAAAAAGTTAATACTGCTGAAGCCCTGGCGGTTTATGAACCGCAGCGGCCAGGTCGTTGCCGACGCAGTCGCCTTTTATAAGCTGCCTTTGGATGACCTGCTTGTGGTAACCGATGATATGGCCCTGGGGCCGGGCAGAATTCGCATCAGGGCCAGGGGCTCCGCCGGCGGGCACAACGGGCTGGCGGATATTATCGATAAACTCGGCGACGACCAGTTCGCCCGGCTGCGGGTCGGCATCGGGCGAAGTGACAGACCGCAGGCCGTAAATTATGTTCTTTCTGCGCCTCAGTCCGACCAGAAGCTGCTGCTGGAGAAGACCATCGACAGGGCAAAGGACGCAGTGCTTTGCTGGATGGAGTTCGGCGTCGAGACGGCAATGAATAAGTTTAATTCGCCGGTTCCGGCGAACGAACAACGAACTACAAACAATGAACAGTAACTGGAGGTAATTGATTTGGAAACTGTAACCAAAACCGTAACCAAGAAGCTGTATGAAGGGATGTTTCTTGTCGATTCGGCCCTGGCGACCGCAGACTGGGATGGGGTCCTTGCAACTATCCGCACGATTCTGGAAAGGGCGGGGGCCGAAATCAGCTCATTGAAAAAATGGGACGAGAGAAAGCTCGCATACGATATCAGAAGGAAAAGCAGGGGCACGTATATCCTTTCATGTTTTAAGGCCCAGGGCCAAAAGCTTACTGAGATTGAACGGGACGTCCGCCTGTCGGAAAAGATTATGCGGGTGCTGATTCTAAGCGCCGAGGACATTCCGCCGGCGGCACTGGAAAAGGAGACACCTGTTATGAAGGCGGAAAGAGAGGGGCTAAAGGCCCCCGAAGAGAGCACTGCCGTCGAGGCCAAGGCCGAGGAAAAACCGAAAGAGACTCAGAGCAGCGAGGGCAAGGAGATGGTCGAAAGCACAGGCGAGTGAACGCATTTGTGCATTTACACCCGCCAAAGAAGTCGTCCGCCATTACGTCTTTGGCGGACCACGACGTAATGGCGGGTACAGCGTAGTTGTGGTTGAGACAAAGAAAGGGTTTGCAAATGGCTGGTTTTAACAAGGTTTTACTGATGGGTAATCTGACTCGCGACCCGCAGTTGTCGTACACGCCCAGTCAGACACCCGTGGTCGATTTCGGGATTGCGGTCAACCGCAAATGGACGGGCAAAAGCGGCGACGCCAAAGAAGAGACCTGCTTTGTAGATTGCAGGGCGTTCGGCAAACAGGCCGAGAACATAAATAAATATCTGAGCAAGGGCAGACCCCTCTTTGTCGAGGGCCGGCTCACTTTCGATAGCTGGACCGCTCAGGACGGCACCAAACGCAGCAGGCACCGCGTAACGGTCGAGAGCTTTCAGTTTCTGCCCGGTGGTGCGCCCGGGACGTCCGGCGCTCCATCTGAGGCATCATCGCAGATTGACCAGGGCACGGGTCCTGATTCCGATGTTGGCCCTGCCGGTGGGCAGGGCGCCGGCGGGGGCGGCGATGATATACCGTTTTGAGACCGCTTCTTGCGGACTGACTGCCAACAACTAACGACTATGGAGTAATTGCCAATGTTTTATCACGAAGACAAGACGACAAACAAAACTGACAGGAAAGTTGCGGTTGCGGGCACTCGTGAGCAGACGGCGTGCCGGTTCTGTAGAAGAGGAATCAAATATATCGACTACAAGGATATCGAGACGCTGCAGAAGCTTCTTACAAACCGCGGCAAAATTTATTCGCGCAAGCGCAGCGGCAACTGCGCCAAATGCCAGAGAAAGGCCAAAAAGGCGATCAAACGTGCCAGGTATATGGCGCTTCTCCCATTCACCGCGTAGAAATAGCGTATAGCGCACAGCGTATACGAGATACGAACGACGAGATTATGGAGAACTACAGATGAAAGTTTTGCTTTACGAAGATGTTAGCAAGCTCGGCTGGCTCGGAGATGTCGTCGAGGTCAGCGAGGGATACGCAAGAAACTACTTACTGCCCCGCGGGCTGGCAAAAATTGCAACCGAGGCAAATGTCAGGTCCATCGCCAGGGAAAAGGTCAAGCGTTCGGAGGAAAGGTCCCGTGACCGCAAACGCTTTGAGGAGGCGGCCAAGGCCGTGCAGGGAGCGGAGGCCGTTATCGCCGCAAGGGCCAATGAGCAGGGCGGGCTGTTCGGCTCGATTAGCGGTAAAGAAATAGCGACCAATCTGCGCGCACAGGGCTTCGAGGTTGCTGATGATGTTGTGTATTTGCCGGAGCACATAAAGCAGGTCGGCAGCTACGATGTAACGCTCAAATTCGCTGATGATTTGACCACCGCCGTTAAGGTTGTGATTGTCGCCGAGCAGGTAAGTAGCACGGAGCCGGACGGCACGTAGTTCGTGAATCATATCTCGTAGCTCGGGGCTCGTGTTTCGAGTATCGAGAATCGAGTATCAAGAATCGAGTATCAAGGGATACTTTTTCGGGGTGTAGCTCAGCTTGGCAAGAGCGCCTGCTTTGGGAGCAGGAGGCCGCTGGTTCAAGTCCAGTCACCCCGATTATTTATAAGCCCTTGTAATTTAATCAGTTGCAAGGGTTTTTCTTTTTTTAGGCGTTGAACTTTTTTGCCAAAAATGGCCTTGAGCGTAAAAATAGCGTAAATCTTCAGCTGGTTCTGAGTGTGTAACCAGTATGCAGTGGGTATGTGGTGAGTAGTGGGTGGTGAGTGAGGGCTGGATACTCCAATTAAAAGTGGCACAGTTTTCGGGGGGAAGGTCATGCCCTTCCACAATGGCGATCTCTTCGCCGGTCAGGCCGTAAAGTTTGTAAACTTTCTTGCCAATTTGCTTTGATACGGATCATAAAAATTAAATGCGCTTCACATCATCAATATGTATGTTTGGGAATGGTCAATATGTCATTCCCGCGAAGGCGGGAATCCAGATTCCCGTCTGGACATTATGCCAATGGCAAGTTATGCCGAGCGCAAAAATTTATTATGATTGGTATGATAACATAATAGCTTTATTGCTTTGGCTTTTGTCGAATAGACCAACCAGTTTACATATTATTTGACAGCCCACTCGTCAGCTAAGAGTTCGGCCTGTTTTAGAACATTTTCCGTGGCAAGTAGCTGTTTATCCGGCGGATATCTGTTGACCGCGTCCTACCGGACGCTACTATCTATGGCTTAGGTGGCCCCCATTTGGGTGCTTTTGCTGGCCCCCTTTTCAGCGCTTCTCACCAGGCTCCGGAATCACCACGTCAGGAGCGTTGGTGCATGTGCCAGGGCACCACCTGATCATCATGATATTTGCCCATGCGGCATTCTCAAACAGGAGCACATACTGCCCGTTTGACCTTTTGGTGACGGTCATCCCATAAGAAGCATCTACCTGTCCTTGGCTGCCTTTCCAGCCATTTGCCACATTTTGTCGCAGGGTGCCTACCAGGCTACCGTCTGATTTATTCAAAATGCGAATATGTCCGTAGCCGTAGAGTATAAAGAGATAGTCGCCGGCAACACTAAATGCAGATGGTTGTCCGCCGCCATAATTAGTGTCTGGAGTATACTGTTTATCCTCATACGGTAAATTTGCTACTGTATAGCTTGAAGTACGATTACCAGTTGACCAGCCATTGAATCTCTTAACCTGTAGGAACGTGCCCCAGTTTTGGTTTGGCACCTCGCCCGCAATATACATAACATCCTCATCAGAATCATAATAAAGCCTGCGGGTATCGGAAAATTCAGGAGCCGGAGTTGATGTCGCATTGGAAGCATCCCAAATAGGGTTGTTGTTGGCATCTAATCCGC
>Ga0315291_10000733_pt1 | contig 43637 bp, 38 predicted proteins | sample YL17G12_20_MG_FD_203070 | JGI IMG/M metagenome (GOLD analysis project Ga0315291, IMG submission 203070) | Sediment microbial communities from Yellowstone Lake, YNP, Wyoming, USA - YL17G12_20 | ecosystem: Environmental > Aquatic > Freshwater > Lake > Sediment | place: USA: Wyoming | collected...
TCAGCTATAGCTGCTCGCGCAAGAAGCTCGCTGGCCGTCCATGCGCCTTGGCCGCCTCGGCCGTGCCACCTGACCTCCAAGATCTTCTTCAAGTCAGACTTACTCCTTAACGATTGTTTCGTCCTAAATGGAAAACGCCAAATATACATCTTTCTAGGCGGAAAACTGACATTGCACATTTGAGTGTAGCAAAGCGCGGTGCGACTGCGAAGATGTTATTGGTGGATAACTAGACTTAAATATCGCTGCAAAGCTGAAAGCTGTTAAAGCGCAAGTTTGGGCCGCCGTAGCTCAGCTCGGTAGAGCGGCTGGCTGTTAACCAGTCGGTCATAGGTTCAAGTCCTATCGGCGGCGCTACAACTCTATCCGTGACTTTCGGTGAATTTGTGGTTTACTTTGGCTTCTTGAAGAACTGTGAGCCTTCATGCTCGCACACGTGTTCAAAGCCTGCTTCGATCAGAGCACTGATCTCTTCTTTCGTCGCGGCTACTTTGCAGACGTAGCCGTCTGTTTCCTCGAACTTTGCCAGTTGCGTGTATTTGAGGGTGTTTTGGATGCGCTTGTGTCCAAGTAACTGCATGACGTGCAAGATGTCCTTCGTTTTGTAGTATTCTATCGTTGCTTTCCAGTGACGCAGAGTGTGAAAGTGAATCTGCATTAGACGTGGGTTTCCCAGTTTTGCAGCTATGCGCTTTCTTTGTCTGTCAAACGTTCCTCGTAGGTTGATGACACTCTTGTAATGGCCTAGGAAGATCGTTGAATGGTTTCTTGCAAGTTGGTTGAGCATCTGGATCGCTTTGGGTGAGAGTTTCTGGATTCTAGGATTGCTTCCTTTCTCTGGAGAAACCCGAACAGTAGCTTTCTCAAGGTCTATGTCGTTCCATGTTAGGGCGCCGATTTCACCGGCTCTTGCGCCTGTTTCTTTGCATAGCTGCAAGAACGTGGCTGCGTACTTGGTGCATCCAGCGATTAGGTCATCGATCTCGCGTTCAGTTGGTATGAACGGCAGTTTCTGGGGTAGATTGATACGTGGGATTATGAACTCTATGTTCGCCCATTTAGCGAATAATGCGTAGGCGTAGATGACGTTTGCTCTTCTGCCAGGTGTCCAGTTCTGTTTAGCGATGTAGGTTCTAACAGCGTTGGGGTCCATCAAGTCAACCTTGGCATTCCTCAAGTATTTGAGAATCTGTGATCTTCCAAGAATTGTTGATTCTGTATAGCCTTCCTGTTTCAGCCATAAGACATGATTTATGATTTTTCCATTAAGCTCTGAGTTTGTCGTCGCGCCTTCCCGCAAGGCCGTTCCCTGTCGGGGTACTATGGCCAAGTTTTTCGACTCTTCTGTCAAGAGGTCGCACACTTGACGGTTAGAAGCTATGGCGTCCGCCATATTTATGTGCCCGTATGAATTTTTTAGTAATGGTCCTTTCTCGCTGAAGCGGTGGAAACATTCTCGGCAGAGCCATCGCTGAGTTTGCAACCCATCGGCCAAGTAGCGTAGTCCGTCTCTGTAGAGACTGTTTGAACCACAATGGGGGCATTGGAGAGACAAGAGTAGCCGCCTTTCATTTCCTAGTCTCTCTTGGGGGCTTTCCCAGACTATTTTGAACGGAACTTTTTCAAAGTGGAGGATGGTTTGCTTCTCCCGCCAGTCAATGGAGTCTATTTCCTTCTTCAGCGGTCTTTCAATCTCTGGCAACAGCCGATGTATGTTTTCCAATTGACCAGCTCTTATGCCTCTCCATCGTTTGGATGAGGCACCTAATGACGAAGCTGTGGTTTTATTGTAAGGACAGGGCTTGCACAGGCAGCGACGTCCCTCTTCGCATTCGCCATTGATTATGTACAAGTCATGGAGAACAATTAGGGTCATAATGTCTTCAGAAGGAATCACAAAGGAGATTTTCTTTGAGTACTCGCAAATTCCCAAAGCGCCTGAATGTCTATTGTTTTCAGCTTTGACGGCGTTACTAAGCCACGTTATCTTGTAACGTTCTTGTCTTGCGGCATTCATTTCATTTGCCTCCATCCGACTGTAGAACACTCTTCCAATCGGGTTGCGACGACACTGCATTTTCTTCCTTACCAACGTCCTCTGGTTGCTTTTTGGAAACGAAGCTTGCCCCTGACTGTGGGGGCGACGTTTCAAGAAAGTCTCTGGAGATATGCTCTCCACCTAGCGGGTCTACCAGTTCCAGGGGTCTATATTCCGATTGTGAAGTTGTGGGGTACTTGTCCAAGAATTCCTGTGTTTCCTTTTCCAATTCCGCAATAGGCAACACTGGTAAAGTTGAAACTGCAGTGTCCTCAAAGTGCTTTTCAAAAAACCTCTGTCGTCCTTCATATTCTGAAACTAGCATGCCTTTTTGTTCAAAGCACTTGAGCCAGTTGAGAGCCGTATTGGTCGATTTTCCAATGGCCTCAGCCAGCGCTTTCGACTCTATTCTTGAGGTATCATTAAACAGACGCAAGACTTCTTTCCAGAGGCGCATCTGCCTCTCAGTCAGGCCAGCAACTGCACCTGTTATGGCCTCGTCTCCGATCCGCCAAGCCAACCAGAAGATTTCAGGCGTCGCAACGACTACCCTTCTTCCATTATCTTCGATGATGGGTAATTGTCGATAGTACATCTTTGCAATGCTGCCGATCAGGTTGAGCAGTTTTGGCGTGTGACGTCGAATGGAGACGTCCGTCGCAGGCAACAGCGCCTTGAGCAGTAGAGCATATGGAATAACAAAGTCCGCTGGTGCTTCCTTGTCCAAGATATCGAACATGCAACGGAGTAATCTCTTCTGGTTTGAAGTGTCGAGTTTCTGGCTCGGAAGCCTTGCGGCGTCTTCAAGCTGGCGATCTCTAACCATCTCGTTCTGTTTGACGGAGTCATCGCTACAAATATTGTAGATGCGATTCTCCAACTCAGGGGGCGGAGCAATCTCTGTTGAAGTCAGGATGAAGTTCTCTATTACGGTGGATTTCTTCTGGAGTACGAACTCGCCGCGTTCGTTCTTTGTGACCACGCGGATCTCTATCTTGCCTTCTGATATGCCGACCTTGACGTCGTATTCAGCGGTCGATTCTTCGCCTGTCTGCAGGCCTCTTCGTTCGGCAATATAGAGGGTGCGCATGTTGTTGGGCATGTATCGGATGGCCTTGTCGCTTAGACCCGTTATTTTGTCATACCATTGAGGTGGAACACATAAGAGGCAACGGTCAACCAGCGTGTTTTTTCCAGAAGCCGAGTCCCCCGTTACTTCAAAGGAGAGCTTCCCAAACTCAAGCGATGGTATCAGGACTTTGTTCTTGTCCTCGCGGACTATGTCGGCGTTTGCCTCGTGAATACGCCATAGGATTTCAGGTTTTTCCAGAAGACTTCTAGCCCTGCTTGTCTCCGCGAAGTCCTCCAACGCTTCCCATTCTTCAACAAGGTTAACCATACAACTTCACCTCCAAACTACGTTGCCAAAAGAACTTGAGGAGATTCCAGCACCGACAAAGCATAGTGTGCTTTAGAGGGCTCAGCAAAGCACAGTGTCAGAAGTCGGACACATTGGCATGGTACACCTTCTCTTTGGTGAAGTCTAATCCCAAACCTTGGTCAAAGTTTTTATGTTGTCCAAAACAAAACAGAATTGGGGATGGGTACATTGACACTCATAATCACAGAATTGTCTCCTCTTGGTATAACGATGGCTGCTGATACTGCGCAGACAATGGAATGCCTGAACACTTTGGGAAGAACGGAGGACCGAGCCTTCTCGGGTCTCACAAAAATCCTGCCCGTAATGAAACTACAGGCTGGGTTGTCTTATTGGGGGTGGGCAATGATGCCTCCGAATTCTAAGAACGGTCCTTGGACAGACTGGTGGCTACGCAGTTTCATAGCCAACAATGAAGGAAATTTCGAATCCATTGGAGATCTTGCAGCCCTACTTGAGAAGGAGTTGCGGAAGATCGTTCCACCTCTTAAGGATGACGAGTTGAAGCTTATGCCCTTTGGCAATGGGGGTGTTCATCTTGCAGGCTACACCGATATTAAGGACAAGAGAGTCCCTTGTTTCTGGCACATCCACAATGGCTTGAGCCAAGCGCTTCCTGATAAGAAGATCAATCCCAAGATAGAGAACGCCAACTTCGACATTCCACCTGAGAAATACTTAGAATTCGAGAAAGGAGGGGCCACGGTAGTCATAAGGAACGGGGACATAGAGGCATATGCCACGCTCTTCGAAAAGTATCTAAAGCAATATTTCCTTGAAGCGAGGAAGGAAATGGATATTGTAATTCCGCTGCCGACGATCGTTCATAGATCAGAGTTCTGGAGAGCTCAAATAAGATTCATCTCCGAATTGTACGGCTGCAGCGGCGTCGTGAGCGGAAGCACGATAAAGCAGATGAGCAGAGACATAGGCGAAGAAGTCACTGTTCTTATCATAACGAAGGATGGCATACGCAGCTACTATACACGCTAGAGAAAGGTCTAACGTGCGCATCAGTAGGGTAACTCAGTGCACGCACAAGCAGCAAAGCTTCTTCGTTGAACACAGCATCGATTCCTCTGTGTGTTTCCTATGGTTATTCCTTGAATTCTCACGTACTTTGGTTTCCAGATGATTGTATCATGTCAATGTCGCTATTGCCGCCAGGATCTCCGATGCAATGTCTTCATCTGTTCGGTTGAGTAAATCTTCAAAGTTGACTGAATCAAGTAGCAGAGCCACGTAGGCTCTAGGTGTGAGCTCGTATTCGGTTGCTTCAAAGCCTGCCTTAGTACTCTTAACGCTGACTTCTTTGACATATCCTAGATGCTGAAGAATCCGCGTATTAGTACAAACGCGTGCGGCAGATCGTTTGGCTTTTCGCCAAACTCTCAACGATCTGAGCAAGGCAGTTCCCAAAACCCACCTAACCAGCATGTACAAACGCAGTTTAATCATGCCTCTCCAACCCTAGTTGAAATTCAAATGGCACACAATCACTTCTCGTCGCATAGCGTATCGTCAACTTTTGGTTTTTGTATTCCAAGACAACCTGAGCAATATCTATTTTTTCATCTATGGAAAGAGAGGCTAGCAAATTGTCAAGTCCACCAAATTCCGAGGCAAAAAGATCGTTGAGTTCCACCTCAGATGGCCTATCTACCAAGATATGAACTTCAAAAACTCTTCCGCTTTGTTTTACTGAAAAGCAAAAATCTATCATATTGTCTGAACGCGAAGTTGTCTTGCAATACTTAATCAGAGAATCCCTGAGTTTTTCATACAAGTCAGATCCAATTTTCTTGAAAAATCCTTGTGCAACCGATCCCAGAACAAAGACTCCAGCCACTATTAGAAGCACTTGAACAGGATCTAGAGCCTTTTTGAGGAAAAGTGTTGGTTTCTCACCTGATATTGTTGAGAGTTCAGAAACAAGTTCTTGACCATCCTTATCCAAGAACGCATGGTCATAAAAAACAGAAAAAGTGTTTGCATCAACATTCATTACTCGCATTTTTCTCCCATCTCCGACTAGAGATTCAAAAGTGTCAGATTCTTCAAACAACTCGCCAGTACCGACAAGGGCACTCTCGCCCCCTGGTAACTCGACAATTTCAGCTGAGGTCACTCTGCCAACAGGGGGATACCTAATATCGTGATTCACGTTAATAGGCAGGTATCGTTCTTTGACTTGATTTGCTGAGCTCTGAAGTGCTTCTCTGGTCAATTTGTCCCCGTGAAGATCCACATGGCTAGTTGCCATTATCATTTGAATTTTCCTCGTTTCTCCAATTCACCATCCACAGGTAGGACCGAATCTAGCATAGATTTCACTTTCTAGGAAATAAGAATAGTGCAAGTGCGCTTGCAGAAGGACATTTATGTCTCAGGTTGCCTCTATCCTAAATCGTATATCAAAGACACCTAAAAGCCTATTAAAAATAAGAACTTCGGGAGATGTCGCCACGCTCCCTTCATAACAACATCCAAGGCATTCTCTTCACAATTCAAGGTTGCGGGAAAAAGCCGCAGTGAGAGAGCATTCTTTTAAAACCTCAAACATGTTACTGACAGACCAAAGTGATATGTGTTGACCAAACCTGAAGAACCTGAGGATGTTCCTAGCGCTAAAGAAGTCATAATTGAACTCAAGCCTTTGTGTGATGTGAAGTGGGTAAGTCGAAAGATTAGCGAATATGGAAAGGAGATATTCCTGAAATCTGTAGCAAGAAGAGCCAAGGAGTTCTTACTTGGGAAACTGGTTGCAGAAGATCACATCGGCACTTTTCCCAAAGAGGTTATGTGGGAAGGCGCAAGTTTGGCTTGGGACACTGAGTATAAAGTCTTGGCAACAGAACCAAAAGGTGAAATTCGAATCACACCAAAAACTACCGTGATTTGTAGACTAGAGGAAAGGTGAAATCACTTGTTTTTTATGCGTAGCTCCAAGAAATTTGTTTCAGAAAAAAGAGGGAATCGCGGGTGATATCTCCACTTGGTGCTGGGTTCAACTCCCATCCCTAGCTTCAAGAAAGAAATTGATACTGAACAAGTATATGAGAAAAAAAAAGGGGAGTTGCGGGAGACGTCGCCACTGTGGTGGGGGTTCGAATCCCACTCCTCGCACTCGTATGTTGGAAGTACCGTATGGTTTGTCCGATGATGTTGCCTTCCTAGGCGTCAATATTTCCGTTTCTTCAAGATTCTGGCGTCGTTGAAGTCGCACACGAATTCTGAAGAGCTTCTCCTATCACATTCCATTTGGCACAAAAGAAGCCTACGCCAAAGAGATAATGGCCGCGGACTTGAACAAGCTTGCGAGCCTCATGAGGATCTGCGGGTTCCTGATGCAGACGAAAGTCTAGTTGTTCTGGGAAGAATGACTAGAAAAAGAGGGTTATGGGTCTGCTTCGCCGAAGTGTCTTGCTGTGAAGGCTATGTCGTTTCCGTCTACTCGGCCGTTGTTGTTTATGTCGCAGTTCGGCTCCCATCTTATGGGCGGCACTGTTTCGGGCGAGGAGCCGAAGCACCTGGACACCACTGAGACGTCCACGCCACCTACCTTGCCGTCTGGAACGAAGTCCCATGGGCTAGGCGTTCCGCCGGTCAAGTCGCCTATCATGGATACCACGATCCGGCCGCCAGCAAAGTTGTTATCAGAGGTGTCAGTTTCGCCTGGAACAGGAGAAGCATAAGCGCTTATGATATAGTCGCCGTGTGCGACGCCAGTGGTGTTCCACTCGAAGGTCAACAACGTGGAGCTCCCTGACGGCGTGCCCGTTACCGCCGTTGTTCCAATCGTGCCTCCTGAAAGGAAGTAATTCCAGATCTCGTAGGCTTGGTGGAGGCCACATATAACAATGTCATTCAAGTTTACAATGCCGTCGCTGTTTACGTCGGCCGGATTCGCGCCAAGCGGCCCATGCCAGCCGAAATTGGCCCCTATTATGTCTATGTCTGTCTGGTTTATGTAGCCGTCCCTGTTGCAGTCTCCCATGCTCCAGAAGACATTCCACTGCTCAGGCGTCAAAGTGCCAGTGCCATAATAAACCGTGACGTTGAAAGCTTCTGTGTAGCTGCCCTGGTTTGCCACTGTGACGTTTATGCTGGCGCTGAAGCCTTGACCGACCGCAGTTTTCGAAGAAGTGACATTAGTGACGGCTACGTCATGGGTTCCTGGAATATTCACTGTAACAGTCGCGGTGTTAGACGTTGCCTGCGCTCCGACGCTGTCGTTGACTTTCACGTAGACCGTGTAAGAACCAGCTGATGCAGGTGTAAAGGTCCAAGTTGGATTCGTAGCGCCCGAAACTATGGCACCGTTTAGATACCATTGATAAGTGTATGGCGATGTGCCGCCGGAAACTGTTGAAGTGAACAACTGAGACTGACCAAAATCCATAACAACAGAAGATGGCGAAACAGTGGCAGAAAGGGATGGATTGACAGTGACCGAGGTGATGTTGGATTTTGCTCTGAAACCAACACTATCCGTTACATTAACATAGACATTGTAAGAGCCGGAAGAACTTGGCGTAAACGTCCACGTGGAGCTGGTGGCACCTGAAACTGCAACATCATTCAAATACCATTGGTACGTGTATGGCGACGTACCGCTGGAGACTGTTGAAGTGAACAACTGAGACTGACCAAAATCCATAACAACAGAAGATGGCGAAACAGTGGCAGAAAGGGATGGATTGACAGTGACCGAGGTGATGTTGGATTTTGCTCTGAAACCAACACTATCCGTTACATTAACATAGACATTGTAAGAGCCGGAAGAACTTGGCGTAAACGTCCACGTGGAGCTGGTGGCACCTGAAACTGCAACATCATTCAAATACCATTGGTACGTGTATGGCGACGTACCGCTGGAGACTGTTGAAGTGAACAACTGAGACTGACCAAAATCCAGCGTTGCGGAACTAGGCGAAATAGAAACAGAAAGGATAGGCGCGCCAAATGCATAAACCTTCCCGTCCTGTGACCCTACAAAAACCATTCCATCAGCGACAGCAGGCGAAGAATAAATTCCCAGTCCTGTCTCATAACTCCATATCAGTGCACCAGTTGTCTGATTTAGGCAATAGAGTTTCTTGTCGGTTGAGCCTATGAAGATCTTGTTGTCGGCAAGAGCAGGGGAGGAAATTACACAATCACCTGTCGAGAAGTTCCATGCGGGTGTACCGTTTTCTTCATTAATGGCATAGATTCTCCCATCCGCGGATCCCACGAATACCATGCCTCCATAGATGGCCGCGGCTGAGCTATACCTCAGTAAGTAGTTAGAGGCACCAATGTTGGACTTCCAAACTAGGGTTCCAGAAGTCTCGTTTAAAGCATAAAGAGTGTAAAGTACTGGAAATGTAGTGTCGTTAAGTACATTTACGAAGACTTTGCCATTTATAACGGTTGGAGAGGAGTAAAAATGTGAAAATCCAGGCATAATTATATAGCTCCATACGTTTGCTCCTGTGTTTTCATTGAAACAAAACACACCATAGTATCCGTTTATGAAAACATTACCATCGGCAACGGAAGGAGTAGCATATTCATCTACCAAATTCCAACCGGTTAATGTATTGTTCCAGATTAATGTACCAGTAGATGCATTCAAGCAATAAAGACGCTGATAAGAGCCTATAAACACTTTGCCGTCGGCAACAGCAGGAGAAGAACGTACTATACGTATTGTTGTTGCAAAATTCCATATTTTTGTTCCTGTTGTCGCATTTAAGGCGTAAACATTCTTGTCCTCTGATCCGACAAAGACTACACCATTAGCATAAGCAGGAGAAGACCACACAGCAGCGGCGGTTGTATAATTCCATATAAATGCTCCAGTCATCGAGTCCAAACAATAAATGTTATTGTCAAGGGAACCGATGAATAATTTGCCGTCTGCAACGGCAGGCGAACTGAGAAACGCGCCCCTTGTGTACTTCCATAGGGTATTGTTCATGTTTGGCGCGAGCGAAGTTGAATATCCTATTCGTGCCGGATCATGGTGGAACATGGACCATGAATCTCCAGAAGTTGCGGCTATCATTGAAGTACCCAATATTGCTGCTGTAATCGTTTGACTTGCGAGGTCATAACTGCAATTTGATAACGTTTCCCAACCCAGCAGGTCACTGTCGCTTTCACTCAATGAAAAAAGACTCTTCACAAAAAGACTCTGCTGCCGTACCAGCGTCGTCGAGATTTCCGTGCCTACGAAGATCTGCGCAAACGCAGTCGGCAACGGTTTTCCGTCTGCATATTTGTCATTAAACCACCAACCATCCGGTTCTATATAGAAGACGCCGCCAGCAAGCTTTTTTCCCTCTTTCAAGTAAGGGGAATACCACTCGTCCTTCATCTTCAAGATTTTCACATTCGTATTTGCTGGAAGAATTTCTCCGACAACTCCGAAGCTAAATATCTGTTTGCTGTCTTTCATCATAGAGCAATACTTCGTGACAAGACCGCCAATCTGCCCTATCGCCGTTTCTTCAATGTTGTCCTTAAATTCCTTCCTCAAAGCATCCATTGCAGGTCCTACTTCGCCCATTCTTGCCTGAATCAACTCCAGTCTCACATTATCATCATTCTGAATGTCAAACTGTTTTCGCAACGAGACTTCATAGTTGGCGCGTCCATAGACGTCCACGAGTCCCACCGCGCTATTTATCTGGTTATCAAGCTCCGCAAGCCATGCATCACGATCTGCCGGATTATCAGCTTTGATTTTTTGCTTCCAACGAAGCAGGAAATCTAGCTCCTGCAAAAAGGCCTCAATCTCCGTCCATTTTTTTCCCCCATTTGCAAAATCGTGATCAGCTTGTACGAGAATTCGGCAGTTTCCTTCCTGAGAGGTCTGGGAGTGAGAATGGATTGACTCATGAATTAGTGTAACGGCCAACCGAATCTGAGTTGGTACATCATCTGCCAAAACTAGCGCCTCTTTCAAGACTATATCTCCTCTTAGCGATGCACCTGCCGTCCTCGGCCTGTAGGGCTCTACAACCCCCCAGGTTGTTTGACTGTCAGAAACCCGAAGTGATTTAAGGCCGAGCTGTTCATTCTGTTGTCCCCAGAGATTTCTGATGTCAGCGCCAACACCCAATCCTGAATAAATACTGTCTATGATTCCCAGAGCTTTATCAACTCTTCTTGATTGATCTGAATTTGCTGGGATGTCCTTCTCTACCGCATAAATAGAGGTAATATGAACTGAAGATACCAAGAGAAAGACAAGGCATATAACCGAAACTTTACGTAAAAAGATGTCCCTCACGCTGACCCCTAACATTGGGCGGCGCATTTCACATATAAGTATTATGAAACACTGTGTCTATCAAGCGCGCGCTAAGAGGCGTCAAACCATGAGAGACTCCAGCTCATCGGCTTCTGAGATGCTCTCTGAAGAAGCCAATCACACTACGATGAAAGTTTGCCTTCCCCTTCACCATATAGTTAGCTTCATGAATCCTTTTAATATTTATGGAACTTTGTTCTAGTCTTTGCAAGTCGTGCATGATGGACGGAAAATCGTTTGGGATTTGAAGGCGCTCGAACAAAACCGCAGGGCAGATCTGTCGAGAATCCAATGCTGCACGTGAGCAAATCCCAGCGGCGAACATGATCACAAGGCGAAACAACTCTGGTATACGGAAGCATCAACGAAAGCACACGAAAAAAGTGGGGTTTGCGTGAGACGCCGCCATCTTTGTGGAACGCGACCAGATCCCTCGATGTCTCCTCATATTGTTGCTTGTCCATCATATCACCTATGTGAATTAACTTTAAGTTAATTCGGGAGACTATACGGCCTCCTCGCACGTTTTTCAACAATCCGACGCGACTCATTCAGAGAACGTGGGATGGATGGCGCTTGAAGGAAAGCCCCTTTAGGAGACGGCGTTCCCACTTGTTTGGCCCAGCCTTCCGACGCTGAAAAATCTTGCCGAAAAAAAAGCCTAAGAGCGAGCCTCCCCAGTTTTCCTGCTTCGAGACGATACTCTCCGGAATCAGGTACGTTTCAAATACTCGTTTCTAAGAAAAAAGAGGGAATTGCAGAAGGCATCGCCAGCCTCTCTGACTATTTATGAAGGTTTCGACCCTAGTCAGCGGGCGCGACTTGCGCTGGTGTCAAAGCTTTTTGTGAGTTTTCACCTCAGTTCTAGAATAATCAAATTCTTCGCCCCAATCTTTTTCAATCAGCGAATAATAGCGTTCTATGCCGATCAATTCTATTAGTTCCTCAACACTTTCATAATTGAGATGGGCGACCGGAATCGACTTGCTGCACAAATATGCCTTGCACACGGGAAGATGATTCTTGGCAAAATGGATTTTGCAGTTATAATAGGGCTTGCCTTTAGCTTTTCGACAAAAGGGACATCCTCTCCAACTCGGATTTTCCACTTCTCCACAGGAAAACCCATCTGGAAGCCATATATACTTCAGGATGTCTTCTCTACCTTCTAATTCCCACTCTTCTATCTGTCCTCTTTCAATTTCCGCACAATCATAATTCTTGCAGCATAAGCCGCATCTCAAACATTGAAAGTTGGAAAATATGAAATGCTTTGGAAAATGCTTCTCGTCTAGGTATAGTACGAAGCGAAAAGCATCTTTTGGGTCTTTCAAATAACACCAGAGAAAATAATCGTCTAGGAAACCTTCAATCGTTACGAGATCCAAGCATGCATTCTCAACTCTTGTCTTTTTGACACGGTCTATATGTTCTGTCAGAAAGTTATCTGTCCAAACCATAAGAATATCCACGTGTCATGACTATTGTTTTTGCTTTTCTAATTAGTTCTTTTGGTTTTGCCAAAAGCTTCCCTATTTCCTGATTGTTTCGGCATTGAACTGTCTATACGTTGGAATGAAGGTAGTGCACGTGCGCTAAGACATTAACTTGGATTTGGTCATAGAATGTGATATAGCCCCTCTGCAAGAAAAAGAGGGAATCTGCGGGAGACTGTGGAGACGTCGCCACTCGGAGACGGGTTCAAATCCCAGCGACCCCACCACAAACAACCCTGGGATTTTTGCTGCAACTTGCGTTTTCCGAAGTTTTCTCCGCAGTCGACGTATTCAACAAGCACACTACGCACACGCGAGTTTGACGAACGCTAGACAATAGGAGATAAATATCCTAGGGCTAGAATATGTCTCATGAAACTCGCAAAGAACCTCACAAGACATGAAATCGAAAACTACATAACGGAGTATGAAAGCTTTTGGAAAACTCCTAAAGGGAAAAAAGACAAGTTGACTTTTGAAGGAATCCATGAAGCACTGTGCGTTAATGGCTATCTCACAACCCCTCAGCTGAAGGCTGTAGCTTTGTGGAAGACTCCACGAGTCTCCAAGATTGTTAATGAGAAGAATGATCCTGACCAAATTGTCAGAGAGATAACTGCCTTTGCTTTGAAAATCCCTGACGAAAAGTACAAGATTCGCCTGTTGTGTTCATTAGATGGGATAGGAATACCAAGAGCTAGTGCGATTCTTGCGATGAGTGACCCAAAGAAGTATGGTGTCATTGACGTCAATGCATGGCGTGCTCTGACTGGAGAGGACAGGCGTGTTTTCAACGATGACAACTGGATGTTTTACTTGGCTGAAATAAGAGGACTCGCTAGCAGGCATGGAAAGACCTCCCGAGAAATCGACATGGCTTTAATGAAACATGGGCAGAAAATGAAATCCGACAATAGGAAATGACGAAAATGAAGAGGAACACGTTCAATCCCGCAAATCTGGGAACCTTGGCATGACAAAGGAATCGGTGGCTAGGCAATTTTTCTGGGATTTCCTAGAAAATCTTGGAGATTGTCCATCGCACGACGATGAGCAAACCGCGGAAGAAGCCAATTTCATACTTGCCGATTGGTTTTTCTCAGGAATGCTGGAGATTAAGTGGGACCCTAAGAAGCAAAACCGGATACTGCACTATTTAGGCGGGGAAAAAGGTCGAAGTCGCCATTCTTGATAACTTGGCAAAGGGAAAAAAGGGGGTTGTGCGGGTGATATCGCCACTTGCTTCAGGTTCAAGTCCTATCGGCGGCGCCACAAAACTCACGAATCATCTAAGTCAAACATCTCTAAGAACCGAGCTTGCAAAGGAGCAAAATGGGCGTGCGCGCTGCACTCTTCCTATTTCAGTTGATATTCTTCTCCTTCTTGTAGCAGAACTACCTCAGTTTCCGAGTTAGCTTCGACTTTCTTTTTGAATTCTTCACGGTCTTTTTCCCAAGTGTGCATAGCCATTGCAGTTTTTGGGTTGATTGCTATCGCAGCTTCGGCAGCTTCAGCATCATCCATGGTGTACTTGTCTCCCGTAGGAAGCAGAGCCAAGGCAATGTCCTTGAGAAGACGCATTTCTGGGATGAAATCCGTGTCTCCAGCATGATAAATCGTCTTGCCTTCGGCCTTTATCAAGTAGCCCACTCCGTAGCCTTTTGGATGCCAAGGTTTTCCTGAAGGCTTGAACCGCTTAACATTGTAAGCCTCAACTGCCCCAATCCTCACGCCATCAACAACGATTTCCTCTCCAGGTTTGATGGTTTTGACGCTTCCGCCGATCCTTGAAGCGCAGTTCTTGGGAGCAATTACTACGGTGTCTTTCTTGCGAAGCTTCTGGATTTCGGGCGGACTGCAGTGGTCGCCATGATTATGCGTGACCAAAATGATGTCTGCTTTCTCCGAGGTCTCAACAACATTCCCATATTTCTTCAAATCAACGTAGAGGACTTTGTTCACCGCTCTGATTTGAAAACTGGCATGACCAAGCCACTTAACGCAGATCACCATTCGAGCACCGATTTTCAGTATGAACTGGCGAGCTCATAAGGCTTGAGTCAAGCTTTCTGTCCCAACGCGCTTTAGGCTACTGGTTATCCAATGATTTCCGCTTTTGTCAGCGTCACGTCTTGCACCGGTTTGCCATCATTCTCGGAAAGCCCAGGGTTTATGGGCACTTGGCTGATAGCGTCCACGACATCCATGCCTGCTGTTACCCTGCCAAAAACCGAGTAATTACTATCCAATTTGGCAGCATTTGTATCGTTCAAGTTTATGAAAAACTGGCTCGTTGCAGAGTTGAGTTCGCTTGTTTTCGCCATAGCCACTGAACCCCGCGCGTTGCTGTGCTTGTTGGGGAGTTCATCCTGAATCGGGGGCACCGTTATTCCCTTAGACGTAACGTCTCCGCCCTGAATCACAAAACCCTTAGCAACACGATGGAAGATAGTTCCATCATATATCCCGCGGCTTACGAGGTTCCTGAAATTGACCGCTGTGATAGGCATATCATCATACAGCTCGATAGTAATGTTGCCCATGCTTGTCACGAAAAGAACAACGTTATCAGTCAGGCTCGGACTGGTTCCACCACTATTGAATTTGTAGACAGCCACCACCCCAACTATGATGAGAACAATGGTTATGACTGCTGCCAATCTTTTTCTAAAGGTTCTGGTCTTTTTTGCCTTTAGCCTCTGCTCACGTTTGCCTGACAAAGCCCAAACCCAACCGAAAACACTCTAGAAATCAGCGAAGCCCTAGATAAAACTTCCCAAAACAAAAAAGGAGGAAAACGGGGAAACCAAGACGGTACTGCTATGTTCTTATGGTGAGGCATTTTCCAACGTCAGACACTATCACGTGCTCAGGGCTTCTTAGAACAGTCTTGTTCCCATCCGCGATGAAAACCATGCCAACAGCCTTATAGACAAGCTTGGACCCATCGGACAAAAGAATGTCTACCTTGCCACTATCGTTTGGAAAAGCGAATATTGAATACTCAGAGTCCGCCGAAAAATCACAGCAGCCCATCCTCCTCCGAGAAAAATGACTTAGCAGTTCTCGGGCTTCAGTCAAGAACTGTTGAGAGTTCTCATAGCCCATTCCCTTGAGGTCGTCGACGTTTGCGATGCTCAAGTTTTGTTGCAGTTCTTTGCTTGTCCCCAGTGCTAGGAACGGTTTTTTTACCTCTTTCTCGATTGGCTTGCCAATTGCTCCGTCTTTGGTTTCAACGATTGTGTCGAGGGCAAGCTTGCAGCGGCCTTGGAAAACGTAGCCTCTCACCACTCCGTCAAGCTTCACTGCCACTGCAAGCCCATCTTTGCCGATTTCCACCAGTCCTCTTTCCGTCTTCAACAGTGACACTGCATCATTCGTTTTCAGGATCGAATCGTCCAGTTGATAGCTGTGCCAGATCATTCTTCATTCCCCGCTCCGAGAAACCTTGTGACTTTCATAGCCATCTTGTAAGCAGTTCGACCAGGCATAGTGATTAGATACCGTCCCCTGACTTTTTCCTGAACCACTAATCCCGTTTCCTCAAGCACATTAAGATGACTTGAGAGCGTGCTCGTGGTAATCTCCGAAAGCTTCTCTTGCAGTTCATTCACGTATTTTCCTCCGCCCATGAGTTCGTTCAATATTCTCAGCCTGTGTTCATTGCCGAGTGCGCTCATCAGTCCCGCTACTTTGTTGAAATCAGTGCTCTCTTCAACCTCTTCACGAAGTGGCTCAGCGGTCTTGAGTATTCTGCAACCTCTGGGGCCGATGAAAATTGACCTTTCAAGTTCGCCATGTACTCCTTCAGCGACGCCTTGCATGACGTCCTGAACGTAGTCTTGAACAGGACTGCCAATGTCAATGTAAAGGCCGCGGCCTCTTCTGCTCGGCGGTTCTGCGATGTCTCTGAGCTGTGACTTCATGTTGGCTATCTCCTCTTTCAGCTTCTTCATCTCTTCCTTCATTTCTTCCGACATGTGCATCCCTTCATATTTCACGTTTCTCAATTTCAATTCGATAATAATCGAATACAAAACGATAAATATAAACTTTATCACTATCTAGATAGAACAACCAAAAGGTTTCATGCACCACCAAAACACGGCAACCAAACCGCTGGCGACCGCAAGAACTAGCGGTGGAGCAGAGCTTAGAGGAAATATCGGGCCTTAAGGTAGCTCTTTCGAGTTCCCCATAAACACTTATGTTTTTCGTTTCAGCGGTCAAAACCTATTTGCTATTTGAAAAACTTGGTTTGCCAGCTACCACAGGCCGCTTCTGAATATGCCTATACCCGCACCCACACTCAAACCCGATTATCTTGCTGCCCCGTTTTACCTCGCGCTTTTTCCTTGCACTGCATTTCTTGTCTTGCTTGTGGATCTTCCACAATAGTTCTACCTCAGCCGGGCTTAGTGGTGCATTAGACTTCGCTGATGTAAAGTACCAAGTTGCGTAACCCACCAGAAAAGTCCATACAGCAAGGGCCAGTATTTCCAACGGTCCAATTACGATTATTTCGATCCCACCATATGCAACATGCAGTTTGCTATAGCTATCTCTCACAATTGAGTATGATATCTTACGATATAAACATTTCTTTGGTCCTCAAAAAGCAACTATACTAGAATTGCTGAAGCACGTCTTTCTTCTCCATGATGTACCCACAGTAATGGCACTTCAAAGACAAGGGCTCATCGCAATCAATATAGAACTTGGGATGCACGGGCTCATTGCTGTTGCTTATGCACGCAGGATTGGCACACTTTACAATGTCCTCGATACTCTTCGGCAGCTTGACCTCCTGCTTCTTCGCAACCTTGTAGTCACGTATAATGTTGATCGTTGCATGAGGGGCCAGCAAAGCAATCTTGTGAACCTCTTGAGGATTCAACTCCCTGCCCTCAATCTTCACAATGTCCTTAGTCCTCAAACGTTTGCTCGGCACATTAATCGCTATAGTAATGGTTCTGTTCTCGCGACCAGTTATCCCCAAGATCTTAACCACATCCAACGCGTGACCACCAGTAATATGATCAATAACCGTACCATCCTTAATCTTGGACACGTACAATTCCGTTTCACTCATACAGTATCCTCCGACAAAGGCTATACCCAGAACACAGATAAAAGATTTAAACAAAACAAGCACTTAATTCCCCTGCAAATTCGGCAAATATCGCTCAAAAACAATAGCCGGCAAAAAATCTCGCGCTGTTGACTATGAAACCTCGCCAACTCATACGTTTAGGATCTTGTGTATGTAGAGAAGCCAGAAAGCTACCCCCATGATGCTCAATAGGCTTGTCACCGAGAAAGCAACTGACAACTAGATGCGCAGAAATACCCTGTAAAAAGTTATTTAGTAGGTGCAATGTTCTTGGTTTGGGTGAAAGCTTGCCGTTCACAGGCAGAGACATAATATCTATCAAAGACTTCTCACGCGAAGAGATCAACCAGATTTTTAAGACAGCCAAATCGATGGAGCCCTTAGCTGCAAAAGGCTCGGACCTGCTCAGACGAAAGATTCTTGCAACCCTATTCTTTGAACCCAGCACGCGCACCAGATTAAGCTTTGAATCAGCCATGCACAAGTTGGGCGGTTCCACCATAGGCTTCGCAGAAGCTGAAATTGCTTCAGTAAAAAAAGGCGAGAACCTAGCAGACACTGTTCGAACAGTGGAAAACTACGCTGACGTCATAGCTTTGAGGCATCCGCTTGAAGGAGCCGCAAGGCTTGCCGCAGAATTTGCGAAAGTGCCGATAATAAACGCGGGTAGCGGCGCAGAAGAGCATCCGACACAGGCCCTATTGGATTTGTACACCATGAACAAGGAAAAGGGCAAGATTGACGGGTTGAAGATAGCCCTCGTTGGAGACCTCAGATATGGAAGAACTGTGCACTCACTAGCCTACGCGCTCTCGCTGTACGATGTCGAACTGTACTTGGTTTCACCGGAAACGCTCAAGATGCGACGTGAAGTATTGCAGACAATAAAGGAACGGATAACGGTAACAGAAAAGTCAAACCTTGAAAAAATAATCCCACTTGTCGATGTTTTGTACGTCACAAGGATACAAAAAGAGCGTTTTCCTGACCCTGCTGAATACGTCAAAGTAAAAGGATCATACAAGATAAATCTACAAGCGCTGAGTGAGGCAAAGAAAGATTTGATCATTCTCCATCCATTGCCCCGCATAGACGAAATAGCCGCCGAGGTGGACAACACTCCGTATGCACGCTACTTCCAACAGGTTTGGAACGGCATCGTCGTCAGAATGGCTCTCTTGGCCTTGATACTTGGCGCCAAGTAACATCCCACTCACATAGTGAGTTTAAGACTCACTGTGGACTGTAACGGTCATAGACTTTCAAACTGCTAACTGCTCCGCACGATGGACACTTCCGCAGCATGCCTAGCCAGCTCTGTCTGCAATTTGTGCAGTAAGTCAATCTGCGACCGTAAGTAAAAAACTCTAAGCCGCCACACTCGGTGATTTGCTTGGTCAACGACATAAGCTCATCTGGATCATACTCGCATTCCCCAAGCTCCGCGACGATCAAGCTTCCGCCCGTACACAGCCCACGCAGTTTGTGTATTCCAGAAAGCGCATCTGATGAGATCTGCTTGTCTTGAACGGATAATTCGCTGAATGTAGAATAGTGGGGGTTCTCTCTGGTTCCTGAAAACTTCACTTTTCCAACACCATACCTGTCAATGTCCAGCTGTGCTAATCTCGTGGAAGCCTCATGATCAGGCAACATGGCTGAAAGCAACCGTCTTCCCCGTCGCTTACCAGCCTTGCGAACAAAGCTTGAAACACACTCTGTCAAGTCCTCAATCAGTTTAGCGGAACCCTCTTGAGAAACATTTTTTCCAAAAAACGACTCCATAGTTTCTTTCAATCCGGCCAGATTTATCATGTGCACAGCGCAATCGAACCTAAGATATCGATCAGGGTTCGTGTTTTGCATCAAAAAGGGAAGCAAGCCCTCACCATGTTGCCTCAGTGCCGCATATTTGATGTCCAAAGCCCGTGCAGCCAACTCAAGTCTCTCTCTAAGAACCTCAAAGAACTTCTGTTTGTCTTTTTCACATTCATATGCAATACGAGGCAGATTCACGGTTACTGTTCCAAGACGACAAGTGCGCAAAGTGTCGATTTCCCAGTCTCCATTAAAATCCACTCCGAATTCGCTACCGGAGCCAGAGAAGACAACCTGTTCCTGCTCCCCTGGGGGCAAGTAGGCGAAGCACAGCATGCCTTTTTCCGAGGCCAGGCCATGTGCTTTCAAAAGTAAGGCTTTCGCTCTCATATCTGTATATGTTTCTGAGCGGATTTTCACCACGATTTTGGGATTGAACAGAGGTTTAGTCTTGCTTTCCTCAGCAAACACTTCTAGGATAAGCGAGGCTAAGACCTGAGCTTCCTCGATGAAATCTCCATATTTGCCCGTTATCCTTCCCATTGATCCGACGGCGGGTTTGATGACCAAAAAAGCTGGAACAGTCAACTCCAAACCTAGAGACGTTTCAGCATGGTGGTTAAGGTTGAGAATGAAAGAACGCAGAGCTTCTTTAGCTCGTGAGATGTCAACTCCCCTTGCATAAGAAGCGAGGAAAACGTTGAAGTATTCAAGTAATTGAGTTTCGCCTATTTCCTTGGCTGAATGCAAGACAACGTTGAAAGCTGTGGCTAAAGCGGACTCAAAGTCTCGTGGTGGTGGATGAGAGAACTGGCAACTGCTTATCTTTTCCAGGTTCAGTCCATTTTGAAAGAAAAACCTCAGATCATGCACTATTTCAGCGGGTTTCAGAACCCAAGAACCCAAGTCACTGATGTGTAACGCGCCTGACAAATGGGCGTCAGCGATGTCTCTCGGGAAAATCTTCAGAAGCACGTATTCCTTGAGAACAGCTTCTCCGGCTGCTTCATAAACCGACGCTGACTCTTCAGAAGCCTTACTTCTGCTCTCAATAAGTGAAGAAACCTCATGAATCGGGAGGCCCAAGCGAGTGAGTCTGTGACGATAATCTTCCAAACCCTTCTCAATCAGTATTCCATTCACGATTTCCCTGACAAGCGGGGCTGTGAGGTATTTTGTCTTTGATTTCAGCAGGCGCTTCTCGGCTTCCTTAGCCACTTTCTGTGCTAGCTCAGCGGGCATCTTTGCCTCACGCATAAGCGAGACCGCAATCCTGTTCGCGTCAAAATCCTCGATCGCAAGTCTAGAGGCTCGGACAAGCATGTTCTTGGGCTTGTAGGCACTTTTCTCTATGCGATCTGCAACATCGATGACCATGTTGCCCAGTTCCGTGAGTAGATACTTTCTGGCTTCGACATCCGCCTCAATCAAATCCGCCTTGAGCAGAAACTTCAGATGATAAGCAAACCGACCAGCGTCCCTAGTGGGATTCATCTTAAGGGCATTCATTAGCTCTGTATACGAAAGCGATCCCTTGTCAAAAAGCAGATTCAGAATCTGCAGCCTCAACGATGAAGAAACCGCCTTAAGCACCTTGACTCCTCGCACACGATGCAGGTCAGACAAGCTAGCCGAAACCCCTTTTCAAGTGAATGAGGGAGTTAATTACTGCAGGGACAAGTGTTTAAAGGTTAAGGAACGCTTATTTTCACCATTATCACAATGATATGCGGCATGGGGCTGTCGGCTAGCTTGGTCTAGGCTTGTAGCCTCGGGCGCTATAGACCCCGGTTCAAATCCGGGCAGCCCCACCAGAAAGAAGAGGATCCGTATCCTTATTTCTGTGGAGACTTGTGAGAAAACTGTTATCATGCGCCTTGAGTGGCTCTCGAGGATCTTAAAATTGAAGCCTAGTTCTCGGGCGGGCATCGAGAAAGCCAAGGAAAGCGAGGATGTTGACTACATTTCCTCATCCCATGATTTTGACGTCTTCAAGTTGATGAAGACCCATGTCCTCGGCAGTCTTCACGATTCCGAAATCAATCTTCACAGCTGAAACTAGGACCATCGCTTCTATTGACCTTAATCCCAGTTCTCTGTTTCGAAGAGACCTAGCGTGTCCATCCAGAATGTAGTATTTGCTTCCATAATGGATGCAGACTATTGGCACTAGCACTTTCTTTATCCCGACAATCTGTGTTTTTCCAACATGAGGCTGCGTCGGAACCAAATCCTTCAGGTCAACATTCTCTTTCTTAAGATAGAACGGCATGCGGTGGATAGCTTCATAGTGTTCAACGACGAAAAGGATGCGTTGCCAAGTCTTCAGAATAGGGTCTTCAATGTTGCTTACGTCTTTGATGCGAAGGTCTTCCAGCGGACGCCTTGGAATCTCTCTGTAACTTGTGCCTTCTGGAAATCTCAGCACGTTGGCTTCAATGGTTTGGCACATGAGTTTCTTGCGAATAAACGCACGATGGTGCCCATCCAGTACGAAGTAGTCTTCGCCACTATTCACAACTGTTATCGGCACATCGTAATTCTCTTCAACGGTTTTCTTGAAAACCAGAGCAAGCTTATCGTTCTCCAGAAAATCTTCTGTTGGATATGATCGCCCAAGCGGAATTTCCTCAAGATCAACACGAAGCCTAACTTGGTAAATGATCTCTAAACTTCTGACTATGCCATCAACACGTCTCGGAAGATCCTTCCAACTTGCCAGTTCAACTTCCCGCATTATTCTTTCAAACCTGCAAATGGTTGTGTACTTTTCTCTTTTGAGAACTTCTTATTACGAAATCCCATATAAGGAAAATTCAGAGGACAGCACGCCCTAACGTCTTTCTTGTCTAGCGAGTTACGTCCAACCTGTCCGTTCGTCAATGTCTCTTTTTCCTATGCATTCAATCAAAGATAGCCTCTTCGATGACTTCACAAAAAAAAGAAACCTTTCCTATTTCCTTGAATCTCCCGACCGTGCTCCCAGCGTACATTTATGGTCTTACGCATTCTGCCTTTGGTCTGAACGGCTTCTTTCTGGTTCGTGCAAGTCTATGGTGAGCACATTCGTGAACACGCACCACCAAGAAGCCGTTGTCTTTGTACCTGCATCCGCAAGGTAACGTGGCAATTCTCCCTGAAACCGAGCTTTTTCGGCCTTTCTCAGACTGGCCCTCAAGGCATTTGTCTGTATTAGAAGCATCTTGCTTCGAGTTTTTTCTGGTACGCGTACTCTCAACCCTTTAGAGATTAACTGCTAACTCTCAGTTAAGAATTGCCTGAAAACCGTGTGTTCAGCAACTATCGTACACAAAGCGCCTTGATGCTTAGCGAGAGTGCTTTAAAATGAAGGCAGAGCACGGTAGGTTTGACAAGAAACGATTTCCCCAAGCAACGATCGATCCTGAAAAAGACAAATCCGAAGATGTGCCCACATAGTTTGCGCACACATAAGCGTTGACAGCAGGAATCTTGATGTCCGTGCCAGAGTTCTCAGTGAAGTAGTTGCCTCTGACGAATATTTCAGCTTCAACGCCTAAAGAGCCAGTCATTGAGAACCCATGCCCAACCTCGCCCACGACGCCATTGCTTTGTATAGTGAAAATGCCCTCGTTTGGAAATACAAGGCTTGTCTCTATATAGATAGCGGCAATGGCCTGGCTGCCCAGAATATTTCTGAAAATCTGAATATTCCTGCAACCTCTTATTACTATGTTTCCACTTTGGTTGGCTTCCCAAGAACTCGGTTGATTGTGCACAACATCAACGTGACTGGCGAATGCCACTTTGCGGCTTTCACCCAAGAAAACGAAGGGAGACATTATGAACGAAGCTCTATTGCAGTTCTTCAGTCGCCTTTTTCTTTCCTCTTCTTAGGCCCCTGAACCTGAGTTTTGCAGTGAGAATTTTCTCCGTGGCGAATAATCTTGATGCGATGTACATGATCACTACAGTGAAAACTGTAACATAGACAATGCCCAGAATGGCCGTCCAGTAATCACCCATCGTGATAGCTTTTGACGCTATTATTGGGTGACTATAAGGAATTGCGTATATTATGATTCGCACAGCAAGTGGCAGCGCATTGATATCGAGATATATGAGAGCAAGTGAAGGAAGATAAATGAACGGGTAAATGTAGCCAACCATAGATTGGGCGCTTCTGACATCCTCTGCAAAGGAAGACAGTATCACAGCCAGTGCCAAAGCCGAAAGCAAAGCCACGAAAATTGAGATGCCTTGCAGCAAATACCCGAAAGGTGAAGGAACAAGTCCCAGAGACACCAGATCCACGTTTGCGCCTGCGGGAATCATCGTCGTGAACGATCCAAGGTAATAGTTGAATCCAATCATGTACGCCAAAGCCCCGAAACCAGCAACAATGATAGAACCAGACAGTTTCCCCATGAGTATTGCGAAGCGATCCATAGGCAGAGTCAGCACCGTTTCCAGTGTTTTCTCCTCTTTTTCCATAGCCACAGAAGTAGCGGCTATCTGCATTGAGTAACTGAGCAAGATCATCATCGTTATAGGCATCGCAATTGCCTGTGAAAGCATCAGGCTTGAAAGCATCGCTGGGTCAACGCCCTCAACTATTTTTCCTTTGACGATTGCGGACTTTTCTGGAAGAACCAAATCTGGGGCAATGTTTCTGTTGAACTGCTGCACTAAAGCATCAACGACTGAGGATCCTACGCTTTCCAATAGGCCTGAACCAGCGTACACGCTGGAAAATCTCACTCGAACTCCAACTCTTGCTGTCATATTCCTAGTGAAATCTGCTGGAATCTCAACGATCACGGTCGCGTTGTTCTCAACCAATAACGGAACTGCATCAGCTATTGTCGCAGCGTGAGCTTCAACAACTCTCAACGATGAATTAATGTAGGTAATGAACTCGGAAGATGCTGTGCCATTGTCATGATTGAGAATGATAATAGTGGTTTTTCCAGCTGTCTCTTGTGCTGACTGCACCGAAAAACTCATGACTGCTCCAAGTATAGGAAACATAATCAATGGAACAATTATCATTCCAAGCAGTATTTTCGGATCTCTAATCAGTTCCTTAAGCTCTTTCAGTAGAAAGTTGCCAAAGCCCCTAAGCAAATCCAACCACCTTCGCAAAGACCTCTTCAAGATTTGTGCTTTCAAACTTGACTTTCAGCTCATCAGGTCTTCCTTCAGCCACAATCTGGCCTTTGCTGACTAAAGCCACACGATCACACATGTGCTCAACCTCAAGCATATTATGACTTGAAAGCACCACAGTGACACCGTGGTCTTTCACATAGCGTTTTATTATTCCTCTCACGTGGTATGAATGCAGAACGTCCAATCCGCTTGTAGGTTCATCCAATATTACGAGCTTGGGCTTGGACATGAGTGCCCTTGCAACGAGAAGGCGCCGCTTCATTCCTTTGCTGTATGTTTTTGCTTTGCTCTTCAGTCGGTCGCCCAGACCACAAATCTCTGCTCCTTCGTTAACCATGTCTTGAAAGCGATTTTTGTCTTTTGTGACAAACCTTGCCATGAATTCCAAGTATTCCCGGCCTGAAAGATTCCGGTAGGCCCCCGCTTCTTCAGGAAGATATGTAATGATCTCTCGAACTCTTGCTGCTTCTTTCACAACATCCAACCCGAAAACCTCCACAGAGCCAGAAGTCGGCAGCAGCAAAGTGGAGATAACACGCAATGCCGTTGTTTTTCCCGCCCCGTTGGGACCGATGAGACCGAAGATTTCGCCAGTCTCGACGCTAAAGCTTAGATGATTCAGGGCCCGTATTTCACCGAAGTCCTTCATCAGATCGACAACAGCAACCGCATGGCTCAAGTCAATCACTTCCGTCCCTCCTATTCTTGAAAACTATTCTAAAAAACCTTGCGCTGAATAGTCTGTTTTCGCGAACAAAAAACAAAAAGAACGACACAACAACCGTTTCAACCCAAAATATTCTCAAATGTGGTTTTGCAGAGCGGTTTCAATCGCAAAATTTATAGCCTAATAACAAAAATACTTAGAGTTCCGTGGATTAAAATGGAAAGGGAACAAGTGACGCGATGGGCATATACCATCTTTGTCGTCTTGGCAATTGTCGCAGGACTAGCGGTTGGCTACATGGCCTATAACGCAAATCTGCACTGGCTTGACACTGGCGTTGCAGACATGAATGGTTGGGTCATTATCATAATGCTGATCTTGGGAATAATCATCGGACTTACAAGCATAACAGCAAAAGAAGTGACACCATTCTTAATCGCAACAATCGCTTTAATAGTGGCTGCAAGCGCCAACGTATGGGCTCCACTGACAAGGATCCATGACCTGCTTTACTTTTGGGCCACGGCCATACTCAACTATATCGTAGCTTTCGCAGCTCCAGCTGCCGTCCTGATTGCCATAAAAGCTGTCCTCGGCATGACAAAAGAGAAATAGATAAACCGCTTTCCTCAATCCCCACTTTCTTTCTCTATTTCATAATACGTGCAAACGCCGATTTCTACAACCCACCAAAAACTCAATCAGCATGAATACAATTTAGTGCCAATCTTCAGCAAAGTTATTACGTGATGCAGCAACCTGAACTGTGTGGACACCTGCAACGATTGAATCAGTCTGCAACATCTGAGAGAGTGAAACATATATCCCTGTTTTCACAAGCTCAAATCTATGACACTTTGAATGGAGACGCTCCGATGGGTGAAGAGAAACAAGAGAAGACCGATGTTACACAAATCGAAAAACTAGAATATGCCCTTGAAGAGGAAAGAAAGCGTTCAGAAGAGTGCTTCATACGACTGAGATATATGCAGGCAGACCTTGAAAACCTGAGGAAGAGATTTGACCGTGAGATAAATGAAGCGAAAGAACTCTGCAATGAGCGCCTCATAATCCAACTACTAGAAATCGTTGATGAATTGGAGATGGCAATCAAGATTGGCCGCTCTTCCAACTCAGCAGACACCTTGACCCAAGGCGTGGAGATGACTCTTCAGAAGCTGAAAAAGATACTGAAAAATGAAGGAGTGTCTCCGATAGATTGCTTAGGCAAACCTTTCGATCCCTCAAAACATGATGCGGTAGCTAAGACAGAAAAGGATGATGCTAAGGAATGCACTGTGGTTGAGGAAGTCAGAAAGGGGTATGTTATGAAAGAAAAGGTGATTAGGCCGAGTATCGTTAAGGTTGTAGTAAAACCTTCATCCAAGTCACAAAAGGAGATGAATTTGAATGAGTAGTGTGAAATCTGGTGAAAAAGTCATAGGAATAGATTTGGGAACAACGAACTCTGCAGCAGCCATTTTTGAGGGAGGGCGCGCAACCGTAATACCGAGCGCAGAAGGACCAACGATGGCTGGAAAGATGTTTCCATCCGTCGTCGCTTTCACGAAAGACGGCCAACTGCTAATCGGAGAGTCAGCAAAGAGGCAAGCCACCGCCAACCCCGAAGGAACAATTTTTGAAATAAAAAGAAAAATGGGTACGGATTACAAGGTCAGTATTCAGGGAAAAGAGTATACTCCACAGCAGATTTCTGCCTTCATAATGCAGAAGATAAAAAAAGATGCTGAAACCTTCTTGGGAACCCCAATCAAGAAAGCAGTCATAACAGTACCAGCTCACTTCAATGACAACCAACGGCAAGCCACGAAAGATGCGGGAGAAATCGCTGGCTTCGAAGTTCAAAGAATCATAAACGAGCCTACTGCAGCCTGCCTCGCATACGGAGTCGACAAACTGGAAAAAGAAATGAAAATACTCGTGTTCAGCTTCGGAGGCGGCACTCACGACGTGACGATAATGGACTTCGGTAAGGGAGTCTTCCAAGTACTGTCCACAAGTGGTGACACACAGATCGGCGGCACTGACCTAGACAAGGCAATAATGGACTATGTCGTGGGAGAATTCAACAGACAAACCAGCATCAACTTGCTCAACGACAAGGCAGCAACCGCGAGACTGAAGGAAGCCGCTGAAAAAGCAAAAATAGAGCTATCAACGCTAATGGCAACGGACATTGACCTGCCTTTCATTTACTCTGACGCTTCTGGACCCAAGCACCTGCACCTCACGTTGACTAGGACCAAACTGGAAGCATTGGCGCAACCCGTAGTTCAGAAAACAGAAAGAACCATCATAAGAGCTCTTGAAGACGCGAAACTGACGCCGAAGGACATAGACAAGATAATCCTCATCGGCGGCATGACCAGAATGCCTTACATTCAGAAGTTCGTGGAACAAATAATGGGCAAACCATCAGAGAGAGGCGTGGATCCTATGGAATGTGTAGCAGTCGGCGCGGCCATACAAGGAGCAGTGCTTACTGGAGAAGTCAAGGATTTGCTGCTTCTCGACGTTACACCTCTTTCCTTGGGCGTGGAAACACTCGGTCATGTATCCACAAGGATCATTGAGAAAAACACAACGATTCCGACGAGAAGAAGCCAAGTCTTCACAACCGCAGCAGATTTTCAGACGGCTGTCACGATCCATGTGCTTCAAGGAGAAAGAGCTATAGCAAGCGATAACGTTTCCCTCGGCGTGTTCAATCTTGAAAACATTCCACCAGCCCCAAGAGGTGTGCCCCAGATAGAAGTAACATTTGACATTGACGCTAACGGCATACTGAATGTAGCTGCGAAGGATTTGGGCACCGGCAAGGAAGCAAAGATAACCATAACAGCCTCTACAAAACTCTCCAAAGATGAGAAAGAGAGATTGGTCAAAGAAGCAGAGCAGTTCGCTGATCAAGACAAGAAGAAGCGGGAAGAAGCAGAACTGAGAAACAACGCTGACAACCTCGTTTACACCGCCGAGAAAACAAAGAAGGACCTGGAAGCAAAACTCACCCAAGAACAAAAGAACTCGATAGACACGGCTGTCACAGCTTTGAAGGATGCGTTAGCCAGCAATGACCTAGGACAGATGAAGACAAAGTCAGATGAACTCACGAAAGTGCTTCAGGAAATCGGGACAACCGTGTACCAGCAGGCTGCCGCAGACTACGCAAAACAGAAGGGACAAACAAGCGGGCAGACTCCGCCACCTGACGGCAACAAGGTGGTTGATTCAGACGATTACAAGGTGAAGTGAGCCAATAGAGAATCCTGATCCACTAACTCATTGTCGACTCGATGGTAAAAAGAATGGCCGGCAAAAGAGACTACTACGAGGTTCTTGGCATAGCCAAGACGACCTCAAAAGACGAGATCAAAGACGCCTATAGAAAACTGGCACTGCAATACCACCCTGATAGAAACAAATCCCCAGAGGCTGAAGAGAGATTCAAGGAAATATCTGAAGCCTATGCTGTGCTGTCGGACGATGAAAAACGAAGACAATACGACATGCTAGGACACGCTGGATTCGATCAGCGCTACACGACAGAAGACATATTCAGAGGCGCAGACTTTGACTCAATATTCAGAGACCTCGGCTTCGGCATAGGCGACCTTTTCGGCACCTTTTTCGGCGGACGCGATTTCAGAGAGGAGAGAACCCAAAGAGGCCAAGATTTGGCCTACGATCTTGAAATCACTTTGGAAGAAGCCGCTAAAGGCGTTGAAAAAGAGATAAGAGTGCCCAGAACCGAAAAATGCAGCGTCTGCAAAGGCACTGGCGCCAGCGTCGGCACCTCTCCGAGAACCTGTCCTAAATGTGAAGGCACAGGAAGAACTCAAAGCGTACAGAGAAACGGCTTCTCCATGTTCGTGCGAGTAACCCCTTGTTCAATGTGCAAAGGAAGAGGTGAAATTATTGACTCACCCTGCAAAAACTGCAGAGGCACGGGATTAGAGAAAAGAGAAAGAAGCATCACCGTAAATGTGCCCGCTGGCATAGACGAAGGATATGAGCTTAGACTGCGAGGTGAAGGAGAGGCCCTTTCAAGCGACAGCCCTTCAGGCGATCTATACGTTCTGATTCACATTTTTCCACATGACCAATTCAAAAGAAGCGGAGATGATCTACTATACAGTCTGATGATAGGTTTTCCCCAGGCAGCGCTTGGTGCCGAAACCTCAATACCCACGCTAGATGGAAATACGAACATAAAGATCCGTCCAGGGACGCAACCGGGTGAAATCCTCAAGCTGAAGGGCAAGGGCATGCCGAGGCTTAGAGGATACGGCAGGGGTGATCTGCTGGTTCGAGTTGCTATTGTGGTTCCGGAGAAACTTTCTCAACAGCAGAAGGTTCTGCTAGAACAACTGTCCAAGGAGTTTGACCAGAACGTCCAGTCAAGAAGTCGCAGATTGAGATTCTAGACGGAATAGATCTGTGCAATCGCATTCTGATGTAACGCTCGAATGGTCTTGATGTGATTGTCGTACAGTATTTGGACAAGAGATGTTGGTTTTATCTCTTAGACCACTCATGAGAACTTTGTTAGCATATTTTCAGGCTAGTTGTGTGATCTGATTGGGGCGGTCAAAGTTTAAATATGACGTATGTCATATGGCATCTTGTACCTAATGAACTTGAATGAAAAAGCCCGAATCATTCACCATCGATCTATCCAATGTAGAAGGAAGTGGAGAGTTTACATGCCCGAAATGTGGCATCAAGATATCACCTGACGACCAAACAGAGGGAACCTACACGATCTTGAAGCCGGTCATGGAAGGAGAGAACTTGGAAAGAATAGTCCTGCAGTGCAAAAAATGCATGAGCAGAATTCAACTCACAGGGTTTGGCTGCAAACAGAACTAGAAAGAGATTTTTGACCAAACACAAAATGATCACGCATGAAGTAGTCTGGACCCTTTGAGCTGTGGCAGAATGAAGCGAGCTGCATTTTCGTTTGTATAGGTCCTGTGTGACAAGCATTCAAGCTCAAGTCTAACGATGCCAAGTTTTCTATTCTTTCAAAGCTCTTGACAAGCCTGTTGGATTCACGAGAAAAGGGATTCACACTGGACTCATGTATTCAGGATTCGGATTCTGATTTCATAAGACAGTTAAGTAGCAATTGGCTATTCGAAACTATTAAGATGGAGGATCAGTGTTGAAACAAGGTTTGACGATTAGGCAAAGAAAGGGATTGATAACGAAGATGGGAAATGTCTTCAGGGATGACATCCGCGGATTATCAACAGAGCTCCAGCAAATACTGTTGGACGATTTGGCAACGGCTTTTCAGAATAGAATCAACGTCTTGATTAGGGCGCAAAAAGGAAGACACTACTAGTTCAGACTGTAACGACAGACCAATACGAAGAGAGTTGACATGGTGAAACGTTCTAAGCTTGAAACTTACTTGAGCATTCTTAACACGTTAGCTAAACATAGCCCATTGAAGCTGACGCACATAATGTACGAAGTGAATGTGAACTGCAGCATGTTGAAGGAATATCTGGTTTTCCTAGTGAAACAGGATTTGGTTGAAGAAAGAACCTTTGGCGAACGAAGAGTAAAGTATGCAATAACTCAGAAAGGCATGAACGTGCTCAACTATTTTAAAGAGCTACAATGTGCTCTACCAATCACGGAAGAACCAATAGACGGGGCACCGCTTCCCCTCTAATTCACAAATGTGACCAACAAAATACGATAAGAAATTGAAGAGAAGAAAAGGAAAAGGTTATGTTGAGTCAAATCCTCTGATCATGGGTACAGCAGTTCGCTTTCGTCGCCGCCGGTAACGTAGCCATTTATCGGATTGATCGCCGCAACGTGACCAACTGAATCCACAGTTATGTCAACTATTCTCCAGATGCTTGTGCCACTAGGCTGTCCTGCAGGAGGCGTGAACCTGTATATTCCAACGCCTGGAATCACCAAGTTGACTTCAGCTCCTGAGGTTTCTATTGTGCCGCTTCCAGCGTAGTGCCTGACCGAATACCGGTAGGTTCCTTGGCGTAGTCTAGAAATGGATGTTACTTCTGGGCCATAGCTGGTTGTATCATCTGTGTCTAGATTCGCATAAGGCTCGCTACTAAGGGATCCTGAACTACTGTAGTAAACGTGGAGAGTAGTGTTGTCATTCAACCTAGCCGTCAGGTGGCTGTCTAGGTCTCTCGGATTCTGTCCCCATATTAGTGTTATCTGAACTAGTGGAGCATCCAAGACTATGTCCCCAACGTCACGAGTCTCATTTTGTGCTAGTGGGCCAGCCTGAAGAATAGCGCTCTTATGACCACCCTTTGATGCTTGATACTTGAATATGACTCCCACTTCAACTGGAATACGCGTGAATATGCCATCTGTGTTTGTTGAAGTTTCACCGCTAGCCCATCTCTGTTGATACCATCCAAGACCCCAGCATCTTACTTCAGCACCTTGGATAGGATTGCCGTTTGAATCAACGACACGACCACTCACGTAACCCGCAGGATAGCGTATGTCATAATTCCAAGTCGAGAAGTGGGAAACATTCCCAACGAAGCATCCCAACGAAGGATTGTACGTTCCAATTCCTTCCTCATGCCAGATGCCTGTGCGCGGGTTGAAGTACCACAAAGGACATGTACCCATACTTGTAGCATTTGAACGCATACTATTAGGCACTGGAATACTGACTTGTGCGGTTTTTCCGGGTAATAACTGAAGTTGTTGTCCGTTTTGGTCGGTTACTGAGACGTCCATGAAACCGAAGGACTTTATGGGACCTGTCTCGTTTTGTGCAGAAGTTCCCTGAAATTCTCCTGGAAAGGCATTGAGTTGATTCTCGTCGCTTGGGTCAAAAGCAGTCATGGAAACGACAGCGTTTCCTGTGAAGGTATTGTTTTGGGAATCGACCAGCGAGTTCGGGCCAACCGTGACAGAAGCACCATCCGGTGTAGCTGCGGTTCCTCCGATTGTAGCGTTTATGGAGGCAGTGGCGCCGACATCGCTTATCGCAGTCTCTATGAAGCTCGCTGCTCCTACCTGCACGTCCGTTACCTTGTACGTAGTCACAGAACCGTTCTTGCTGAATGTTATCAGCTCCTTGCTTCCTGCGGTAACATTCGAAATGCTGAACCATCCTTGATCATTTGTCGTGCTGTTTTGATCACCGACACTGACTTTGACATTTGACACAGGATTATTCGTGAGATCCGTGACTTTGCCCATTACAACTCCGTAGTTGGTCGGCTGAGTGGTGTCCACAGTAAAGAACTGCGTCTGAGATTGGTTCATGTTTCCAGCCGTATCGTTCGCATAAATCCTTATTCTGTGAGAACCATCAGGGGTGAAGGAAACCATATCGTTGTAGTAGAAACTCGTCCCTGCTTGTTTGACGAGAGTCGCGTTGTATAGTCCATCAACCTCGCAAAGAGCGACTTGAACGCTCGAACCTGCATCAGTCACCGTAGCGTTGATCGTTATCGATGCCATTCCGTAAGTCGTATTCATTGGACTGTTGACAACCACGCTTGGAGCAGTCGTGTCCATCGGGTTAAATGGCCATTTAATGATGTTGAAATAGAACGCCACCACTGTGGCAACCAGAATTATTGCGATAAGTGCTATCGCGATCAGAACGGGCACCATTTTTCTGCCTTTCTTTGGAGTGGGCAATTGAAGCGGTGGAGGTGGCGGCGGCGATGTCAAAACTGTTAAACCATTTTTCATTGCTAAATCTACCTTGGAAGCGCATATTGAGGGCTTCAAGTTTATATATCTTTTTGGAACCTTCGCTTCGAGTCGTTGACGTCAAATCCTACTCACTGGTCGTCGGCTTTGTGAACCCTAATTAGGAGAACGTGCTTGCGATAGTTCAAGTTTTGATGTTTTTGCAGATGTGTTCGCCCTGAAATGACTGACCAGTTCCCAAATATCGAATGCAATGAGTAGGAATATTGAGAATTGGAACCATGAGAAGGTGAGGACGCCTGATCGCGGTGCCCCGTTTGCCAAGCTGTCGATTTTGTATGTGAAGAAACCTTGCAGTAATGTTACTTCGCTGATGTTGTTGAAATTTCCTAAGCTCGTATGGTACTGCAAGTCCATATACATGCCTTTGATCGTGACATATTGAGGTGGAGACGCACCTGGTTGCCAAAACGTGAATGCCCCCCAAAGATTAAACACGATAAAGCATAAGAGAAGTACATTGACGACCGCGAAATATATCACTCCATATGAAAGTTTCCCAAACAGTTTTCTCCCCTTCTTTGGCCCTTTACCATCTGTTTCGCTTTCAGAACCGGTATTCCAGAATATTAGCAGAATGATTACCAAAACAACAGCCATCATGAAGAAAAGGTACACGCTACCTTGCGATTGGGTAAGCAGAGAAAGATTGCCTACATATGGAACCCTTGCTATTACTTTTCCGATAAGTTGCTTCTCATTAAATGTCATTCCCCCAGGAGAATTGTTGTCTCCTTGATCCGTTATCCAGTACCCGTCTGCTCTAAGCTCTTTCTTGACCGCCCTATGCACGATTCGATAGTCTGGATTACTTATTGGGTAGGGTTCGTATATGACTATGTCACCTGTCCCAGGGTGAGCATTTATGTCCTTTGCAGTCGTCCCCTGAACTATCAGAAGATCACCCACGTTCAACGTCGGCAACATGCTAGTTGAAACCACGGCCAACACGGGATAATCCGTTCTCAAAACCCATTTCAAGCCTTGGAAGAACCCAAGAACCACCAAGACTATCAGGACAAGCCCCAATACAGTCTTGAAATACTCGTTTTTCCAAATCTGTCTCAGTTGAGGGGACATTGCCTCGCCTTTTTCTTGGGTCAAATGCTATTGTTGATTGAGACTTCCATACTTAAGTGTAGTGCTCCCACAAAATTGGGAAAAATAAGGGGAAAGGAGAGAGTGTGAGTCTACGCTCTCTGCTTTCAGTTCTCAGTGGGTCTAGATCTTCTTCTTGCTCAGGACTTCACGGAAGGGTTTGTGGCATTTTGGACAGTCGAATAGTCCAATTTCCAGCTGGGTTCTTTTTCCAGCTTTGTCCGGACGCCCTGCCATAGTCCACTTCTTCTTAGGTGCCGCAACAACGGTTCCGCATTTTGGACATTTAGCCATTTAATCTCCTCCAATGTATCTCAATAGCCATGGTTCTCTCATGATGATAGATAAAAAACTTTCCATTGTTTCCAATTACAAAACGTTTTCTTGAACATAGCATTTAGACACGTTCATTGAAATGAAACATTATGAACAGGCTGAGACTTTTATGATGAAACCATAAAAAGCTCACAACGGTCTACACCACCGCAACCAACAATAATGCTAGCGTTGCTTTCTTTCAGAACTACCACCCGCAGCGCAGCTTCTCCAAAACGCTTTTACATTTGGTTCAATGCTTATTCCTTCCACCGTTGAGGGCTAATCAGGCTTGGAAGAAGCTAAGAACGCTTTTGAGCTGCTTGTCAAACCAGTTCGAAAACTCATTGAGCAGAGGCAATTCTTGAAGCCAACGGAACCACAGGAGAGAACTATCCCAAGAATCCTTGATGGAAAGAACGTTCTGCTTATTTCTCCTACCGCCACGGGCAAGACTGAAGCTGCATTTCTCCCGGTTCTCAGCATGCTTCTTCAAGGTCAACAAGGAGTTCCAGGCATCAAGGTTCTCTATATAACGCCTCTGCGTGCTCTGAATCGCGATATGCTCGAAAGACTTGAATGGTGGTGCAACAATCTTGATATCAGACTTGCTGCAAGGCATGGAGATACTGAGACAAAGGAGCGGACTAGACAAGCTAGAAGTCCGCCGGATATTTTGATTACTACTCCTGAAACGCTGCAAGCCATATTGTCTGGTTGGATAATGCGACAACACTTGCAGAGTGTACGTTGGGTCATAATTGATGAGGTGCATGAAATGGCGGACAGCAAACGAGGTAGTCAACTGAGTTTGGCCTTAGAAAGGCTTAGAGCCATGGTTGGCAGGGATTTCCAAATGATAGGTTTGTCCGCCACGATAGGTAGCCAAGAAGAGGTAGCCCAATTCCTCGTTGGCAGAGACCGCCCAGTGGAGATTGTGCGGGTTCCAGTGGCAAGGATGATGCGACTGAAAATTGTTTTTCCAGCGCCCAGTGAAGAAGATGATAAACTTGCCGTGCGACTCTATACTTACCCAGAAGTGGCTGCTAGACTGCGCCTGATCCGAGACTATATTGGTCGCTACAAGTCCGTGCTTCTATTCACGAACACTCGAACAGAATCAGAGGTTCTGACCAGCAGACTAAAAGTGTGGGACATAAACTATCCAATCTCAATTCACCACGGATCTCTTGCAAAACCATCCAGAATAGCGGCAGAAAAAGGATTGAAAAGTGGCGATTTGAAGGGCCTTGTCTGCACAAGCTCGCTTGAGCTAGGAATAGACGTAGGCAGGATAGACCTGGTTATACAGTACATGAGCCCTAGACAGGTGACTCGACTCATTCAACGCGTCGGCAGAAGTGGCCACAGAGTCGGTCATGTAGCTGAAGGAATAATAGTTGCACTAGATTCCGACGATGCCCTCGAAGCCATGGTCATAGCAAAAAAGGCCTTGCAGGAAGAACTGGAGCCAGTTGTGATTCCCCCGAAACCCTATGACGTTTTGACACACCAAATAGCAGGATTGCTACTCAAGAACAGAAAACTTCAGTTCGACGACATCAAAGAGCTTTTTGAAAACGCGTACCCATACGAAGACTTGACGATCGAGGACATAGAGAAGATACTCAAGTACATGCACTCGCGTTTTCCGCGCTTCGCATGGGTCTCATTCGAGGACAAAATAGCTTTGAAGCCTAGGCAATCGAAAGCACTGTTTGAGTACTATTTCGACCATTTGTCAATGATTCCGGAAGAAAAACAGTTTCTTGTTGTTGATGATTCAACTGATTCTGCAGTTGGAGTGCTAGACGAAGCTTTCACGGCTGAATATGGGAAACCAGGAGTCAAGTTCATCATAAGAGGGAGCCCATGGCTGATTCAACATGTTTCCGAAGAAAAGATTCATGTCAAGCCCGTCGATGATCCAACAGGAGCAGTTCCAAGTTGGATAGGGGAAGAGATTCCAGTGCCTTTCGAAGTAGCACAGGAAGTAGGTCGCATTAGGGGATTTGTTGAAAAACAGCTCAATGATGGGCTTTCTCCTGACCAGATAGCATCGAAGCTGAGCGAGGCTTATCCATCTGATAAAGACACGATCCTGCGTGCGCTGAAGGAAACCGCCGATCAGGTTCTGGCAGGCTTTCCAGTTCCTACAGAAGATCGAATACTCCTCGAAGATTGGCAAGACTTCGTCCTGATTCACGTCAACTTTGGCTTGCTCACGAACCGTGCCCTTGCCCAATTGCTAGGTCAATTACTGTCTGAGAAAGTGGGATTTGCCATTGCCGTTCAACATGACGCCTACCGAATATTCGTGCAGACAATGGGTGAAGCAGATTCCAAGCGCTTGATGGAATTGCTCGACGAAATGAAAGGGATGCCTGATCAGACAGTCAGAGACGTGTTGACAGCAGCGGCTGTGAAAACGGGACTGTTCAAGCGCAGAATGATTCACGTGGCAAGGCGGTTTGGAGCCTTGGAGAAATGGGCAGACTTTAGTAGCGTCAGTCTGCAAAAACTCGTCAAGAGTTTTGAAGGCACGCCCATTTATGAAGAGGCACTAAAGGAAGTTTTCACGAAAGACTTGGATTTGGAACAGCTGATTTTCGTTCTTGGAAAGATGAGGGAAGGCAAATTTGTGGTTCAAAGAGCTGAAACAGGCGGAAATGCAACCCCCATTGCCCGCTTGGGTATTGAACGTGTCAGCATGAAAACCGACTTGATCCCACCTGAACGAATGCGAGCGGTACTCGTTGAGTCTGCAAAAGTCAGGCTTTTGAACGAAGCATGCACCTTCTTGTGCACAAGTTGCTGGAATTACTCAGAGACGATCCGTGTGAATCAACTACCAGACAAGCCAAGATGCCCAAGGTGTGGTTCCAATGCTATTGGTCTTCTCAAAGCAGAGGAAGAAAAGGTATTGCCCATGATTGAGAAGAGAGGAGAAAAGCTTACTCAAAGCGAGGAAAAACTTCAGAAACAAGCATCACAGACGGCACAGTTGATAGCGAAGTATGGAAAGGTTGCAGCTGTAGGATTGTGTGGAAAAAGATTGTATTCATCAGACGTCGCCGAGATTCTGACAAAAGAACCTAAACTCACCAACAGGTTCTATGAGCTTGTCTTGGAAGCTGAACGCAAGGCCATGAGCAAAAGATTCGGGTGACTACTGGAAGCATACGACAAGTCTTAAATGATTGCCTGACCTATTTTGCCTAAACAGTCTGTTGCTTGATGCAAGGAGAACGACGATTTGGAGATAAGCCGAAAGAAAATGCGAGAGGAAGTTCTGGAAAGGATTAAATACGTCAAGACATGCGTCTTGGCTAGGGAAATATGCTTACTCATGCGTACGCAAAGAGCTATTCTGGAGCCAAAAGATGTTCAAGAGGTTTGTATGTCCATATCAAAGCTCTGCAAAGATTCTGGTTGCCAAGAACCAAGCGAACTTTGCCGAAAAGCAGCCGAAGCCGTTGGTACAGAAGATGAGGCGAAATACCTTGAACTCTGCGCACAGAGTTGCGTGAAGTGCGGTGAAGCAAGAAAACCCGTAGAAACCTCTGCGAACAAGTCCACCTATGTGTCTTGAAAAAGATGGAATATCTTTAGACGTGTAACTGGCTAAGTCGGAAAAGAATCAAAACTAATGGAGGTCTATGCCCTGTACATAGCACCTTATGTTCCAAGTCCGCCACAAGTGGTCCAACGGATGCTCGCCATCGCAGAATTGAAAGCAGGGGAAGTGTTCTTCGATTTGGGCGCTGGAGATGGCAGAACCGTGGTAATGGCAGCGAAAGAGTTTGGAGCAAGAGCAGTCGGTGTCGAGCTAAGGGAAGACCTGGCGAAGAGAGCTTTGAGCACTGTGTATGAGCAGAGTCTTCAAGACAGGATCACGATTGTGAACGGCGACATGTTCAACGTGGACTTGACCTCAGCGGACGTTGTTTTCTTATACTTGACAACAAGCGCCAACGAGAAGATCAGACCTAAACTTGAAACTGAGCTCAAGAAAGGCGTACGGATAGTCTCACACGACTATGAGATTGTCGGGTGGAAACCAGTTCAAGTCGAGAACTACTGCGAAAACCAGACTCTAGGATACCCCTCACACACGTTGTACCTGTACAGAAAGTAGATCAGTGAAGCTTTATGCCTCTGCCAGCTTTCAAGACTTCTTTGAGAGTGACTTGGGCTGACACTGATGCGGCACAGGTCGTACACTACTCCAATTACTTCAGGTTCTTCGAAAGAGCTGAAGAAGAGTTCTATCGCCAATTGGGATTCAGCTTCGCTGACACAGCAAAGAAAGGTTTGTGGTTTCCGCGAGTTGAAGCTTTCTGCCAATACAAGAGACCAGCAAGATTCAATGATCTTCTGGAAGTGGAAGTAAGTGTAGAGAACTTGAAAGAAAGATCGTTCAAGCTTGGTTTCAGAATAATCAACGAAGAGACGAACGTGACGTTGGCAACTGGCTATATCGTCATTGTAGCAGCGGACAAGCAGACTGGGAAAGCCACGCGTGTTCCGAGCGAGATTGTGGAAAAACTCAAGTCTTTCTGCGAATAGATTAATTAGACAAAATCGTGTTTGAATCCAAAAGTGGCTCAGTATGGAGTTTGTACCTTGGCGGCACATCGCTGACTGGAAGTGTAACGGGTGCGGTGACTGTTGCAAACTGTATGCGGTGGTCTTGAGCTTCCATGAGTGGCTTAAGATCGTTAAGAGTCACGGTGTGGAACAAACGGTTTCTGGGCTAAATGAGTTGTACATAAAAAGAAGGAACGATGGATCATGTGTTTTTCTGCACAACTTTCCGAATGTGTGCGCGTGCGAATTGCAATATGTGAAACCTAGAGCATGTCAGATCTGGCCCTTCAGGATTCTGATTGAACCCAAGTTCGGGCTTAGCCGTGAAGCGATGTACAACCATGGTGAAGACACCCTTTTCGTTTATGCTGATTCCATGTGCAGTGGGCTGAAATATGGAGTGCCAACTTGGGAGTTTGCCAACAACACGTTGAAGGAGTTTGTGGAGATTTCCATGGGGCTTAGGCAGAGTCAGTGCAAGACCACTGCCAATTTGGGTTTGCCTGCAAGAGCTTTTTGCAGAGAGAGTTTCCTGAGGCGTTTGTAGCGCGAGACGCGTTCATTTCAGGTTTCGCGGTCGGGTAGGCATAGCGATGAACAAGGCAGAAAGAAAAACTCTGGATTGATTAAGTTCTCGGGAAGCATTGAATGAAATAGCACAATGCGTTGAGTAGGAGGCAGAATCGGAAAGCACCAAGTAGGAAGTTTTCCGACATCAAGGTTGATTCTTTGCTCTGGAACACCCCATTCGTGAGCGGAAGCATCCGATCCGCTTCCTTCATTTGGATTCACAAAGCAAATTGTGAGAAAACGAACATTCGAAATCAAGAAGATTCAAGAACACCGAAGAGTTCAGCGTGCTTTGCGGTTCCCGGCTACTTTTTCTATTTTTAGTTCTTTTACACGTGTTTCTATGAATTCGGCAACTTTTTCCTGACTGAACATCATTTCTTCTTCTTGTTTTTCGAGTTGTTCCTCTATTGTTGCAAGCACTTTTCTCATGTCGAAAGGTTTCATCACGTAGGCGTCTGCGCCCTTGTTCAGGGCGTCAACTGCGTTCTGTAAAGAGGGGTATCCGGTTATGATTATTTTTCGCATTCGCGGTGATGCTTTCTTGATCCGTGTCAAGAGCGTTGTTCCTTCAGTGTCTGGAAGGCGAATGTCAATCAAGGCTAGGTTGTAGAGTTTGGTGTTGGATTTTTTCACAGCTTCTTTTCCAGTTCTAGCCATGTCCACGCTGTAGCCTTCGTCAGCGAGTATGGTCGATAGGACTGTTCTTATGCTTTCATCGTCGTCGACAATAAGGATTCTGGCATGTTCACCCAAATACTTTCACCTCCATGTGACTTAGGCTTAGTTGGAATCGTCACAGTAGTCGTTGTTCCCTTGCGCAGGGTGCTCTTGATGCTGATCTTGCCTCCATGAGCTTCCACGATCCGTTTGCAGATGGGCAGTCCGAAACCCATTCCTTTTGCTTTGGTTGTGAAGAGTGGCGTCCAGAGCTTTTCTATAGTCGCTTTAGACATTCCTACTCCGGTGTCATTGAAACTAAAGCTCACGTCGCCGCCTGTTTTCTCACTCTCTATCGTAAGTGCCCCACCTCTAGGCATAGCGTCAAACGCGTTTTTGATGATGTTCATGAAGACCCTTTGCATCTTGTCCACGTCAACCTTGATTTTAAGATCTTTACGGGCTTCATTCAGTAGCTGAATGTTTGCAGGAGTCTTCAAAGAAGACAGTGTATCTCTTAGAATTGAATAGGGGTTGGTCTCCTTAAAGTCTAGTTTTATCTCTCGCGAGTATTCCAGAAGGTCGTTTATGATCTTGTTTGAGTATTCAACATCTTTTCCGATAATTTCAAGCATTTCTCTTGATTTCTCATCCAAGTTCGAACTCAGTCTTGTTTTCAGATAGTATGTGGCTACTGCAATGCCTGTCAATGGGTTTCGCAAGTCATGACCAATCATTCCAGCCAACTCGCCAATTGCGGCAAGTCTCTCGGACTTGAGAAGCTGCATCTGCATGTTTCTTAATTGTTGAGTTCTCTCCTCGATCTTTTCTTCCAAATGAACCGAGTATTCCTTGAGTCGTTGGAGGAGTCGAGCATTTTCGATGGCTACCGCGGCTTGGTAAAGGAACATTTCCAAGGGTGCTAGACTTTCCTTGGTTGGTCGTCTGCCGTCAACTGGGTCATCCACGCTTACGACGCCGAGTATACGGCCATCAGCCAATTTAAGTGGAGCATACAGAAGATCCTCTGGATCCCAGTCCACCATTTCGTCAGGTTTTAGGTGGCTGGAAACAGTGCCGGCGCTGAAACTCTTCCTGACCCAAGGATCGCTCCAAGGCAAATAATAGAACTCGCCGATTTTGAAGCGCTCAAAATCTTGACCAAAACGTTCCCTCCATTCTCGTCCAGATTTCTTGTGAGTCCAGAGGTACTTTCTCTCCTCATCTGTCAGTCCAGCCGTGACTATGTCATCCGGAGAAAGGATGTCTAGGTTCTCATCTCTTACAGATAGCACAGCTCTACGCCACCCAAGGCCATTTATTGCGTCTAGGATTGCTTGAAGACGCGTTTTCAAATCGGCTGAGTGAATCATCTCAGCAGAACTCTTCATCAGCAAAGTTAGATGTCTACTGCGTTTTTCGATTTCTTCCATTTTCTTCGAGTTGTCCATTGCAGTTGCAGCATGTGAAGCTAGGATTTGAAGCAAGACGAGATCTTTCTCATCAAACGCGTTTGGCCTTATGCTTTCCACGTTGAGAACGCCGAGGACACTGTCTCCTACAATGATTGGGACGGCAAGTTCCGAGTTCATGTGAGGAACATCTTCATAGTAATCCCTTTCTTTTTTCAAATCAGATGAGAGAACAGGTTCGCGTGTATTCGCTGCTCTGACTGTAATGCCTCCCTTTGATCCGTCCAAAGGAAGAACCACAAACGGGTCGCAGTTTCCACGCGCAGAAGCAACTCTGAGGGCATTCTTGTCCACTACTAAGAACTCAGCATGTTCGAAACCTAAAGCCTGTTCCATTGCATCAAGTGTTAGACCGTAAATTCGGTGAAGGTTCATCGTCGAGTTCAGTTTTCCTTCATAGAGACTTACTGCTCTGAGTCTCTTTTCATAGCGTTTTCTTTCAGTTGTGTCACGTATGATGGCTGTGAGGAAGCTGCCTTTCGTTGTTGTCCACGATGAATAGGAGATCTCTTGCGGAAAATCAGTTCCGTCCTTTTTGAGTCCGTACGCCTCAATTGCCTTTTCGGTACGAAGTTTTCCGGAGGAGAGCCACCGTTTCATCCTTGCATAGTGCCTCTCCCTTGATTCTCTGGGCACAACTTTGGCTACTGGCTTACCAATTATCTCACGGGAAGAATAGCCGAATAACTTCTCGGCCGCCTTGTTCCAGAAAACGATCCTCAAGTTGGAGTCAATCGTGACTATAGCCTCAGATGCGTAATCGACAACTGATCTGAAGCTCTCTTCACTCGCTCTGAGTCTTTGGGTTCTTTCTTCCACTAGCTCCTTCAAATGCTTTGAGTAGCGTGCAAGTTGCTTTTCCAAGCGTAATCGCTGAGAAATGTTCTCAACCATCTCTATTGCGGCAATGACTCTCCCTTTTTTGTCTTTGGCAGGAGAGGCAACCACTCTGTAGTTTATGACTTCCTTGCCTTTTGGAGTGTTTGTCACTGATGCGTGTACTTGCCCATCTCGTAGAGTTTTGCTCGTTGGGCAATGGGTGCAGATTCCTTTCCTTGGAGGATCGTTGAAGGCTTTGTAGCATAATGGCTTCTTTGACGTGTCTATGTTAGGGAACCATTCTTTCATTTTCATGTTCAAGGTCAATATTTCCATATGTGGGCTTATGACAGACACACCGATTCCGATATTGTCTACAACGCTTCTGTATCTCTCTTCAGATTCGACAAGCGCTCTTTCGGTCTGCTTCCGGTCGGTGATATCCCTCCATATGACAACAAAAGCAGTAGGATGACCCAATGCGTCTTTCACAGCACTGGCTGAGAGATCCGCGAGATATTTCCCACCGTTTTTGGTAACAAGTGTGAGTTCAATATTCTTCAGGGATCCTTGTTCCAACGTCTTTTTTAGATATTCCTCTGATCTTTCTCTGTCTTTTTCAACGACGAAGTCCAACGCATTTTTGCCTATCAACTCTCGTTTTGAAGCTGTGTTGCAGATTTTTAGTGCGGCTTGATTGCACTCAACTATGTTTCCATTCTGGTCAGTAACAATGATGGCTTCGGGAGAGGCAGCAAATACGCTACAGAGCTTCTTTTCATTCTCTATAGCTTTACATCGGCGCCTCTGGGTATTCGTTAGAAGAGGCTCATTAGGATTTGGTTGATAATTCTTGGGTTTCCTATCTACTGATTCAGTTTTGTTTCCTTCTGGACGCAATGCACTCAAATTCCTACTCTTACTTCTTCGCATTCAACTAGCTCCATTGTAATTTCTTGTTTCTGCCTTTCTTCGAAGCTCTTTTTCGCCGCCATCACGTACTCAGCGAACACAAACTTCTTAGACTCGTTCCAGTCGAAAACCACGCCGGTCTTTTCATGCAGACGTTTCATGATCAAGACTTCTAGGAAATTCGCTCCTAAACCGAAAATCTTCTCAATCGCCTCGGCGAATGCCTCAATCTCAAGAGGGATAGCGTTTCTCTTAACGTTGAAGCTTTTTGCCAAATGAAAATAGATCGCCTGTTTCGAAGATTCACCTAACGAAGATAATCCTTCATCCACAGCTTCAAGCAAGAGCTTGTCGAAACGACTTTTAGACAATCATGAAACCTCTGAGCGGAGTTTTCAAAGCAGATTTAGTGATGTTTA
>Ga0315291_10000734_pt1 | contig 43630 bp, 46 predicted proteins | sample YL17G12_20_MG_FD_203070 | JGI IMG/M metagenome (GOLD analysis project Ga0315291, IMG submission 203070) | Sediment microbial communities from Yellowstone Lake, YNP, Wyoming, USA - YL17G12_20 | ecosystem: Environmental > Aquatic > Freshwater > Lake > Sediment | place: USA: Wyoming | collected...
CAGTACTGATCCAGGGAATAGCAAGATCACTGGGGATTTTTGATTACGTGACCTCGCCTACTTTCACTATAATTAATGAATACAGGGGTCTTTTTCCTTTTTATCATATAGACCTCTACCGCCTGGATGATTTATCCCAAAGCGGTGATCTGGGAATCGAGGAATATTTTCATAAAGAGGGGATTGTTCTTATCGAATGGGCGGACAAACTTGGCAATATCCTTCCGGTAAGAGCAATGACTATTAAAATTGAATATCTTGGCGAAAATAAAAGGAAAATATGTCTATCCTCGGAATTTCAAGCGCTACTAAAATAATTTCCGTGGCCCTTGCTGAAAACAAAAAATTATTAGCGGAAATAACCACCTCCGGCAAAGAAGCTTTTACGGAAGACATTATACTCTATATAGAAAAACTGGTCGACGAAAGCCGATCAAAAATAGAGGGCGTAGCCGTGACGGTTGGCCCTGGTGGATACAGCGGAATTCGCGGAGGATTGGCCTGCGCTAAAACCCTGGCGCAGGTTAACAATTTAAAACTGGCCGCGGTTTCAACCCTTCACGCTCTGGTTTATAATTTACGCGATGTTACGGGAACAATCGCCGCGATCACAGACGCCTGCCAGGATGACTTCAATTTCGCTCTTTTTAGATCATTTGAAGGCAATATTGAAAGGATCACAGATGATCTGGCAATACATTTCGACAGATTGACAGAAGTACTGGCAGAAGTTAAAGGTCTTTTATATATAACAGGGACAACAGAAGAAATATTTGCTAAAATTAAGGAAATAAATCCAGAAACCAAAATAGTTGCTACTCAAATGAATATACCATCAGGTTTCAACGTCGCTCTAATAGGTGAACAATTAATTAAGGAAGGTTTGACCGAGGATCCCCTAAAACTTATGCCCAAATATTCCCATATGCCCAATATCAGGGAATTTAAGATTTAATCAGAGAAAGCGCCTCAGACCGTGATTTAACATCTTTGCGGAATATTCCTCTTACCGCGGATGTAACAGCGATCGTCCCTGGTTTTTTAACGCCGCGCATGGACATGCAAAGATGTTCCGCCTCAATTACAACCAGAACACCTCTCGGATCTATTTTATCCATAAGGCAATCCGCAATCTGGCTGGTAAGCCGCTCCTGCACCTGGGGACGCTTGGCAAATCCTTCAACCACCCTCACCAATTTTGAAAGTCCGGTAATATGGCCTTTAGTTGGGACATAAACCACATGCGCTTTACCGATAAAGGGAACCAGATGGTGCTCGCAAATGGAATAAAAAGGGATATCTTTTACCATCACCATTTCTTCATGCTCGCCCTCATTAAAAATGGTGAGCTCTTTTGAAGGATCTTTATGAATCCCCGAAAATAAATCCGCATACATGCGGGCCACGCGCTGTGGGGTATCTTTTATCCCTTCACGGTTTATGTCTTCACCGATTGCGATTAAAATTTCTCTTACCGCTTTTTCTATCTTTTTCTGGTTGATCATTAAAAGAGCCCCTTAATCAAGCCATCTTCTGTTATATCCATATTCTCCGCCGCAGGATGTTTTGGAAGCCCGGGCATAGTCAAAATCGATCCGGTATAAACCACCACAAAACCGGCGCCAGCTGACGGTTTAAGGCTATTAATGGTTATCTTAAATCCTTTTGGCCTTCCAAAAACTTTGGGATTGTCACTTAATGAATATTGGGTCTTTGCAATGCAAACCGGCAAATCCGTCAGTTTAATGCTCCCTAGAAGCTCAAGATCATTTCGGGCTTGATCTGTGTAATCAACGCCGTCAGCCCCATAAATCTGAGTCGCAGTTTTATTGATTTTATCTTCCAATGATTCATTATTGCCGTATAATAATTTAAATTTGGATTTCCCGTTGGATAATTTGATGATAGTCTTTGCCAAATCCACCCCGCCCCTGCCCCCTTTATTATGAACATCTGATACCACGCATGGAATGCCAAATTTTTCTATTTGTTTTACAATATATTTAATTTCATTTTCCGGGTCATTCTCTTTTTTATTTACAGCTATAACTAGAGGCACGCCAAACAATCTGATGTTTTCAATATGTTTTGCTACGTTTTCGTATCCATGCACCTCTAGCGCCTGCCGGGTAATTACTAAAACCGCAGCAGATGGTTTTAATCCGCCCACCCGGCACTTTATGTCAAAGAATTTTTCCGCTCCAAGATCGGTGCCAAATCCCGCTTCGGTAACCACATAATCTGAAAGCTTTAGAGCTAACTTCGTCGCCACAATACTGTTACAGCCATGAGCTATGTTTGCAAAAGGACCCCCATGCACAAAAGCCGGCCCGCCTTCTATTGTCTGCACAAGGTTTGGCTTGATAGCGTGCCACATCAAAAGCGCCATCGCGCCATTGGCTTTAATATCTTTTGCCGTTACCGGATTCCCATTTTTATCGTACGCGATAATAATTTGACCCAGGCGCTGCTTCATGTCCGTTACATTTTTTGAAAGACACATGATCGCCATAACTTCTGATGCGGCAGTAATGTCGAACAAACTTCGCAATGCCCTGTCATTCATATCCATCGCCCGCTTCCAGACGATCCGGTTTTCATCAATTGCCAGCTCATTCCCCTGATAGATATGATTGTAAAGCATGGCAGAAAGCAGATTATGAGCGGAGGTTATCATATGCATATCGCCGGTTAAATGAAGGTTGATATCGTCCATGGGAAGTACCTGAGAATACCCTCCGCCAGCCGCCCCGCCTTTTAGCCCCATCACCGGGCCAAGTGACGGTTCACGGATACAAACAAATGCTGACTTTCCAGCCCGACGAAGCGCTTGCGCCAGTCCTATGGCAGTGGTCGTTTTTCCTTCACCTTGGGTAGTTGGAGTCATGGTAGTAACTAAAACAAGTTTGCCGTCTTTTTTCTTTTGGTTTCTTTTAAGAGCATTTAAACTGATCTTCGCCTTGTAGCAGCCATGCAGTTCAAGATCACTAAGGTTGATACCCGCCTTTTTGGCGATATCAACGATCAGCTTCATTTTTGCTTTTTGGGCTATTTCGATGTCAGTTTTCATTATATTTTTTTAATATTCTCTGATAGATACCCCCGCCTGTCAACCCGTACTTCTCAAGCATCTCTTCCCGCCTGCCATGTTCAATGAACTCATCCGGCAGGCCAATTCTTAAGACCGGCAAATTAATTCCTTCCTCTGCCAGAAGTTCCAATACTGCCGAACCGAAACCACCACTCAATGTCCCCTCCTCCACCGTAACAATTGAATTAACAGATTTAACTGATTCAATAATTAATTTTTTATCAAGCGGTTTTATAAACCGGGCATTTATCACAGTCGCCGCTATCCCATCATTTTCCAAAAGCTTAGCGGCCTCAACGGAGGGATAAACCATCGAGCCGATCGAAATAATACATTGTTCGGATTTAGGATTTCGGATTTCGGATTTATAAATGATTTCGCCTTTCCCCAGGTCAAGATGCTTAAATTCTTCGTCAAGTTTAACTCCCGGTCCGGATCCCCTCGGGTATCTTATCGAAATCGGGCCCCAATTATACTTTACCGCAGTGTAAAGCGTGTGCTGGAATTCATTTTCATCTTTCGGGGCCATCATCACCATGCCGGGAACAGAGCGCATATAAGCAATATCAAACGCGCCGTTATGGGTCGCTCCATCCTCTCCCACGATGCCGGCGCGGTCGATCGCAAAAATTACCGGAAGGTACTGTAAAGCGACATCATGCATGATCTCATCATAGGCTCTCTGCAGAAAAGTTGAATAAATAGCAACCACGGGTCGGAACCCCTCTTTTGCTAATCCGCCGGAAAATGTGACTGCGTGCTCCTCAGCGATCCCCACATCAAAAAATCTTTTTGGGAATTTTTTGGCGAATTCTTCAAGTCCAGTGCCATCAATCATCGCCGCGGTAATGCCTACAATTTTTGGATTGATCTCCGCTAATTTCAGAATTGTATTACCAAAGACTGAAGTATAAGTTGGTTTTCCGCCTCCATTCAACGGCTTGCCAGTTGCGATATCAAAAGGTCCTGTGCCATGAAAACGGGTGGGATCGGCTTCTGCCGGCGGATAACCTTTTCCTTTCTTTGTTAAAACATGGATTAAAACCGGCCCCTGGATATCTCTTGCATGATGAAGAGTACTGATTATCAAAGGAATGTTATGCCCGTCTATCGGACCAAAATATTTAAAGCCCAGCTCTTCAAAAATAACATCAACCTTAAAACTTACAACTATATGCTTAGTCCTGTCTTTGAGTTTTCTTGCCGCTTCAAATAAAGGAACGCCGACTCGAGGAATATGCTTGACCAGCTTTTCGATGCGATTGCGTAAATCTATATAGGCATCACTCGTTGTCACTTGAGTTAAATAATTAGAGATGGCTCCCACATTTTTTGAGATGCTCATTTCATTATCATTTAAAATCACGATCAGATTGGTATTCAAGCCATCAACATTATTAACGCCTTCAAAGGCAAGGCCGCCGGATAAAGAGCCGTCGCCAATGACTGCCGCAACCGAAAATTTTTCCCCGGCCAGGTCCCTGGCGCGCACCAATCCCAAAGCCTGAGAGATTGAGGTTGAGGCGTGGCCGACAGTGAAAATATCGTGAGGGCTTTCATCTTTATTCGGAAAACCGCTTATACCTTTGTATTGTCTTAATGTTTGAAATTTTTCTAACCTGCCGGTCAAGATCTTGTGCGCATAGGCCTGATGCCCAACATCCCAGATTATTTTGTCTTTTGGTGATTCAAATGTGGCATGGAGAGCTACGGTAAGTTCAACCGAGCCAAGACTTGATGCGACATGCCCACCGGTCTTTGAGGTAGTTTCGATAATTTTCCAGCGAACCTCCTGCGCCACCTGCTCTAATTGTTTGGCTGACAGCCCCCTTAAAGCTTCGGGAAGCTTTATACCATAAAGAATCGTTGTCATATAATGAAATTTATAAGTAGAGCAACCGCTATCCCGATGAGGCCGCCTATTAATACTTCAAAAGGGGTATGCCCGATAAGTTCTTTCATCTTTTCTTTTTCAGAAATTTTCTCTGAATAAATATCTTCTATGATCTTATTTATAACCACCGCCTGCTGGCCCGCGGCAAACCTGACCCCCATCGCATCATACAAAACGATGATGGTAAAAACTATAGCGACGGCAAACAGCGAAGAACCAAATCCTTCATTTATTCCAATCATCAGCGTCATCGCGCAGGACATGGCGGAATGGGTAGAGGGCATGCCCGCGGCTTCAAAAAAATGCATGATATTGAATTCTTTTTCTTTGAAATAATAAATAATAACTTTAATTATCTGCGACAAAAGAAACGCTATGCCTCCCGTGATTAAAGGTATATTTGTTAATAAAGCGACCATCAGATTCATTTTTCCCTCCTAGCTGTAAAATCGGCAACCAGCCGCAGAATGCCTGCCTTGTCCCCAAAAATCTTTAAATTCTTAATGCTTTCATTTTTGTGCTTCCGAGCCAGCTCTCTGGCTTTTTGAATGCCAAGAATCGCAGGATAAGTGGCTTTTTTTAATTTTTGATCTGCTTTTGCAGGTTTGCCAATTACCGATCTTTTTGAAACCTCATCAAGTATATCATCTGCTATCTGAAATGCCAATCCCAGGTGGCGGGCATAAGCAGTAAGAGCATTGACTCGCGTATCACGGGCATTGGCTATCACTGCCCCTATTTTAACTGATGCTTCAATTAAAGCTGCGGTTTTTAAAAGATGAATGTTCTGCAGTTGTTTGAAATATATTTTTTTACCTTCTGATTCAAGGTCCAATTCCTGTCCCCTGACCACTTTTATCAATGCTTCGCTAAGCTCCGCGATCACCTGCGGCACCTTTGTCAGTTTAATATTTTTGGCGACCACTTCAAACGCAAGGGTATTTAGGGCATCGCCCGCCAGAATGGCAATATCTTCACCGAAAACCTTGTGACAGGCCGGCTTTCCCCGCCTTAAATTAGAATTATCCATGGCCGGGAGATCATCATGTATAAGGGTAAAAGTATGCACCATTTCAACCGCGCAGGCTGCCGGCAGAACATCCTTTAAGCTCCCGCCGCAGCACAAAGCCGCTTCGATCATCAGCATAGGCCTGAACCTCTTGCCGCCGGCAAAGATTGAATAACGCATGGCTTGCGAAATTTTAGAATTGTCGCGTGGTAAAAATAGACGCATTTCTTTACTTATTAACGAAGAGTATTTTTTAAAAAGATTTTGCAGGTCAGCTTCTAACATTTATGCCCTTATTAAGCAGGTAGTCCTTTATTTCCTTAACAGTTAATTCACGGTAGTGCAAAAGAGATGCTAAAAGGGCCGCATCCGCCCCGCCCAAAGTAAAAGCCTCTAATATATGCTCAAGCGACCCCGCCCCACCTGATGCAATTACAGGAATTTTAACCGCATCCGATATTGCCCGGGTCAATTCAATATCATAACCATTTTTTGTGCCGTCGCGATCCATGCTGGTAAGCAGAATCTCGCCGGCTCCATATAATTCTCCTTTTTTCGCCCAAAAAACCGCGTCCATGCCGGTCGGTGTCCTTCCGCCATGCGTGTATATTTCCCATTTGTTCTCGGAAACTTTTTTTGCGTCGATCGCCAATACAATGCACTGTGAACCAAACTTATCTGATGCAACCTTTATAAAGTTAGGATCGTTAACCGCCGCGGTGTTTATTGAAACCTTATCTGCGCCGGCAGATAAAATTTCCCTTATTGTTTCGATATCGCTGATGCCCCCGCCAACCGTGAAAGGAATAAAAATTTTCTCCGCGACTTTCATCACTACATCAAGCATGATATAACGCTTTTCATGGGAGGCGGTTATATCTAGAAATACAAGCTCGTCCGCCCCTTCTTTGTCATAATATGCCGCCTGCTCGACTGGGTCACCGGCATCGCGAAGATCGACAAATCTTCTGCCTTTTACAACCCTACCCCCCTTAACATCAAGGCAGGGGATGATCCTTTTTCCTAACATATCAAATAACCTTCAATTTTTAATAATATTCTTTTCATTTGCACTCCGGCAGAAAATCCCCCAAGGTCTCCTTCTTTCTTTATTACCCTATGGCAGGGGATAATAATCGGAAGGCGATTTCTTCCGAGAGCTTGGCCGACAGCTCTGGCTTCGGCAGGATTACCAAGCTGTCTTGCCACCCATTCATATGAGCGCACTTCTCCTTTCGGAATGCCCATAGTAATATCCCATACTTTAAGCTCAAACGGCGTCGAACCTGACAGATCCATTATTTCTGTAAACTTTATCTGTTTCCCGTCAAAATAATTATTAAATTTATTGATTATATTTTTGAATTTATTCTCGTCCCTTACAAGCTCAACATAACGGATTTCAAGCTCTGCCTTGACTTCCGCCGGTTTCTTTTTGGGAAGGACAACCATGTGCAGGCCGGACTCGGAAGCTACCGCTCCCATGTGACCATAAGAAGTTTTAAATATTGTATACCTGAACATTCAGTCATATTTTATCACTTTTTTTATCCTTTACAAAATGAAATTTTCAGCGTGTTTTAACGATAAATATGCGGAGAGGAGTGAGATTCCCAAATGAGTGCATCAGAATTAATGTTAGCAAGATTGCAAAGGCCGGAAAGCCGCTTCAGAATGGAAGTAGCCCTCCGCTATTCATCCCCCCGGATAAATGCCCGAAAGCTATCTCTTTCGTACCAGCAAATATTTTCAGGATGCAGTTCATTGATTAAATCAGCCCCGGACCCGGTCCAAGCCGTCTTGAATCTGCGTGACTTTCATGAAAGAAATATCCTCCGTATCATTGATCTTTATAAAAACAGAGGAGATGCAATCGAATGCGGGCAGCAAATGGCCGACCTGAGGAAAGTTATCGCTATTCAGACTTTCTGTCTTGCTACCGCTGAACATGAGGGAAATTACTGTTTGGCCCTTGGTGGCAGCGTTGCTAAAGGTGACCATACTTTTTTAACCGACATAGATACAGTAGTAATTGCCGCCCGCGAAGAGGACCGTGAAGCCGCACTGAAGGTGCAAAACCTGATGTCGCGTATTCTTCGATCGATCCATATCGAAGGTGATGATGTAATGCCCTGGTACTTCAGCGGCCTGCCGATTGAGAGCCTGGAAATAAAATTCCCATCTGTAAAAGCCGAAGGGATGACAGACTCATTTTTGAGATCAAAGTGGCTATCCGACGGATCGTTCTACCGATTCCTAATAGACATTCAAATCGCTGATACAAAGGGTAATGTAAAAGCGGCTGATTATGCCAAGAAACTCAATGGCTATCGAGGAAGAGCTGTTTATGCTCAGCCAGAAGCCATGCTGGAGCTTTGCGAAGAATCTTTCTTAAAAACCTTATCTGTTCTTGATGGTATTCAGGAGCTGAGGATGAAAAAAGAGCGGACATCGGAACAAGAAAAAAAAGTTATTCATGATATTAAAAATGAGGATCTCCGTCCCTTTTACTACGCACTTTACGCCGCCCGCGCTCAGCATAAAATCACATTATCTTCCCCCTGGGATATCCTGAGTCAAATGCAAGCCATTGGTATTATTTCTTCGGACGAAGCTTTGTCGGCCTCAAAAGCGCTGAACTTCTTTCTCGAAATAAGACACCTGATCGGTTTCGTTCTACCGGAAGCCAAGGATTCAAAACACATGGATAAAGCAAGGATCAAAAATATTTCTTCCCATCTAAAAATAAGCGAAAGAGAATTAATAAAAATGATTGAAATTTCCGGCCGGACGTTACGAGAAATATCTAAGAACATTTTTTCTCGATTAAAAGGCAGGAAATCAAGCGATGTTGCTTCCATTAACGCGTCAATCGGTCCCAATGATGCGGGAGTTTTATAAAAAACGCCTTGCGGAAGACCGTCGCCTGGCCCGAAGATGTAATGATATCGGAACATATCTGAGATCAATAAAAACTCCCCCTAAACTTTTCAAGCATTTCGCCGAAATTTACTCGGCTTCGCGCGGAAATCCCGCCATGTTTGTACGGTACGATGCCAGCATTCAGACGATTGTCATTGAATTCGCCAGCAAAACGCTGATCGGCGCGGATTTCCCTTCCAACACGCCCACTGCGAATCTAATGACGCGGACCTTGACCGAGCGCGCCAGCGTCCATATACCAACCATATCAGGCGTGGAAAGGAAAAGCGTTCTCGAAAGGATTAATGAATCGGCCGGGCGGAGAATCTTCAGTGATATGACTTTTGATGTGGAATTCTTTGACGAGGGCAAGGTGACGACCGAGCAATATTACAATCGCTCAATCCTGGAAGTTCTACCACGTGAATTTAATAACAAAGATAGAGGGGCCGTCCTTTTAACCCCGCTCGGACTGGAAAGATCAACTGAGCTGGGATTTGGTTTTATTTTTGAATACCAGGAAAAATGTCCGTTCAGTATTAGTGCGATCCGCGAAGCGCGGACCTATTCCGCCTTTTTTATGCTGCTGATCGCCGAGCGGATCGTCGCGGAGATGGACAAACATCTTTAGTTAATAGTTTTCGGCTAGAAGTTCGTAATATGCCTGAGGGTGCGCGCAGGCCGGGCATTCGGATGGAGCTTCTTTTCCCTCATGCACGTATCCGCAGTTGCGGCAATGCCATTTGACAACCGCGTCTTTTTTGAATACTTTCCCCTCTTTTACATTAGCCAAAAGTTTACGGTATCTTTTTTCATGCTGTTCTTCGACTTCCGCTATTTCCTTAAATACTTTCGCTATTTCCTCAAACCCCTCCTGCCGGGCGATATTTTCCGCGTCAAGATAAAGTTTTGACCATTCAAGCTTTTCACCGTTCGCAGCTGCCAGAAGGTTAGCTGGCGTATCGCCGATAATACCAGCTGGATATGTTGCCGTAATCTCCGCGTCCCCGCCCTCTAAAAATTTAAAGAAACGCTTCGCGTGCTCCCTTTCGTTATCAGCAGTTTCTTCAAAAATCGCGGCTATCTGCTCATAACCCGCTTTTCTTGCGACACTGGCAAAAAAAGCATATCTGTTCCTTGCTTGTGACTCCCCCGCAAAAGAAGCCAGCAAATTTTTCTCCGTTTTCGTCCCTTTCAAGCTTTTCATCCTACATCCTCCTTTTTATTTTTTTTCTATCTGATATAATAGCATAGAAAATATATTATGGACAACAGAAAAAGTTTAACCGCCGCACTAATAATAACAACCGTAATTTTCTTCGTTGAACTGATCGGAGGATTGATCTCCAATAGCTTGGCGCTAACTTCTGACGCCGGACATGTCTTAACCGATGCTATGGCTTTAATCCTTGCTTTGCTGGCTACAATCTTTGCTACTCGGCCCGCTACCAAAGAAAGGACTTTTGGGTTTTATCGGTTGGAAATATTATCTTCACTATTCAATGGCTCTTTTCTTACGATAATCGCGATTTATATCTTCTATCAGGCCTATCAAAGGTTTGTTAATCCAACAGAAGTCCAAAGCGGATTAATGCTGATAATCGCTTTTATCGGCCTTTTAGCCAACATTCTGGCCGCTTTAATATTATCCCGCACGTCAAGGGAAAATTTAAATGTCAGGGGCGCTTTCATGCATGTCATGTCGGACCTTGGAGCGTCGGTCGGGGTAATAATTGGAGGAATAATAATTTATTTCACGAGATTATATATAGTTGATCCGATTCTAGGTGTTTTAATCGGAGTATTGATACTTAAAGGCGCGCTGGACCTTGTCTATGAATCAGCAAATATTCTTTTAGAATCAGCTCCCGTTGGAGTAAAAGTGGAGGATGTCGCTTCAACTATCAGAGAAGTAAAAGGAGTAAAGGACATTCACGATCTTCATGTTTGGGCCATAACCTCCGGCATGAATTCCATTTCCGCCCACTTGGTTATTAACGATTCGGAAACCGAAAGAGCATCAGAAATCTTAAAAGAAATTAATGCCGGATTAAAGACAAAATATAAGATCACTCATTCAACTTTTCAAACAGAGTGCGCGTCATGCCCTGAAGGATTGATCTGCAAAATGGAGCAAACAGAAAGAGAACCTCATGAACACTGAAGTTATTAAAGTAAGCAATTTAACTCGACGTTTTAATGGCTTTACCGCTGTTGATTCAATTTCCTTTACAGTAAATAAAGGAGAAGTGTTCGGCTTCTTAGGCCCAAACGGCGCGGGGAAAACAACGACCATTAATATTCTTTGCACCCTATTAAAGCCGACATCAGGAACCGCGTTTGTTTCATGTTGTGACGTGGAAAAAGAGCCCAATCGTGTTCGGAAAGAAATCGGCATCATTTTTCAGGATCCATCCCTTGACGATCGGTTGACAGCTGAAGATAATTTACGCTTTCATGGATATTTATACCACATGAACCACAAAGATATCGACAAAAGAATCCCCGAAGTTTTAAATCTTGTGGAACTTTATAATAGAAGAAAAGATTTTGTCAGAAAATTCTCCGGCGGGATGAAACGGCGGCTTGAGATAGCAAGGGGACTTCTGCATCACCCCCGCCTTCTATTTTTGGATGAGCCAACTCTTGGCCTTGATCCCCAGACCAGAGCCCATATCTGGGACTACGTCCTGAAGATGAGATCCGAAACCGGTCTTTCGATCTTTATGACCACGCATTACTTGCAGGAAGCGGAGGTTTGCGACCGGATCGCGATTATAGACCAAGGAAAAATAGTCGATCTTGATTCACCGGCTAATTTAAAATCAAAATATAACGAGACTTCACTTGAAGGTGTTTTTCTAAAATTAACCGGGCGGGAGATCAGGTCTCAAGCGGGCGAATCCGCCTGGACACAGTGGATGAGGAGAACGTAATGGGCGATTTCTGGGCAATCTATATTCTCTGGTTAAGGGATATAAAAAGATACTGGTATGATAAAGCGCGCATCTTCGCGTCCCTTGGCCAGCCGATATTATTTCTTTTTGTTCTGGGAACCGCGCTGTCGCCTTCTTTTAGGGGCCCTGCCGGCATGACCTTTTCTGAATTTATTTTCCCGGGCATTGTTTCAATGACTGTCTTGTTTACTTCCATTTTTTCAGCGATATCAATTGTGTGGGACAGAGAATTCGGGTTTCTAAAAGAAGTCCTTGTGGCTCCGGTCTCACGCTGGTCGATCGTGACCGGCAAAGCTTTAGGTGGATCGACGGTTGCTCTTTTTCAGGGGACATTAATGCTTATGCTGGCCCCATTGGTTGGAGTAAAACTTGCTTTTTTCCCGGTGATCGAAAGCCTTGTTGTAATGTTCATAATCGCCCTTGCCATGAATTCGCTGGGTATAGTCATTGCCGCCAGAATGAAAGAGATGGAAGGATTTCAAATGGTGGTGAATTTCCTGATCATGCCCTTGTTCTTTCTGTCCGGCGCCCTTTTCCCCATGGAACGGCTGCCTGCCTGGCTGGCAGTGCTCAACCGCCTTGATCCTTTGACTTACGGGGTTGATCTTTTAAGAGGTGTTTTGCTTGGAATACATTCCCTACCGATGATTTTCAGCTTAACTGTCATGGTAGCGTTCATGTTTGTTATGTTTGCTATTGCGGTCTATGAATTTAACCTGGCTGAATAAAAGATAATCTTTATTAAACCTCATTTTCATGATAAAATCGAAAAATGGAGGACAGAATATGACCAGAAAAATTAAAATTTTTGATACAACCCTGCGTGATGGAGAGCAATGCCCGGGCGCATCGCTTAACCCGGAAGAAAAAATGGAGATCGCCCGCCAACTGGCAAAACTTAATGTGGACGTGATTGAAGCGGGGTTTGCGATCGCCTCTACCGGAGATTTTGAATCTATCAAGGCCGTAGCGCAGCAAATTAAAGGGCCGATTATCTGCTCACTGGCCAGGGCCAGAAAAGAGGATATTGAACGCGCTTACGAAGCGGTGAAATACTCAGATCAGCCAAGGATACATACCTTCCTGGCCACTTCCCCGATTCACATGGAAAAAAAGCTCAGAATGACGCCGGACCAGGTATTAAAGCAGGCGGTTGATATGGTAAAACTGGCCAGGAAGCTTTGTCCTGATGTTGAATTCTCCCCGGAAGACGCGGGAAGGTCGGATCCTGAATTCCTTCATAAAGTAATCAACGCGGTAATCGATGCCGGAGCTTCGACAATTAATGTTCCCGATACCGTGGGGTATACAACTCCATGGGAATGGGAAGCATTAATCAAAAATATCGTTGATCTTGTTAAAGGAAAAGGCGTGACTATCAGTGCCCATTGCCACAATGATCTTGGCCTCTCTGTGGCTAATTCGCTGGCCGCGGTCAAAGCCGGCGCCAACCAGGTGGAATGCACGATTAACGGGATCGGGGAACGGGCTGGAAACGCGTCTCTTGAAGAAATCGTAATGGCCATAAAGACGCGCAAGGATTTTTTTGACTGTGAAACAGACATTAAAACAACCGAGATTTATAAGACCAGTCGACTGGTTTCAAACCTTACAGGGCTTTTAGTCCAGCCTAATAAAGCGGTCGTCGGGGCAAATGCTTTCGCTCATGAAGCAGGCATTCACCAGGCAGGCGTACTGCGCGCAAGAGAAACGTACGAAATAATGAGTCCTCAAGATATCGGGCTTACCGAATCCCGCCTGGTGCTCGGCAAGCATTCAGGACGCCACGCTTTTGCGGATAAGCTGAAGGATATGGGCTATGATTTGACCGAAGATAATCTTGAAAAGGCTTTCCAGAGGTTCAAAGAACTGGCCGACAAGAAAAAGGACGTCAGCGAGAGAGATCTGGAAATAATTGTTTCGGAAGAAGTATACATTGTGCCCGAAACCTACACAATAGATAGTATTGATATTAAATCCGGCACGCATATCAAACCCGTTGCCGAAGTAAAATTGGCATTCAAAGATAAAATATTAACCGAAAAAGCTGAAGGTACGGGCCCGGTTGATGCCGTTTATAAGGCAATCGAGAAAATTGTTAGAATCCACCCCGCCTTGGTAGATTATACTATCCAAGCTATAACCGGCGGTACTGATGCCCAGGGAGAGGTTACCGTAAGAATAAAGGATAACGATAGGATATTTGTAGGCCATGGGGCATCAACAGACATTATTATCGCCTCGGCAAAGGCATATTTGTCAGCCATTAACCGGCTTCTTTTTACCCGGGCAGAAGAATCTGCTAAAGGGTTGGATTGATTATTGCTCTACTGTGATACAAGTCAGGGTGCGGGCCACAAATCCAGTAGCCTGGATCCTTTTAACAATCAGATCACCAAGCGCTTTTAAATCCGGTGCTTCCACAAAAGTGATAACATCGTAGGGGCCCGTAACCAGATGTACCGTCTTGACACCCTTAATTTCTTTGATAATATTAACCAATTCTATAGCTTTCCCGGGGATCGATTCAATTAAAATATAAGCGGTAGTAGCTGCCATTTTTATTCACCTCTTTGCCAATTATAAGCTGTTGCATTAAAACGTGTCAAGTAGTATAATTTATCCAATATGTGGGCAAAACTCAGCAATTATTTTTTAGGAGGACTCATCACACTTCTGCCTTTACTGGTTACCATCTGGCTCCTCTGGTTCATGTTCAGTTTTTTAGACAGCATTTTGGGAAATATTATTGCCCTATATGTTGGACACCCGCTTCCGGGATTAGGATTCATAATTACTATAATTTCGATTTTCATAACCGGTTATTTCGCCACTCATGTTTTTGGAGCCAAAGTATTAGAGCTTGGCGAACAGATCCTTTATCGCGTTCCCATTGTTAAAAGTATTTATATTTCGGCTAAACTGATAAACGATGTCCTTTTTATCCATAAAGGCACGGAGGAATTCCGGAGAGCCTGTATTATTGAATATCCCAGAAAGGGGATATATTCTATGGGATTCGTCACCTCAGATGCCGCTCTTGAAGTCGAAAAGAAAACGAAAAATAAGCTTATAAATATTTTCATTCCCAACACTCCCACCCCTGCCACAGGATTCCTGATCATGGTTCCCGCTCAGGAAGTGATCCTTATGGATATGAAAACCGAAGACGCCTTTAAATATATTGTCTCAGGCGGGGTCTTAAAACCAAAAACCGCAGAAAATGAAACAATCTGAAGATTCTTACCTGATTTAAGATTGAATCCCAACATCCGCTCTGCAATATTTACAGTAAGTTTTATCCTTTAAACCGATAATCTCCGTTGAATACCCTACTCTTTCAATCAAAAGTTTCTTGCAATTATGGCAGTAGGTGTTTTCCCCCTTATGTCCCGGGACATTGCCGATATAAACATAACGCAATCCCTCTTCAAAACCAATGTTTCGAGCCTTCTCTAAGGTTTCAGTTGGGGTAGGATAAAGATGCGCATATTCAAGATAAGGAATGAAGCGAGTGACATGCCAGGGGGTCTCAGGTCCAAGCTCAGCTTTGATCCATTTGGCGATGTTTCTTAATTGTTCTTCATCATCATTCATGGTTGGGATAATATTTGTGATGCATTCGACATGCATATTCAATTTCTTTTTAGCGTAAATGGAAGCTTTAAGGATGGGCTCAAAATCAGGCACCTTGGCAAGCTTCATGTAAAAATCTTTTGTAAATCCTTTTATATCAACCCGGAAGGCATCAAGATAAGGCGCTATTATATCGAGAGCAGGCAGATTAACGTAACCGTTCGTCACCCAAACCGTATACAAACCTGCTTGCTTTGCCAGCTTAGCGCCGTCTAAAGAATACTCAAACCAGATGGTTGGTTCATTATATGTCCAGGCGACACCCGCGCTTTTTTCCTCCTTTGCCATTTCAATTAACCGCTCAGGTGAAATCATCTCACTTGGCATTTTTTGTTTAGCGTAAACCACATGCGCAATCTGCCAGTTCTGGCAATGCCCGCAGCGCATGTTACAGCCGTAAGTGCCGACTGACAAACAAAATGTTCCGGGGTGAAAATGGAAAAGCGGCTTTTTTTCTATTGGATCATTGGCTATTGAAGAAACTACCCCATAGATTAAGGTATAAAGTTTGCCATCTTTATTCACCCGCACCCCGCAGTACCCCACCCCCTCCGGTGCGATATGACAATCGCGGGGACAGAGCAGACAGCGGACTTTATTGTTTTCCAGCTTTTCCCATAAAAGGGCTTCTTTGAGGTTGCTCATTTATTATGAAGAAATTTTTGCGGTGTTAATATCAATATATTATTATATTTTTTTAATTTAAGGATATGCTGATCGCCTGATATAATAAAGTCCACATTTCCATCTATTGCGCAAGCTAAAACAGCATTATCGGCAGGATGTTCGGCAATTGCATCAATCATTGATGATACTTTTACGATTTTGGCCAAAGATAAAATGTCATGTTCAATTATATTCAATCTATTATCTGGGACTTTAAATTTGCGGCTCAAGACTTCCCGTATTTCCCACAGGATATATTCTGAAATAATAATCTCAAATTTATTTTCTTTTGCAAGATCAATTATTTCTTTTGGCTTTCCGCCAAAAAGGATAGCAGATATATAAATATTAGTATCTAACAAAAGGCGTTTCATTTGCCAGATCGTATTTCCCCAATTGCTTTAATCACATCGCTTGGTTTAATTCTCTGTTCTTTGGCAAATCTTTTACCCCAAGCAAAGGTTTCATCCCAATAATCCCTTTTTGGTTTTTCCAAAACAACTTCCTTGCCATTTAACAACCTAACTATAAGCCAATCCCCATCCTTAAGCGGCATTTTTTTAAATGCTTCTTTTGGCAGTTCGATTATAAAACCCTCTTTAATAGTTGCTTTTCTCATTCATTTTTCCTCCTTAAATCTGGCATTATTCTATCACAAAAAGCCTTCGAACTAAAATGAAATCTTATCCATTGTTTTCGATAATTATATAGATATGACCGGACCATTTAAATTAATTGGCCAAATCCGATGCGCTGAACCGATAGTGCGAAAAGTAGTACATATTACTCGCACTCGCAATGTGCCGGATAAAGTCGTAGATGCGGTTGTTTCTGGAATTAGACTTATCCTTGATACTGGCCGTCTAAATATTGAAATCAAGGACTTGCGTAATTGGGGACTCAATGCGGATTCAACCATAGAATATCAATCCCTCAATTGGTATCAATCACAAGCCTCGATTCCGCTGGATCACGGTTTTGGCCGTCAAGTTGATTCTGGTCACTTTTTATCTTTAGCTTTAAGAGAGCCTTTTCAGCTGGTAGAACCACATTTCGAAGCAATGATCATTGATAATGATTTAAACAGCCAGAGGGAAAATGGTCAATATATAAATTTCTTATTCGCTGGAACCTGGCCGGAATTCGGCTTTGTTTTATCGATTGCGCGTCTAAGTACACTTCCGGAAAAATACTTTCTTTCAATTATAAGAAAATGGGCCGCGCATGAGTTTGGCCATACTTTTGGCCTGGTAAATCGGGCTCGTAACGCAGCCTATTCAATCGGCATGCATTGCGCCGGGGAAAAGGGACCGTGTTTGATGCAGCAAGCCCTCTCTATGGAAGAAAGCATCAGGCAACATCTTGAAGAAGAAAAAACCAAACAGGAAATTTGTCCTGATTGTCAGGAAGAATTAAAAACTAGAGCATTAACCTTTAACCACCCCTAAAGGTCGCATCCTCGCAACTTTTTTTGCTAACCCTGAATTATGCACCACATCCACTACTTCACGAACATCTTTATAAGCTTCGGGAGCTTCCTCAATCAAACCCTTCTTGCTGGCTGCCATGACTATGATTCCTTTTTTCTCGAGATCAGCTAAAAGCTGACTGACTGATAAAGTTCTACTCGCGGCGGCGCGGCTCATCATCCTGCCCGCCCCGTGGCAGACCGATCCCCAGGTTTCTTCCATTGCTTTTTCCGTGCCAACCAAAATGTATGAATAACGCCCCATGTCCCCCGGAATCAATACCGGCTGGCCTATTTCACGGTAATCTTCTGGAATGACAGGATGGCCGGCCGGGAATGCTCTTGTGGCTCCTTTGCGATGGACGCAAAGAAGCTTTTCTTTTCCGTTCACTTTATGTTTTTCCATCTTTGCGATATTGTGAGCAACATCGTAAATAAGCGAAATGCCCAGGGCGCTCCGGGAGCCACCGATTACTTGCGCAAAGGACTCAACCGTCCAGTGCATAAGCATCTGGCGGTTTGCCCAGGCGAAATTTGCCGCCGCCGCCATGGCTGCGAAATAATTTTTCCCTTCGGGCGAATTGATCGGCGCACAGCAAAGCTGGCGGTCCGGCAAAACAATATTATATTTCCTGACCGCCTCATTCATCACTTTAATATAATCCGTGCATACCTGATGCCCTAAGCCGCGGGAACCGGAGTGGACCATTATCGTTATCTGATCTTTAAACAATCCAAAAACCGCCGCGGCCTTTTCGTCATATATCTCCTCCACCATCTGAACTTCCAGAAAGTGATTGCCGGAACCAAGCGTGCCCTGCTGGCTAGTTCCTCTTTCTTTCGCGTGGCGGGAAACATAAGCTGGATCGGCTCCCTGCATGGAGCCATTTTCTTCCGTATGCTCGATATCATTTTGTTCGCCATAGCCATGCGAGACAGCCCATTTGGAACCATTTATCAATAAGTTGTCCAGATCTTTTGCGGAAAGCGAAAGCGGGCCTTCAGAACCGACCCCGGATGGAACATTTGTCGCCAGACGGCTTACGATATCCCTTATTTTCGGCTTGACTTCTTTAATGGTAAGATCAGTGCGGAGAACACGGACGCCGCAATTAATGTCATACCCTACTCCGCCCGGAGAAATTACCCCACCCAGATCAGGATCAAACGCCGCCACTCCCCCAATTGGAAAACCGTAACCTAGATGGATATCGGGCATGGCAAGGGAGTTGCCAACAATTCCTGGCAAAAAAGCAACATTAACAGCTTGCAGATGGGCGTTGTCGGCTACAATATGAGGCATCATCTGTTCATCGGCGTAGATCACAACATCGGCCCTCATTCCCTCTTTAAAAGTCCTGGGTATTTTAAAGCGGTAATCGTCTATCTTCTGAAAGATTTCTTTCCAGTTTGTCATATGATAAATTATAACATGTAAAAAGTGCCAATTATATCGATTGTGTGCTAAAGTGAAAATGAAAAATAGATCTGTTCTTCTCCGCCTGCATCTATTCCCTTGGCATATCCAAGGGTTAAAGTCAGCGGCATATATCCGTAACCATTTATGGTGTCAAGATTTATTTCTGCTCCGTAACTTTTACTGAATGTCAGCAATTCCAGCTTATTGAAAGTCGCACCACCGGCCTCGAGAAAAAACTTTCCCCATAAACGATCAAAAAAGGTTAAGCCATAGCCCATTCCTGATTCAATAATGGTTATTGGAAAATTATATTCCATTGTTTCCTTTAATTGTTTGGTGCCGGAAAAAGTTTTTGACGGATACCCTCTAAGCCCAAGATAACTCCAGGTAAAACCGCTCTGGATTATCTGCTCGCCTCTTATGAACGACGCCCAGCTTTTAAGCCCCAGAACATTATGTGCCGCCAAACCGAAATATTTCGATCCCGAAAATGAATAGTTATTAAAAGTGTATTTGCTTCCAAGATCGGCTGAAAATAAATTGGCCCTGAGTGAAATATCCATACCGTCTTCGGGGCATATAGAATATCCGTACTGTCTTAAACTGGAATAGCGCCAAGCTAGGGAAGCCCCTTTTATATCCCCAATGCTTGGCTTGAGGATCAGTGATTCCATGCTTATGATATTGCTTAGAGTATCAATCACATAACCCATTGTAACAGCCTGTTTATCATATTCATAAAAAACCCGGTTATCCACAAATGAGAAATAAACTCCTCCCCCGCGTTCTCTTTCCCAATAAATAATCGAGTCATCGTCCCAGGAGTAGGGTACCGGCGCGTCATAAGTATTAATTGAAATCTGCGGCAGGAACTGGTTATTGGTATAAGTAAAACTATAAGACGGCCTTTTTGCCGTCCAGTCGAACCCAAACTGCAGTTCGGCAGACTGCTGCGACAAGGCGTCGATCGCAGCCGTATAGATTAAAGTATGCGGCCCGTTCTCATCGACAAAAGAATAAGGAAGCCAGAATTTAGGCGTAAAACTCGGCAGGGGATTGTAATCATGCGTGCTTGTTTCAAAGGTGGCCGGTTCGGTTTTATTAATTTTTGGCGTGATAATTCCTGTCAATTCCGCGGTTGTTTTCTTGTTTTTAATTTCGGCTTTCGGTACAGCTTTTGCTTCCTTAAAGCTGCTTACATCATAATCAATCAGCGCAAGATCATATCCATGCGACGAATAATTAACAAAAGCTATCTTTTTGCCGTCAGGAGAAACATCCGGCATCATGGCCGCACCCAATACATTGGTTATCCGATAGATTTTTTTTGACTTCAAGTTAAAAGCGTGTAAATTAACAATGCCGGAAGCGTCCGAATCAAAGATCACATATTCTCCATCAGGTGAGAAACAGGGATTTGCTGATAGCCCGAAATCAACAAGCTTTTCTTCTTTTCCATCATTAACATTGATCAAATAAATACCCTGATGTCCTCCGTAAGTCCATTTCGCGACCGCAATCTTGCTTCCGTCGGGAGAAAATGAAGGCGACATGTATTGAACATCATTTTCGTATTTGCCGATCATGCGGTCATTATTTGAATCGATATCCCTCATCCATAATGATCGAACACCATCATCATTTTTGACATAGACCAATTTTGTTCCATCCGGAGATACGGCTGGATCGGTAGCCCTTAATCCTTCACTTATTCTCTTAAGTTTTCTGTTGCCTAAATCCAATGAAAATAAATCTTTATAAACATAATAATTCTTATAAATATCTTCTTTTGAGAAATATAATCTCTCCCCGTGAATGCTCAATGAATCATCAAACACAAAACCTTCAAGCATTTTTTCATTTTTCATTGTTTCATAATTTATGCGGCGGATGCATGGATATTCATCCTGGTTGTTTTGCGAATAATAGATTTGCTTTGAATCTGCGTCCCATTTTGGCTTTAAAACATAATAACCGCGATTTGTTAAAAGCTTAAATCGCGTCAGCCCGTCTTTTTCGATCTCATTTTTTTGCTTTCCGTATTTTTCTTTTATGCTATCGATCCAATCATTCCATAACAGCCAAAGGCTTTTGCCGTACAAATTACGGAACAAACCGTCAATTCCTTCATAATAAGAAAGCAGGTAATCGCCGTATTCCTGGCTGATCCGTATTAATTTATCTTCACCGTATTTATCCGCAAGGTATTCAAGGAACATTACGCCGTAGAGATAGCGAAGGGAACCGTCCGGCCAGCGCACTGTATTCACCGCCGCCTGATCTATGCTTTTTATGTTGTTCTCAAGCACATCCATGCGCATCATGGCCTCCCAGCGCGGATCAACTCCCCTCCCTCCCCCATATCCATGCCGGGTTTCAAAATATGTAGCCATGCCTTCAATCGCAAAGGTTGGCATTATGCCGTTCGGAAAACTAATCCGCCCAAAGATAAGCTTAAAAAACCTGGCCGCGCCTTCTGTTGTATCCAAATGAAGGATATGGGTATATTCATGGAGAAAAACATATTTTAACCAGGTTTCATAAGCTATTGGCCGAAGATTGGATCCGCCGTCAGTTACATAAAGCGTTACATTCGGATTCGGGATAACCGTTGTGAAACCATTGGCATAATCAGTTATGTCTAAAAGCACGACATTTGTTTTAAGATCGGGCACATGCTTTAAGATAGGGGAAATCTTGTTATGAACTTCTTCGACAATCGGAACCATCCTTCGGGCGGTTTTTTCGATCTTGTCATAGTAATGAATAGAGAAATGCGGCGTCTCAATTGTTTTCCACTTTAAGTTAGGATCAAGCCAGGTAGCGCCGTGGGACGGAAATCCCAATGACCAAATCCCAAATCCTAAACAAATACCAATTAACAACTTTTTAATCAAATTCTATCCCCAATTCCTCTTTGAATCCATCAATCAAGGCAATGCTCAATTCAGCGAAGCTTATATTTTTCTTTATTATTTCACTAATGCTTACAGCCTTCGGTCTTTCAAATGGCTGCTTTAGAACAAAGAAAACCTCATCCTCAATTTCACAAACAAATATCGATCCCTGCTGGAGCAGTGTCCGTTTTCCCCTCTTCTGCGCGCTGCCGACAATCTTTTTACCGTTAAGCACAATTTCGTACTCGGCCGGATAAGAAAAGCATAGATTATCTCGCGTAGACCGGCGTATGCGGGCAATATTAGCATTTATTCCTATTTTATTAAGCCCGACAACAATCGCCTCGGATATCCTTATATAAGAAGGAACGAGCCCTTTGGGCAATATTGGATTATCAATTAATGTGACTATGCTATAAGTGATTTCTGCCTCGTTATGAAAAACAATGCCTCCGCCAGTTGGGCGTTTTACAATATCCCAGCCCAATTGCGACGCCTTATCGGCATCGATTTCCTCTTCGATTTTTTGTGAATAACCCAAAGAAATACACTTTGGCTGCCAGGAATAAATACGAAGAGTCGATGAGATAAGTCCATTTTCGTGGTCCTCAAACATCTTGATATCTGTCTGCATATTCTCAAAGCCGGATATCTCCGGAGAAATAATAAGCCGCCAATCGTTCATCTTAATAATTATATATTATAAGATTGAATCTTCCAAACGCCGGTTATTAAATATATAATAAATGGGATGAATAAAAGATTAATACGCGAATTCTTTACCAGGCCGACTTTGGATGTATCAAAAGACCTTCTTGGTAAATTCCTGATCCACGAATATCATGGCAAGAGGATCGGTGGAATGATAGTAGAAACCGAAGCCTATGTGGGGAAAGAAGATCGGGCTTCCCACTCTTTCGGCGGCAGAAGGACAAAAAGGAATGAAGTTGAGTACGGCTTAGGCGGCCATGTTTATATTTATCTGGTTTACGGCCTGCACTACCAGCTTAATTTTGTAACCGCGGGGGTTAATGAGCCGGAATGCATTCTGATCCGTACTCTTCGTCCAACCGATGGAATTGAATTTATGAAAAAGTTCCGCCACACCAATAAAGAATCCAATCTCACCAATGGACCGGGCAAGCTCTGCCAGGCGCTTAAATTGGATAAATCGTTTTATGGATACGATATTTGCCAGAAAAATGCAAAACTTTATGTTGAAGATCGAGGCATAAAAATATCTACCAAACAGATCAAAAAAGGCCCGCGCGTCGGAATTGATTATGCCGGACCGAAATGGTCAAAGGTTCCCTGGAGATTTTATATATCTTAAATCCGGTTCCCTGGCTGCTTTTGCCTCATCAAGCCGTTTGACAGGTGTATTGTGCGGAGCGGATTTGACAATTTCAGGGTTAGTCTCGCATTCTTTGGCGATCTTGATCATAGTATCGCAAAAAGCATCAAGCGTTGCTCTTGATTCTGTCTCTGTCGGTTCGATCATCAAAGCTTCCTCAATGATCAATGGGAAATAGATCGTAGGTGGATGAAAACCGTAATCAATAAGCCGCTTGGCAATATCTAAAGCCTTTACTCCGTATTTTTCTTTTTGCCATTTCGATGAGATCACAAACTCATGCTGGCAGGGACGGTCGTACGGAAGGTAATAATATTTTTTCAAAGTGTCCATCATGTAATTGGCATTCTCGACCGCTTTTTCTGAAACTTCTTTTAAACCTTTGGCGCCTAATGATCTGATATATGCGTAGGCTTTAATAATTACATTGATGTTGCCGTTAAAAGCGTGGACTTTACCTATGGATTTTGGAAAGTTGTTAGTTGTTAGTTGATAATTGTTAGTTGATTTCACAACTCGAGGTACCGGTAAAAAAGGTTCGAGCTTTTTATTTACGCCAACCGGCCCCGCCCCCGGCCCCCCTCCCCCATGCGGAGTTGAAAATGTCTTATGCAAATTAAAATGCGCCACATCAAAACCAAGATCTGCCGGACGACAGATGCCGAGATTCGCATTGGCGTTGGCGCCGTCATAATAAAGCAGGCCCCCGGCCTTGTGCACAATTTCCGCGACATCAAGAATGTGCTCATCAAAAAGGCCTAAAGTATTGGGGTTGGTAAGCATAAGTCCGGCGGTGTCATCTCCAACAGATTTACGAATTATATCAACATCGATATTTCCTCTGCCGTTTGATTTGACCACAACTGTTTGGTATCCACACATTGAAACAGAAGCAGGATTTGTTCCGTGCGAAGAATCTGGGATAACAATCTTCGTCCTTCGTCCATCGTCCCTCGATTTATGGTAGGCTTTGATCATGAATAAGGAAGTAAGCTCTCCATGCGCGCCGGCCGCCGGCTGGAAGGTAAAAGCATCGTAGCCGAAAATGGCGCATAAATATTTCTCCATGTTATAAAGCAACTCCAGAATTCCCTGAATTTCTTCTTCTTTTTGATAAGGATGAAGGTTTGTAAATCCCGGCAGTTTTGCGATTTCTTCGTTGACTTTCGGATTATACTTCATGGTGCAGGAACCGAGGGGATAAAAATGAGTATCAACGGAAAAATTTTTTTGAGATAAACGCGTAAAATGGCGAATTGCATCCAATTCCGTGACTTCGGGTAGAGGAAGGTCTTTGCGGATCATATCGGAGGGAATAATTTTTTCTATTTCTTCTTTTGTGATCCCGCCCTCCGGTAAAGAAACTCCGCAGGCCCCTGGCCAAGAGAGCTCAAATATTAATTTCTCATCGGACATTAAATTACTGCTTTTTGAGTTGTCGGATCAAAAATATGTATCTTGCGCAAATTGATGACAATGGTAAACTTGCTCCCTGCAGGCGCATCATACGACGCGCCTACCCGCGCGACAAGAGGAACTGTTCCCACTTTCACGTACAAATAAGTTTCCGACCCCATCAATTCGCGAAAGTCCACCTTGGCATCAAGCACACAACGCTGATCGATCCAGGCGGAGGATGGAACATCCCAGATATCCTCGGGCCTTATACCGAAGAAAACTTCTTTATCCTTGTATCCTTCAAGGTATTGATTTAAATCTGTCGGGATGTCAATCTTGAAGCTTTCGGCCTCAAATGAATACGTGCCGTCCGTTTTATGTATTTCTCCTTTTATAAAATTCATGGGAGGAGAACCAATAAAGCCGGCAACAAAACGATTTATCGGTTTTTCATAAACAATCAAAGGCGAATCCACCTGCTGAAGTTCACCGTTTAAAATCACGGCGATTCTCTGGCCAAGCGTCATGGCTTCCACCTGATCGTGGGTAACGTAGACTACAGTTGTCTGCAGTCTTTTGTGAATTTTTTGAAGCTCCGCCCTCATCTGAACGCGCAGTTTTGCGTCCAGGTTTGAAAGCGGCTCATCCATCAAGAAAACTTGCGGCTTGCGCACGATCGCGCGCCCCAGCGCCACCCTCTGCCTCTGGCCGCCGGAAAGCTGTTTTGGCAGGCGGTCTAAAAGATCCGTTAACCCCAATATTTCCGCCGCTTGCGCCACACTTTCGTCGATTTCCTTTTTCTTTGTGCCGCGCAGTTTTAGGCCGAATGCCATATTATTATACACGCTCATATGCGGGTAAAGGGCATAAGACTGGAATACCATGGCGATATTTCGATCCTTCGGGGGAACATCGTTAACCAACTTGTCTCCGATATATATTTTTCCTTCCGCCACCTCTTCCAATCCCGCAATCATCCTGAGCGTGGTTGTCTTGCCGCAGCCGCTGGGACCGACAAAGACCATGAATTCATGGTCTTTGATCTCTAAATTGATATTCTTTACCGCTTCAACATTACCGAAACGTTTCCAAACTCCTTCCAATAAAACTCGAGCCATTTAAAATCTCCTTTCTATAATTGGCTGTCTAGATTCGCAAGCTCGATAGCCGACAATGCGGCGTTAAATCCTTTATTGCCCGGCTTGGCACCAGCTCGCTCTAACGCTTGTTCCAGATTATCGCAAGTCAAGATGCCAAAGATCACGGGAACACCTGAATCAAGAGAAACCTTCGCGATTCCCTTGGCAGCTTCAGAAGCCACATATTCAAAGTGGGATGTCGCTCCTCTGATCACCGCTCCTAAACAGATTATAGCATCATATTTTTTAGAAGCCGCCAGCTTTTTTGCGACCAGGGGAATTTCAAAAGAACCCGGCGCCCAAACCACATCCACTGCATTCTCGCCTGCTCCGTGACGCTTTAAGCAATCAAGAGCGCCTTCCAGTAGCCCCCGGGATACAAGTTCATTAAAACGCGAAACTACTACCCCGAATTTTAATTTCCCTACGTTAAGATTCCCTTCAATTACTTTTACCATGATTTTTTACCTCCTTGTCCCGAGCCGTGTCGAGGGACTTCAACATATGCCCCATCTTTTTCGATTTTGTTTTTAAATATTTAATGTTATAGCGATTGGGCTTTGCTTCAATTGGAATCCTTTCTGTTATTTTAAGCCCGTACCCCTCCAATCCCACGATCTTTCTGGGATTATTGGTCAACAGGCGAATGGTTGAAAGACCCAGGTCTTGAAGAATCTGGGCGCCGATTCCGTAATCTCTTAAATCCGCGGGAAAACCTAATTTTTTATTGGCTTCAACTGTATCCAGTCCTTTATCCTGCAATTCATACGCTTTAAGCTTGTTGGCCAATCCAATCCCCCTCCCCTCCTGCCTCATATAAAGCAAAACACCTTGTCCCGTAAAATTTATTTTATCCAGCGACCTTATAAGCTGTTCTCCGCAGTCACAGCGGAAGGATGAAAAAACATCTCCCGTCAGACATTCAGAATGAACCCGGACCAGAACATTTTTTTCGCCTGATATTCTTCCCTTAACCAGCGCCACATGATGATCGCCGGTTAATTGGTCCCCGTAAGTTATGGCAATAAATTCGCCGAATTTCGTGGGCAGTTTTGCCGCCGAGATCTTCTTTATGAATTTTTCTTTCTTTATCCGATAGCGGATAAGGTCCGCGATGGTTATGATAGAAAGCCCGTGAGTTTTCGCAAAATTAAAAAGATCGGACACCCGTGCCATTTTGCCGTCATCCTTTATAATCTCGCAAATAACCCCGGCCGGATAAAGTCCCGCCAATCTTACAAGATCAACCGCCGCTTCAGTATGCCCGGCGCGCTTTAAGACGCCGCCTTCACGGGCTTTGAGAGGAAAAATATGCCCGGGCATCAAAAGGTCATCCCCTGCTGTTTTCGGATTTATCAGGATCTCAATTGTCCTCGCCCTGTCAGCCGGTGAAATTCCTGTGGTCACGCCGCATTTAGGCGAAGCATCCACTGAAACAGTGAAGGCCGTGTGCATGGGATCGGTATTTAAGGAAGCCATTGGTAAAAGTTTTAGTTCATCAATTCTTTCCGATGTTAAAGGAACACAAACCAGTCCTCTTCCATAACTGATCATGAAGTTTATGGCATCAGGTGTCACTTTTTCTGCCGCCAGAATAAGATCTCCTTCATTCTCGCGGTCCCGGTCATCAACCACAATGACCATCTTTCCATTTTGGATATCCTTAATGGCTTCTTCAATTTGATTAAATTTAAATTTTGATTTTTGCATTTTAAGTTTAATTGTCCCATATCCCGAGCGGCATAAATCCGGCGGAAAGCATCACTTTTTCAGACTGCCCCGGCGCCTCGCCCTGCAGAAGCCCTTCCAGATATTTGGAAAGGATGTCAACTTCTATATTTACTTTGTCTCCAATATTTTTAATTGCCATCGTGGTATTTTGCGCCGTATAAGGAATTACAGCGACATGCACGCCTTCCGCTGTGATCCTGGCCACAGTCAGACTGACGCCTTCAATTCCAACCGATCCTTTTGGAACAAAATATCTGCCAAGTTCCTTGGGCACGGCTAGTAACAGCTCAAAACCTTCATCCTTTGCGATTTTGCCTCTGATCTCCGCCACGCCGTCTATATGCCCTGTCATTATATGGCCGCCCAATCTTGTAGTTAATAGCAACGCTCTTTCAAGATTGACCTTGTCGCCCATTTTTAACTTTGCAAGACTTGAGCGGGAAAGTGTTTCTTCCACAATATCAACATTTATATGATTGCGGCCGGATCCTGTGACCGTAAGGCATATGCCATTAACCGAAACGCTGTCTCCTGTTTTAATGTCAGGGATAATTTTTTTGGCATAGATGGTCAGACGCAAAGATTTTGAGCCGCGTACGATAGCGGAAACAACTCCGACTTCCTCAATTAGTCCGGTAAACATTTGGTTGTTATTCTATCACGGATGGCAGGGAAAATCAATTAATGCTCGACACTGTATATCCCGGAAAGCATTTTCATAATTTTAAATCCTTCAGGTAAGCGCCCAGAATGCCGTTTATGAATTTGGCCGCTTCAATGGTCGAATATTTCTTGGCCAGCTCCACTGCTTCATTTATGACAACCTGCGCCGGTGTCTCTTTGATCATCAGCTCATATATCGCCAAACGTAAAATATTCCGGTCCACTCCTCCCATTCTCTCCAGCTTCCATTCTTTGGAATATTTTTTAATAAGCTTATCTATCTCTTCTTTGCGCTCGAAGGTGCCGCAAGCCAAACTGCGCGAAAAATCCTTTGTGTCTTTTATATACTTTTCTTCTTCAAATATATTGTTTAACGCGTCTTTGATGTCAATATCCGCGCATTCTGCCTGATAAAGTGCCTGCATAGCTATGCGGCGGGAGGTGGAGCGTTTACCCATTTATAAATTTTTTAAAAACCTTCTAATTTCATCGTGATCGCCAATTAGGGTAAAACGGATTGTATCGTTATCAAAAGAAAATAAAATCCGCTCTTGAAGTGAGGATCGTATTTCCCATAAATTTGTCCGCAGTTGTTTTAATCCTAAACCTTTGGGATTTAAGCCGATATTATATAAGTCAAGCACTTTTCTTATTGCATCATTAACAATCTTTTTTCTATTAGAATCAAGCTTCTTGAAGCGCCTGATGAAAGAAGGAGTTGAATAATATTTCATTTCTTAGAAAGTTTTTCCAAGTATTTAAGAAAAGCCTCTCCAGTTTTAAAAGATTTTCCTCCCTTTTCTTTTGACAGTTTCTCGATTTTGTCAAGTTCTTCTTCAGTAAATTCTTCCTCTTTTGTTGCTGGCCCACCCCAAAGCCATTTTATGAAATCCAGAGCCTCTATCTGTTTGATCAGCGGAAGCTTTCGGGCATAAAAAAGGATTTCCTTCTGTAATTTTTCAATATTTTTTTTCATTTTTTTCTCCACCTCTTGGGCAATTATACCATCCTCTCTCGCCAAAGCACAAGTAATCCTCCTTGTCCTCCGACCTGTCCGCCGTAGCACGGAGTGCGGAGGTGGAAGTCCCGATGAAATCGGAACGAAGGAGGTGTGAAATTTTCCAAGAAAAATGAACAATGAAATTCCCATCCATTGCAGACAACCGGAATATCCCTTTTATGAAGTTTAAGTGGCGTGGGAAAAACAATCTTTCTTTTAGCTTTTTGATTCGCTGAAATATTTCTCTATAAAATTCGTTGAAACGTTGCCGGCTTTGAACTGTTCATTATCCATCACTTTTAAATGGAAAGAGATCGTGGTATGAATGCCGTCAATCACAAACTCATTCAACGCCCGGCGCATCCGGTCTATGGCCTCCGTCCTGTCCCTCCCCCAGCAGATAAGCTTGGCGACAAGTGAATCATAATGAGGAAGAATATGGTATCCCTGATAAGCATGGCTGTCCACCCTTATTCCCGGCCCTCCGGGCGGAAGATAAATTGTTATTTCTCCGGGTGAAGGCAGGAAGTTCCGGTCAGGATTCTCGGCATTTATTCTGCATTCGATGGCATGGCCGTTAAACTGCACATCCCTTTGGCGGATACTTAATGGTTGTCCATCCGCTATTTTTATTTGTTCCTTAATGATATCAACATTCGTTATCATCTCGGTTACCGGATGCTCAACCTGGACGCGCGTGTTCATCTCCATGAAATAAAAATGTCCATGCTTGTCAAAGATAAATTCAATCGTGCCGGCGCTTTTGTAATTTACCGCTCGCGCCGCCCTGATCGCCGCCTCCCCCAGCTTATCTCTTAATCTCCGGTCAACCGCGGGTGACAATGATTCTTCAACCAGTTTCTGATGCCTGCGCTGTATGGAACAGTCGCGTTCACCCAGATGGATGGTGTTGCCGTGTTCGTCCGCCAGGATCTGCACCTCAATATGGCGCGGCTCTTCTATATATTTTTCAATATAAACATCGGGATTGCCAAAAGCCGCCTCTGCTTCCGCCCGCGCGGTCTTAAAAAGTTCAGGCAGTTCATTCGCCGATTTTACCAAACGCATCCCCTTGCCGCCTCCTCCCGCTGTCGCCTTGACAAGCACCGGATAGCCGATTTTATTCGCTACTTTCACCGCTTCACTTTCATCTTTAACGTTGCCGTCAGAACCCGGCACGATCGGCACGCCCACACGCTTGACGGTTTCCTTGGCTGTAGATTTATCTCCCATCTTTTGCATCGCCTCTTTGCTCGGGCCAATAAATGTTATTCCATGTTCGGCGCAGATCTCTGTAAATTTTGAGTTTTCCGCCAGAAAGCCATATCCGGGATGTATGGCCTCAGCGCCTGAGATTTCAGCGACAGAAATTATAGATGGAATATTAAGGTAGCTCTGGTTGGGAGCAGCCGGCCCGATGCAATACGATTCATCGGCGAGCTTCACATGCAGTGAATCTTTATCGGCTTCCGAATAAATAGCCACAGATTTGATCCCAAGCTCTCTGATCGCCCGGATCACTCTTACCGCTATCTCTCCCCTGTTTGCTACCAAAATCTTTTTAAACATAAAATTCCCCTTGCAATATCGCGGTATTATACTATAATAAAAGGCAAATCGCAATTGCGAAAGGCAGGTGAAAAATTATGGCACGAGGCGGATTAAAGAAAATGACCGTTAATTTTAAGGGGCGCACGGAAACTTTGGAAAAGGTGTTTAGCGCCAAACCAATTCCTGTAACGCAAATGACAAAGAAGATCTGGGATGTGATAAAGAAGCATAAATTATTGAAGACGAAGTAATTTTTCTTTGATCAAAGAAAAGCTGGGAAGCAGATTTGTTTCTCAGCTTTTTTTATTGCCCGGAGAAAGTCAGATAAAGCATCAAAAAAGAAATCATCGTAAAGCTCGCGATCGTTACCCATGCAATGATGTTAAAAACTGGACCGTTTACATTATTCCCCATCAATTTTTTATCATTAATCAGCTTGAGCATGACATAAAAGATAAAAGGAAGGATCATAGTGTTTAGCGCCTGGGACGCCGTCAGAATAAAGATCATCGGCAAGTTCGGAATCAATACCAGCAAAGTGCAGAAAAAAATGCAAAAGCCGATTATAAAATAAAACAATGGCGCCTCTTTAAAAGTAGCATTAACTTTTCTTTCCGTTCCTAATACTTCTGTTATGGCATAAGCCGTACCCATGGAAATAACGCATACTCCCAATAGAGAAGCATTTAACAATCCCCAGGCAAAAAGATGTTTGGCGAATTCTCCCAGCAGCGGGCCAAGAGCGAGGGCCGCGTCAACCGCGTTTTCAATGCGGATTCCTTTTACAAACAGGGTCGCCGCGCAGGATATAATAATGAAGTAAGCGACAAAATCTGTCCAGAACGCGCCAAAGAGAACATCCAGGCGCGCGCTTTTTATATGTTTTTTATCTATCCCCTTGTCCACAAAGTAAGACTGCACAAAAAACTGCCCCCAGACGGTCAAGGTGGTGCCGATTAAAGCCGTCGCGGTAAAGATGAATTCACGGTTCATCGGAAGAGAAGGGACAAAACTTCCCTGCAGCATGGCGGAAATGTCGGGCTTTGCCAGAAAGCCGTTAATAATATAACAGAAAAACAATATGCACGAGGTTAAGAAAATATTCTGAACAAAATTAAAGCTTCCCTTCAATATAACATACCATACAAGGATAGAAAATATTGGAACAAATATTATTCTGGGAATATGATAAATGTCCGAGACCGAGGCGACCCCGGCCACATCGGCCAGGATGTTCGAGAAATTGGCGATAAAAACCAGAAGGATCAAAAGCACCGCGAATCGCAGGCCGAACTTTTCACGGATGAGGTCAGCCAGGCCTTTTCCGGTCACCACTCCCAGCCTCATTCCCATCTCCTGCGTCACATAAAGCATGAAAGTGATAAGAATCAGGATCCATAGCATTCGATAGCCAAAATGGGCGCCGGCGATGGAATAAGTCGCAACCCCGCCGGCATCATTGTCCGCGGTGCCGGTTATGATCCCCGGCCCGACCACGGAAAAGAACACCAGCAGCCTGATCTTCCAGTAATTCCACGTTCTGCCTGAAAACAAGTTCTGCATAAATTATCCCAGCATCTGCCTTTTGCGCCTTGACAGGGGAGGCAGGATCAAGTCCATTACATCATCGATCGTGATGATCCCGAGGATCTTCCGTTCCCGGTCAACGACGGGAACGGCCAGAAGATTATATTTTGACATGACATCGGCCACTTCCCGCTGGTTCATCCCGGGGTTGGCGGTAACTATATCCTTATAATTGATCATTATCTCGGAAATGATCTTATCAGGTGGGGATATTATCAGATTGCGCAAAGAAAGGATCCCGACCAGGCGCTCAAAATCATCCACGACGTAAAGATAGTAAATAGTTTCAGCGTTCGGTCCGATCTCTCTCAATCTGGATATCACCTGCTCCACCGTCAGGTTTTGCGGCAGGGAAATGAATTCGGTGGTCATCAATCCTCCGGCTGTCTCATCATGATGTTTGAGCAGTTTCCTTATTTCAGCCGCTTTCCTCACGCGCATCAGGCGGAACAACTCTTCAGCTTTTTCCGCCGGCACATCCCCAAGAATGTCCGCCGCTTCGTCGACCGGCATCTTTTCCAACACTCCCAACGCTTTTTTTGTGTCCAGTGTTGAGATCAGTAAAGCGCCAAGCATCGGCTCCAATTCATGCAGCGCCTCGGCGGCGGTCTTTTCCGACAGCGCGGAGAATATCTCCGTCCTCTTATCGGTCTGAACCTGTGAAATGATTTGCGCGACGTCCGCCGGATGGAGGTCAGTGATGGTCTTTGTCGGCACGGCGATCCTGCCGCCGGAGAGGTTCTGGACATGGTCCCAGCCAATCAACTGTTCCGGGATATTTATTTTGAATAATTTTAGGATCCAGCCGACCGGCCGGTCTAAATTAAGACGCCTTAACATTCCGGAAATCCCCACATCCGCGGCAATCAGGCGGACATCCTGATCAACTTTCGCCAGTTTAAGATCGTTTACGCGAATGACCCGAGCGCCTTCTATATCTACAACCTGCTGATCGATCACATCACGCAATAGAAGGACCTCGCTTTCACGAAGTGTGGTCCAAACAACCCGATCCCTGGTGGCGCGGGTAGTTACAAATTGTGTTCCGATGAGATCTATCTCACCGACCAAAAGAACCTTTTCTTCCTTTTTGGCGGAGGTTAAGACCAGCAAACCGGTCACCTTCGGGAATGTCTCACCCAAAGTTATAATGATATCCTTGACGCGTCCGATATTCTCTTGTAGTCTGTCAACCACCGGATCGCCAATAAGTTCAGATGCGAACATTTCAGAAAAAAGTACCATAACATATGTATTCTAGCTCGAAGTTTAAATTATGACAACAAAAACATTTTGCCGGGCAGCTGGCGGATACTCTTTTTGACTTCAAGCATAAGAAGCAGGCTTGAAACTTCAGAGATTGAAAAGCCTGACTCATTAGAGATCATATCAATATGCTTTGGCTCAAAAGAAAGATAGGATATAATTTTTTGCTCCTCCGGCTTTAAATTTGAGTAATCTCTTTTTACTTCTGATTTCATTACCCTTTTTATGTTTAAAACATGTTGCAATTCATCCAAAACATCATCAATCGACTCAACAAGTTTGGCTCCCTGCTTGATAAGCCAGTGAGGACCTCTTCCCTGCTCCGATCCAATATTTTGCGGGACGGCAAATACTTCTCTTCCCTGCTCCAGCGCTACCTTTGCGGTGATCATGGCTCCGCTGTCATAATTCCCTTCAACAACGATAACACCCAAAGAAAGACCCGAAATAATCCGATTTCTCTGTGGAAAAGTCCAGCTATCGGGTGGAAACCCGATCGGAAATTCGGATATCAATGCGCCGCCGGCATCTAAAATCTTTGCCGCCAAACCTGAATTGCTGGGCGGATAAATCTTATCAACTCCACTGCCCAAAACAGCGATCGTATTACCGCCCGCCTCAAGTGATCCCTCATGCGCGGCTGAATCGATCCCAAGGGCAAGGCCGGAAACAACAGTGACACCCAAAGAAGATAATTCACCGGCAAATCTTTTTGCCGTTTCAAGGCCATAATGGGTGGCAACCCTTGTGCCAACAATCGCGATTGAATGTTTGATGTTTTCCGAAAGATTACCCTTAAGATAAATAATCGGCGGCGGATCGTGGATCTGCTTCAATAATTTTGGATATTCTTCATCTTCAAGACATAATATTTTGATGTTTTGGGCTTCAGCCATTTTTATTTCTTCCTCAGCTTTACCTAAAGGAGCACTTAATAAACCGCAAACCTCCTCTATCGAGCCGTACCCTTTAATAAGCTTGGCAAGCTTTATTGGCCCGATTCCTTCAACCATATTCGCGGCGATCCAGTGCTTTAACATATCCTTAATTATACTTGATTTATACTCAAAGAGGAAACTAATGGAAATACAGATTGAATTAGTCGTTGTAAAGTTATAGAATAAGCAAAATAAATAGTCCGCCGAAGGCGGATCCGCCTCCGGCGGAAAAGAAGCAAATAAATGAACAGCGACAACCAGTTATCAATAAATTTTCGAAGATTTATTGCCGGGTTCCTGGAACTAGGGGTGCTGCCTTATATTTCTTTAACTGTTTTTGACATATCGGATCTGGTAAATAATAATAATTTTACGGTCCTCGCCTACTCTTTTTGGCTGCTCATTTTCTGGTATACATTGAGCAAGGATTCCTTTTTTGACGGACAAAGCTTAATGAAAAAACTTTTAAAGATTAAAGTCGTAAGATTCAAAGATTCAAGCAAATGCACGGTTCTGCAATCGATTACAAGAAATGTGTTGTTTTGGCTGCCTCTGGCTTTTGTGGTCGAATCGATCTGGATATTTTATGAAGCAAATGGTCGAAGAGGCGGGGATTACCTCGCCGGCACCGTTGTTGTAGATGCGAAATAAATTAATCCTGCTTTCACTTTGTCTTTTATTGTTTGGAGCCGCGGAATCTCAGGAGCGAAGTCTCTACTGGCAAAAAATTGATGTAGACATTTTTATTAATAAGGATTCAACCGTTGATATCGCAGAAAAGCAGGAATATGTTTTCACCGGCGCATGGAACGGCGGCTATCGCGACATAAAAAAGAAAGGTTTTGAGAGCATCTCCGATATTGAGGTGCTGGAAGACGGGACAGCTTACACAAAAGGCAGTCTTGACAAACACTGCTTCACCGTTTCTGATGAAGACGGAGAAAAAAGGATAAAGTGGCGCTCCCGCTGGCCGACAGACCCGGAATATAATGATACGCATAAAACTTTCACAATAAAATACAGGGTCGACGGTTTGATTTCTTATCTTGAAAACTATGACGAGATCTACTGGAAAGCTATATTCGAGGAGCGGGACGGGATAGTAAAAAACGCGTCCGTCAAAGTGCGCTTCCCGGAAGACGTAAGCGCTGAATCATTGACGATAAACCTTTTTACCGGCAGTTCCGGATCGGTATGGAAAGTAGTTGATCCGCAAACCATCCTATTCACAGGACAAAACCTGGCGCCGCAGGAACTCTTTGAAATCAAGGTGAAATTTCCGCAGGGGATAGTCAATAGGAAATTTTATCAGAGCAGATTTATCAGGAGCAAAGTTTCACCTTATCTGCCTTTTGTGTTTCCCGTTTTTGCCGTATTTTTTATGACCTTGCTTTATTTAAGGCTCGGGAAGGATTATGAAGTTTTTGGGATTCCAAAAATAATCACGGAGAGACCTTCTGATTTGGCGCCGGCTATAGCGGGCACTTTAATTGACGAACAGGCCGACATGAAGGAAATCATGGCGACGATCGTTGATCTGTCAAGGCGCGGCTATATAGAGATCACAGAAATAGTAAGCAAAGCATGGATCTTTTCTTCCCGCAATTACGAACTGACGCTCAAAAAGGCGCCGGTGGGATTGCACGATTATGAAGCTAAAATAATTAATTATTTATTCGAGGCGCCGAAGGCTGGCGATAAAATCGCGCTTTCTGATTTGAAGGACAAATTTTACATACATATCCCGGAAATAACTGATATGATTTATGCTAATGCAATTAAGCAGGGCTTTTTTGAAGGCGATCCCCGCAAGGTCAGGACTAAATATTTTATTATCGCGGGAATCATCGCGTTGCTGGGGGCGGTTTTAATGGGAACAACTAATCCTCTGGCGGCATTTATTATGATATGGCTTGCCGGTTTTTCGGGGATACCGGCTTTTTTTCTGATCGGGGCGCTGGCGCGGAGAAATTTATCTTTGATCATTTCTATGTCATTATTTGTCATTTTTGGATTGATTATAGCCATACCAATACTTATTGGTTCGGCGCTTGAAACATCTTCGCTAATCATATTCCCGACCGGTGCAGGAATTTTATTTTCAGGAATTATAGTTTTTGCTTTTGCCCCGAATATGCCCAGAAAAACTCTTTTGGGATCAAGGGAAAAAGAGAAATGGCTGGAATTCAAAAGATATCTGGAGAATTCCCATAAAACTGATGATCTGAAAGATGCCGGGGGGATTTTTGAAAAATACCTGCCCTATGCCATAGCTTTTGGCATTGAGAAAAAATGGCTTAAGAATTTTGCCGGCCTCTATATATCAGCCCCGCCCTGGTATCATTCCACTTTTATCGACGATTCAGGGAAAAGTTACAGCACGGCGGATTTTACCGGCTTCGGCGGAGGGAGGGGCGGCGGCGCTGGCGCTGGCAGGAGTTTTACTGTGGACTACATGGCCGGCGGTTTTACTTCCATGGTTTCCGACATGTCATTGTCTTTGTCCAGTAGCCCATCAAGCAGCGGCGGAGGCAGCGGAGGAGGCGGCGGTGGTGGCGGAGGCGGTGGTGGCGGAGGCGGCGGATGGTAGAATGAAAGATTTGGATAATAAAACTATAAATTTAATTTTGGCGTTCCAGAAAAACGAGATCAGCGAGCATATTATTTATAAGCAGCTCTCCCTTTTAGAAAAGCAAGAACAGAATCGCCAAACTCTAAATAAAATTTCCGAAGACGAACTGCGCCACTACCACATATTTAAAGAATACACAAATAAAGAGGCCAAGCCGGACAATTTTAAGATCTTCTGGTACTTGTTAATTGCTAAAATTCTTGGAATAACATTCAGCATCAAGCTCATGGAAAACGGGGAAAAAGGAGCCCAATCGGTTTACGGGAAATTAATCAAGCTCCTGCCGGAAGCGGAAAAGATAGAAAAAGACGAAAACGAACATGAAAAAGTACTGATCGGCATGATTGATGAAGAAAGACTAAAGTATATCGGATCAGTCGTTCTGGGATTAAATGACGCATTGGTTGAGCTGACGGGGACGCTTGCCGGACTCACCTTTGCCCTGCAAAACGCGAAGCTTGTCGGGGTGGCGGGCTTGATAACCGGCATTGCCGCTTCCCTATCCATGGCCGCATCAGAATATCTTTCCACAAAAGCAGAGGGAGGAGAGAAAAATCCTCTTCGGGCGTCAATTTACACCGGAATTACATATGTATTTGCTGTAACTATTTTGATTGTGCCTTTCCTGATCCTTAATAATCCTTTTATTTCACTTGCCCTCGCGCTTATCGGAGCGATTATCCTTATATTTATCTTTTCATTTTATTTCTCCGTGGTCAGGGATATCTCGTTTAAAAGGCGTTTCACGGAGATGCTGATTATAAGTTTGGGGGTGGCCGCACTAAGCTTCTTGATCGGCCTTATGGTTAGACAGTTTTTAGGAATTGATGTTTAAATCCTATCCCTTATTCGCGCGTTTTTCTCTTTTTAATGCGCGTTTTTCCTTAAGCGATAATTTGGCGACTTTCTTAACATTCTTGTTGCTGCCTTGTTCTTTGTTAGCCATGGTTTCACCTCTTGCTAGATGATAACATATAAATCAGAATAGAATCAATAAACGACCTGGTGCTACAATATGCTATCAACGGTTGACAGCTAAAGCCACCGGTGGCAGAATATCCTAAGCTATGAAGAAAAAATACTGGTCCGGCCGGGTAACCAAGGAAAGCAACGCCCTGGATCTTGAAAGGGGCGTATTCACGCTGTCCGATCCGCGGCTGATCGCGCGTTCATTGAAGTGCTCCGCGGAAGAGAGCCAGAGGCGGAAGAGCGACCCTTTTCGCTCTGCGATGTCAATGTTGAACTTTTATATTAATCGCGCCGGCAAAAACCTCCCTGCGCGGCGCAAAAAAATACTCGAGCAGGTCAAATCAGAACTGCGGCGGCTTTTTAAAAAGGATCGATAACAGCAATGGAACAATTAATCACCGCGCAAAATGTCACCAAAAAATTCAAACAGTTAACAGCGGTTGATTCGATCTCTTTCGAGATCCGTTCCGGAGAATGTTTCGGGTTCTTAGGGCCCAACGGCGCGGGCAAAACCACGCTGGTCAAAATGATTCATTGCGTTTCGCCCATGACCTCCGGCACTCTACTGGTAAATGGCCTTCCGGCGAACATCAACAACCGGCGGATAAAAAGCATGACCGGGGTGGTGCCTCAAGAGATGAACCTGGACACCGATCTTACGGTTTATGAGAACCTCCTGATATTTTCGCAGTTTTTCGATATCCCGCGCGGCGAGGCGTTGAAACTGATTAATGAACTGCTTGAGTTCGTGGGCCTGGACCAGAAAAAAAACAGCAAGATCGACGAACTCTCCTCCGGCATGAAAAGGCGGCTTTTGATCGCGCGGGCGCTCATAAACAAACCTAAATTGATCATTGCTGATGAGCCGACCACCGGGCTTGATCCCCAGGCGCGGCACCTGATCTGGCAGCGGTTGAGAATGTTGAAAGAGCAGGGAGTGACGCTGGTGCTCACCACCCAGTATATGGAGGAAGCCGCGCAGCTCTGCGACCGCATCGTGATAATGGACAAGGGGAAAATTTTGAAGGAAGGGATCCCCGAAATATTAATTAAAGAAGAGATAGGCGAAGAGGTAGTGGAGGTTCGCGCGGCGGCCGATCTTGATGATAAAATCATCTCACATCTTTCCGGTATTTCATTCCATCAGGAGCGGATCGGGGATACCTTGTATATTTATTCCCGTGACGGGCATGATGTGATGCGTAAGATTGTTGAGCTTGATCTGCCCAAAATATTGAACCGGCCGGCTACGCTGGAGGATGTATTTTTGAAGCTTACCGGCAGGGGCCTTATCGAATGAATCTTTCTTATCGGATATATTACGTTTGGAAGAGGAATCTTATTTCCTATAAACGGTTTGTGATCCCTACTCTGCTGGTCAGCATGGGCGAGCCGCTTTTTTATCTTTTGACATTCGGGATCGGTTTGGGAACTTATATCGGACTTATCGGAGGCAGGCCCTATCTCAATTTTTTGGTCCCCGGTATATTGATGTCAGCAACCGCGATCGCCGCCACTTACGAATGTCTCTACGGCACTTTTTTGCACATGGTGCACGAGAAGTTATATGATTCGTTGATCGCCACGCCGATCTCGGCCGAGGACGCGGTGGCGGGGGATATATCCTGGGGCGTGACCCGCGGGCTGATCAGCGGCATTCTGCTTATAATCGTTGCCGCGGCACTGGGAGTGTTCCCGTTCACGCTTATCAAACTCATCCTGCTCTTCGGGCTGATGGTGCTGGTGGGGATATTATTCGCCTCCATGGCGATGATCGTAACCTCTTTCGCTCCGAATTTTGATTTCTTTAATTATTATTCCGAGCTTATCATAACGCCGATGCTCTTTTTTTCCGGGGTCTTTTTCCCTATGGACAGCTTTCCCGGCTGGGTCAAGATAATCGCCCAATTCCTTCCGTTAACCCACGCAGTCGCGCTCTCGCGCGCGGTGATGAGCGGGATATACCAACCCGGCTTGATCTTTAATCTGCTTGTGATCATTATCCTTGAAATAATTGCTTTTTATCTGGCTCTGGTATTCATGAAGCGGAGGCTGATCAAGTAGTAACGGGACGCGACCGCTAATAAAGATTGCAGATAATTTCGCAGGCAAGTTTCCCGCCAAAGGCGGGCAGGCGCGACTATCTTGCGAAAGTTATGGTTTGGATTTATCAAGAACATCAAGCTCTGCAATTAGGATTTCGAGATCTTTATATCCAAGATCGAGTATTTGCTGCTTCTTGTGAGCTATGATCTGCAATTTTTGAATCTCTTCTCCGCTGGACTTGACAACTGCATCCGCTAATTTGAGATGAATCTCTTCGAGCGCTAACGCTTCTTCATCGATATGCTTTTCAATTTTTGCAATCTTGTCGTGCAGCGCTTTATGCTTTTTATTGTACTCCGCTTCAAGCGCTTCTTGTTTCTTTTTCTGCATGTCGGCTTTCTTGACTATTTTTGGCTTCTTTGAGTCTTCTTCCCAACCAATCCTGTCCAAAAAGTCCTGATAAGTGCCTTCAAAAACAAAAACCCGATCTTCATTAAATACAATAAGCCTATTTGCCAAATGATGGAGAAACATTTCACTATGGGTTACGATAACAACCGCTCCGGGAAACTCATCAATGGCTGCAATCATGGAATCGCAGGATTCGATATCCAAATGGTTCGTCGGTTCGTCCAGGAGTAACATGTTCGTGGGGGAAAGAAGAATCTTTCCCAGAGATACGCGACTTTTTTCGCCGCCAGAAAGCACAGAAATCTTTTTTAACGCTAAATCTCCCGTGAACATCATGGCGCCGCAAGTTTTGCGAATATCCGTATAATTCAAATCCGGCCGCAATTTGGCAAATTCTTGTTCAATTGTAAGTTTTGGGTGCAATCGTTCAATATTTGTCTGGCCAAAATACCCAATCAGGCAATTTGGATGCGGGGCAATTTCGCCCGCAAGCGGCTCAAGCTCATGCGCGAGCAATCGCAGTAATGTCGATTTGCCTTTGCCATTTTTGCCGATGACGCATATTCGATCATTTTTGCCAATATCAATCGAAAAGTTCTCAATTAAGATGCGTTCCGGAGTATAGCCGAAAGTTAAATTTTTAATTCTCATTAGACTTTGCGCTTGAAATTCCACAGAATTAAATCTGAATCCCAAATCCGCAATCTTAACAAGCTCTTCTTTGCTCCCCATTTTTTCCAAAGCTTTGATGCGGGATTGAACAAGGCTTGCTCGCGCGGCCGAAGCGCGGAATCGATTAATAAATTCCATTGTTTCTTCGCGTTTTTTCTGTTCTTTATTACGGGTCTTTTCATAAACTTCTTCTTCCACTGCAATTTGTTCGAAAAGCTTTATAGTATCTCCTTCAACTTTCTTGACCTTTTGTCGATGGATGGCCACAGTATGAGTTGTAATGCTGTTCATGAAATCGCGATCATGAGTTATGATCATAAGCTCGTTGCTAAAACGCTGCAAGAAACGCGTTAGCCATCGTATCGAGAGAATATCCAGATAATTTGTCGGTTCATCGAGAAGCAAAAGATGAGGTTCTGCCAGCAGTACCTTTGCCAGATTCAAGCGAACCTGGAAACCGCCGGAAGATTCCGCAGGGGATTTATAAAATTCATTTTCGCTGAAGCCCAAGCCGCTTAATATCTTTTCCGCTTTCCAGACTTGATCCTTCTCATCAACTTTTAGCCCAAGGCATGCCTCATCAAGCACAGTCGATTCAGTAAACTGCAGATGCTGTTTAAGATATCCTACAGTATAATTTTTTGGCAATGCAATGCTTCCGCAATCGGGTTCTATTTCGCCTGTAATGAGCTTAAAGAGTGTAGTTTTGCCCGATCCATTTCGGCCGACAAGTCCTATTCGCTCCCCGCTATGGACTGTAAAACTTACATCATCAAGGAGTGTCTGCGCGCCAAAAGATAAAGATACATTATTTATTTGCAGCATTAATTGAAAATCTCGCGAGTTAAAGCGCTTATGCCAATTTTATCGTATGAGGAATATGGTATTACTTTATGCTCTCCGACTAAATTTTGAATTTCTTGAAGCTGCCCGGCATATTTTGATTTCTTTATTTTATCGATTTTGTTTGCGACAATAACAATATCTTTTTTAAAATCTTCCAAAGTATGAAGCATTTCCAAGTCATCATCTGTCGGTCCAATATTTGCATCAATAATGAGTACAACCTTTTTCTGTTGATATGGCGATTTAAACAGATACCAATCGATTAATTTAAAAAGCTGTTCCCTGACTTCGCGTGAGGCCTTTGCAAACCCATATCCCGGAAGATCGAGCAAATAAAAAGATTTATTTATCAAAAATAGATTTATTTGCCTGGTGCGCCCTGGAGAAGAGCTTATTCTGGCTAAACCCTTTTGATTGGTTAAAGAATTGATAACGCTGGACTTGCCCACATTGGATCTTCCAATAAAAGCGATTTGAGGATACTCGCTTTCCAATATTTCGTCAGACCCTATTATTCCTTTTACATACTTTGCCGATGTTATTTGCATGTAAGCATAATAACAAATAAATGTTCTGAATGCGATGTTTTCCAGGTGATGATATATCTTAACATGAAAAGAAAAGCTCGGCCGGCGTTTTCCTCCCTAACCAAGCCCTTCGAATTCTCTCAGGGTAAACCGTCCATTTCTTTGATTATACCTAACACCATTCACGAGTGCAAGAATAAGGATTTGCACAAAATGTAAGCTGTTCGAAATAGCCCTTTTCGCCTCCCCCACACCCCCGGCGAAAAGGGCTATTTCAGAAGAGCCATTCAAGATAGATAAGATACGAAGATTAAATATTGTTAGCGCACTATTTCAAAATGGATTGCAGAAGTTGACCAAAATAGGTTGTTAATAAGCTTAAATTGTACAGAAGGATGCCCACAATAATTGCGCCTATTATAGTCTGAATAATCCAGTGAGGGTTGTTTTTTTCTTTAAAGGAGATCACAGGGAATACATAATTCATAAACTTTAAGATTGGCATATAAATAAATGTCCAAATATTGGAAAAGAAAAGGAAAGAGATAATAAACGTGAACGCAAAAGCATTTTCCATCTTAAGAAGCGGTGAGAGATTTATGCTGCCCCATAATCCGAAAAATAAAACCATAACAACGCCTAATATTTGAATAATAAATGGTGTTAACCAATTATTAAAAATCCAGTTTTTGTTTTTATAAAGCGTTAAGTGCTCCTTCATCTTTGAAAAGATAGCCTCTACCCATTCATCATTATCATCTTGAACGCACAAATAACATCTGGGATTTTCGATGGTTTGAATAGATATGTGAATGCTTTTCCCGGAGGAATTATTGGTGCGATAAAATTCGAGGGTATCACAAAAACATTCAAGCCACTGGATATTTTTTGCTTCTTGAAAATGCTTTCTAACGCTATTAAAGTCATAACAGCTATACCC
>Ga0315291_10000736_pt1 | contig 43524 bp, 35 predicted proteins | sample YL17G12_20_MG_FD_203070 | JGI IMG/M metagenome (GOLD analysis project Ga0315291, IMG submission 203070) | Sediment microbial communities from Yellowstone Lake, YNP, Wyoming, USA - YL17G12_20 | ecosystem: Environmental > Aquatic > Freshwater > Lake > Sediment | place: USA: Wyoming | collected...
TTTTGAAAGCAAACTGGCTGTGGTTTATAATCGTGTTGAAATCGGAAACAATCATTTTTTCTCGCAAGGTATTATTCTCAATTAAGTTACATTACCATCAAGAAACTTTAACCGGACAGTAGTGAATAATTTGCTCTAAAAAATAAAAGGGTTTGAAGGAGTGATATTTCTGTGGCCGATGCTTACCATACGTATGCTAAAAACTACAAGATTGCATGGTAACTATTGCTTCTGGTTACCATACAAAGTATAATATATTGGTCGTTGTATGGTAACAATTTTTCTCGACTAAAGGACATAAAATGAAAGTAATTAAGAGCGTGCTGGAAGAAGAACTGGCCAATTCTCTGGCCATGAAAAAGGATTATGAAAGGGAATTAGCCAAGCTGCCGAAGGGCAGTCTCGTAAAAAAGAAAATCAAGGGGCATGAGTATTACTATCTGGAAATAAGAGAAAAGGGTAAGGTCAGTTTCATTTACAAAGGCAAGCTCTTCGATAAAGAAATAGAAAAGTATAAACAGGCGAAGGAATATCGGGCCAAATACAAGAAATTGCTCTCCCAAATCAAAAAACAGATCAAATTTTTAAAGAGTGCCCTACGTGGAAAAGAGCCAGTATAAATTGTGTATTGAAGTTCTGCGTCGATTGGACAAGGCGGGGATTCTGAAAGATGTTGTATTGGTGGGAAGCTGGTGCACATTGTTCTACAAAGAATTTTTTGGCCGGTCCAAGTATATAGTATCTCTTAAGACACGAGATATGGACATGCTGATTCCCCGGCCATCAACAATTAAAGCATAGATGGACGTAGCAGAGCTACTGAAAGACCTCGGTTTCGTTGTTGGCTTTACCGGCTCAAAAGGATACATCCGATTGGAGCATCCACAGCTTATCGTTGAGTTTTTAGTCCCTGAAAGAGGCAGAGGTTCTGACAAACCCTATTCTTTGCCGCAACTGGGTCTAAATGCTCAGCCGTTGAGATTTCTGGATTTTCTCGCGCAAAACACTATCACGACAAAGGTCGAAGGACTGACGGTAACACTGCCTCATCCAATTAATTTTGCGTTGCATAAATTGCTTGTTCTCACCAGACGACCTACACAGGAAAAACAAGTCAAAGACAAAAGAAGCAGCGGTGAGAATATTACAAGCCCTTATCGATAAGGGCCAAGACAATCTTATTACAAAGCTGTTCCATACGATGCCTCGAAGATGGCAAGGGAAAGTTAAGAAACAACTCACTGTTCTTGTCGAGAAGAAGATTTTGGATGTTCTACAATGGTAGTCCCCATAGGTTAAATACGCTAAAACTCGAATTAGGACAAAGGTTAACCTGCATTCCATAGCCGGATTTACGGTAGGGATAGATTTGGTTATATTGTCCTGATAAAAGAGGAAAAGTCTAAGTTAATAAGCATTGACTTTTGTGCGCCTGTAGATACCCACAGGCACAGGCCGTGGAACTCTGCTCTTCGGATTATTAGAGCAAAGCTTATAGCAAGTTCCTGAAAAGCAGTAGCTGCTATGATAACAGCCGGTGGGCTAATTTCGCCTATGCTTGCCTAATGGTTGCATAATCTAAGAAAAAGCCGTTTTAGCCATATAGGAAGCTAAGGATTCTATACTGCCTCCATAGTTTTTATGACGATGCTGGACCACTACCAAAGAGTAAAAGTGTGCCTTAGGAAAGGTACAGAAATCAAAATGCCCATAAAAAAAGAGGGCCGCGATTTGCGACCCTCCCTTGCTGGCATCGCTGAGGATAAGGCGGAACTTCGTGAAAGAAACAGGCAATCAAAAACTACGCCATTTTGACAGACTTGGCTTTAGAGAACAACTCTTTTTTGCGTGACGTCATCCTATAAAGGTTGAATCTGTTACCGCAAGTATTGGCTATCGCATTCAAAAAAATCAAATGACAATTAATTACAAAATCGACGAAATATATTACAGTAAGTTAATAATTATGATAATATATTGCCATGAGATGGGCAGATTTGTTATTTAAGGTGGCGAACGAGCCGGTTTTCCGCACCGGCTTTTTAGCTGCAAGTGAAACAAGTGTAGGAAAGCTGCGTCTGCAACTGACTCGTTGGGCTAAAGCTGGTAGGCTGATCCAGCTTAAGAAAGGGTTATACACTTTAGCTGAGCCCTACAGAAAAGTAGTGCCACACCCTTTTGTTCTCGCAAATGCGATGAAAAAAGCATCCTATGTCAGCTTGCAGTCGGCGCTATGGTACTACGGAATGATTCCTGAGCATGTTCCTACGGTCACAAGCGTTACCACACAGAGACCGGAAGACGTAGGGACACCATTAGGTCAATTTGTATTTCGGCACATCAAGAAAGGCTGGTTTCACAGTTTTAGACAAATTGAGCTTGGTTCGAATCAAAGAGCATTCATTGCCACTCCTGAAAAAGCCCTGCTGGATCTGGCTTACTTAACCCCAAGTGCAGATAATTATGATTTCTTAACTGAGCTTAGACTTCAGAATTTCGAGCAGCTTAGTATCGAGGCGATGTTGGAACTGGCAGACAAGAGTAAAAGCACGAAACTGTGCAGGACTGCTAAATTTATTACAAAATTAGCTCAAGAGGAGGCAGAAGAAAAACTGTGAGGGAGTTTCTCAGGCAGATTATAAATGGTGTAGAAAATCAGATCCTACGCCGCTGTGTCATTCGAGAATATCTACAGGCCCGGCTGCTCCAGTCGTTACAGGAACGCGGGGTTTTCAACACGTGGGTATTTCAGGGCGGAACCGCTTTGCAGTTTCTCTACGGGATGCCGCGCTTTTCTGAAGATTTGGATTTTGCTTTAATCGAGCCGGGAATAGAAGACAATTTCCGTGAGAACCTGACAAATGCCAGGAAGGTTTTCCAGGCAGAAAATTATGACATCAATATTCGGATTAACGACACAAGAACCGTCAAGTCCTCCTTTATACGCTTCAGCGGACTGTTATTTGAGTTTGGCCTTTCTGTTCATAAATCTGAGAATCTTTCTATCAAGGTGGAAGTAGATACAAACCCGCCTTTAGGAGCAACCATCAGTTCAACCGTAGTCAGGCGGCATGTTACTTTGAACCTGAGACACCATGATAAGGCATCTTTACTTGCGGGCAAGCTGCACGCGGTTTTGGCACGCCGGTATGCCAAAGGTCGTGATATCTACGACCTTATCTGGTATCTATCTGACCGGACTTGGCCTGGGCCAAATATTGAATTGCTAAATAATGCGTTGAAACAAACCAGCTGGACTGGACCGGCGGTAACTCCCGGGAATTGGCGGCAACTTGTTTGCCAGCGTGTTGAAACATTTCGCTGGAAGCAGATTATTGAGGATGTAAGACCTTTCCTGGAGCGAGCTGAAGATGTGGCGCTATTGACAAAGGAAAATCTCATAGCATTACTGAGACAGTGATGTTCAACACCAAGTTAAGGCCAGATGGCGCTGTCCTGAGAAAAAGCCAATCGAGCCATAGCGGGCTGAACCTATGGCATTTTTACTGACGTCGGAAATTTTTATGTTTCAATACATTAGGTGTTGATTTTTTTATGAGAAAAGACGATTATGTAGGAGCCATAAGCACGACATGCGCATAAAAATGGGAGGGTCACGTTGACCCTCCCTTGCCGGCGTCGCTAAGGATGTGGCTAGCTTCGGCGGAACTTCGTGGAAGCACCGAGCCAGCCTCGCGCTGCCGGGTTTTCTGCTTTCAGAAATTAGCTGTCAGCGTTCTGGCTTGAGGTGTCGTTCTTCGGCGGAACCTGCGGTTTCGCATTTTTGGAGTAAATGAACAAGAGCGATATAGTGGCAATACCAATAGCATCTGCCACCCAGTCAATCAAACTTGCTGTTCGGTTGACTAAAGGTTGTGTGAGTTCATCGACAGCTGCAAGCAATAAAATCCCAGACAAAAGAATCAATGCTGGGAAAAGTATATGGGAAATTCTAAGCGAGACGATGAAAAGGAAAGTTAATGCTCCATATGCTACAATATGCGCCAGCTTGTCGAGACCCCTTTCTTCTAATTGCGAAGGTATTATTTCCCTGGGGAGATGGGTAAGAAAGATGACCGTCGCAGTAGAAATAAGCGCAACTATCAGCCACTTGATACTAAAATAGTAGGTATCAGACTTCGCCATCGAGGTTACTTACAGTTTATCCAAAAGTATTTTGACCATATGCTCTGCAGCGTGGCCGTCCCAGAGTGGTGGGATTTGGGTCTTTCTCAATTGGCCGTTCATAGCCTTCTGATAGCCCTCGACGATCTTTGCAGAATCGGTGCCAACAACTTGGTTGGTGCCCATTTCTACCGTTATGGGCCGCTCAGTGTTTTCACGCAAAGTCAAACAAGGAATTCCTAGAATGGTAGTCTCTTCCTGCACACCGCCAGAGTCTGTAAGGACTACTTTTGCGGAAGACATCAGTTTCAAAAAATCAAGGTAGCCCATGGGATCGGTTAAACGTAGGCTAGGCATTTTTTCTATACGTTTGGCAAGAGGAAATGATGAGAGATTCTTCCGAGTTCGTGGATGGATTGGGAAAACTATGGGCATATCGTTCTGAATAACTTCAAGGGCGTCAAGAATACCACTAAAAACAACTTGGTCATCGACATTAGATGGACGGTGAAGGGTCAAAATAGCAAAATCACTGCTGTTGAGATTTAACTGATTCAAAACATTTGACTTTTCGGCTCTGCCTTTGTTCTTTAGCAAAGTATCAATCATTAGATTACCAACAAGAAATATCTTACCTTTGGGAATACCTTCACGGATAAGGTTGTCTACTCCACTTTGCTCGGTGCAGAAAAGCAGATCACTTATAGAATCTGTTAGAACGCGGTTTATTTCTTCCGGCATCGAGCGGTCGAAACTGCGTAGGCCTGCTTCCACGTGAACAAGTTTTACACCCTGTTTTACCGCCACAAGACCACAGGCGATGGTACTGTTGACGTCACCAACAACGAGGACAGCATCAGGATTATACTCCAAAATAACAGGCTCAAAGCGCTTCATAATCTCAGCTGTTTGAGTGGCGTGAGTGCCGCTACCTACTTCCAGGTTTATATCTGGCTCGGGAATTTCGAGTTGAGAAAAAAAAGAGCTGCTCATCTTTTCGTCATAATGTTGGCCAGTATGAACCAAAATCGGTTGGATATTGTCGTGACTGGCATACGCTGTCATAATCGGGGCAATCTTCATAAAGTTTGGTCTAGCGCCGACTACATTGATGATCTTCATAGATAATCCTTAATTAGCCATGAGCGTTTAGCTATTAGACTTCAGAAGTAAAGTAAAAGGTCGGGTTTTATAATTGATTACCAGGTATGGCCGGTTAGTAATTAGGTTTTGACAGTTTCACTCCGGGCCAGCACCGAAATCGTAGGTATTGCCTTCATACATGCGATGCGTTTCAAAGATGCCGAATTACGGCATAGGAATTCCTATTGGAGGCTGCCAGGTGCCAAAATTGGCGTTGATGGTTTTATTGCTATCCATAAGATAGAGATGGCTGTTTGTCCCAGAACTTGCTCTCCCCACTCTTGCAGACTACATCTCAGTTTGCTTGAGAATCCTTGCGACCTCTGACCGCTCATCGGTTGTGAACACGTTGAGCTTCTGGTCAATCCCTAACGCATTCTCCAGGTGCTGTTTCGCTTGCTCTAAGTCATTGAGTTTTGCACAGACCCGGCCAAGCTGTAGGAGGGCCTTTGCTTTTTCACGAGTATCAGGGGGTGACAATTCGATAAGTCTCTCAAAGTCGCTCCTCGCATCGGCAAGCCGGTCCGCCATATTTGAGAGAATCGTGCCCCTTGTATCAAGAAGATGCACATCCTTGGGCGCAAGACTTAATCCTTTGTTCGCCAGTTCCAGTGCAGTATTGTACTGATGGTCATGCTCTTGCAGTATCCAGGCAAGATCGTTTAGGGCTCGTATGTCATCTGGATGCTGCTCAAGCAACTGCCGGTAGTTCTTCTCGGCGCCTTCAGCATCGCCCGTCTGATACAGGCTGGAGGCCAAACCCAAGCGAGCATCCAGCAATGTCGGTGCAAGGGTAGCTGCATGCTCAAACAGTCTCACTGCCTCCTTCTTCAGGTCCATCGAATCGAGCGACAACAGCGTTGATGCGGCCCTCAGCACTGTTACAGGATCCTGCTCTTTGGCCGAAAGATATGCCGAACTGATGTTCGCAAGCTCCTTGAGGCGCTTCTGAGACACCAGCCACAAGAATCGGGCATGGACAACTGCCTGACTGCTGGAGTCTAACCTTTCCGCCCGCTCAATCCATTGTCTGGCCTGCTCCGCGTCACCGGCGAGACGGTAGAGATCGGCAAGTGTCACAAGAGCTACAATACTGCCGCTTCCTTCCTTGGTTTGGCAGTAGGCCTCCAATTGGGGAATGGCCGTCTTGGACACCTCCAGGGCGGCCAGAATATGCGACCGCGAGATCAGCAGTTTTTCGTTTGCCGGACTGCGACCTATCGCGGCGTCAACGAGCGTACGGGCTTCCACCAGCAGGCTGTGATCGCCGCTGCTCAGCGCACCATCCACGATTACGCCTATGGCTTCCATGTTGTTCGGGTCTTGCTGCAGAGCCTGGTGAGCCAATTTGACTGCCATCGGGGTGTAACCAAGCGCAAGCTCCGCTCTGCCTCTGGCCGACAGCAGCGCCGGGTTGTTGGGATTGGAGCCCAGGGCTTGAACCGCATAGTCACAGGCGGCCTTGTATTCTCCCTGCCGCATCGTAACAGCAATAAGCGCAAGATTGGCGTTGACCACCGTCGGTTCCAGTTTGACGGCGTTCTCAAGTTTCCCTCTGATAGTTGCCAGTGATTGTGGTGTCGGATCTTTCAGTATCTGCGCAGCCCGAATCGTTATCAGCTCCGTGTCCTGCGGCAGTTGTTTTTCGAGTGCCGCAAGGTTCTCGAGTGCCCTTTCCCGGTCCTGTGTCTGGGCCCGCAGGAACAGCATCTGCATCAGCCTTCGCGTTAATCTCAAGTCCCCAGGATACGCACTCAGGCCTTTTTCAATTGCCGCTACACCTTCGTCAAGTCTTTGAGTGCCGGCATAAAAGTTGCCCAGCACTTCAAACCCAACTGGGCCGTTCTGGGTGAAGGTTGTCAGCTTCTTGTAGTCCTCCTCGGCACGGTCAAGCTGGCCGTTCTCGGCCAAGTATACCGCCCGCATCCAATAGGCGTCAAAGTCATTGTGAGTCTCCACATAGTCATCGAGGACTCGCAGGGCCTCTGTGCTCTTGCCTTCCCCTTTCAGGATCGATGCCCTCACCGCTACCAGCGCCCTGGTTCCCGAAGCGATGGCCTCGGCTTGCTTCAGGTACCCGAGGGCCTGATCGGCATCCTTTGTTTCCTGGTACACGAGTCGCGCCAGTTGTATTCGCGAGCTTGCATCCTGGTCGTCGTTGGACGCCCTAAGTTTCAGCTCATCAATGGCCCGAGAGAAGTCCTTTGCTCCAAGGGCCATTCGCACCTGCCAGGCACTGGCTACCCGAGGATTGATTTCAACCTGCTTGAGAACCTTCTCGGCATCCGATAAGCGGCCTTGTTTCTCAAGAAGGGCCAAGTATCTGTCGGCGACATCCGAAGCTGAGGGATTTGCAAGAAGCCCCCGCTGGCATGTCTCTTCGACTCGCCTGAAGTCTCCCAGTTTCTCATACATCGCTGCCAGGAGCAATACGGGCGCTGACCACACCGGGTCCTCATCGATGCAGTATCGAAGCAGATTCGTAATGTCCTGCTGCTTCGAAGACCAGTCATCGGATGACAGCCACAATGACGATTGATGCAGACGCCACCAAAGTCCGCTTTCCCCCTCGGCCTGCCGCAACTCGCGGACGAGTCTCTCTGTTGCCGCCGGGTCCTGCCGGATCTCGCGGATTCCCAAAAGCAGCAAGCGGGCCTGAATTTCTTGTTTGTCCTGCGACGCCAATTCGCTTAGGAGATTGATCCCAGTGGTCCGGTCCCCACGAGTAAGCTCCAGTAGGGCAAGCTTGATCGATATGGACCGCTTCTCTCTCCCTTCTGTCACGGTGTTCAGCCCAAGTTTGAGGCAATTGCGTGCGGAGTCATAATCTTCGTTGGCCGCATGAACATCCGCCAGGGACAGCCAAGGCTCGGCGATCTCGGAATGGCCCTTGCAGGCCGTCTCGCAGGTGCTGACCGCTTCGTTCAAGCGTTTCGCTCTCAGATAGTAGCGTGCAAGCTGCATCTCGGCCTTCAGCGGCTCCTTGCACTCTGCAACGGCGAGCTTCAACTCCTTCTCGGCCTCATCAAACCTGCCAAGGTAGTCAGAAATGGCCGCCTGCAATATGCGAATATCAACCTGATCCGGATATGCCCGGCGCAAGTCCGCCAGTTCGGCTGACAGCTTCTTGAGCTCCTCCGCACGTGCGCTGTCGCGCTCTGCGACCGCCAGGTTGACACCCGCCCCGATGCGCAGCAGTTTGAGGGCAAAATCCGTGGAACCCAAGGATTCCGCGATGCTGGCGGTGTCAAACGCCTTCTTCCAGTCTCCCAGCTTGAAGTACTGCCTTGCCAGTTCTCGCATCGCCTGCGGATCCTGCGGATTCAACCGACGATATTGGACGAGGGTTTTCACGGCCCGCCCGGTTTGGCCGGTTCGATCATAGGCCTCCGCCAACAGCCGCCACAGTCCGGGACTCGACAGGTCATTCCCAGCCACTGGCTCCAAGGCATCGATGACAGCATAGGGCTTGTTCTCGGCTCCCGCTACCAGGGCCTGGAGCCCGGCGAGCTTACGCGGGGACTCCGCCGACCCTCCCTGGGCACGCAGAAGGCTGATATACTCGTCAAGAGATTGCCGCGCCTCCAGAGACCTGCCCGCGGCTACATAAAGTGGGATGACAGATGGAAGAACCTGGACCCTGTGTCTTTTCTCCGTTAGCGATTTCAGCACCTCGTCCGCCAGCGATGCTGTCTCTGCTGTGGTCCCTTTCCGTGTCGCCAACTCCGAGGCGAGGAGGAACCTCGCGACAGTCCAGTCGTTGACGTCCATGAAGTGCTCCTCCAGCTTCTCCTGCGGTAGCTTGTCAATCGCCTGCAGTTCGGCGGCGGCCCGGTCCAACTCGCCATGGGCCATCCATTGCGTGGCTGATAAAAAGCGGATTCGTGGGTCGTCTGTGCCTTTAGAGTCGGCGGCCTCGAGATCCTGTCGAGCGAGCGCCAGAAACACCGACCGGTCCGACTCATTCGTGTCCGTAGCGCCGGCCGTTTGGCGGCGAAACTGTGCGCGGCACACCAGTGCCTCGACAGAGTCCGGAGCATACTCCACAGCCTTGTTGAGCCAGTCCAAAGGCGTTGGCGGCTGCTGGGACTCTTCACCGCCGGCAGTTGCCTGCCGCTCGGGTGAGGTCTCGCTGGCCGCGAGCTGGCTCATCTGCACGCAGGCCCGCACGTATTCAACGTGCTTATCGGGAAGGGCGTCGAGCTTGTCGATGAATGTCTGGAGTGTCTGTCGTGCCTCCGCTGTTTTGTTCAGCCGGGATAGCGCGTCCGCCAGCCACAGCGGCGCCTTTAGTTCGTTCGGATCGTGCTCGAGCCGCACTCGGGCAATAGAGGCAAGCTCCTCGAAATTCCCCACGGCGCCGTAGAGCATGGCGAGTTTCTCATAGGCGACGTCGTCGAGAGGGGCCAGTTCCACGATACGACGATAGGCTGAGATCGCTCCGGCAACCGCAGAGGCGTCGAGCGGCCGGATGGACAGGCAGGCCTGTGCATACTTCCTGAGAATTGCGACGTCATTGGGATTTCGAAGAAGGTAATCTTTGTAATTCATGACCGCTGCCCTCCAGTCCTTGCTTGCCCAAGCGTCCTCGCCTGCGGTCAAAGACGTTTCTGCGAGTATACTCCTTCGGGTCTGACGGGCAACAACCAAAGCCCCTCCAGCTGCTGCCGCGACCAGGATCAGAAGGATCAGTAGCTTGACGTTAATCTTTGCACATCTGTTCTGATAACGCATGACATGTCCTCCCAAGAGAGTTAATAGTTTACTTCTTACCAAAATGTTATATCAATCTTTAGATAGCTGCGAATTATAATGGATGATTACAGGGACCGAAGCGTGGCTTATTAATGTGTTTTAGCAAAAAAAGCTTGCATTCTTACGATTTTGGAATTCGAACTTAAAATTTTGCTTGCCCTCCATAGCAAAAAGTACTTCACAAAGTATCGGACTCAAGCGCACTTTCCAAGCGGTTCGCATTGGGAATACAGACACCTCCCACGTCTGTTGTATGCTGTAATTCCTCCACGTATTCAATAATCAGACCCGAGCAGTCTGATGGGTGGTCAACTCCGCTTTGAAGATAATCAACTGCCCGGCGAAGCCCCGCGCAGAGAGCTTCGCCGGCAGTCTTGTTACTAAACTACATCATTGTCCACTGTAGGACTCTCATTTAGACTTACGTAATTTCCAACCAGCTACACTCAGGCCGAGCATGCCAAGAATCACGGCCCCCGGAACCGGAGTCATAATGAACGAATCACTGTTTCCACTAATCCCGATTGCCTGGACGTGTATTCCTATCCGCAAGCTATCCTCTAACCATGGATTTGAAAAACCAAGGTTGATTGCACTGATGACATCATCAAAATCCTTGTTCGGCTCGAGATCGAATACTATCCCAACATATTCACCGGGATTGACGCCATTATGCTGGACCGGCGAATCTGAATCTGCTGAAAAGCCAGAGGTTGTCTCAAACGGCGGCGACAGGTTTTGTCCACCACACAAATTTTTTGGAGTCGCCAACTGAGAGAACAAAACACCGGTGGGATTGTCAATTGCCGCGATTCCGAGTAGTGCACCATCATCAAAATACACATCGCAAATGGAACTGTAAATAGGGACAGCTACGTCATAAAGGGAACCGGCTGGACCATCGTTGTAGAAACGAAAAAGCACCTGATTCGTCCCGTAAGAACTAACATCAACACAAAGCTGCGCCCCAACAGAAGTTGACGTGTTGTTTGTAATCTGGGCGAAGCTATACAAATCAGCTTCTGTTGGTGCAGCGATTAGACACACAATTAAAATTAAAATCAGTTTACGCATTTATCATCCTCCCCCCACTTACTAAGCTAATTTACGCAACTTCAAGCCAGCAACACAGAAGCCGAGCATTCCAAGCAGAACGGCTGCGGGAACAGGAACTTTCACAATGTAGTCCTGCCTGTAGTTCGCAGGATAACCCTCGTGGTTAGGGGCGCTGCCATACGCGTACAGGTTGAGTACTCGGTAGGGTCCTGTGTCCGTCCACTGGCCCGTGGCCTGTGTAATAAGGTCTTTTTGGGCCTGACTTAAATCAGTGTAAGGTATTTCTTCTTCAATGGCCCAGATTGCCATCCCGACGTCTTTTGCCAAAGCGTTGCTCCCCAAACCCAGTGCGCCATTTAGGTATTGATCGTACAGCCAAGCGCTACGAGGATCTAGCGAGTCGCCTCCAGTCGGGCCAGTCGGGCCAGAATTCCCATTACCTGCGATGGCTTCTGTGGAGATCTCAGCGTCGTAGTAAGTACCCCAATTCACATTCTCATGAAACTCGACACAAAAAGTTTGGAATTGGACGCCGTTCGCATGGACATCGGGAAGGTCCCAAGTCTTCACCAAGTACTCGCCTACGTAGTAGCCGTTATAAATGCCATAGTATCCAATGCCCGTAAATTGGGCGTACGGGTCGGCGAATGCCGGTGCTGCCACAAACGCACACACAATCGTAATAAAAATCAGCTTTTTCATAACTTATCACTCCTCTCCTCTCAAGCTAACTTCCGCAACTTAAGGCCAGCGACACAAAAGCCGAGCATGCCAAGCAGAACGGCACCAGGAACTGGAACATACCCAGGGTTCCAGCCACTGGGAGGACCACCGTAGCTAACCAAATTTTGATTTGAGAACTTGAACCAGTTATCATCCAAGGGATTCAGTTGCCCGTTATTGTAAGACTGTAAATACCATGTAAAAGTTTGGTTCTTCAAAGCATCATCGAACCAAACTCTAAACGAAGCTATTTTGTCCGTCGCAGTGTCCCAGATTGCGATGGTTCCATTGTTGGATGTCTCACTCCACCCAATAAGCCCGGGACTCCCATAAGATGTGATCGAGGGTGTTTCAAGACCGCCCGCCACGCTGACCTTCATTTGTATATGGTCTGCGATGTTATCGAGTGTAAAGTACCAGCCAGGACTCCAACTCTGACCTTCCGCCGGGTCAATAGGTGTAAGGTCGGCGAATGTGGGTGCTGCAACAAACGCACACATTACTGCAATAAAAATTATTCTTTTAATCATGATTTATAACCTCCAACCACTTATTAATGAATGAATCTGAAGTTAATTTTTTGACCCCGCACCAGTAGGCATTCGAGGAACCGGAAGCTTGGATATTGCCGATAGTTGAGCAATGCTTTATGCCAGACCTCGGTCCCTGCCTAAGCACGGGGAAAAATTCATTTCATTAGGCAGTTTCGGGAGGTCCGCGGGCTGCGAGTATAGTTGGTATGAATTGCGACTTTCGCAAAAGGGACGCAATTGTCCCCTTGTAGTATTCCTGTGAAATATCTTCGGCTGTGCAGTCAGGCTGAACGAAACAACAAACCTGTGCAGAGCAGAGGGATTCTGGCCCTATAGCATGGCTGTGCCCAATCTGGAAAGGACCACCATCGTGATACCATTCCGGGATACAGCCGAAGGACAACTTCTTCACAAATGGAGCAGACTTACACAGGCCCAGGCCGATCAGGGCATACAAACATAGACTGAAGCTGCCCGCCCCATCTGTGAGGATTAGCAAAGGTTGAGTTTCAGAGGCCGGTGCAGTATCCGCACGTGCCTGTGGTAAAAACTCTATAGATAACTGGGCAAAATCCGCAACGACAGGGTAACTTGATTGGGCGAGACAATTCGTGTGCCCCGGATTAATTGGGACGCGCACATGCTGTGATTGTGGACATCCGGCGTCCGGAGCAAAAGTTGGAGTCATATCGGCATAAGCGGTCGCTGTGACAGCCAAACCGACAAGAATTGAAAGACCCATCCTTACCAGATGAATTATCATATATCACCCTTACATCCTTAATATTTAATTCATTCTACCAGAAATTTTCGCGCAATGTCAACAAGAAATCCTTAAATAACACGTTTTGCTGTTAAAATAGGTAAAAATACTTATTATCGACTATAACTATTGTTTTTACAATAACTTACAATCGAACATCAACGAAAACTCTCAGTTTCTACCGGAGTATTGTCGCGATTATGTCAGGTTATTCCCCCTTCTCGTTGATGAAAAATATTGTAAAGCTTTTCTGCGAAACAAACGTTGAACAGGGCGCCAGTATTGCTGTACCGGCATTCAGAGGCCTTTTTTGTTCATGTTCGAGAAGATGTCATCTTTGTACGCATACTGGGTTTGGCTTGCGCGCTTGCCGGCCCTTGCCGGGGACCGGAATCGGGCACAACCACTCTATCCATCAGCCAAATCTCGCCGAACAGCAGTAGCACAGCGACAGGCATCATGACAAAGCCGGCGAAATCGTGGAAGAACTTCTGTGCCGTCTCCACGCTGATGTACAGCATGAGCATCGCCGTGGCGAAGATCCGGACCATGTTGCAGACGACCGCCACCGGGATACTCGACGCGAGCAGGACGGCCTTCTGCCACCGAGGACGCTTCACCATGTACGCGATGAACGCCGCGACAATCACGAACGCCATCAGCATTCGAAGGCCGCTGCAGGCCTCTGCCACCGCCAGAGGGGTATTGCCGTTCAGCATTACGACATTTCCCTGCTGGCCAACCCGCACACCAAACACCTCTAAAAAGAAGACCGAGCCTGTAGTGGCAATTCTCTGCAAGGGCCCGCTGATCAGGTTATGAACGCATTCCGGAAAAGGAACCATGAGAAACAGCAAGAGTAGTATCCACAAGATGCGCCGAAACACCTGCCACCCGGCGACCATAAGAACTATCCCTGTCACGGTCAGCACCAGCGCGTATCGTTCCGCCGAGCCACGTGCGAGAAGCAGACCGCAGATTCGGCCAGTGTGCGCCAACAGAATCAGGACGATCCCTCCCCACCAGCATGGCACAAGCAGACACTGCCTGAGCATGTTCCTCTCACGCCAGACCAGAAACAGGGCAACCAGTGGAACAAGCTGACCTGCAGAATAGTCGTCGTCGGTCTGCCATGTATTGAAAAGGTCCGTCATTGTCGGCCAATACGACCACGTGGTAATGGCTATCAGCATTAATACTAACGCAATGAGTTTCAAGCGGTAATCGCTCGCTTGATCCCTTCCGGACATTCCCAGAGAATGTCGGCGGCTAATAAGGTTTTTGACCACACTCCCTCTCATACTATTTCCCTTCGAGTAACTCGTGGGATTGACTTGAGCTCCGGTCCTTTTCGAGATCCACAAACAGCATGGTTATCGACGAGGCTGAATCAGCGGCAAAGGCGCAGGCCAGCCGTGTGGCTGCGTCGGAAGTCGCGGTCTCTGCTGATGAAGCAGCGATCTGTACTTGGGCGACACAATGAACCATACTGGGGCCGCGTCGAACTTTTGACCGAAGCGCCGAACGGTCGCCGTAACACTGCCCGTCGGCCATGTAGTAGTAAAGAACCGTCTTTTTCTCAGGGTCCAGCGCGCCCCCACGGGAGAATTGAAGAATCCTGCATGGCAGCATCGTCCCGTCGTCTAACGGCAACTCCATGGATTGGTCATCCGTAAGCGTAGAGCCAGCCACGACGTTGCATATCTCCGGGGGGTGGCCTACTAGCATACGCGTGACGCCGGTGGCAGCGATAAACAGAGAAACGGAGCCGATACCACTCCTGTGGGAATATCGACGGTTGATATAGGCATCGGCGCCTATCTGGCGAGGAATGGTTTCATCCAGAGGTAAATCCTGGCCCGTCCAATCGCCAATCTGCATTGGGAATCCCTCCAACGCGTTAGTGTCTATTGGACTGTTGCTCGTGGGAGTCAATAGTCGTGCTGCTAGAACTCGATACGTCAAACCAAGGATGAGTATCATAAAACTGGCTGTGATCGCAGCAGCAACAACCGATCTTCGATTTAGATTTTCACTTGTCATTAGCACTACAGCGCAAACTAAGCTCAAGAATTCACGCAGCCTGTGTCGATAAGTTCTTATAAGTGCGGTACTTATAAGGAGAACGGACATGGATGCGAAAACTATTAAGAACACGGGACGTAAACTGAGGACATTTCTGGCTGAATTCAACGATTGTTTCAGCCGCAGCGACCAGCGGGCGCACCTGCAAACTTACCTCAACGGACAACTGTCCGACCTCGAACGTAAGAGCATCGAGCCTATTGCATTGGCGGCAAACATCCCGCCGAGGACTTTGCAGTACTTTCTCTCTACAGCGCCCCGGGATGGACCTCGCCTGCGGGATCGACTTGAGTGGATGGTTGCTCGTGACCACAGTCATCCGCAAGCCATAGTTATCATTGATGAGAGCGGGAACCCCAAGAAGGGCAAACATACTTGTGGGGTGCAGCGGCAGTGGTGTGGAAACACCGGCAAGCGTGAACTGGGGGCGGTTAATCTCTTCCGGAAATGGGCTATATCTGTCATAAGTGCGCAGACCTGCTTCAACATGTCCAACGGGTATTTTTTGGTAAAGGCTGGCTAAACCGGCTACCATTGCTGTTGTGGTATCGCCTTGAAGTAAAACAATATCGGGCTTAATATTAACAATAACTTTTGTCAATCTTCCCACAACTTTTTCTGTTAGAGAAGCTAAAGTCTGGTTTCTCTCCATAAGGTCAAGGTCAATTTGTGGCTCGATTTCAAAAAGGGAAAGGACCTGGTCTAACATTTCACGATGTTGTGCCGTTACGCATACAATGGATTCGATTAAGTTGCTATGTTTCTCCAGCTCCTTAACCACTGGTGCCATTTTGATAGCTTCCGGTCGTGTGCCGAAGATTGAAGGGATTCGCATTAGTTATGCGCCCCTTATTTTTTTAGCGATACACCACGTACCGCAGAAGACATCCCTGGTCCGAAATCCGCCGACCTTTCGATATTATCCCAATTCTCTTTAAACCATTGCACAGTATTCTTTACACCTTCCTCAAAAGATGTTTTTGGTTCATATCCTATACACTTCTTGGCCCTTTCGTATGAGCCAAGCAGGCGTGGTTTAGTGTCCCATTTTCTTCGCTGCAAAAACGTAATCGGAGCTTTATTCCCTGTATACTTGTTTATCATATTGACCAGGTCGATGACTTTTGTCTCTTTTCCGGATGCAAAGTTAAACGCTTCTCCGACGGCATCTTCGAAGTATCCTGACCTGAGTAAACCATCCACAATATCACCGACATAGGTAAAATCCCTGCTTTCTTCGCCAGTTCCTGTGATAGGAAGTGATAAACCCTTCATAGCCCAGTAAACAAAATTGGGAATGACGTTTCTATATTGTCCGGGAACTTCTCCAGGGCCAAACGAGTTAAAGAAGCGCGCCTTAACAACCTTAAGACCATACTGTTTATGGAAGTAATTGCAGTATAACTCTCCCAGCATCTTTGTGACTTGGTAAGGCGTTGATAAAGTTAGAGAAATGTCATCCTCTTTTAACGGAAAATTTGTACTCTCTCCATATATGGAGCAGCCCGAGGACGAGTAAACAAATCTCTCAACACGGCCGTAGATCGCAGAATACTCCAGCATCTTGAGCATGCCAAACCCATTTGTTCTCAGGTCTTTTTCCGGGTAGTCTATTGAGTTTTGATTGGCAAAGAACGCTGCAAGATGAAAAATCACAGCGGGTTTCTCGTTGAATACTCTCTTTATATCGACGTCGTTGGCTACATCCCCCTTGACGAACAAAACGTTGTTCGAGCTTGGAATATTCCACTCGTACGCTGAAGAGAGGTCATCAAGCACAATCACCATAGCTCCAAGTTCGAGGAGAGCTTTGGTAAGCCTGCTGCCAATTGCACCGGCCCCACCTGTTACCAAAATGATTTTGTCTTTGTAGCTATCCAAATATTCAGTCATTTTATCATCCTTCTAATAATTCTCTAAAAATTTTTTCGTAGATATTAACAGCATACTCTAGGGAAAAATAGTTGTGGGCGAACTCTAAGCCACTTTTGCCCATGTCCATTCTAAGCCGGTTGTCACTCTCCAATGTTAGAATTGCGTCGGCAATACCGTCCTCATCGTCGGGCAACAGAGAAAAACCGCATTTAGCCCGCTTGACAATGTCATGCCCATCGCTTTCCCTGTTCAGAACAGCAACAACTGGCAAACTACCCGCCATATACCCCATAAGTTTACCTGGAACTACAGGTGTTTTGTTGTGCTTACTTAAGCACACTAGACCGACATCAGCTTGTTCCAATAAAAAGGGGTAGTCCTCTCTGCAAACGAAGGGCTGAAAAGAGACATTTGAAAGCTTTAGCTTTTGCGCTTTATTCTTCAGATTCTTCTTTGCAGTCCCATCGCCGACGAAAAGAAAATGTGCATTGCTCCTATTGTGAAGTTTTTCGGCTACATTAATAATCACATCAAGCCCCTGGGCCGGACCAAGTATCCCGGCAAATAATATTGTGAATTTAGAATCAACGTTGTGTAACTGCCTACAATTATTTCTTGTATCCCCAGTTTTATAGCAATGTATCCAGTTGTAAATAACCACCACCTGATCAGGCAGCAAGTGTTTCCTTTGGATCAGAAATTCTTTATTTCCGCCAGAGTGAACAGTAATTCTATCGACTCTTTTATATATCCACCTCTCTATGCTTTCAAAGAACTTGATTGCCAAGCGATTATTCATAATATCTAAATCGATTGCATTTTGAGGGAAAATGTCCTGAATATTTAAGATAAGTTTGCAAGAAAAACGCTTTTTTGTCCATATCCCAGCAGCACCTAAAGTCAAAGGTGGCGAATACACTACTATCAGATCCGGCCTGTTTAACACGAACTGTCTTACCGATCGATAAAAGACATAAGGTAGAATTAAATGGGCCAATCCTCTTCTCAAATATCCAACATTGTGAATGCGAGGACCTTTCGTCCGAATTACAGTAATCCCATCCTCATCCGCAATATCCTGGGGCGGGATCGAAGCGTATTCTTCCGTCAAATTGTAGCGGGGCATTGTGGTTACTACAGTGACCTTGTGTCCTCTATCTTTCAACGCGTTAGCAAACTCATGCATAAGGTGCGATGCTGAGCGTATTTCCGGTGGATAGGAATCGGTTAGAAGGAGAATTCTCATATTTTGGTTGTCCCTCATAATATTGGCAAAGGATATCTATATTGCTTAACTTGCGGAGTCAAACGAGAATGATCCGTTTCTTGATCGGAGATAAGGTGTCTCGGAAGAAACCCCTTATGGGAATCACTATATCTTCGAATCCAAGTTTGTTGATCTTTCTTTTTACATAATTGTAAGAAGTAGATGTGAACGTCTTATGTGACGCCTTGGTCAAACCTGCTTGCCTTTCTTTTTCTAATTCAGTAGGGTCAAATCCTTGAAACGAATCACATGCATAAATTATCTTACCGACATCTTTTGCTCGCAAATAGTTGGCCATCAATGATACTAGTACCACATCGCGAGCTTCCACATTCAATAATTTTGCCTTTTACCCTGAGAACCATTCCTAACAATTTCAGAAGCTCATCAATGCCATGATTTGGTTGCAGATTTGTCTCGTAGTTGACCAGTTTGGTTCGATAGAGGAAAGGAAACGTTAAAAGAAAGTTATTCAATACAGAGGGTGGAATTGCGCGTTTGACCTTAAGTTTCAATGTCATTTATGATGTCCTCCAGAAGTGGACGTGGAAAGAAGATTGTTAACAAAAAGAATTCACACAGACCTTTCACAATTACGGTCTGGATTTTGAGTTTCCGTTGGTTATGTCGGCAGGTCCTTTTGCCGCTGGCGAAGTTTCTTGACCTTGCAGCATATCTCGAATTCACTAATAGCGCGCAGCGTGCAATATGTCAACCCGGGCCTGCCATCTAGGAATCCAGCTCGCAGAAGATACATGTAAATAAATACAAGAAGAGGGCGACACGGCATTCTGAAAGAGAGACGCTTCAGGGCATTTCTCCTTCTTACCGGGTCAGGGCTAATCAATCCTAACCAATCGATTCGACCATGCTGAAGTTCTTTCATTGTTTCTTCTGCTTCATATGTGCTTGTCTTGTTCATCTTTCCAAACCAAGCCTCAAAGCCCTTACTTAATGTATAGTGTAAAAAGTCGCATTTCAAGAATCCTGTTGCCCCATCTATTATTGCAACCGGATTAGCTCCTCTCTCCCAGCGTATTTTGTTGGGCTTCCAAAGCCTTGCAAACCAGCAATTATATACATTTCCATGTTTGAGCCATTTACCCATGAATATATTTTTGCGCCTTACTAAATATGCCACCTCAGGCCGTGAAGTGTCTGAGGTTAACTGAATAATCTCATGCGCTAATTCAGGCAAGGTGACTTCGTCAGCATCTACATACCACACCCAAGGATGTTTGAAATCAATGTTCTCAACCGCCCAGTTCTGGTTGTTAGCTCGGCCGTCATATTTACGTTGGTAAAACCGAGCACCTGCAGCGCGGGCAATCTCTTCAGTACGGTCTGTACTATATGAATCCAGGACGACAATATCATCCGACCATGAAACAGACTCCAAGCAACGCGGCAGATTGTCTTCTTCATTTAACGTCTGAATGAATACGGAGACAGACATAATCGTATCCTCGAATCTAGTAACTTTTGCATCTGTTGTCAGCGATTTCAAATCTGCTGTTCGACGAATTGTGTGTTAATGTCAGACCCAGAATGAACCACGAATACGCGTCCAGAGGAGTCCCAAAAGACAGCAGCCAATTCTCACTGATCGATTGTACGATCCCGAACGCCAAGAGGGATAGGCCTAGAACTGCGTAGGGATCCTTTCGCTTCAGAAAGGTGCCGCCAACTGATACCAGGAAGATAATGAACAGTATGCCTCCGGGCCACCCATAAGACTGAAATACAGACAAGAAAGCATTATGCAGGTTAAGTTCCCGATCATATGTGCTACTTTTGGTGGATAATTCCCCTCCAAACTTTGCCAGGGGGCCTTCGCCAAATATATTTGCGATGGAAAGTCTGCCTGTGCCTTTCCGCCAGTATTCTAATCTATTTCCAAGAATATCCTCATAGTCACCGGTTACCCTTAGATGCTCCGTGGCGCGACCAGTGTCTATTCCTGGCCGAGTTAGCCAGATGGAGGAGATGACCAGAATCAGAACAAGAAGCCCAAGAATTACTCGTGCCCTACGCCGAGGTATAGCGGTCGTACTACTGCACATGGCAGCAAATAGACAGGCGATTATCCCAATCACAGTCCCGAAAACATCGGTTCTTGTCCGTGTTAACACAAGGCATAATATCGCAATTGAAAGTAACGCCCAATATCCCCAGACTTTTTTAGATCGTGTGTGCAAAATACTCCAAAACAGCAGTAGACAAGTCAAGCCAAACATCTGGCCGGCAATGATAGAATCGCTATAGGCCCCCTTGAATCTTGTGGAGATCCCCTGATAACTTGCCCAAGAAGAACCAGACTTAAGCAAAGCCACGCTACCAACAGCCAGAAAGCCTAAAGGTACCAGTGCGATGTTTATACAACGCTCCTTGGAAATACCTCTCATTAAGTCGGCACCGCTCACACATAACAAATACACCATGCCTGCAAACACCATAAGAAATGCAAGATTGCCCAACCAGTTTTCCTGGGCAACGCATGATGTGATGCCCACAGACAGCAAACCGGCCAGACATGCCTTTACGCGTAAGGGTAACTCACTGCCGTGCTGGCATGTCCGTCGCTGGGAACGTTTCCAGACACTAAAGAGGACACCTACAATCACTGCGGCAGTGACCACCGCTATTTGCACTCGCCAAACGTACCCAGTCAAGAAAAATAGGTGCGATTTCCCGACCAGCCCGGAGAAAAGCAGACAATATATGAGCACCGTACCGAACGTCAGCCCGCGCCTGCCCGGAGATGCAACATTATTGGCCTTGTTCGCGACGGCAATTTTGGCGTTATCTCGAAACGCAACTGTTAGCATACCAATATCTGTTTTTCTTTTACTGATCGTGTCATGCAGCATCTCAGTGTCGATGTTCAAAGAACAAGGTAAGGTCGATCTGAAACACTACATGCTAACGCCGTGTGCAAGTTTCAAATTCAACACTGATATAAAAAATGCCCTCTGGTCGATGGAATTAACAGACAAAAACAAAAACGATTCCATTGGCCAACGAGGGCATAAAAATGAACCTTAACGATTTTATCGTAAATGTCTTCTGCGAAACTGATGATTTTATGAAAAAATATTTCCCGGACAGAACTCTTAGAACCAGAGGCCCAAAGCCACAACTGGCTGATAGCGAAGTACTTACGATGGAAATTGTCGGCGAATTTCTCGGTCTCGATACCGATAAGGCCATCTTCAGTTTCTTCAAAAGATTTTACCGCCATTTCTTCCATAAGCTCACCTGCCGTGAAACGTTCCTGCGACAGGCAACGAACCTCTGGAAAGTCAAACACAGATTTTTTGAGCACATAACGTCTCGCTTTAGAGACAATGTTGTCGTCATCGACAGCATTCCGATGCCTGTTTGTAGATTCGCCAGAGCCCGTCGCAGCAGAGTATTCAGGGGGCTGGCCGCCTACGGCAAGGAGCTTGGCTCGCAAACCTTCTATGGGTTGAGACTTCATTTGAAGATTAACTCGATTGGAATGGTTGAGTCCTTTGAGTTTACGCCAGCCAACACCCACGACATCAAAATGGTCGAAGAACTCGCAGAAGGCAACAGAGGTCTTTTGCTGGGTGATAGGGGATATCTTTCCGAGCCGCTTAAGAAGCAACTGCTGGAAGAACAAGCACTTGAGCTTTCCGTGCCGACCAAGTATGGAAAGACGACCGAGCTTAAACCCACACAACTTCGCGTTCGCAAACGCATTAGACGTCTGATTGAAACGGTGGGCAGCCAGCTGGTCGGCCGGCTTGGCATAAAGAAAGTTCATGCCCGTGACATCTGGCACCTTACCAATAGAATTTGCCGCAAGATACTTGCGCATACTTTATGTGTGCTTATGTGTATAAGGCAAAATCTAAAACCTTTAAACTTTGATAAACTGGTTACTGTTTGAAAACTCGTACATGGCGTTACATGCTATGTTCTTTAACTTTTTATGCATATGGAATTGTATAGGGCGAGAGTTTGTTTACTAATCACTTCAATAGAAAAGTGGGTACGCATTTTTGCGCTGGCAGCATCACCAAGGGCATGAGCTATATGCGGATTATCCATAAGATGCTCAAGATATGACCGAAATAGTTTCTTATCTCCAACTGCGGTAATATACCCGGTCCTGCCGTGGTCAATTATCTCACGAATTGCACCCGCATCATGCGCCACTACGGGCAGTCCTGTTGACATCATCTCTAAGACGGCTTTGGGCATCATTTCTGAGAGGGTTGGAAAAACACCTATGTCGCATCTTGCATATAATTCCGGAAGTTCCTTCCAGGGCACCCTTCCCAGTTGTTTCACATAATCGGTAAGCCCCAATGACTTGACTTTACTCCTGACGCTTTCTTCCAAGGGGCCATAACCCGGAAGTAACAACTCAAATCGCCTGCCGGCGATAGCTAATTCTTGACAGAAATCAAGGAAAGCACTATGGCCTTTCCATGATGTGAAATATGCAGGGTATATGAGCCGTATGATATGATTGTTAGAGTTGCAAGGTCTTGCAACATAACGAAATATGTTCGTATTGACTCCATTTGGTATGAAAGCCGTTCTGTCGGCTATCCACGGTATTCGCCTGAGCATGTCGTAGTGTGACTGTGAAAGAGCAATAATCCAGGGTTTTTCCCACAGTATAAGCGCAATACGTTTCATTGTGCCAAAACCTGTCCATCCGCCGGAGTTCCTGTCTGTCATAACGATATGGTGTTTTTGCCTGTTAATTCTACAGGCCCGTGTAACATCATATAGTTCTCGAAAACCTTGACAGTGTATAACGTCCACTGAATTCACAGACAACCAGCTTGCCAAGGACTGTTTTGCATTTTTGAAGTTATTCGAACGGTCGAAGAATTCAGGCAATTCGACAATGTTGAGACCATAATCTTTCGCTTCCTGTATTGTGCCGGGGTCATATTCTCGTCCGGACGTTGCCAGATATACGCAGGCGCCGGCCTTATGTAGTCCGTATGCATACTGCAAAAACGCAGGGTGTATTCCACGCCCAGTCCATTCGCACATATAAAGGACTTTTATGGCGCCCTCCCGGATTGAATTAGTTACATTCATAATACAACCTCCACTGACGGCAAAGAGATACATTAGCATCTCGACGTTGTTGTGTTACAGGAAACGCATAAATTAAAAAAGGTGACAACAAAAAATTGATGTATCCCAACAAAATCATCAATGTCAAAAACGCTGTTGTCCTCATTTATCAAGACCGGAATACCATCGACAAATGGATAGCAAATTTTGTTTTCCCCGCCGGGGCTCTCCAGATACTCGTCTCTTAACAGCAGTGTTTTCCCTGTGACGGGTCACCGCAGTTTATTTTGCAGGTCTTTGGACAATTTTATTTTCGCCATTTTAAAGTTCCCCAGGCTTCGTTGTTTTGGTTATTGTTCTCAGGAACTTTTTCGTGGACCCCACTACTGCGCTAAAAATAAACTTTTCGCGTTTGCCGTCCACCAAGGTTATGTCTCCAAGAGCGCTTAAGGTGTGAAGACCGTTGGGATAGGGCCCGTGTCTGTCCGGCTCGACAGCGGCCACCGTTTTTTCCTCGAAGTCGCCGGGCGAGAGAGCTACGATTTCGTTAATCATTACTCGCCTGCCATAAACCTGGGAACAGTCCTGGGCCGGACGATAGAGTTTCCCATTGTGGACAAAGGGCGTTCCGCCCGGTCTGGATGACGCAATGTCAATCTTAACCGGTTGTCTGGCGTGAGGAAGCCAGGGACCGAGAAGGGAGTCGGCATAAGAAACATAAAGACTTGCCGAGCCGGTGCGTAGGTCGCCGTAAAAAAGCCACCAGCGTCCGTTAAAGTGAACGATTGAAGGGTCTATCGCGGGGACGTTGTTGAGAAGAACCGCTTCTTTGAAAAGCGTCACTTCGCTGGCGAGGCATGTTTCAGGAACGCAAAACACGTCGCCTTCATACGTGAATAGAAACGGATAGGAAATGTGAAAAGGTGCTGTGATGGCGTCCTTCAAGCCGCCGACAACGGTTGCGTCTTTGATCTCGGCGCCGAGTATTCGGCCTTTGCCTTCTCTGTAATCGAAATACTCGCACAAAAGATACTGTTTGCCGGCCAGTTCGATCCCAAAAGGATCGGCGATGAAAATTCCCGGCCTCGGTCTTTCTGGGAGCCAATGAATCTCAGGTTTCCGCTTCGGGTTAAGAAGAGAATGAATGGGAGCGCGAATCACTCCGACATTAAACAGCTCTCTCTTGAAAACCTTGTGATACAGGAAACGCGGGCATCGAAGAATAGCTTTCATAAGACAACCGCCCCGAAGTGGGCCGATTGGCCTCCTTGAAATAGGTTTGTCATTACCCATTTCATCGGCAGGCCATTTTTGTTTTTACAGTTTTTCATGATTACCAAAAAGTGCGAAAGCACTTACAAAAAGGATTTGCTTTCAACCGAGGTAGAATTTATGCCATAAGGCTAAGTTAAGCAGCTTGTACAGCAAGAGAGCATTATCCCGCAGCCCGTGAACATGTTCGTCTATGCACTTTTCCAGGGCTTTGCGGTCAAAAACGCCCCATCTTAACGTATCGGGGTCCAGAAGCACAGACCGCATGTAATCAGAAAGAGGTTCACGCAGCCAGTAGCTACGAGGGACACCAAAACCGGTTTTTCTGGCATCCAGGAAGGTATCTGGTACGATCCCACGAAGAGCTTGTCGAAGAATCCACTTCTTGTGGCCCCTCTTGACTTTATAGAACGAAGGCAGTCCCATCGCGTAAGTGGTAAGGTCTGCATCGAGAAATGGGACCCGGCTCTCTATGCCATGCGCCATCGTTGCTTTATCCACCTTTTCGAGAAAAGTATCAGGCAGAAGGATCACACTATCGGTATATAGCATTTGCTGAACAGGATCAAAATCTTTCACTTTCTCGTATATCTCTCTGTATCGCGCAAAGGGGTCGAAACGGGAGAGGCTCTTGCGGATTTCAGCGGTGAATACACGTGTTGGCGAACGGTTACAGCTTTCCGACGTTAAGAGCAACGCCATCCGCATCGCACGGTCAGACTGACGCATCGCGCTGAAGAAACGCATCCTTCGATAGTAACTTTGGCTGCGTGGCACCACCCAAGCAAGATATGGTGCCATACGCGAAAAGCACCGCCAGAACCGCTCGCAGGACAGTACATTGTATCGACGGTATCCGGCAAATATCTCGTCACCGCCATCGCCCTGAAGAACAACCTTAATACTCCCCTCCAGTTGCTGACAGAGCAGATACAACGGAATATTGCCAGCGTCGCTAAAAGGCTGATCGTGAGAGCGTACCAGCCGTTCAATAATGTCCGAGATTTTGCTTCCCTGAATATGCAATTCCTCGTGCTCCGTCCCAAAATGTTCTGCCACCTGTCGCGCCTTGGGCAGTTCGTTAACACCAGCGTCGAAGTCAAAACCAGCTGAGAACGTCTTGATTTTCCCGCAGTAGTGCCTTGCAGCAAATGCCGTGACCGCAGAGGAGTCAACGCCCCCGCTCAAGAATATCCCTACCGGAACGTCGCTGACCAAATGACTTTTTACCGCATCCTCCAACCTATCACGAACCGTGCTGGTAGCCTCTTCAAAACTATCCGAAATAGGTTTTATGTCGGATACGGACCAATATGAAGATACGTCAATTCCCTTCTGTTCAACGGTTAAGTAGTGTCCTGGCAACAAGTTAGCAACTTTGTCAAAAAGAGTGTGTGATCCCAGTGCATTCTGATAATACAAAAACTCGTGTAGCCCCTGCCAATCCACCTCCAGCCTCACCCGCTTTGAAGGAATCAGTGACTTGATCTCCGATCCGAAAACTAATCCGGACTTGAACGGATAGTAGTATAGGGGCTTAATCCCGAACCGGTCTCGCGCCATGTGCAGTCGCTGGGCAGTTTTGTCCCACACCGCCAAAGCAAACATTCCTTTGAACATCGAAAAAGAATTCGTCCCCCAACGGATGTATGCCTTAAGCACGACCTCCGTGTCCGACCTACTTCGAAATACCACCCCATCTTCTTCCAGACGCCGCCGAAGCTCCTGAAAGTTGTATAGTTCACCGTTATACACCAAAACAAAATTACCGTCCTCCGACAGCATGGGCTGATGGCCGGCTGAAGTAAGGTCGATGATACTCAAGCGCCTATGCCCCAATCCCACATACTCGAAAAGCTCAACACCACTGTCATCGGGGCCTCGATGCTTTAGCGTTTCCGTCATTTGCCACAATGTATCTCCCTCAATCGAGAAACCTGAATAATCGACTATACCACAAATCCCACACATAATGGTGCCCTTTTCTCTGTCTGCGCAAAGGTACGCTAATACCGCGATTCCCGCCCCTACTGTTGTCTCAGAATTTCCACTTGCCTTCTATCATCTGAGATTTCCCATATACACGCCCTTGACTATCATCAATTATGAAATCCATCTTAGAATTGCAGGTATTTCCTGTCGTTTCCGCGGGCTTTTGCTGCCACAATCTGCCTTTCCCCCTCAACCCAAATACCTTAACTGATGGCATTACTGCTGCCGGCAGATAGTCTCGATGAATTCCAGTAGCCTTGTCCCATGCCCACGAAAATCAAAGTTCTCTCTCGCTGTCTCTCGCCCTTTCTCCCCAACCTTTGCAGCTATTTCTGGGCTCTCCAGAACAAATTGAATCTTACCTGCAAAGTCTCTCATGTCACCTGGCTTGGCGACAAAGGCATTATGGCCATCTTGAAGGTAACAGCCTATATCGCCTACTGCAGTGGTGATGACAGGCCGGGCCGACGAAAGATATTCTCCGATCTTTGTGGGGAACCTCGAGCACGATCTCTCATCATCCGGGAGCGGAATCAGCAGTGCCGCCGCTTTTGAAAAAAGTCGTTTAAGCTCGTCCCAACTGACATAACCCGGGAAACGGATGCCCTCAGCACATCCCAGGCGTTTTGCCTCTGCGCGGAGGATTTTAACTTCGGTTCTGCGTTGGTCGAGCCCGACGAAAACAAGATCGCATTGATGCCCCGCCTGCCTGACGATGTGATAACTGCGCAATACCATCAACATTAGGTTCAGGTAACCAGGGCCACTGCAGAACAGCACGTAATTCCCCGGTTCACCTTTGGCGACATCGGCATCCTCCACATCCGTCAGAATCGGCACCAGCAAATGGGGAATTCGTCGTCCCGTCCGCCGATTGTAATCTGCAACTTTCTCGGCAAGGTAATTCGAAATCGGCAACACGGCATCAATGAAACGAAAACCGTGATTACAGAACAATCGATAACGAGCTTGCGCAATCCAGTTTCCTTTAGGGTAAAAGATCGGCCACTCGGTACTATCAAGGACGGAGCAAACACCAAGCCATCTGCATATGAGCCCTGCTATCCAGGCAATAGCCACGTCTTCGCTACATATAATCAGCGTCTCCAGTTTACCCTCGCGCTTAAGTCGCCAAAGCGCTGTGAACAGCTTCAGTGCTTGCCAGGGATTAAATCTTATCAAGAACGAAATCGCCTTCGATCTATCGCCATGCGACAAAAGTGGTGCACTGGATAGATATTCATATCGAAACCCAGAGTAAACCCCACTGGAAACAAAGCGGTTCCTTCCTTTTGTTCTTGGAGCGGAGAGGAGTACGATGACATCTGCGCCAGCTTCCACCAAAGCGCGAGCAATCAAGCGTACACGGCTCGAGTAGGCTGCGCCAAATGGAAAATCTGCCCATCGAGCATAAATCGCAATCTTAGGAACTGCCATGGGAAATCGGTCTTTCGTTGATCCGGTAGAAAACTAGCATCCACCTACATAAGTAATCCAGTGTTAACTTTAAACACAATTCGCAGCTATTTCACTGGATTTTCAGGCTGCCTGTGGCAGCGTAGCAATATTCTTGACATGGGCGTCTTAATTACTTGCTTTTGAACTTTCCATAGGTAATATAATACATGAGAATGCCTGGAATTATCGCTCCTATGAATAGAGTTCTATTAATGAACCCAGTTAAGGATTTTAACTGTTTCCTGATTGAAAAACCAATCAACAGACCATTTCTTATCAGGCTAATATATGACTTGGCGACTTCCTTAAAAGCCATTGATGAGAACATATAGCCCAAATTGTTATTTAAGTGCCAGGCTGTGTAATGACAAACTACTCCTGAAGACTTGATTGGATTTTTTCTGTGTTGTGAAAGTACAGAGTTACCGGTATCAGTAAAGTAATACCTGAGGGCATCGTTCACACACAATACTTTGTACCCCTTTTTAGCTAACGAAAACCAGATGTAACTTTCGGGATAGTACCCACATTTAGTTGCAATTTCTGGCAAAGGAAACTCTCTTAATACTTCGGTTCTTATCATCCCCCACTTTTCACCCTTTACTTTTACTCTAAAGTGTAGCTCGAGATTATCACTAACAAACGGATCATTTGGAAAAGGAGTACCTATTATTTTCCCTGTATCAACCTCTTTGCATAAAACATTTATTCCACTGTATCTACCTTGCTCTTGCTCAGGAATACTGTTCCAATTCATATAAAATTTTTCCAAAGTTTCGGAATCAAAAGAATCATCTGCATCAGCTGGTACAAAGAATTTACCCTGCGCTTCATTGATAGCATAATTCCAGGCAAAGTGTTTTCCCTTATTGTGTTCATGATAATGCACCTTCATTGAGAAATGCGCTTCCCTCTGATACCTTTCGATTAGAGGTTTTACATTATCAGTTGAAGCATCATCAACAACAATCCATTCAAAATCAGTATATGTTTGTGCATTAAGACTTTCCCAAACACGATGAAGCGTATCTTTTCTGTTAAAAACAGGGGTAAAGATAGTAAATGTGTATTTATAATTCATTTTAATTGTTCTTTCTGTTTGCTTGATTACTTTGCACGGGCTGCCTCTCTCGAGAGTCTTACAGGCCCAGTCCTCGAAATTGTGATGGTCCGCCTGTAGTGGCTTCCAGACATGCAAACTGCGAAATTTATTGATTAGATATCTTTAAACATTTTATCCATGATGCGTTTTGGATTTCGTTTATGCTGAAATTGTATTTCTTACGGTTTCTTAGAAGTTCAGATAACCTTGCGCAAACATATTCCAATGACAAAACAACCGAATTCCCTTCTAGTGTTTGGTGATACATGGCGCGGTTTATAGGTAATTTGATACTATAGTATAATAGACTGACCAATGTCACAGAAATGCGAAAGGTCCACGTCCGTTTCCATATTTCCTTCAGTGTTTTGGGATTTTGTTTCAATGCAAAAAGGTATGGATCAAGCATTACCGAAGCAGCTCCAAATCCTCGGTGTAGGCGCCGTAAATGCTTCCAGTTTAATCGCGAAGCTGGTAAGAAATGCTGGAATCTTAAACTTGGTTCATACCATAAACGCCATCCGGTTAAAACTAGAGCAAAACAAAGTTCAGAATCTTCGCCTGCTGCCAACCTTGACCCTTGGCGACCTACGAGAAGAGGACGAAATCCATTGTTCACTATTTGTTGCCATGCAGACTTGCGAATAGTGCATCCTGCTCCCCAAAAAGCACCTTGTGTCCGTGGTACATATCCTTCCTCGTTTCCCCATGGTCCAATAGCATAACTACGCTTATGACCTTCAAACCACCGAGGAGGGGAAACCTCACATATAGCGTCACTATACCCACCACAAGCACCAATATCAGGATGTTGAACCATGATATCCGAAACCGATTGTACCCATTCTGGGCAAACCCAATTATCGTCGTCTAGAAAGCTGACTATTTCGTATTTGGCTTCGGAGAAACCGCGGTCGCGTGCGCAGGCTTTCCCCCGTCGATGCTCATACACGACTCGTAAAGGAACCGGCGCATCTACGGGCCAAGAACCCAAAGCGACTTGTGACGTTTCATCTGTGGAAGCATTATCCACAACAATCACTTCCCATCGGAGTCTATCACGAACTTGTTGATTAGCTAAATGAGCCAATGTTTGAGGTAGTCTTTTTGCGCCGTTATAGCAACAGATAACAACACTGACTCCTGTTGTCGCCTCCAGTGATACGTCTCTCATAGTATAAAATCCTGTCTCCGCTTCTGCTTCCGCAGAATTATCCAGAGCAATGCACCTATTTCAGACGTCGTAATTGTTGTTATGCGCTGCTTTTTTCCAGTAGGTCCGCGATATATTCCAGAAATTTGTTTTCATCGCATTTTTGCATTACCAATGTGCGACCGGCAGTTGAGCATTTTTCGCGAAGCTTGACGTCTTTGATCATGCGCCTCAATGCTTCAGTCAATTGAATAGGATTGTTTGGCTGCACAAGCAACCCGGTTTCTTCATGCAAAAGCACCTCTCTTATGCTGCCAACATCGCTTGCAATACAGGGTAGCCCCGAAGCCATAGCTTCTAATAACGAAAGCGGTAGTCCTTCATAGCGAGAGGAAAGAACAAATACATCGTGAGCTTTCAGTAACTTCGGTACATTTGACGATGGAACGTCCCCCAAAAAAGTGACCCTCTTACTGATTCCAAGATGTCGGGCCAGCCCCTCTAAGAAACGGTGGTCTGGGCCCTCGCCGGCAAACGTCAGGTGCCAGTTCAAGTCAAGTATTTCCGACAAGGATTGTAGAAGAATATCCTGTCCTTTCTCGTGAATTGCCAACCGAGCCACGCAAAGCAATCTTGTTACGCTACGTTTATCAGCAGTTGGTCTTCTATGTCTAGCGGTAAAGCTGTCGAGATCGACAAAGTTAAGCATAGGTATGGCGTCTCCGAGTGGCTTGCCCAACCATTTTTCAAGAATTCCAATGGAGCGGTTCCCTGTTGCCAGAATCTTGAAAGCACCTTCAAAGAAAGCCCGACGTTCCTCGCTAGCATGACTTTCCATATAGTGTTCCGCTACGCTGTGTAAAAAGCATATATATCGTGCAGAACTTCTTCGTAGATAGGGATGTATCGGCTTGCCTGCACCAGGCCAAGCCATGCTGACAAAAACAACGTCAGGAGAAAACCGCTCGCAGAATCTTCGCTGCCTGTTATGCCAAAGTCGTGGCCAACACCTTTGAAGACAGCCCAGGCTGAGACTATTCAACAGCTTTGTCCAAGGCATATTTGGCATTCGGATAGCGTATCTTGGCAGTAAGAGAATTTCTGAAAGGCAGCTATTGTGGCATACTCGAAGCGCCTGGTCACTCATGAAGCAAGTGACACCCACTTGAACGCCTCGTTCTTTAAGCATCGGAACCAGTTTGGACCATAGTATCTCACTGCCCCCCCACTCAGAACCACACATATCGGAGTATATAAGAACTTTCATGATTCAGAACCGGGTATCATAGAGCGAGAGTTTGCGAGAACAATGGATCTGTTAACGTGAATATTTTGACCTGCGATTTCAAACATCAGTCAGAAAGTCTTTTGTGAGGTGGAGGAACCATCTTTTTGTTTTTCTGTAAAAGTGAAACGAGTTTATGTTTTATGATCCTTAAAGGCCGTGTAGGTACGAAGACATTAAGGTATTCAATTAGCTTGCTGCTGACAACTCTCTGTAACCTTAACTTAGCCTTTTCAAAAGAGATCTTTGCCATTTTCATATCAGTCAATATCCTATTGATCTTTTTCGAAAAGAGAATTTTAGCTAAAACTCTATTTACCTTCAAAAGGCCTTTGCTTTTCTGTGCAATAAGGTCTACGAACAGGTTACCGACCTGATTGAGTCCCAGAATATCATTGTTAAGCCTCACCAAATAATCGCTTATGCGTACTTCATAATATTTAGTAACGCTTAGCGACTTATCATGCAATCTATAAAAATACAATGGCTCGCTCAGATGGTGCATAGAAAACTTTTTTGAAACTCTTATCCAATAATCGTAATCCTCAGCCAACTCAGTATTGGGATTATAGGCACCTGTAAGTTCCTTTATTCTCCTCGAGTATAAAAAACAACATCCAATACAATTGGAATTTTCAACCTTGTCTTGGTCAGTTAATTTAATACGATTCAGATTGGAAAAATTGTCGTCTTCAAAGGAACAATAATCACAATAAACAAACTCACAGTTTCTTGTCTTTAGAAAAGTCAGCATTTTCTCTATGGCCTCTTTGGCATAAAAATTATCGTCAGATGTCCACGTTAAGTACTCACCGGTAGTGTGGGCAAAACCTGTATTAAGAGCATGTGGCATACCCTTATTCCCCTCATGTCTGAGATATCTTATTCTTCCATCCTTGTAGGACCGGATAATCTCTGAGGTCTCATCTGAAGAACCGTCATCCACGACAATTAACTCAATGTTTTTGTAGGTCTGGTTCAGACAGCTATCGATCGATTGTCGTATATATTTAGCGCCATTGTAGGTAGGCAGAACTATACTAACCTTGGCTCCGTTCTCATACACTATTTTGCCCTTCCCTAATCAACCTGTTGGCTATTTTTTTTACCAGCTCTTCCATCTCCATCCGGATTATATTTCCAATTTTTACCTTTTGATAAAAAGCAGCTAAACTTACCGCCACAGAACGCCTCCGAATCGGCCCAGGGTGGGAAAACAGGACTACCACAGAGAATACGAAGATGATTTGTGTGCATACAATTACCGATAGTTACATTTCTTTAAGGTAAAGCCCGCCACAGCAAGGAAAAATGGAGCCATTGGTCTGGGTCTTTTACCCAAAAGAGGTTTAATAACTTCCTGTTTCAGAAAGGACTTTATTCGTGGCAAACCTCGGGGTTCTCTAAAACCATACGGCCCATTGGAAGAGTTGATTATATCTGCCGGATGCACGGTGGTTTCAGGGTAAACAAGATCAAAGTGCTGCTTGATTTTGGTTATCAACCGCCTATACTCAGTAACACCCAGTTGCGAATCACCTCTAAGGTCTAGGTCAACTGTGAGCAACAGAATCCCTCCGGGCTTTAGAATTCGTGGATTTCTTCTTCCGCCAGCGCCCGGCTGTAGATGCGAAAATCGTCCACACAGCCCCGGGCAAAATAGCCGGATGGATGACCTACTAGAATCATTTTATCTTTGCTGAAACTGCCCGCATTGTTCTCATTCGTATTGGGAAGATCGCTCACGCCATCGCATCACAGGCGCACCATGGTTCCTTTTTCACCTAATCCCGACGAAGGCGATCTGATTGATCCTTGCTTTCATTGAAGTACTGTTCTTGACGCGATAGACTGAGAATCCCTCGGCATTTTCACCCAATCTTACAATTTTGGTGCCTGGCCCTTTGAAGACAATGGTTTCCAGGTCTGTCCATCGGTCCAGATCGCTTGAATAAGCGTTGTCATGTTCATAGAGATACCCCTGTACAGTAAGTGTTGTTGCACTCTCAACGCTTGCCACAATCTGTAAGTTGGAATATGGCAGCATGTTGACTTGATAGGTACACTCCCCTGGCATCAGTTGCCTTTCTGTTGTTTGGTCCGTCTTGTTGAAAACGATTTTCGTGACCTTGTTTTCTCTCTGGATCTCTTTCAAGAATAAGGATTTAGGGAATCTCAAGATTTTGGGACCTGCATCAAGTTCTGCCCCACTACCCCCATAACCAAATCCTGCATATATGTATTTGCTGTTATAAGCCAGAGCAGAAACCTGGCTGTAAGATGTTCTGATTCTCTGGAAGGAAGCGCCTTCATCGTTGCTGATCCAGATTTCTCCGGCCTGTCCGAAGCCGCCATGGGTTACGCTGTGGTATTGGTAGGTTCCTGCAATCAATAAACCCTCCGGCGTGTAGGTGAATGTATCAAAGTTCAGAAAGGCAAGAGATTGCCTTCCGAAAATCACTTCGTAATTCTCATCGTCATAGGTTGCAAGGGCACCACCATTGGCCGATTCTATGCCAAAGAATCGCCTGCGTTGGTTTCCGGTCACAGGAACGATTCTCTCGCCCGGCTGTTCGACATAGACTTTTTGCCAATGCTTGAGATCACTGCTCCGAACCACGCCTCCCAAGCCGTCCCAGGAAAGGGTCGGCTTTTCTCCATAGGGTGGCCCTGCATCCCCACCTGATACATAAACGAGCGGTTCTGAGGGATGCACCCACACACAATGGACATGATGCTTAAAAACTATACTCGATGGAAACGTTATCTTGGTCCACGTGATCCCATCGTCGGCGGAGCGAAATAGATTCAAACTTCTATACTGCGTGAAGATTATACCCAGTTTGCCTATGGATATCGACGCGGGGGGGCCTCCATTTGTTTTTTTGAAGAGAATGGATCGGGAAAAGATATTTTCATTCTTTTGTTTTCTCCAAACCGCAATGTGTGTGGCTCCACGCTCCTTCAGTTCGCCCACTGCAACGAGAGTTTTTTTATCGGTAACAGCCATAAGATAGATCGCTCGATTCTTTCCCGGCAGTCCATCGGATTCGATGGACTGGTCAACCTCCCAAGTAAGACCCTCATCGCCACTGTGGATCAGATGGCCACCCCGAACACATGCATACACATCTTCCCCATCCGCCGCAATATAGCTGACGTATGGTTTATCTGTTTCTGGGGCAAAGGGGTGAATGTCTATGTATTCCAGCGAGATATCAGATTGACCTTCGAGGATCTCTGTGCGATGGTCGTTCCTTGTCCTGCGCGAAGTGTTCGAGTCTACACTGGAAAGGGGGTTCAGTTGGACGAAATTGGACTTCAGGGCCTGGATGGTGGCCTCGAACTTATCTCCCTTTTGCGATATCCAGTGACTTTCCCGTTGTCGATTATAGATATGACGGAACTTTACAGCCGCCAAAGTAGCAGCAACCGAGAGGACGGCTACGGTAATGACAATCGCCAATAAGGAAAGCCTATTTCGGAAGCTAGGCTCTGCGTGGTTGGTCATTGTTGCTCCTTTCGGGCATTATCTGGCATACTGATTCGCGAAGATTGCATCCATGTGCATCGATCCGTTTGATCTGTGTTATACATCCAGAGCACATACTCCGTTGACGAAATGAAACATGATCTGCCTCTTACGCCGGACGACGTGTTTCCCAAAAAAGGGCCGGAGAATGTTTTTCGGATACTGATTCAGCCAGTGACACCAACGATGTGAACCCCAACCTTTTGAAAAAAACATAGTATAATCGTATAGTCCGAGTGCCTTGAAATAATCCTCATCGTATGAGTTAATATGCTCCGTGCCCGGAGTTAAGCTTTCCCTGTAGGGCGTTATGATAAACAGGTCATGGCACTTGGTAAGCAAATGGGCCGCTACTCTAATGTCGTCTGATAGATGCTCAAAGATATTGGACGCAATAATAACCTCCACCTCCGGGACATCCGCATAGTCACCTTTGATAAACTGCGCAAAACTGCCGTATCTCTCTGTGCACTTCGTAATTGCTACTTCGGATATGTCCATTCCAATCAGCGAAGCATGTGGATAGGCGGCTCGGTACACAGGCATGGCGTCACCAAGGCCGCATCCAAAATCCAGGATCATGCCCGAGAAGTAAGGCGCAATCTTTAAGTACTTTATTTGCGTTTCTGCGAATTGCTTGGTCTGAGCCCGCCCAAGTTTTTCCTCCCAGTCTCCCGTTGCGAATCTTCTCTCCCAGTAATCTTTTGTATTGATGTTCACAATTCCTCCAAGTTTGCAACAGTGCACATGCCGGTGTGCGAAGTTGCCTTAGCTACAGTCAGAAGATAGTACGCAAAGCCGAACACCCAGATTGTGTGGAAAACATAACCTACTGCCCTAGCGATAGCCAAACCCAAAGAGCCGTTATCAACAAGGAGCAGTGTGCCCAAGATGAATGTGCAAGCCCAGCCGAAATTCATAGCGAACCCGATCCACATTCTTCCAGATGCGGCAATAATCTGCCCAACGGGGGTTTGGACGGCAAGCAGTCCTGCCGTTAGTAAAACAACAACCAGAGTTGGCCAGCCGCTCCTGAAACCATCGCCATAAAGACTCATTATGTAAGGGCTGGCAATACTCGCTATTAGCACAAGTGGTAACACTAATAGCGCGTTCACCTTTATCGCGAGAACCATCGTTTTCAGTGATTGCTTCGTGTCTTTTTGGCCAAGACGCTCGGAAAGGACCGGCAGCACTACACCGCCCAACAGACCAGGGAGAAACAGCAGCATGTTATACCATTGATTTGCGGCGCTGAAAATGCCCATTTCCTCATAGCCGTCCGGCTGGTTGACAAGCAATGCGTTGCAAGCCCAGTTGACCGGCGTAACCATCATGCCGCCAAGTACTGCCGGCAGACTGAATCTCCAAAGTAAAGGAAGTTCCTGCAGACAGCCTGAAAAGCTCAGAGGCACGTTAAATCGGCGAGCTTCTTTTCGGACTGCCAAGTGACATATAAACCAGTTAGCTGCACAGGAAACTACAGTCGCCCAGACGGCGCCTTTAAGCCCAGCCAGTAGGACACCTGTAATCATTATGGGGAAACTAAATAGCCCGCCAATTAAATTTCGCGTCGCTATGGTCTTAAAAGCCTCAAAGCCGGAAAGCGCCCCGTCTTGTGCCGCGTTGAGCGCCGTGATGAATAAAGCAATACCGGTTATACGCAATAATCCACTTAAATGTGGCGCCGCCAGGGTATGTGCGGCAAGCCAGGGAGCGAAAATAAACAGAGCAATCGCGCAGATGCTACCTGTGACGGCAGAGACCATCCAAGCCATGGCGATGATGCGTCCGGCTTTTTGTGGGTCAGTCCTGCGATATTCGGCCACATATTTTGTCGCAGTCAGGCCCAGGCCAAAACCGGCAAAAAGCTGAAACATCATCACTGTACTATGAATAATCCCAAGCTCTCCAAAACCGACTTTTCCCAGGGTGCGTGCAACGACAACAGAAGATACAATACCAAGCCCTCTGGAGATAACCGCGCCAGCCATAGACCAGAACACGCCTTTTGCCAGGCGGTACCCTATCTCAGAATCTTCCACTCGGTTGAGGAGCGGATGCAGGAAATCCGGACAGCACGTATAGACGGCCTTTTTGATATCTATATTCAGCATAAATAATCGTCCTTGATAGCCTGGACTATCCTCTGGCAGGCCATGCCGTCACCGTATGGATTCACCACACTCGCCATAGCGGTATAAGCTTCACCATCGGCCAGAAGCGTGGAGACATTGTCAATGATCGTCTTCCTGTCAGTCCCAACCAACTTCACCGTTCCGGCCTCAACTGCCTCCGGGCGCTCTGTCGTATCCCGCATGACAAGCACCGGCTTGCCGAGCCCCGGCGCTTCTTCCTGTACTCCGCCGGAGTCCGTCAATACGATTCGGCTTCGGCTCATCAGGGCCACAAAGGGCAAATAGCTTAGCGGTTCGATCAGATAAATATTGTCATGACCTGACAGGAGATTGAAGACAGGTTCTCTGACCTTTGGGTTCAGATGGACAGGATAGACAAAAAACGCCTCGGGGAATCGTTTCGAAAGCTCGGATATTGCCCGGCAGATATTCGCGAAGCCTTCTCCGAAGTTCTCCCGCCGGTGGCCGGTTATCAACACAAGAGGTCGCTGGCTCTCGCCATTCAACAAGTGGCTCGGCAGACCCAGAATCTCGGGCGGGTTCTTTCGAACCTTTTCAACGGCGATGTGCAAAGCGTCGATCACAGTATTGCCCGTGACGAAGATGCGATCTTCAGGGACACCCTCCTTCAGGAGGTTCTCTTTCGCCCATTGCGTGGGAGCGAAATGCAGGTCAGCAATCCGACTCGTTATGGTACGGTTTATCTCCTCGGGAAATGGAGAGAATTTATTCCAGGTCCGTAGGCCTGCTTCCACATGACCAATGGGAATCCGTCTGTAAAACGCCGCCAAGGCAGCGCAGAAGGATGTCGTCGTATCGCCCTGCACGATGACCATGTCCGGCTTGCAGTCGGCCAGATAGCCGTCTATCGCCGTTATCGCCCTGGCAGTCAGCCCAGCCAGCGTCTGATCTGGTTGCATGAGATTCAGGTCGATATCTGGAACCACTTCGAACACATCAAGCACCTGGTCGAGCATCTGCCGATGCTGACCTGTGACGCAGACATGCGGCTCGAATTCCCGATGCTTCTTCAATTCCAGGACCAAAGGACACAATTTGATGGCCTCCGGTCGCGTTCCGAAAATGAGCGACACTTTTTTCGTCATGCAGGGATGATTGACTCACTTATGGGGCGAGAACACGCCTTTTTGCCGTTAGGTCTTCATATTTGACATTCACAAGATGGGACATTCGTTATGAGAATTCTCTTGTACTGATTCCGGAGAAGATGTTGGGTTATCGGTCATTCTGTCTATTGTCACCTCTTACGACATAGTCTACCAAAACAGGTTAGGCAGACACAGAAACTGGGTATAACTGGAGGTCATCTGGCTTGCTTGGACCCCCAGACTGTTCTGGCGTAGTCTGTTATGTGCGTCGTTTCGGTCGGATTGTGTGTGGTGCGGCTGGTCAACGCACCTGCTCGGCTACGCGACTCAAGTGTCCTCCTCATAACCGACCTTTCCCAGCGATTGGAGCTACTGCAGCCAGATCCTGTTCATCTATGAGGCGTCCGATCAGCGTTGCTCTGCGGCTCGCGGTCTCCAGAGAGCCATTGACAGAGATGGCAATCTCGAGTTGCCGGGATAGCCCTTCTTTGCTGCCGCGAAGCGGAATCGTCATTGTGATGACTTGCGACAGGTCCAGCTTGGTGTTGGGCGTGCGCCACAGTTCCTCATCGGCTTGGCCGTCCTCGCGAGTCGTCTTCAGACAGACCCAGGCAAAGTCCATCTGGCGGGCGGCCTCGAAGATGGCCTGCCACGACTGGCCTGCGTCGCGGGCTTGGCGAAACTGGAGCTGCAGGTGCTCGAAGGTTTTTCTGTCCTCTCGCTCCCCGCGGGAGGACCTGTATTTGCTCTGCAGGCAGGCCATGGTCTCCTGCAGCCGGATGGCCCCAACTGCACGGAAGAGCAGCAGGATCAAGCACAGCACGACTCCGAACACGACCAGGGAACTGATATTGCTACTGATCATCATGAGCAGACCAAGGCCGGTGGCCATGAGGGTCGCTATATATATGATTATGACTGCGTGCCGCTGGGTCAAGCCTAATGCAAGCAGGCGATGGTGGAAGTGGCTGCGGTCTGGCGCGAACAACGAACGACGCTCGAGAAAGCGCCGGAGCATAGAAAACAGCGTGTCAAAGATCGGGATCCCCAGGGCTAACGCCGGCAGTGCCAGGCCAACCACCGCCGTCGATTTCGATACGCACATTACGCTGGCGGCCGCAATCGTAAAACCGATGAATAGGCTGCCGCAGTCACCCATGAAGACCTTAGCTGGGCTGAAGTTGAAGAACAGGAAGCCCGATAGGCTGCCCAGCAATGCCAGCGCGAAGAGCGCCATCATTACATCGTTGCTTTGGGCCAAACCGGTATGGATCGTGCTGCCGTGGATAGCGAATATAGCGATCACACCGCACGCAATGGCCGTAATCCCGGCGGCCAGCCCATCCAGCCCGTCGCTCATATTGACGGCATTCGTAACTCCGACGATCCACAGCAGCGTGATCGGGCAACCCAGCCAGCCCAAGGAGATTGCAGTTCCTCCGCCAAAGTCAATGTTACCTATCCGAACGCCTGCGAGGCACAATGCGCCGGCCCCGAGTAACTCCACCATGAATTTGAAGCGGGCCGGCAGCCCTCGTAGGTCATCAACCAGGCCAACCAGAAAAACGCAGGTGGCCGAGCAGAGCAACGTGACCACTGGGAGTCTCACATCCCGAAACCGCTCGCCAATGAGGTTGTTCAGGAAAAATAGTGAGACAATCAGGCACACGGACGACAGGTAGATCGCCATGCCGCCAATCCTTGGAATCGGCTGAGTATGAACGCTGCGTATGCTGGGGTGGTCCACTGCGCCGATCCGCCGTGCGAGCCAGATCACAAGAGGCGTAGTGAGTAAGGCCAAGTACGCCGACCCAAAAAAGATGCAAATGTATGTTCGCATGTTCCCTCTATGTAGCCGTCTCCTATGAGCCGCTCTCATCAATGACCCGCTGAGGGTCGCTGTGCTGGAGGATTGTCATCTGCTTTTCGCACACAAGTCGGTGCTTTCTTACCATGGAATTCAATTCGCGGGTATTTATTTGCCTGTAATCTTGCCGCCAGAGTGGAGACCAAGGTGATCGGAGAGAACCTCTGCCCATTCTCCGGCAGTTCCTTGCCTGCGACCTTGCCGCCGTCGGAACCATTATCACCATAGTGATAGCCGTAGAAGCTGTAGGTGGACTGGCTGTATCTGCTGTTCCTCTTGGGCACATCGTTCACTACCACGCCTGCAAGTCTCGCTCCCACAGTCAGCAAGGCGTCCCGCGCCCGCTGCGTAGGTATCCGCGTTGACTTTTCCGCCCTCAGAACAAGCAGGGTCAAACCGCAATGGGCAGCCAGGATCTGGGCGTCCGTCAGGACACCTACGGGCGGCGAGTCAAACAGGATGCGAGCATACTTTCCCTTGAGTTGCTCCAGCATATTTGCGAAAGCCTGACTATTGAGGAGTTCTGACGGATTTGGAGCGCTCTGGCCGCCTGTCAGCACATCCAGTCCCTGGACCTCCGTATGCCGGATCGCCTCTTCAAGAGTCGCCGTTCCCAACAGTATGCCAGTGAGTCCCTGGTCGTGTTCCTTGATCGAGAAGACCCGGTGCTGCATCGGTTTGCGTAAATCAGCATCGACAATAAGCGTCTTCTGCCCAGCCTGGGCCATTGCGATGCCGAGATTGCTCACCAGCGTAGTCTTGCCCTCAAGAGGAGCTGGTGACGTCACCAGTATCGTTATCGCCTGCTCCCGACGTGCGCCGAAGAACAGCGCCGTGCGGATCGCGCGGTAGGCCTCCGACTCACGAGAGTTGGAAGCAAACCGCAGCCTCTGCCCGTGCGCAACGACCCCGCGTTTGGACATGGATGGCACGGCTCCGAGCACCGGCACACCCAGAATCGCCGCGATCTCGTCTGCCGATCGCACTGTCTGGTCTCTCCAATCCCGGGCAAGGGCTAATCCTGCCCCTACCATCAGTCCCAGCACCAGTCCTATTGCCATAACCCTGAGCGCCTGCGGCGAGGATGGGTCTGCTGCTGGCACGGCCTTCTCGAGAACGTGAATATTCAGTCCTTCAAAACGCGCGTTGAGGTCCAAAGCATTAATCTGCTTCAGGAGGCTATCACACAGGCTCTCAAGCATCTGACACTCAGAGACGATGAACGCATACTCTGCATCTTGGCCACTGAGGTTTTGGACCTTGGCGAACTCCTTCTCATACATATCCGTGAGCTGTTTCTCCCGTGCATGTGCATCTTCTGAAAGAGCCTTTGCCAGGGAAACCTGACTTTGCACAAACTCCCAATCAAGTTGCGCAATTCTCTTCCCGAGCTCGGTTTGCCTATTCTGTAACAGAGTGATGCTAGAATATGGCACACCTCCGATGGCCGAGGTTTCCTCGAGCTGCAATCGCGTAGCAATCAGTTCCTTCTCGAGGTTAGTGCGCTCCCCCTCGTATACGGGGACAGCCGTAGAGTCTCGACGGCCATAGATGTACTGCCGCAACTCATTAGGCTCTGTTTCAAACCGCTTGAGCCCCTCATAGTACGAATCCTGCTGTATTGTGTTTAGGCGGGCGCTGGCGAGATCCTGTTTCAGCAGCTCGAGTGTTTTGGAGACGATGCCACCCCGGATACTGTCAACCACTCCAGGATTTCTCTGTTCAAACATCATCCGCTCTTGGCGCTTATTTCGCAATTCCTGATAGTGTTTTTGCAGCTGGCCGTTGAGATCCTTGAGAAAGTCCGCCGTACTTAGTTGTCTGTTAGCGTCATGCCACCGAACATAGGCCTGCACCACCGCGTTTACAATCCGGGCAGCATCTTCAGGGTACGCAGACTGAGCAGCTACGCTGATAATGTCGGTGTTTTTGCCGACCGACGCAGAAAGCGTGCGGAGCACCTCTTCCACTGGATAGTCTATGCTCCTAAGAGTGGGAAGCGTGAGCACATTAGGGTCACTGAGCGCCGCGGCTATGATCTCACGACTTCTGATCATACTAGCTTGTGTCTGAAGGTAGTTGCTTAAAGTGCTGCCCACCGGTTGCGGGACATCCGAGCGGGGTAGTGAACCGGGCTTATCGACCAGGACCAGCGACGTGCTTTCGTACAACGGCGTGGCTATTCGAAGATATAGGTAGGCCCCTGCCAGCCCGGCGACAATTGAAAGCAAAATGAGCCACCACCCTCGCCACATAATCCGGAACAGACTGTCGTGCCCGACAGCACCATCAGTCATCGGTCCGGGATACGCCATACTGGTATTCTGGAAGTTATCTCGCATCTCAAATTCATGCATGCCGGTGTTCATAGGTCTTCTCTATGTGGAGCATATTCGTATGCCCCAGGTAAGGCGACTGAACTCGATGAGATCGACGCTTCAAACATAACTGAGCGCCTCTGGGAATGACCACAACGCCCTTCAGGCAAATTGTCCGGTGCGTCCCGCTGCGCGGTGGTGGAAAGGCCCATGCGGAAGTCAGCCGTCACAATCATTCCCGAATATTGGCATTTTGTTCCTCCTGCGAAACGATCCCAGAGCGTCCGTTCTGGGCGGACTCCGTCCCCGTCGGTGTACGTCGACGCATCTTGCACAGATGCCATTTGGCACCCGCGACGTAGGCAGTCCTCCTTCGCCAGCCTGAGTTCTCCGCTTACCTATCTCAGTTACGTTCCGTTCTCAAAAAGCGGCAACTTTTAGGATCTGAGATTGCGTAAACGGCATTCAGACATACCAAGAATTTCGACCCTATTGTTAACAGATGAAACGGGGACCTCCTCCCTTCATGCGAAGACATAATTGCTTCAATCATCACCTGTTTTTGGGGCCTCCTTGCAACGAAATTCGCTTATACTTTAGCAATTATACCTCTTAAACAACATAGAAACAATACGTAGAAATACGTATTTTGCACATGGAACACTAAAAAGGGTTAGGCAGCAGGTCTAACCTTGATTTGGAGGGGCGTAAGCGGCCTTTTGAGATGAGGGATAATCTGGTTCCTGGGGAGCATTATAAAGATTCGAGGCGGCATTATCATTTAGAGCCTATCCGAATAAGCCCTGAATGACCGACATATTCAAAGGCAATGATGCCTTTGAAAGGATTCAGGGATGAAACAACGAAAAACAAAAAACAGATATAGGGTTTCAGACGAATTATGGG
>Ga0315291_10000737_pt1 | contig 43516 bp, 46 predicted proteins | sample YL17G12_20_MG_FD_203070 | JGI IMG/M metagenome (GOLD analysis project Ga0315291, IMG submission 203070) | Sediment microbial communities from Yellowstone Lake, YNP, Wyoming, USA - YL17G12_20 | ecosystem: Environmental > Aquatic > Freshwater > Lake > Sediment | place: USA: Wyoming | collected...
TCATGTTCAACAACCAGATCTACGGGCTGACGAAGGGCCAGTACTCGCCGACGTCGGAGGAGGGGAAGGTCACGAAGTCGACGCCGTTCGGGTCGCTGGACCACCCCTTCAACCCGATCGCGCTCGCACTGGGTGCCGAGGCGACGTTCGTGGCACGGTCGATCGACAACGACCGGCAGCACCTCACGCAGGTGCTCCGGCAGGCGGCAGCGCACCGGGGCGCCGCGTTCGTTGAGATCTACCAGAACTGCATCGTGTTCAACGATGGCGCCTTCGACCTGCTCCGGGAGAAGGCGCAGGGTGTGCACAACCAGATCAGGTTGGAGCACGGCAAGCCCATCATCTTCGACGACGGGAAGCAGTGCATCTCCGTGGGTGACAACGGCAGGCTGGTGATCACCGACGTCGAGGGCACGTCACCGGAGCGGATCATCGTTCACGACATGCACGGCCGTCCTTCGCTGGCGTTTGCGCTCGCGCACACGTCGCCCTGGCCGACGGAGCCCACGTGCATCGGGGTCTTCCGCGAGGTTGAGCGGCCTGTCTACGGTGAGGCGATGGAGCGCCAGATCGAGGACGCGACCGAGCGCCTGGGCAGGGGCGACCTGGCGAAGCTGCTGCACTCAGGCGACACCTGGACGGTCAACTAGCGGTGGTCGGTGGCGGGGCCCGTCGTCAGGGCTTCTCCCTGCGCGACTGGAACTTCGCCATCGCCTCCGACGAAGCGGCTTCGACGCGCCTGAGCTCGTCCACGAGTGCGCCGAGGGTCTCGAGGAAGCGATCGACGTCGTCCTCGGTCGTCTCAGGGCCGAGGCCGATGCGGAAGCTCGGCGCATTGGGCACACCCATCTGCTCCAGGACGGGGGACGGCTCGTTCGCGACCCCCGAGCAGTTGGACCCGACGGACAAGCGGAAGCCGTGCTCGTCGAGCGCCATGGCGACGATCTCCGCGTCGAGGTCGGGGATCGAGAAGCAGGCCAGGTGAGGGGCGCGCTGGGTGGGATGGCCGTGGGTGCGCGCGCCGGCCACGCGCGCCTCGATGCCTCTGCGCAGCCGGTCGGAGAGCGACCAGTGGCGGGCCGCCCGGTCGCCCATGTCCTCGCGCCAGGCCGAGAGGGCCGCGGCCATCCCGGCGACGCCGGGGATGTTCTCCATACCGGAACGGCGCTTCCGCTCGCGGTCGTCCCCGCACGGGTAGGCGGCGAGCGGTACGCCCCGGCGCACGTAGAGGGCGCCGATGCCGGGCGGTCCGCCGAACTTGTGCGCCGAGAGCGAGAGCAGGTCGACGTCGAGCACGCCCACGTCGATCGGAAATCGGCCGACCGTCTGGCACGCGTCGGTGTGGAAGAGCACCTTCGCCTCGCGGCATAGGCGCGCCGCCTGCGCGATCGGCTGCAGGGTCCCCACCTCGTGGTTCGCGTGCTGAACGGACCCGAGCAGCGTCCCGGGCCTCCGAACCTCGGCCGCGAAGACGTCGAGGTCGACCCGCCCGTACTCGTCGACCGGGACCAGAACGAGCTCGAACCCGTCGACCTCGAGCGTGTGCCCCACACCTCCGACGGCCGGATGCTCGACGGCACTGGTCACGACGCGGTTGCCGATCTCGCGCACCGGGCGGACCCCGCCCCAGATCGCCAGGGTCACGGACTCCGTGCCCCCCGACGTGAACACGATCTCATCCGGCTGGGCGCCGATGGCCTCCGCCACGCTCGCCCGAGCGTCGTCGAGCAGCCGCCGAGCGGCCTGCCCGTCGGCGTGCAGGCGGAGCGGATCGCCGAACGCGTCGAGGGCGCCGACGAGCGCCCGACGGGCCCGCTCGTTCAACGGAGTGGCGGATCCGTGGTCGAGGTACGTCTCGGTTCCCATGACCTGAGAGGATCCCCCGTGCCTACGGCGTGACCGGTTCCTTGTCCCGCAGGAACACGCCCGAGTACAGGACGGCTGCGATGACCCCGCCGGCGATCGGACCGACCCAGTACACCCACCAGTCGGTGAAGTGGCCGAGCGCCACCTCCGGCCCGAATGCTCGGGCCGGGTTCACCGCGGCTCCGGTGAGTGGTCCGAAAGCCAGGATGTTGAACGCCAGGACCAGGCCGATCGCGAGACCGGAGATCTTCTCGGATGCGCCGCGTTTGTCCACAGCGGTCGCGAACACGACGAAGACCAGGAAGAACGTGAGCACGGCCTCGATCAGGACGCCCTTGCCGGTCCCGATGCTGCGACCCAGGACCGGGGAGCCGAGGTTGGCCGGCTTCCAGTATTCCTCCGGCATCAGGCCGCGCAGCAGGAGCGCGCCGACTATGCCGCCCGCCACCTCCGCGATGATGTACACGGCGGCCTTCATCGAGCTCATCTTCCCGGCTACCCACAGGCCGATCGTCACGGCCGGGTTCACCGACCCGCCCGAGATGTGCATCGTGGCCGTGACCATGATCGCGAGCACGAGCCCGTGGGCGAGCGCGACACCGACGAGACCGCTGGCGGACGGACCCGCCATGACCACAGAGCCGGCGCCGATGAAGATGAGCGCGAAGGTCGCCACGAACTCGGCGACCGCTGGCTTGAGCGTGCCTTCCTCCATTGCTTCCCCCTCTCACTCGGTCCACGGCAACGCTAGTCCATGAGCGCGCGCCGCTCAAAGCGCCCGCGGGCGTGTTGGTAGGATGCCCGGCGTGAAGGTGCTACTTGTGTCCCCGGATCCCGAGTCGCGGGAGCTCATACGCCTCTCGGTCGAGGGCATCGAGCGGCCGCTCGGCGAGCCGATCGAGTTCGTCGAAGCCGAGAACGGAGAGCGGGGTCTCAAGGCGGCCCGACGGGTGCGCCCGGACGCTGTCGTCGCTGACGAGATCGCCTCGCGCGCCGGCGCATTCGCGCTCGCCAAGGATCTCCGAGGTGCCGCCGAGCCGTACTCCGGGGCCATCGTGATCCTGCTAGAGCGGCGTCAGGACGCCTGGCTCGCGAGATGGTCCGGCGCCGACGCCTGGTTCGTGAAGCCCGTAGACCCGTTCGAGCTCGCCGACCAGCTGCTGGCTCTCGTGAGCGCGAAGGAGCGCCCTCGGCAGGGCATGACGAACCCGTGATCCTCTCGGAGGGGAACGCCTACCGGGTGGACGTGCGCCATGAGGACGGGGGGTGGAGCGTCGTGATCTTCGACCCCGCCGGTGGCGAGGTGTCCACGCGCGCCTGCCGCGATGAGACCGAAGCATGGACGTACGCGTCGACGGTCCGGCAGCACGCGTACTGGCTGTCGGAGGAGAAGTTCCGCGAGTACTACCGGCTCCCGGAGCCGGGCTCGGAGGGGGGCTGAGAGGTGCCGGTGGTCCGGGCCTCCCGGTAGCCGTGGACGAGGTGGAGTTCGGCGACCTCGACTTCTGCTACGTCACCACGACCGGGCGCGCGTCCGGGACGCCCCACACGATCGAGATCTGGTTCGGCCTGCACGAGGGCCGCGTGTACGTGCTCTCCGGTAGCGGCGACCAGAGCGACTGGGTGCGGAACATCCGGGCGAACCCAACGGTCGGGCTTCGGATCGGCGACCGCGACTTCCTCGCGCGAGCCTACGTCGTCGAGGATCCCGACGAGGATGCGATGGCGCGCGACCTGCTCGTCGACAAGTACCGGTCGCGCACCTCGGACGACCTCGGGGAGTGGCAGCGGACGGCGCTTCCGGTCGCGATCGAGCTCCCGAACTCCTGACGCGCCGTCAGGCGCGCTCCAGCACGAGCGCGAGCCCCTGCCCTCCGGAGATGCAGATCGTCGCGAGGCCGAGCGAGGCGCCTCGCTCACGCATCTCGTAGGCGAGCGAGAGCGTGATCCGCGCGCCGCTCATCCCGATCGGGTGCCCGATCGAGATCCCGCCGCCCTTCAGGTTCAGCTTCTCGCGGTTGAACTTCAGCTCGCGCTCGCAGGCGATGACCTGCGCCGCGAAGGCCTCGTTGACCTCGATCACGTCCATGTCGGCGAGGGTCAGGCCCGTCTTCTCGAGCACCTTCTTGGTTGCCGGGACCGGGCCGATACCCATGATCTCCGGGGGCACGCCGGCCCATGACATCCCGATGATTCGGGCGAGCACCTCCCGCCCTTCGGCCTTCGCGCGCGATCCGGACATGAGCACCATCGCCGCTGCGCCATCGGTAAGGCCCGATGCGTTCCCGGCCGTGACGCTACCGCCCTTGCGGAACACCGGCGCCAGCTTCGCGAGCGACTCCATCGTGGTCTCGGGCCGCGAGTGCTCGTCCTCGGTTACCGTGATCGTGCCCTTGCCCTTCGGATTCGGCGCCTCGACCGGGAACATCTCCTTCGCGCGGCGCTCCTTGCCGGCCTCGGCCTTCTGCTGTGACTCCAGCGCGAACGCATCCTGCTCCTCGCGCGAGATGTCGTACATGTCGACGAGGTTCTCGGCGGTCTCGCCCATGATCAGCCCGCACAGGGGATCGAGCAGGCCGTCCTTGTACATCGCGTCGAGGACTGTCGCGTCGCCGAGCCGGTATCCGAGCCGCATCCGGTCGAGCAGGAACGGCACACGGGTCATGTTCTCCATGCCGCCGGCCAGGACCACCTCGGACTCACCGAGCATGATCTGCTGTGAGCCGATCTGGATCGCCTTCATGCCCGAGCCGCAGGCGATGTTGACGTTGTAGGCAGAGACCTCCTTCGGGACTCCGGCATGGATCGAGACCTGACGGCCCGTGTTCGGTCCGTTCCCGGCCTGGCGTGCGTGTCCGAAGATCGTCTGATCGATCTGCTCGGACTCGACGTTCGACCGCCGCATCGCCTCCTTGGCCGCGAGCGTGCCGAGCTCGACCGTAGTGATCTCCGCGAACGAACCGAGGAACCTACCGACGGGCGTGCGTGCGCCTTCGAGGATGACTGTGGTTTCCATGGCGGACAGTCTAACGGTCGCTCGCGGAGCGCCGGCGGGCGTGGACGAGCCACTCCCGGGCACCGCGCGACCCGCGGATGGGTGAGGCGATGCGTCCCTGCACGTTCCATCGGCCGCGCTCGATGCCACGGATCGCGTGTTCGAGGGCCTTCCGGAGTGTGCGGTCGTCGTGACGTAGGCCGGCCAGCCGGAGCTCGAACATCGGCTTCACGAGCGAGATCAGGTCGGCGTCATCGACGAAGGTCAGGTGCTCCAGCTGAGGCACGGCATCTGCCACCGATAGGTAGGAGAGGTCGATCGTGACAAGCTCGACCGAGCAGGGGACGAGTTCTGGAGCGAGCGCTCCCAGATTCGTCCGCTCGAGGTTCACGACGCGGCTGTGGGCGCGGAGCGCGCCGCGGAGCTGCCCGTGCCCGGCGTCCACCGCATAGACGCGGCGCGCTCCGCGTTCGAGCAGGACCGTGGTGAATCCGCCGGCTGCGGCTCCGAGGTCGAGTGCGACCCTGCCGGTCACCGTGACGCCGAATGCGTCGAGTGCGACCCTCAGCTTGTCCTCACCGCGCAGAGGACGTGCGGGGAGGATCCGGACCGACGCGTCAGAGCGCACGAGCGCGTTCGGGTTCGTGACGATGCGCCCGTCGACGACGACGCGGCCCTCGGCGAGCGTGGCCTCGAGATCCGCGAGGTCGGGGCGGAGGATGACGACGTGTCGGACGACGTTCCGGAACTTCGCGTGTGTCTGACCCATGGCCCTTCGATCGGTCGTGCGTCAGCAGGATAGACCGACGGTCGCCGCGAGTGAACCTCGGGATCACTCGAAGGCGATGGCCTCCAGGATGTTCAGCTTCGCGGCTCTCCGGGCCGGGAACAGTGAGGCGAGCACGCCGGCCACGGCCGCAAGGAGCACGTATGCCACGAGGCGAGCGACGGGGAGCACGAATTCGGTGACGCCTTGGTCGCGCATCGCCCGCACGAGTGCCCACCCGAAGAACACGCCGATGGCGAGGCCGAGCAGCGCTCCGATCACGCCGATGATGACCGCCTCCCACCGGACCATGGATCGGAGCTGCCGACGGCTCATCCCGACGGCGCGCAGGAGCCCGAGCTCGCGCGTGCGCTCGTACATGGACATCGCGAGCGTGTTCGCGATGCCAAGCAGCGCTATCAGCACCGACAGGAGAAGCAGCGCGGTGATGAACGCGAGCATCGTGTCGACCATGCTCATGCGGCTCGCGGTGAACTGTTGTCGGTCCTCCAGCTTCACGTTCGGGAAGTCCTGGAGCACACGGTCGATCTCCGTGCGTATGTCGGCCGCAGTCGATCCCGGCGCGTTGCGCACGCCGATCAGAGCGTCCATCTGCTGCTCGTAGTTGCGCTCGTAGCTCGAGAGCGCGATGAGGTAGCTCGCGTTCGCGCCGCTCCAGTCGAAAGAGCCCTCGACCGTCATCCCCTGCGTACCGGAGCGTTGGAACTGCATCGGGATCGTGTCGCCGACCTTCCAGCCATGGTCCTTCGCGACGTTCGCATCGACGAGCACGCCGACATCCGAGAGCTTCTCGATGCTCGCTTGCGTGGCTCCGTCGAGCTCCACCACCTGCGAGAACGTGGTCGGGTCGACGGCGATGAGTGTCTGGGCCTTCCCCTGGTAGCCGAACTGGCCGTAGCGGATCTCCGACACGACCCCGACCCCCGGGCTATAGCGCAGACGCTGGGCGAGCTCGGGGCTGACGCCCGTGGTTCCGCCGGTGGACGCCATGCTCTCCGGCTCGAGCATGAAGTCGGCGACCATCGTGTCTCCGATCGCCTTGGTCGCCGACTCCTTGATCGAGGCCGCGACGATCGTGACGAACCCAACGAGCCCGACGCCGATCATCAGCGCCGCCGCCGTCGACGCCGTACGTTTCGGATTACGCATCGAGTTCTGCCGACCGAGGTGCGCGGACTCGCCGAACACACGGGGAAGCGGGGCCCCGACGAGCCCGGCGAGGGGCCGGGCGAACAGCGCCGAGAGAATCGCGACGCCGATGAACACTGCGAGTGCCCCAACGCCGACGGCGATAAGCGGGTGCGCCACCGCGTCGAACAGGCCGAGCAGCAGGGCCGCAACACCTCCCGCCGTCACCAGGCCACCGACGACGACGCGGCGGCGGATCGAGCCGGCCACCTCGGTGAACGTCCCGCCGATCGCGACGACGGGCGGGACCTGCGTTGCGCGCCGCGCGGGGGAGAGGGCCGACACCACGGTCACGGCCACACCTGCGACGAGCGCAACGAGCGCCGTCCGCGGGACGAACCGAAGGGTCATCCCCTTGAGGCTCCCCTCCGTGCCTGTTGCGCGGAGCAGCTCGAAGATGCCGAGCGCGAAGAGGATGCCGATGCCGATGCCGACCACGGATGCGATCAGTCCCACCACGACGGCCTCGGTCAGCACCGATGAGACGACCTGCCCCTTGCTGGCGCCCACCGCGCGCAGCAGCCCGAGTTCCCGCGTCCGCTGCGCGACGAGGATCGAGAACGTGTTGAAGATGATGAAAGCCCCGACGAACAGCGCGACGAGGGCGAAGACGAGCAGGGCAGACCGGAAGATGCCCATGACCTCGTCGAGCGCGTCTTTCGCCTCGGCGTTGACGGCCGCCTGGGTCACGGCCTCGTAACCGGGCGTAAGGACGCTCGCCACGCGGTCACGCAGCTCGGACTCGGGGATGCCTGAGGCACCCCTGACAGCGATGGAGTCGAAGCTGCCCTGTCGGTTCAACACGCGTTGCGCCGTGTCCATCGGGAAGGTCACGATCGTGGCTCCCATGTAGGCCGGCGGCATCTTGAAGATGCCCGCGACCGTGAAGGGCTCCGACGGTCCCTGGAAGAGGACCTGGATCGGGTCGCCGACCTCGAAGCCGTACTTCGTTGCAGTCTGGTCGTCGATGGCGACCTCGGTCGGCTGCTGCGGTGCCCGACCGACCGCGAGCTCGAAGTCCCTCTGGTCCCACGCGCCACCGAGCAACGGCGGACCGACCGGCGCGATCGGCTCACCGCTCTTCTGGAGCATCTCCGCGAAGCCCCAGACCGTCCCCCAGGCGTCATCGACGCCCTGCACCTTCTCGACCACCGGGAGCAGGTCCTCGGGCACCGGCACGGCGTTCGCCGCGCTGCCGGTCATCTCCTGGAAGTCGGACTGGGCGCGGACGAGCACGTCGACGCCCTCGCTGCTCGTCCCGAGGATGTCGTCGATCTTCTTGCCCATCGTGTCGGTGAACACGAGGGTGCCGGCGACGAACCCCACACCGAGCGCGACGGCCATCGCCGTCCGGAGCAGCCGCCATCGGTGAGCGAGCAGTCCCTTGAGCGTCGCACGCCACATGGGTCAGCCCCCGAGGCGCTTCACGCGGTCGAGGATCTGTGCGGCAGAGGCCTCGAGCATCTCGTCGACGATCTTGCCGTCGGCGAGGAACACCACACGGTCGGCATGCGAGGCGACGGTCGCGTCGTGGGTGACCATCACGATCGTCTGCCCGAACTCCTTCACGGCTCGCTCCATGAAGCCGAGGATCTCCAGTCCCGACTTCGAGTCGAGGTTCCCGGTCGGCTCGTCGGCGAAGATGATCTCGGGCCGGTTCGCGAGCGCTCGCGCAGCCGCGGTTCGCTGCTGCTGCCCGCCGGAGAGCTCGCTCGGCCGGTGGGTCAGCCGGTCGCGCAGGTTCACCGCGTCGATGACCGTGTCGATCCATGCCCTGTCGGGCTTCCTGCCGGCGAGCGCCATCGGCAGCGTCACGTTCTCCGCGGCCGTGAGTGTCGGGATCAGGTTGAACGCCTGGAACACGAAGCCCACTCGGTCGCGGCGTAGTCGCGTCAGCTCCTTCTCGGACAGCGAGCCGAGTTCGACGTCGCCGAGGAAGATCTGTCCGGACGTGAGGACGTCTAACCCCGCGAGGCAGTGCAGGAGCGTTGATTTCCCGGACCCCGACGGCCCCATGATCGCGCTGAAGGTCCCGCGCTCGAACTCGACGTTCATGCCGTCCAGGGCGTGAACCGCGGTGTCTCCGGACCCGTAGACCTTCTCCGCATCGACGGCCCGAGCGGCGGCCGCCACGGGTGAGATGTGGAGGTACGGGGGCAGGGTGGCGTGTACGGTCATGTCGGCTCCCGATCTCGGATGAGGGCTGCTCGCACGCTGGGAGGGTGGCAGGGTAGCAGCTCAGGACCGAAGGTCTTCCATCTCGCCTGTCGGGCGTCGGTCCACGGCTTGCAGCCGCGATAGGAGCCGGTGCAGAGCCGCTCCGCCGTCGACGGGCTCTGCGAGCGGGCGCAGGGTGTGCTCGAGACGGACGGGGTTGCGCGCGAGGAACGCGCGGACGGCCGCGAGCTCGTCGGCCCTGTCGCGTGGGCAGGGTTGCACGAGAGGCTCTCCCACGTCGTCGCGGATGAGCGAGCCGTCCACGAGGTGGATCGTCTGCTGGGCGGCATCGCGGAGGACGAGTTCGCCGGCGCCGAGCAGCCAATGGTCGGCACGCGACCGGGCGAGCCACTCGGCGAGCGCGCGCAGTCTGTCCCGCGCGAGCGCCGCCTCCTCGAACCGCTCCTGCGCGGCGAGCTGGCCCATCCGTTCCTCGAGTGCTCCGAGGAGCCCGCCCGGAGACGTCAGGGAGGAGAGGAGGCTCCGGACGAGCTCTCCGTAGCACTCGATATCGGTGCGCCCATCGCACGGGGCCACGCAGCGGCCCATGTCGGCGAGGGCGCAGGGTGCGAATCGCGTCCTCGTGCCCAAGGGACGGCTGCACCGGCGGATCGGGAAGGCGTCCTCCAGCGCTTCCTTCGCGAGGTGCGCGCGCTGCGACGAGATGAACGGACCGAGGAACGCGCCCTCGCCCTTCACGTCGCGGACGACCTTGATGCGGGGGTACGCGTTGGCGGCATCGACCTTCAGGTAGGCGTACCTCCGCCACATCTTGCCGCGGCGGTTGTACTTCGGCTCGTGCTCGCGGATCAGTCGCGCCTCGAGGACCAAGGCCTCGAGCTCAGAGGCGCACGGGATGCCCTCGACCGCGTGCACTTCCGTGAGCAGATCCTCGATTTTCTTCCGCGAGTCGCCGTAGAAGTAGGTCTTGACACGGCCACGCAGGTCCTTGGACTTGCCGACGTACAGCACGCGGCCGTCCCGGCCCTTGAACAGGTAGACGCCGGCGGCACGCGGTAGGTGGTCGGCGAGTCGGATCTTCCCGAAGTTCGGGCGGCCGCGGGCGCGCACGGTGTTGTGGAGATCACCGAGCGTGAGGATCCCGAGTCGCCCGCCCAGGTCGAGCAGGCCGTGGAGCACCTCCGCGCAGGTCTCCGCATCGGCCAGCGCGCGATGGGTGGGCCTTGCCGCCGTGCGGAAGTACTGCGCCAGCGTCTGCAACCGCACGTTCGGCACGTCGGGCCAGACGACGCGTCGCGCGAGGCGCGCGGTACAGACCGGCGGCGACGGGATCGGCTCGTAGTCGAGGCGCGAGAGCGCGACGTTCAGGAACGTGAAGTCGAACCGCGCGTTGTGCGCGACGAAGACGCAGCCACGGGAGAACTCGGCGAAGCCGGGGAGCACCCACTCGATTGGCGGCGCATCTGCCACGGCGAGGTCGTCGATCCCGGTGAGGTGCGTGATGAACGGCGGGATCGGTGTGCCGGGGTTCACGAGGGTCTCGAACACGCCGATCCGCTCGCCGCTGCGGTACTTCACGGCGCCGATCTCGGTGATCCGTGAGTCGGCCGGGGAGCCGCCGGTCGTCTCGAGGTCGACCACGCAGAACGTGACGTGGGAGAGGGGGACGCCCTCCTCGAGCGTGGTCTGCACGGCGCCCGCGAGCACCTGCCGTCCTCCCCACGGGGCCGCGCGGGCTACTCACGATACCCGAACAGGTGTTCGATGGTCAAGAAGGCATTTCGGCCCGGTCGGTCACATAGGTTCCATCTGGTGCCACTCCAGAGGTGGAGATGTGGAAAAGCGATTCGATCTCGAAGGCGCGTTCGCGGAGCACGAGGTCCGCGTGTTCACGTACTTCCGCCGGATGGCCGTGGATCGCGACACCGCGCGCGACCTCACGCAGGAGACCCTCTACCGGGCTTTCCGCGACGCCCGGCGCTTCCGGGGCGACGTGCCGGTGGGCGCGTGGCTGCTCGGGATCGCGCGCAACGTGTTCCGCGAGTGGTTGCGCAAGACGATTCGCGACCGGGAGCATCCGCCTGAGTACGCCGGGCTCGACCCAGGACCCGGGACGGAGACGATCGACGTCGAACGCGCGATGGCGAGGCTGGATCCCGAGCACCGCGAGGTGCTCGTCTTGCGGTTCGCGCTCGACCTTCCAGGCGAGGACGTCGCGGGGATCCTCGGCATCACGCACGAGGCGGTTCGGCAGCGTGTCGCCCGCGCGAAGGCTGAGTTCAAGCGCATCTGGGAGGAGTAGTTGATGGCCGATCCCGAAAACGCGCTGAAGGATCTCCCGCCGGAGTCGCCTCCACCGGAGATCGTCCTTGCCGCGGTTCGCGTCTTCCGCTATCGGGCTCTCGCGGTCGTCGCGCTCGGCGTCGCGCTGGTGATCGGCGCGGTGTTCGTCTACCAGAGGATCAACGTGGAAGGTCAGTTCTCGGTGAAGGTGGCGACCGCGCGCGTGCAGGGCGGCACCTACTTCGGGAAGGGCATCGGCGAGATCCACACGATCGATGGGATCAGCGTCGTGGTGTGGGAGGTCGTGGGGGACGGGATCGGAGCCTACCCACAGGTCCTCTACGTGCACCTCGTGGGATGGGACCCGAAGGGCCGACAGGTGGAGGTCGAGATGGCCAATCCCAAATTCGGCGGGGAGCCGGCCCGCGTGACGGGACTGGAGGGCGGGGGCAATTGGGGCGGGAGCACGACGCTGCTCGATCTGTGGATCGGGCTGGAGACGTCCGGCTCCGGGCCGCTCACCTTCGAGGCGCAAGTCGTCCGCTACAGGAACGACGGCAGCCGTGAGGTCGTCGCGACCACACCGTTTGAGGTGAGCGTCTGATGGGAGGCCCGATGAGGTACTCGGTTCGTGACTACCGGCTGCCGGAGGGCGCGGGGAGATTGGACCGCTGGACGCTCTCGGCGTGGAAGGCCTGGACGGGCTGGGTTCGCCCTGCGATCGCGGTGACCGCGCTGATGGTTCTCGGCCATCTGCTGCTGAGCTGGCTCGTCGGAGTGCCCTCGTCGGACGCGAACTCGTTCCCGTACCGGTACCTCGTTCGATGGGCGTCGCAGCCGACCCCGCCCCTCGTGTCACAGGCGTACACCGGGGCGACCTACGGGCCATCGGTCCTGTGGTGGGCGATCGGCGCGGAGTTCGCGGCCGCCGCGGCCGCCGCGGCTACGGCGTTCGTCCTGATCCGCCGCCACCCTCGGCCGGCGCTGATGGGAGCGCTGGGAGGTGCGGTGGCGGCCCTGCTGCACGTGTCGTTCGCCGGCCTGTGGACGACGCATCCGCTCGGATACATCAGAACGCCCGGGATTGCCGTTACCTCGCCGGCTTCGGTTACCGACATCCATGTCTATGTGGGTTCGGCGTTCCAGAACGGGCTCGCGGTCGTGGCATTGTGGTCGCCCATGGCGTTGGGGGCACTTGCCGGGTGGTGGCTCATTCACAGGCGCCGTCGCGCACCGAGTGACTGACCGACTCCGCGGCCCGGGGTTGAAGGCCGCTTGCCTCCTAGGGCAACTCAGGCCGCTTGGTACGCTGACGGCGGAGCGTCACACGAGCGACCGACGGAGGTGACGGCTATGCCCCGCGTGATCCATTTCGAGATCCCTGCCGACGACCCGGAGCGGGCCGCGGAGTTCTACAGGAACGCGGTCGGGTGGGAAGTCCAGACCTGGGGTGGGCCCGCCGAGTACTGGCTCGCGTCGACGGGGCCGGACGAGGAGCCGGGCATCAACGGCGCCATCATGCGGAGGCCGAGTTGGGGCGCGTGCACGATCCACGTCCAGGTCCCGTCGGTGGACGAGCACATCGTCCGGGTCGAGGAGGCCGGCGGCGAGGTCGTGCAGGGGAAGTCACCGATCCCCGGCATCGGGTACATGGCCTACTGCCGCGACACCGAGGGCAACGTGTTCGGGATCTACCAGGACGACCCGACCGCTGCCTAGACGGCGACGTCAGGCGCTCGGGTAGAGCGCCCCCTCGACCATGAACGCCAGGAGCTGACCGATCGCGATGTGGCACTCCTGGATGTGCGAGGTCTCGGTGCTCGGGATCCGGATCGCAACGTTCGCCATGGGCGCGAGCCTGCCCCCCGATTGACCCGTCAGCGCGATCGTCTGAAGGCTCTGCGCCGCAGCCTGTCCGAAAGCCCTCATGATGTCCTCCGAGTTGCCGCTCGTCGAGATACCGATCAGCACGTCGCCGGGGCGCCCGAGCGCCTCGACCTGACGGGCGAACACACCCTCGAAGCCGAAGTCGTTCGCGATCGCCGTCAGGATCGACGTGTCGGTCGTGAGCGCGATCGCCGGGATCGCCGGGCGTTGGTTGCCGATCGTGAGGGTGCCGACGAACTCAGCCGCGAGGTGCTGGCTGTCGGCGGCGCTCCCGCCGTTGCCGCAGAGCAGGATCTTGCCGCCCTCGCGGAGCGCATCCACGAGCAGCTCCGCCGCGTCCACGATATCGTCGGCGCAGGCATCCGCGGTTCGCCGCGCCAGGTCGGACATCTCGTGGAGGTACGCGCGAACCCGATCGGTGTTCATGCGGGCGCCTCGCTCACGACCGCATCGCGGATGACCTCCCCCGCCTCCCGCAGATCGGCGACGACGTGGTCGGCGAGCTCGCCCGCACCGTTCACGAGTTCCTCCCCTCCATGGCCGGTGCGCACGAGGATCGTGGTGGCTCCGATCCGCCGGCCCATCTGCATGTCCGCGGAGTGATCGCCGACGACGAACGCCTCGGCGAGGTCGAACCCGTGCTCCTCGGCGGCCCGCAGCGCCATCCCCGGCTCCGGCTTGCGACAGTCGCAGCCATCACCCGGCTCGTGCGGGCAGACGTAGATGCCGTCGAGCTCCACCCCGCCCTCACGCAGCAGCGCGCGCAGCCGGTCGTGGATCTCGTCGAGCTGCTCCCACGTGAGCAGACCGCGGCCGATCGGAGACTGGTTCGTGGCGACGACCATCCCGAGCCCGAGCGCGCGCAGCTCCCGCAACGCCTCGATCGTGCCGGGGATCATCTCGATTTGAGCGCTGTCCAACAGGTGATCCACCTCGACGTTGATCGTCCCGTCGCGGTCCAGGATCACGAAGCGGCGGCTCATGGCTGTGGCCTCCACACACGGTCGCCGAGCGTCGCCTCGACCCCGGTCGGCCGGAACGAGAACGAGGCGAACCGCCCGCCGAGCGCCTCGAGCGCCGACCGGACCGCCGCCTGCTCCGGCGGGCGGCAGTACAGCAGCAGGTAGCCGCCACCGCCGGCCCCGCAGATCTTGCCGCCGAGCGCGCCGGCGCCGCGGGCCGCCTCGAAGAACCCCTCGATCGGCGTGCCCTCGGCGATGTGCGGGTTCATGCGCTTCTTGCTCTCGTAAGCCTCGTGCAGCAGGCGACCGAGCGCGTCGGGCTGACCCAGTTCCACCGCGTCGCGCATCTCGTAGGCCATCTCCCGAAGCTGCTTCATGCCCTGGATCGTGTCCTCGCGACCCTCGCGGTAGAGACGGACTTGGGTATCGATCAGCCCGAGGTTCGTCCGGACACGGCCGGAATGGCAGAGGAGCAGGTTCGCCTGCAGCTCGGCAAGCGCCTCCGGCGCGGCTCGCACAGGCGTCACGGTCACGGCCTCGGCCGAGAACTCGATGAGGTTGAAGCCGCCGAACGCGGCCGCGTACTGGTCCTGCCAGCCGCCGGGGATGCCGAGGTCTTCACGTTCGATCGCGTAGCTGACACGCGCCAGCTCATCGGGCGTGAAGGTTCTCCCGCCGAAGACCGCGAGCGCGCCGACCACGGCCGTGACGAGCGCCGATGATCCGCCGAGACCGCTGCCGGGAAGAGCGTCGGAGCGGACGTCGACGTCGATCCCTCGGTGCACGCCGATCCGCTCGATCGCCGCCTTCGGCAGGTCCATGACGCCGTCGTACACGGGCCCGTCGCCGAGGTGGTACTCGGTCGTCTGCTCGAGGTCGAGCGAGCGGATCCGCACGCGCTCGTCGTCGCGGGGATCGATGGTCACGCGCGCGAACCGGTTGATCGTGACGGAGAGTACGGCGCCGCCGTGGCGCTCGTACCAGTGGGGGAAGTCGGTCCCGCCCCCCACGAAGCTGATCCGCAGGGGCGCGAGGGCGCGGACGGTGGCGTCGTTCATCGGCCCGCTCAGTATGGGCGGCGGGACGCGTCGGTGACCAGGGGGACCGTCAGGCCACGAACCGAACGATGCGCCGGCGCTGCTGCTCGGTCAGACCGCCCCACACCCCGTAGCGCTCGCCGTTCTTCAGGGCCCAGGCCAGACACACATCGCGGATGGCGCAGCCGGAGCAGTACGCCAGGGCGGGGCCCGCTTCCTCCTCCGAGGTCGGGAAGAACACGTCGGGGTCGATGCCGTAGCAGGCGGCTCTGTCCTGCCACATGTCGGGGGGGGAAGGGTTGGAGGGAAGACTCTTGACGTCGATGCCGCCCGTGCGCTCCTTGCTCAACCGTATGCTCCTGCTCCGGGGGTCCGTGGCTGGGCCCGGCCCGCCCGGCCGATCCGGCCACCGGCGGGCAACCTCTTCGTACACCGGCCCTCGGGGCAAGTGAAGTCTTGAAAACCGGGCCCGGGAGTAGTAGGAGGGCTCTCCGCGTTGAGCGCGGCGAGGAGTTCCGCGCCCTCGTCGAGGCCGCGAGGCTCGTCGTTCCAGCCGCTCGAACGGCCCCCCGTCGCCGGCTTCCTGGGAGGATAGGCGCGCGTGGACGCTCCGAAGACCCTGCTCGTCACGAACGACTACCCGCCGCGGGTCGGCGGCATCCAGCGGACGCTGCACGCGCTGATGCGCGAGTTGCCGCCTGAGAAGGCTGCGGTCTTCGCCCCGAGCTGGGAGGGGGCCGAAGCGTTCGACTCCGTAGAGCCGTACGAGGTCATCCGCGGGCCGCGAACGTTCGCTTGGCCGACGCCGCACGTTCGCCGGCGTGTCGAGGGCGTGATTCGCGACACGGGGGCCGAGGTAGTGTTGTTCGGGGCGACCTACCCGCTCGCCATGCTCGGACCGGGCCTCGCGAAGCGCGGGACGCCGTACCTTGCAGCCGCCCATGGGTTCGAGTACTGGCTCTCGATCGCACCAGGGGCCCATGGTTTGATGCGGCACGCCACCTCGCGCGCTTCGCGGGTCGCGGTGATGTGCAGCGCCTTCATCGCGCGCGTCGTTCGCACCGCGGTCTCCGACCGCGTCCCGGTGTCGGTCATGTATCCCGGGGCGGACATCGATCGGTTCCGTCCGGACCTGCGTACCGAGCAGATCGGCGAGCGTCACGGCGTGGCCAACCGACCGCTCGTCGTGTGCGTGAGTCGCCTCGTCGCGCGGAAGGGCCAGGACGTGCTGATCCGGGCGATGCCCGCGATCCGCCGGCGGGTTCCCGATGCGTCACTCCTGATCGTCGGTGGGGGTCCGTACCGCGAGACCCTCGAGGAGATGGCGGCCGGGGCGCCCCGCGGGTCGGTGGTGTTCGTCGGGCAGGTGTCCGAAGAGGATCTTCCTCTGTACTACCGGGCTGGCGACGTGTTCGCGATGCCGTGCCGCAACCGCCTCGGCGGCCTGGAGGTCGAGGGCTGGGGGAACGTCTTCATCGAAGCTGCCGCGTGTGGGCGCCCGGTCGTGGTGGGAGACTCCGGCGGCGCGCGGGAGTCCCTCGTGGACGGCGCCACGGGCATCCTCGTCGATGGGGCGAACGTGGCCGAGGTCGCCGACGTCGTCGCCACGCTCCTCTCCGACCCGGCGCTAGCCGAGGCGATGGGACGGGCCGGCCGTACGCGGGTCGAGGCCCACTTCACGTGGCCGCGAGCGGCGCAACAGCTCGCCGGCTGGTTCCGCGAGGCCGTCCGGTAGCTTCCGGGACCGGCCGGACCCTCCGGAGTACCCTCACACACAGCATGTCGGAGGAACAGCGGTGCCCGAACTGCGGGGCGCTCGTCTCGGCCGACGCCAGGTGGTGCGGCCAGTGCTACGCGCCGCTGGAAGCGGCGCCGGAGGAGCCGGGCGCCGCACCGATCTCCGGAGAGACCTCCGCCACCGAAGCTGAGACCTGGGGGGAGGGGCCGGGGGAGGGATCGGAGGCGACCGCCACGGTCGCGGAGGCATCGAAGGTCGTGCCGCTCCGGACGCGGAAGACCGAGCCGGCGTGGCCCTGCCCCGTATGCGACAACCGGAACCCGCTCGAGCTGGACGCCTGCGCGGCCTGCGGCACCCCCTTCGCGCGGTTGTTGCAGGAACCCGAGCGTAGGCCCGAGATCTCGCCGCAGAGCGCGCTGCTCTCGTCGCTCATCTTCCCCGGCCTCGGGCACTGGAAGTGCGGCAAGCCCTTCGACGGCCTCGCGCGGGCGGTCCTGTTCACGTGGACCCTTGCGACCGTCTTGGTCATCGCGCTCTCGCGGTCGGGCAAGGGCGGGTTCGGAGCGACGATCGGGCTCTTGGGCCTCTTCCTGGTCGCGACCGTGCTCCTCTACGTCCTGTCGGCGCTCGACGCCCACAGGATTGCCTCGGGGGAGAGCGAGCTCATGACGTCGCGGATCCTACTGTGGGGTTCCGCTGGCCTGATGCTGCTCGCGGCGATCGTCGCCACCCTCATCACCCTACCCGCCCTGCAGGGCGGGTAGCATTGCCTCGGGCATGGCCGAACACACCGAGGGTTCGATCGTCATAGAGGCGTCCGCGGCGGAGATCATGGACGTGCTCATCGACTACGAGGCCTACCCGGGGTGGGCCGACGTCAAGACCGCGGAGGTGATCGAGCGCGGCGAGGGTGGGGTCGGTACGAAGGTGACTTTCGAGGTCGACGTACCGACGCTCGGGAGGGCCGAGTACACGCTCGCGTACCGGTACGCACCGGGCGATGCCGGTTTGTCGTGGGTCACCACCGAGGCGCGCGGCTCGGTCAGCAACATCGCCGGTGAGTACCTGCTGGACGAGCTCAACGGCCGCCGGACGAAGGTCACCTACCGGCTGAGTGTGGAGCTCGGCGTCCTGCTGCCGGGCTTCATCCGGACGCAGGGAGCGAAGCGCGTGATCGACAATGCGCTGGAGGGCCTGAAGCGGCGCGTCGAGCTCGGGTAACGGATGCCGGAGCGGTATCTCCGGCCCTTCGGCTACGCTAGGTGCAGATGCGGGTCCTGCTGTTCACCGGGAAGGGTGGCGTAGGCAAGACCACCGTGGCGGCTGCGACCGCCGTGACAGCTGCCCGGGCCGGGAACAGGACGCTGGTGATGAGCACTGACCCGGCGCACTCGCTGGCCGACTCCTTCGACGTGGAGGTCTTCGATGCCGCGACCCCGATTGCGAAGAACCTCTGGGCCGAGCAGATCGACGCCCAGTCCCGCCTCGAGTCCAACTGGCGGGACATCCAGGAGTACGTAGTCCAACTCATGAACTGGGCCGGCATCGAGACGATCCAGGCGGAGGAGCTCTCGGTGATCCCGGGGCTCGACGAGATCTTCAGCCTGATCGACGTGAAGCGGCACGTGGACGGGGGCAAGTACGACCTACTGGTCGTGGACTGCGCGCCGACCGGCGAGACGCTCCGGCTGCTCTCGCTGCCGGAGGTGATGAGCTGGTACATCGAGCGGATCTTCCCGGTACAGCGGCGGGTGACGAAGGCCGTCCGCCCGGTCGTGACGAAGATGACGTCGATCCCGATCGCCGGAGACCGTGTCTACAACGCCATCGAGCGGCTGCACCGCAACCTCGATGCGGTGCAGCGGATCCTGAGCGACGAGAAGATGTCCTCGGTCCGCCTGGTCGTGAATCCCGAGAAGATGGTGATCGCCGAGGCTCGTCGCACCTACACGTACCTCGGGCTGTTCGGCTATCGCGTGGACGCGGTGATCGTCAACCGCATCCTCCCCGAGGACGTCACCGATCCCTACTTCGGCAAGTGGAAGGACATCCAGGCGGAGCACCTCGAGACCGTCCGCGAGTCGTTCAGCCCGGTACCGATCCTCACGGCGCGGTTGTTCGACCGCGAGATGGTCGGGCTGGAGCTGCTCGAGGCGATGGGCGAAGAGGTATACGGGGGCAAGGACGTCACCGACGTGCTGTACCACGACGACCCGATCCGTGTCCGCAAACGGGGCGGTGGGTACACGCTCACGATGCGGCTGCCGTTCGTCTCGCGCGACGATATGGACATACATCGTCGAGCCGACGAGCTGTTCGTTCGCGTCGGTTCCTACAAACGGAACCTGATCCTGCCGCAGATGCTGCAGCGCATGGAGGTGCGCGGGGCGAACTTCGTCGGTGACTACCTGGAGATCGCATTCGCGAAGGAGCCGGAGCCCGGCGCCTCGGAGGAAGCGCGGAGGGAGAGAGCCGATGGCTGAGACCACGAAGACGGGTGCGAGAGCCGGGGGGAGGAAACAGGCAACGGCGAAGCCGAAGGAGGAGGCGCAGACGCCGCCGCACGTCTGCTCGGTGGCGTTCTGTCCGATCGGCATGGCGCTGTCCGCCGCGCAGGGGGCGGGCCCGGACGTCCTGGAGCACCTGCTGGCCGCAGCCCGCGAGTTCCTACTCGCGGCGAAGGCCGTGGTCGACGCACGGGGTGCCGACTTCGAGGAGAAGGAGGACACGCACGCGACCCTGAAGAGGATCGAGATCGGGTGATCGGGTGACGGAACTGGACCGCGCGTTGCTCCGGTTCTAGGAGGGAAGGCGTGAGAGACGAGGATCAGGCGATCGGGATCGACGTGGGCGGCACCAAGATCGCCGGGCTCCGGGTGGCGCGCGACGGGACGATCCTCGACCGTGCCACTCGGGCAACGCCTGCCGAGGACCCCGAGGCGACGGTCTCGGCGATGGTCGAGGTCGCGCGTGGACTGCGTACACCGGAGGTGCTGGCGCTCGGAGTCGGCGCCGCCGGGATGGTGTCGGTGCAGGACGGGGTCCTCCGTTTCGCGCCGAACCTCGCGTGGCGCGAGCTGCCGATCGCCCGACGGATGAGCGAAGCTCTCGGCCTGCCGTGCCAGTTGGATAACGACGCGAACGTAGCGGCCTGGGGCGAGCACCGCTTCGGTGCCGGCCGCGGGTACCGACACATGCTGCTCGTCACGATCGGTACCGGCATCGGCGGGGGGATCGTGTCCGAGGGCAGGCTGTTCCGCGGGGCGCACGGGTTCGCGGCGGAGATCGGCCACATCATCGTGGACCCGGGGGGCCCGCTCTGCGGTTGCGGGAACCGCGGGTGCTGGGAGCAGATGGCCTCCGGTCACGCGATCGATCGCCTCGGGCGCGAGGCCGTGCGCGAGCACCCGAGGTCTCCACTAGCCGGTCTCGCCGGGGGTGACCCGGACCGGATGACCGGTGAGATGGTGACGGAGGCCGCCCGGCAGGGCGACGACGTCGCCAAGGACGTGCTGGGCGTGGTCGGGCGGTGGTTGGGGGAGGGGATCGCCGGGCTCGTGAACATACTCGACCCGCAGATCGTCGTGGTCGGTGGCGGGGCCATCGAGGCGCACGACCTGCTGCTCGAGCCAGCGCGGGCGGCCTTCGCGGCGTCCGTGGAGGCGGTCGATCACCGACCGGAGGTCCCGATCGTCCCCGCACAGCTCGGCAACGATGCCGGGGCCGTCGGCGCGGCGGCGCTGGCCCTCGAGGAGCTCGGCGTCGTGCGGTGAAACTCGGGCTCATCCTGCCGCTGTTCTCCGACGACCCCGATAGGGTCATCGCGTTCGCGAGGAAGGCCGAGGAGCTGGGCTTCGATGGGGTGTTCGCCTTCGACCATCTGTTCCCGCGGGGAGCGCCATCCGATCGGGCCTCGCTCGAGGCGTTCGCGACGCTGTCGGGCGTGGCAGCGGCCACGCGCCGCATCGAGGTCGGCACGCTCGTGGTACGGGTCTCGCTCCGCCCCGTCGGTCTGCTCGCGAAGATGGTCGCGTCCACGGATGACATCGGCGGTGGGCGGATGATCCTCGGGATCGGCACGGGCGACCAGATGGATGAGCCCGAGCACGAGACTTACGGCCTGCCGAATCTCGGGAAGTGGGAGCGGCGCGAGCACCTGGTCGAGACCGTCCGGGGGCTGAAGGCGGTGTTCCGGGGCGAGGCCTGGCCGGGCGGTCGATGGGTTCCTGCCGTCGCCGGACCGCTCCTCCCGCGCGCGATCACTCCGGGCGGCCCTCCCGTGTGGATCGGCGGGCGGGCCGACGACATGGTGCGGATCGCCGCGCGCGAGGCCGAAGCGTGGAACGGCTGGGGCCTTTCACTGCCTGGGTTCGCGCGGAAGGCGCGTCTCCTGCGGGAGACGGCCGCCGCAGCCGAGCGGGCCGTCGAGGCGACGTGGGCCGGGATCGTCGTCGTGGGCAAGGACGAGGAGGAGGCCGGCGCGATGTTGAACACGCGGCGCGAGAGGGGTTTGCCGGAGGCCGACGTCTGGGTCGGAAGCGTGCGCTCGCTGCTCCGGTGGCTCGGTGGGCTCGAGAGCTCGGGCGCGTCGTGGGCCGTGCTCGCACCGGGGGGGTCACCCGACCGCGTCGACCTGATCGCCGAGCGCGTGCTGCCACACATGCGGTCGCGGCCGTGATGTCCTCGCACCATCTGAAGCGCCGGAAGAAGGCGCTCCGGGCGCTCGTGAAGGCGCGGCGCGAGGCGCTCACACTTCCGGAGCGTACGGAGAAGAGTGCCGCGATCACCGAACGGTTGCTCGCACTCTCCGAGGTTGAGGCCGCGCGGACCGTGATGCTGTTCTGGTCTTTCGGCTCGGAGGTCGCTACCGCCCCGATGGTCGAACGACTCTCGGCTGTGGGCAAGGAGCTCGTCCTTCCGCGGATCGAGGGAGGCGACATCGTCGCCGCCGCCTACCGACCCGGGGATCCGGTGCATGAGGCCTGGTTCGGGGCGAAGGAGCCGCTCGGTACCGAGGTGGTCGCCCCGTCGGAGATCGACGTCGTCGTGACGCCGGGGCTCGTGTTCGACCGGAGCGGGCACCGCGTCGGCTACGGCGGCGGGTTCTACGACCGGTTCCTCCGGCGGGTGCGGCCGGACGCGTTCAAGGTCGCGGTCGCCTTCGGCCTTCAGGTGGTCGACGAGGTGCCGCACCGCGGCGGCGACGTGCCGGTTGATGCGATCGCGACCGAGGGGGAGACGATCCGGTGTCGCTGAAGCAGGAGGCATTGTTGGCCGACGAGAGATCGGTGAGCCGATCGGCCGGGTCAAGTCCGGGCGGCGCGTGCCCGGACGCGCTATCCTCCTGGAATCACAAGCGTGTGATTCGAGGAGGACGGATGCTGTTGCACACCTGCTCCCCGCCGAGGGACGCACGTCCAAGGGCCCAGTCGCTGTGGCTGTGTCCCGAGTGCGGCTCGATCTGGGAGAAGGCGCCCGAGGACGGTGGCCTCTTCGACTTCGACCGGAGCCGGGCCGTCACGCGGGCCGACTGGATCCTGCTCGAAGCGGGCATGCTCCAGGCCAGCTAGCAGGGCCGGCGCGATCGTCGGGCGACGGATGTTCGGCGCGGTCAGCGCCGCCGATAGTCTCAGAACAGGCCGACGGTGCGGCCGCTCTCGTCGATGTCGACGGCCATGAAGGCCGGGGTCCTGCCGAGTCCGGGCATCCGCTGCATATCGCCGCAGAGCGCGACCACGAAACCGGCACCGGCACTTGGAACCACGCCGCGGACCGGCAGACGCCAGCCCTTAGGACGGTTCAGGACCAGCGGGTCGTGCGAGAGTGACAGGTGGGTCTTCGCCATGCACACGGGGTACTCCCCGAAGCCGAGAGCATCCATGCGCGCGATGTCCTTGTCCGCCTGCGGCAGGTAGTCGACGCCTTCGGCGCCGTACAGGCGCGTCGCGATGGCCTCGACCTGCTGCTTGATCGGCGTGCCCGCAGGCGTGAGCGGCCGGAACTCGTTCGGCTTCTCGGCGGCCGCAACGACGGCCTCCGCCAGCTCGATCGCGCCCGCGCCGCCCCTCGTGAACCCCTCGTTCACAACGGTCTTCTCGGCACCAACGTCCGCCGCAAGCTGGCCGACGAGTGTGATCTCATCATCGGTGTCGGAGGGGAAGCGGTTGATCGCCACGACGCAAGGCAGCCCGTAGGCTTTGACGATCTCGATGTGAGCAGCCAGGTTCTCCGAGCCGAGCCTCACCGCGTCGAGGTTCGCCTCGTTCAGGTTCTCGAACGGCACGCCGCCGTGGAACTTCATCGCACGCACCGTCGTCACGAGGACGGCCGCGCTCGGCTTGAAGGCGCCGATCCGGCACACGATGTCGCAGAACTTCTGGAAGCCCAGGTCCGCTGCGAACCCACCCTCCGTGACCACGTAGTCGCTGAGCTTGAGCGCGATGCGGTCCTGGATGATCGAGTTGTTGGCGTGCGCGATGTTGCCGAAAGGACCGGCGTGGATCATCACCGGCTGGCCCTCGAGCGTCTGCACGAGGTTCGGTTTGAGAGCGTCCTTCATGATGACCGTCATCGCGCCGGCGACCTTCAGGGCCTCGGCGGTGACCGGGGCACCGTCATAGGTGCTGCCGACCACGACCCGTCCGAGGCGCCGACGGAGGTCCTGGAGGTCCTCCGAGAGAGCGAGGATCGCCATGATCTCCGACGCGGCCGTGATGACGAACTGGTTCTCGCGCGGTACGCCGTGCGCCTTTCCGCCGAGACCGATCACCGTGTAGCGGAGCTCGCGGGCGTTCACGTCGAGCGACCTCGGCCATGTGATGGTGGCGGGGTCGACGCCGAGGGGGTTCCCGAAGTAGATCGAGGCATCAAGAGCCGAGGCGAGGAGGTTGTGTGCTGCCGTCACCGCGTGGAAGTCGCCGTTGAAGTGGAGGTTGATGTCCTCCATGGGCACGACCTGGACGTACCCGCCGCCGGTCCCACCGCCCTTGATCCCGAAGACAGGACCCATCGAGGGCTCGCGGAGGCACAGCACAACGCTCTTGCCGAGCTTACCGAGTCCCTGGGTCAGGGAGATGGCGGTCGTCGTCTTGCCCTCGCCCGCCTTGGTCGGGGTTATGGCGGTGGTGATGATCATCTTGCCGTCCGGCCGGTCCCTCACACGGTCGAACGCCGAGAGGGCGATCTTGGCCCGATACGTGCCGAAGGGCTCGACCTCGTCCGCCAGGAACCCGGCCTGTGCGGCGATCTCGGTGATCGGGCGGAGCGCAGCTTCCTGCGCGATCTCAAGTCCGGACTTCACGGCGACCTCCATTGACCGGCGGTTCAAAACCGCGTTCGAAGGATACCCGGGCCAGGGATCGAGCAGCCTGACCTGTGGTCACGGAACGGAGGCGTCGCCGGATGCTGCCACCGGTGGGCGCGCCGGTCATCGTCGTCCGAAACGCCGTCTCCGGGAGGGACGCTTCGCGGAGGTCTGGTCCGGTGCTGGGCGGCCGCGTTCTCGGGTACCCTGCCGGACGAAGAGCGGGGTCGTCCCGACCCGCGCATCAGACCCCTCCCGGAAAGGACTCCGAGCGATGCCGCGTCGCATTCTCATCATGGGCGCCGCCGGGCGCGACTTCCACAACTTCAACGTCGCCTACCGCGACGACCAGCGCTACGAGGTCGTGGCCTTCACGGCTACGCAGATCCCGTTCATCAACGACCGGACCTACCCGGCCGAGCTCGCCGGCTCGCGGTACCCAAAGGGGATCCGGATCCACGACGAGAGCGAGCTCACGCAACTGATCAAGGAGCTGAGGGTCGACGACGTGGTGTTCTCGTACTCCGACGTCTCGCACGAGTACGTGATGCACAAGGGGAGCGAGGCGCTCGCTGCCGGCGCGAACTTCGTGCTGCTCGGACCGAACGAGACGATGCTGGAGGCCAAGGTCCCCGTGGTGTCGGTCTGCGCGGTGCGCACCGGATCGGGCAAGAGTCAGACGACGCGCGCGATCGCCGACACGCTGAAGGCAGCAGGGAAGCGCGTCGTTGCGGTGCGTCACCCCATGCCCTACGGGGATCTAGCGGCTCAGCGCGTGCAGCGCTACGCGGACCTGTCGGATCTGGACACGTACGACACCACGATCGAGGAGCGCGAGGAGTACGAACCGCACATCACGACCGGAACGATCATCTACGCCGGCGTCGACTACGGCGACATCCTCACCCAGGCGCAGGAGGAGTGCGACGTTCTGATCTGGGACGGTGGCAACAACGACCTGCCGTTCTACAAGCCGACCGTGCACGTCGTCGTGGCCGACCCGCTCCGCGTCGGGCACGAGACCACGTACCACCCCGGCGAGGCCAACATCCGCATGGCCGACGTCATCGTGATCAACAAGATGGACTCGGCCTCGATCCTCCAGGTGAACGCGTTGCTGGACACGATCCACCGGGTGAACCCCCGCGCGACGGTCGTGAAGGCGAACAGCAAAGTCACCGTCGACGACCCGGCGGTGATCGCCGGCAAGCGCGTCCTGGTCGTCGAGGACGGCCCGACGCTGACGCACGGTGAGATGAAGTTCGGCGCCGGCGTGGTCGCGGCGCGCGCCCACGGCGCGACCGAGATCGTCGACCCACGGCCCTGGGCGATCGGCACGATAGACGCGACCTTCCGCAGGTACAACGTCGGCGCGGTACTGCCGGCGATGGGCTACTCGGAGGGTCAGCTCGCCGAGATGGAGGAGATCATCGATTCGGTCGACGCCGACATCGTCGTGATCGGCACGCCGATCGACCTCCGTCGTGTGATCAAGATCAAGAAGCCCGCCGTGCGCGTGCAGTACGACCTCGAGGTGCTTCCGGACTCGCCGTCGCTCGTGGACGTGCTCGCGCCGGTCCTGAGATAGCGGACAGAAGCAGGAGAGCTTCCTCCCCATGGAACGCGTCGTGATCGCTCTCGGAGGGAACGCGCTGCTCCGTCGCGGTGAGGAGGACACGTTCGAGAACATGTACGCCTCCGCGCTCCGGGCCGCGGAGAAGGTCGCCGACATCGCTGCGGCCGGTTGGGAGGTCGTGGTCACCCACGGCAACGGTCCGCAGGTCGGGCGGATCCTCCTCCAGCAAGAGGCCGCCCGTGGCTGGGTCCACCCGATGCCGCTCGATGTCTGCGGGGCCGAGAGCCAAGGGCAGATCGGCTATCTGCTGCAGGTCACGATCGGCGACGTGTTCTTCGAGCGCGGGATGGAGCGGCCGGTCGCGACGGTGCTCACGCTCACCCGCGTGCGGCCCGATGACCCCGCGTTCTCGGACCCGACGAAGCCGGTCGGCCCGTTCTATGAGGAGGAGGAGGCCCGGAAGCTCGCCGACGAGCGCCGGTACGTGATGAAGCCGGACCCCCACGGCGGCTGGCGACGCGTCGTGCCCTCACCCGATCCGTACTCGATCGTGGAGGCGCCTGTGATCCGCCAACTCGTGGGCGACGGCGTCATCGTGATCGCCTCCGGCGGGGGTGGCGTGCCCGTGATCGAAGAAGGGCCGCGGCTGATCGGCATGGAGGGTGTCGTCGACAAGGATCTCGCTGCGGCGATCCTCGCACGCGACGTCGGAGCCTCGGTCCTGCTGATCCTCACTGATGTCGCGCATGTCCAGCGCGGCTACGGCGCCGACCACGCCGAATCGATCGAGCGCATGACCATCGTGGAGGCCAGGCAGCTGCTCGAGGCTGGGGAGTTCAGGGCCGGCTCGATGGGCCCGAAGATCCAGGCCGCGGTCCGGTTCGTCGAGGGCGGTGGGGAACGTGCGGTGATCGGCGACCTCGAGGAGGCCTTCGAGGCGCTCGCCGGGCGCGTCGGAACGACGATCGTCGCCTCCTAGCTCCGGGCTCTCAGCTCGCGTACGCTCGCAGTGTGCGGCTGCGCGTCGTCGTCTGGAACGTCCGCGGCTTCCGCGACGGCCTCGACCGGCTCGCGAAGGTGGCTGGACGCTTCGAGGCCGACCTCGTCTTGCTGAACGAGTCGGGTGGTAGGTGGAAGCTGCGCCGGTTCGCGAAGGCGATGGGCATGACCGTCGCGGCCGACCCCTTCTCTCCACTGCAGCGCAGGGTCAAGGACGCGGTGCTTGTCCGCCCACCGTGGCGGGTGGTGCAACACCGACTACACCGCTTCGAAGATGTCCGCCGGCCGATGTATCCGCGCGGCGCGCTGATCGCACAGGTCGGGCGCGCCGGTTCTCGGATGTGGGCGATCGCGGTGCACTTGGGGCTGCACCCGGTCGAGCGGCTCCATAGCGCCGAGGAGCTCTCGGACCTCACGCGCGGCCTGAAGGGTCCAGTGCTGATCGGTGGGGACTGCAACGAGACCCCCGACGGGAAGGCGATCGGGTTCCTGTCCGAACGGTTCTGGGATGCCTGGCTCCTCGGTGGAGATGTCGCCGGCGAGACGTTCCCCGCGAAGGACCCGACCGCCCGGATCGACTTCCTGTTCGTCTCGGAAGGGGTCACGGTCGAGCGCGTCCTCGTCCCGACCGGGCCCGCCGCGCGCGCGGCCTCCGACCATCTGCCGGTCGTCGCCGAGCTCACGCTCCCGAACAGGTGGGCTTGAGCCGACGAACGACCAAAGGGGTCACCGATAGGGTCTGCGGCCCGCTCGCGCGAACGTCATGGATGGCGGCGTCGCGCCGGGTTCACGAACAGCTGGACGGCCATGTAGATGAAGCCCAGCCCTACCGCGCCGGTCAGCACGACCAGCAGCCCCGCGAAGAACCACTCGAGGAATCCCCATGCTGCGAGCATCACCTGGACTGTACCCGACGCACCGTGGGGTCCGCGGGGCAAGGATGGGGCTGGAGGTCCCTGCGTTGGGAGGACTCAGGTCGGTATGCCGTCCGCCGGCACGAGGATGTCGGCGGTCACCCACGAAACCCCGACGCCCAGGTAGTGCGCGGCGGCCATCGAGAGGTCGATCACGCGTTCGAGGCGCCCGTAGGGTCCGCGGTCGTTGACGAGCACGACGGCGCACCTGCCCCCGTAGTGGACCTTCAGGAACGTCCCGAACGGGAGCCACCGGTTCGCGGCGGTGAACAGCCTGGGGTCGAAGATCGCGCCGTTCGCCGTCGACTGCCCGCCGAACTCCCAGCCGTACCAGCTGGCGTAGCCTGAGAAGCTCTTGCCGGCGTCGACGAGGCCCTCGGGCGTATCGCACGTCTGGCCCCCGGTCGGGCCGAGCAGTGCGAGCAGCGCGCTCTGGTCGCGACCGGTCGCGCCGGTCGGCAGGAGGTTCCGTCCGATCTGCCGTGCCACGGCGTCCTCGATCCGATGACGCTGGCGCTCGAGCGAGGTGACCCTCAAGCCAGCGCGGTCGGCCAGGCGCTGAACCTCGTCGACCTCTGTCCGCAACTCTGCAAGGAAGCCCGCGAGTCTCAGCTGCTTGGGAGCGAGCGCGGCGCGCGCGGCCTCGGCGGCGAGGCGGTCGGCGGCGAGGCGGGTCTCCAGGGCGCCGAGCGAGTCGACCTGTGCGGCATCCGCCGAGATCGTCCGAGCTGTGTACTCGGAGGCCATGAACAGGTCGGCGAAGGACTCGGCGCCGAGGAGCGCGTTGAGGATGCCGCCGGGACCGATCTCGTAGGCGGTTCGGACGCGAGCGTCGAGCGCCGCCTGCGCGTCGGCGAGCTGCTGCGCCGCGACCTGCTCAGCCATCGAGGCGGTGACCAGGTCGAGCGAGGCCTGCCCCGCGACGCGCTCGAGCTTCAAGTAGCGAGCGAGGAGGAAGTCGAGCTCGGCCCGCAGCTCGTCCAGGCGCGCGACCTGCGCATCACGGGACGCCTGCGCGTCGGCGAGCTGCTGCTCCACCGTCGACGGGTCGCTCGGGGTCGGTCCGGGTGAGGATGCCCCGGCCGGAACGGCGACGAGCAGCATCGCCAGCGTAGCGGCCAGCGCGGTTGCCTTGCCTCGCATCGGCTCTCCTGGACGGGCGGCACAGCGCTCGGAGCGCAGGGGTTGTGGCCTGCAGCGTAGAATCCCCTCGACCAGCGCGACAAGGACCTTGAGTCCCGTACACCGGAGCCGGCGTTCACCCGTGGGAGCAACCGAGCTGCGACGGATCGGCATCATGACGGGCGGAGGCGACTGCCCCGGCCTGAACGCAGCCATCCGCGCCGTCGTCCGCAAGGCCGACGGCTTGCTAGGGATCGAGGTGCTTGGCTTCCGCGACGGCTGGCGGGGGGTCGTGGAGGCCGACGTTGAGCCTCTGACCGTCGAGTCGGTCCGGGGGATTCTGCACCGCGGCGGCACGATCCTTGGGAGCTCGCCGGTCAACCCGTTCCACGAGGGCGGTGTGGAGCGCGTGCGGGCGGTCCTCCACGACCTCGGCGCCGACGCGCTGATCGCGATCGGCGGAGAGGGGACGCTCGGTGCCGCGGCTCAGCTCGCGACCGAGGGCGTGGCTGTGGTCGGGATCCCGAAGACGATCGACAACGACCTGTCGGGAACCGACTACTGCATCGGGTTCCAGACGGCCGTGCAGATCGCGACCGACGCGATCGACCGGCTCCACACCACGGCCGAGAGCCACGACCGCGTGATGCTTCTCGAGGTGATGGGGCGGAGTGCCGGTTGGATCGCGCTGTATGCGGGCCTGGCCGGTGGGGCGGACATGATCCTGATCCCCGAGCGACCGTTCGACCTCGAGGACGTCTGCACACATCTCCGTCGGCGGCACCTGCGCGGCCATCGCTTCTCGATCGTCGTGGTGGCGGAGGGCGCTCAGCCGGCTGCGGGCACGCTCAAGCTACCCGAGTACCCGAGGGACGCCCGTGGCTTCCCCCGGTACGGCGGGATCACGCAGCTGATCGCACCGGAGATCGAGCACCTGACGGAGTTCGAGACCCGCGTGACCACCCTCGGGCACGTCCAACGTGGCGGCACGCCTGTCGCCGAGGACCGCATCCTCGCGACCCGATTCGGGATAGCCGCCGTCGATCTCGTCGTCGCTGGCGCCTGGGGCAGGATGGCCGCCACCCGCGGCGGTCGGATCGTGGACGTGGCACTTGCCGACGCCGCCAAGGTCCGTCCGGTCCCCGAGGACCTGTACCGTGTTGCGGAGGTCTTCTTCAACACCTAGGTTTCGGCACCTAAGCTCTCGAGGAGCACGCTCGTAGGAGGGTCAACGCATGAAGATCGGCATCCTTACCGGCGGAGGCGACGTCCCCGGCCTGAACGCGTCCATCAAGGCCGCCACGAACCGCCTGTCCGAGGAAGGACACACGGCGCTCGGCATCCGCCGCGGCTGGGCAGGGCTCCTCGAGTGCAACCCCGACGATCCCGGGTCCGCGGAGAGGTGCACCATGGTGCTCAACCCCGCGGTCGTGCGAACGATCGACCGCTCCGGGGGCACGGTCCTGCACACCTCGCGCACGAACCCGGCGAAGGTGAAGCCGGCCGACGAACCGGGGTTCCTGAAGGAGGGCCGGCAGGACGACGGACCGCGTGATCACACATCCCACGCGCTGAAGGTGATCGGGCGGCTCGGGCTCGACGCGCTGATCCCGATCGGCGGAGACGACACGCTCTCGTTCGCGCTGCGGCTGCACGACGAGGGGGTACCGGTCGTCGCGATACCGAAGACGATGGACAACGACGTTCATGGAACGGACTACTGCATCGGGTTCTCGACGGCGGTCACGCGCGCCGTGGACGCTGTCAACCAGCTGCGGTCGAGCGCCGGCTCGCACGAGCGCATCGCGGTCGTCGAAGTGTTCGGGCGCTACAGCGGCGAGACCTCGCTCGTCTCGGCGTACCTCTCTGGTGCTGAGCGGGGGATCATCGCGGAGGTCCCGTTCGAGATCGAGAAGCTCGCGACGCTGCTGATGCAGGACCGCGAGGTGAACCCCAGCCGCTACGCGATGATGACCATCTCGGAAGGCGCCTCGATGGTCGGCGGCGAGATGGTCCTGGGAGGCAAGGAGGACGCGTTCGGCCACAAGAAGCTCGGCGGCATCGGGCAGCTCACGGCCGAGCTGCTGAAGGACGTCACCGGTGTGGAGATCATCCACCAGCAGCTCGGGTACCTGATGCGGTCGGGTAGTCCGGATTCGCTCGACCTCATGGTCGCGATCAACTACGCGGTCATGGCGGTGGACCTCATCGTCGGAGGCGAGGCGGGTCGCCTGGTGGGGCTCCGCAACGGCAACTACGTGAACGTGCCTCTGGCCGTTACCGGACAGGGCGTGAAGCGGGTCGACGTCGGGGCGCTCTACGACACGGAGGCCTACAAGCCGAAGATCCGACACGTGAACGGCAAGCCGATGTTCCTCTACTAGGAGGATCGGGACGTGCGCACCTTCCAGGTCGACCTGCGTTCGGACACCGTCACGAAGCCCTCGGCGGCCATGCGCAAGGCCATGGCCGAGGCCGAGGTCGGCGACGACTGGTTCGGCGACGACCCCACGGTCAACCGTCTACAGGAACGGGCGGCCGAGGTCACCGGCAAGGAGGCCGCCCTCTTCGTCCCGACCGGGGTGATGGCGAACCAGATCGGCCTGCGGCTGCACTTCCGCGGCGGGGGGCACCTGGTGGTCGCCGAGGCCTCTTCCCACGTGGCGACGACCGAGATGATGAGCTCGGCCGTACTCTCGGGGATGACGTACAAGACGATCTGCGGCGACCGGCGCGGACAGATCACGGCGGAGCAGGTCGCCGCCGCCTTCGATCCCGACGTCCTCGACGTGCAGGTCGTGGACGTCGTGGCGGTCGAGAACACCCACGGGCACGCCGGCGGGCGGGTGATGGCCATCGACGAGGTGCATGCCATCTCCAGCGTGACGCGCGAGCACGGCGTCCCTCTCTACCTCGACGGGGCTCGGATCTTCAACGCGAGCGTCGCCTCGGGTGTTCCCGTCGCTGAGTACTGCGCCCAGAGCGACACGATGATGTTCTGCGTGTCGAAGGGACTCGGGGCCCCGATCGGCTCGCTCCTCTGCGGGCCGGCTGACCTGATCCGCGAGGCCCGCCGCCTGAAGATCCTGTTCGGCGGGGCCTGGCGGCAGGCGGGGATCGTGGCGGCGGCAGGCCTGATCGCCCTCGAGGAGGGGCCGAAGCGCCTGCACGAGGACCACGAGCGCGCTCGGCGCCTGGCCGCCGGAGTTGCCGAGGCCGTGCCCGGCTCGATCGACCCCTCCGACGTGGAAACGAACATGCTGTTTGTCGACACCGAGGCGGTGGGGATGTCGCCCCTCGAGGTCGTCGGCAGGCTCGAGGAGCAGGGCGTGGGCGCGACGTTCGTGTCCGGGAAGGTCCGCATGGTCACCCACGTCGACATCTCGGACGAGGACGTCGAGACGGCCCTCGCGGCGTGGCGCACGGTCGCCGCGGCTCGGTAAGGAGGAGGCGCGCGTGAAGCCGTTCGGCCAGAGGTACCCGGAGGAGATCGCGATGCGCGTGCCGTCTGGCCAGCGTTTGGTGAAGACGTGGCCGGTACTCCACTACGGGCCCATCCCCGCGTTCGATGAGGAGAGCTGGGACCTCGAGGTCTTCGGCCTCGTGCAGAACCCGTATAAGCTCAGCTACGCGGAGCTGAAGGCGCTCGGATCGCAGGACGTCCGGGCCGATATGCACTGCGTCACCGGCTGGTCGACGCTCGACAACACGTGGACGGGCGTCCCGTTCCGTGTCCTTGCCGAGAAGGCCGGTGTGAAACCCGAGGCGAAGTGGGTCATCGCGCACTGTGAGCACGGATACACATCGGACCTGTCGCTCGAGGCCATGATCGACGACGACGTGCTCGTAGCCTGGGCGTGCGACGGGCAGGACCTCACGCCCGAGCACGGCTTCCCGCTGCGGCTGGTCGTCCCGAAGCGCTACGCATGGAAGAGCGCGAAGTGGCTCCTCGGCCTTGAGTTCGCCGTGCACAACGAGCGCGGGTTCTGGGAGGTACGCGGCTACCACATCCACGCCGATCCCTGGCGAGAGGAGCGGTACTCGTACCAGGAAGGACCCGGCGCCGAGCTCGAGCCCTAGCGGCCGATCCTCACGCGTAGTAGAGCGTTACGCGGTCACCCACGTGCACGGTCGTGTTCGCTGCCGGGAGCATCGAGACGACCGTGTGGCCGGTCGCCCCGGGGACGGGGAGGAGCTGGACCGTGAGACCGAGCGTGTCGAGCTTCGCGCGCGCGGCGTCGGTAGTCATCCCGACCACGTCCGGGAGGGGGAACGTCCTCGGGCCGAGCGAGACGACGATCGTGACCGTCAGACCAGGCTGGAGCTTGGATCTGGGCGAGGGGGTCTGGTTGATGACCGTCCCACGCGGCACCGTGCCCGAGTACCTGGTGTCGACCTTCACGACCCAGGCCTGGAGAAGACCCTTCGCTTGAACCTCGGTCTTCCCGATCACGTTCGGCACCGGGACGGGCGCCGGGCCCTTGCTCACGGTGATTGCGATCGCGCTCCCGCGGGGAGCCTCACCCGGCGCGGGGGCGCTCTGTGAGATCACGCGGCCGATCGCGATCTGGTCGCTGCACTCACGCGTGATCGTGGGATCGAGTGAGAGGTGGGCCTTCGCGAGCGCGGCCTTCGCTTGAGCGATCGTCATGTTCATGAGGTCCGGGACCGGCACCGGCGGCGGCCCGAGCGAGGGGATCAACGTCACGGTCGACCCGGTGCGAAGCGTCGTGCCGGCCGCGGGCTGCGCGCGGGAGATCTCGCCTTGGGCGTAGTGCACCGAGTAGTTGCCCTCGCCGAGCCTCACGGCGAGGCCTGCGCTCTCGAGCCTGGCCTGCGCTTGCTCGATGCTCAGGCCGACGACCTGAGGGACGTCGACATCGTGCGGGATCAGGTACGTCCATGCGCCCCACGCGACGGCCGCGATCGAAAGCACCGCGAAGAGGACGCCGAGGATCCGGCGCCCGCGCTTGCGTCGGCGGCGCTCGGTGCGGGGGATCGTCACGGTGGGTGCGCGGTCGGGCCCGACGTCGGGGACCGCGAGGACGGCCTCGGCGACGAGCGCACCGATCGGCGCGGCCGGGGGCAGATCGCGCGTCTCGAGTTCCAGATCGCGGCGCGCCTCGGCCGCCGATTCTGGGCGGAGCTCACGCTCCTTCTCTGTCATCGACGTGACCCAGCCGTCGAGGCCCTCCGGAACGGCCGGGTTGCGTGACGACGGCCGCGGCACGCGCTGACGGACGTGCTTGAAAGCGATCGCCATCGAGGTCTCGCCGGTGAACGGGACGCGGCCCGTCAGCAGCTCGAACGCGACGATGCCGAGCGAATACAGGTCGGTGCGCGGGTCGGCCGGCTCACCCTGGAGCTGCTCGGGCGCGAGGTACTGCACGGTGCCTGTGACGCGGCCGGCCTGCGTGGCCCGCGAGTCGGCGTAGGCGCGCGCGAGGCCGAAATCCGCCACCTTGGCAACGCCATCGCGCGTGACCATCACGTTCTCGGGCTTCACGTCCCGGTGGACGATGCCCTGCCGGTGCGCGTGGTCGAGCGCGGCGAGCACCTGCAGGAGAACGTCGGCGGCCTGCGCAGGCGCGAGGATCCCGTGAACGTTGAGGATGTCGCGCAGGCTCTCGCCGCGCACGTACTCCATGACCATGAAGTAGATGCCGTCGACGGCGCCCCAGTCGTGGACGGCGACGATGTTCGGGTGGTTGAGGCTCGCGGCGGCCCGCGCCTCGCGGCGGAAGCGGTCGATGAATCCTGGATCGCCGGCCAGCGTGGGGTGGAGGACCTTGATCGCGACCTCGCGCGCGAGGACGGCGTCATGCGCGCGGAAGACCTCGCCCATCCCACCCGCGGCGATGCGGTCGACGACGTGGTAGCGGCCGTCGAGCGTGGTCAGGCTGAGCGTGCCCTCAGAGCGACCGACGGGTCGCTCGGGTATGGTCCTAGACGTGGCCGATCCTCCCGGTACGGGCACTCTGGGGGCCGGGGGCGCGTCCGGGCCACATTCTAGGCGGCAACGGGGCGGGAACGTGCGAGGGAGAGGGGATCCCGGGAGTGGGGAGGACTTCCGGGAAGCATTCGCGCGCATCGAGGCGGCGGTCGATCGGGGCGAGTCTGACCTGGCGAGCCTCGGGTTCTGGCGTCTGCTGCGCGAGGTGAAGGCCGATCCGGAGCTCTCCCGGCGCTGGGCCGATCAGGCGGGGCGCATCGACCGCAGGGCCTTCGAGGCCCGAGTGAGTCTGCGTTTCCCGATATGGCTCGGGAACCTCGTGCTGCTGATGGGGACGGCGTTCGGCGCGGTCGCGATCGTCGTGGCGCTCCGCGTCTCGGACGCGACCGCGGCCGGCATCGGCCTGATCGTCGCCGCGGTCGCATGGTCCGTGTCGCTGCACGACCTGGCGCACTGGGCCGTCGGTCGCCTGGTCGGGATCCGGTTCGTCTGCTACTTCCTCGGCGGTCCGTTCCCGCCGCGCCCGGGTCTCAAGATCGACTACGCCACGTACCTGCGCACCGACCCTGGCTCGCGCGCGTGGATGCACGCGTCGGGCGCGCTCGCCACGAAGGTCGCCCCGTTCGTGGCGCTCGGTTTCTGGTGGACGAGCGCCGCGCCTGGGTGGGCGGCGTGGGTCGTGGTGATCTACGGCATCCTCCAGATCGTCACCGACGTCCTGTTCTCGACGAAGTCGAGCGACTGGAAGAAGGTGAAGCGCGAGCGTCGGATCGCACGGTCGCAGGCTTCGCGGAGCGCATAGGGAGCGATGGACACGAAACGGCCTCTGCGGTTCGGCGTGTACGTCGTCACGTCGAGCGGTCTGGCGCAGGGACGGGGTCATCGGGATGTCACTCTCGCTGCGGTCGAGGGTGGCGCCGATGCGATCCAGCTGCGCGCGCCGGAGTTGTCCGACGACGAGCTGCTCCCGGTCGCCTCGGACCTCGCGACGGCGTGTTACGCGGCCGGAGCACTGTTCGTGGTGAACAACCGCGTGGACGTGGCCGCGGAGAGCGGCGCCTCCGGCGCGCACGTCGGGCAAGACGACGACGTGGCCGGTGCCCGGGCTCGGCTCGGATCGGGTCGGATCCTCGGGGTCAGCGTGGCGACCCCGGAGGAGGCACGCGCCGCCGAGACCGCGGGTGGCGACTACCTCGGGGTGACGGTCTGGCCGACGCCGACGAAGCCGGAGGCCGTCCCTCGAGGTCTCGAGGGACTCCGCGCGGTCGTGGAGGCGACCACGCTTCCGGTCGTGGGGATCGGCGGGATCCGCACAGGGAACGCGGAGCTGGTCCTGGCGGCCGGCTCGGTCGGGGTGGCGGTGATCTCGGCGGTGGGAGCGGCCGACGATCCGGTGGCTGCAACCCGGGAGCTGGTGGATATCGTGAGCCGATGGAAGGCGAGGAACCGATGACCGAGCAGCGGACCGGGAAGGTGACGGCGGAGCTGTTCGAGCAGGTGATCCTGCGTCGGCTCGGGGCGAGGGACCCGGACGTGCTGGTTGGACCGCAGCACGGCGTCGACGTGGGTGTGGTCCGCGTGGCCGAGGGCGTCGCGATGGCGCTCACCGCCGATCCGGTGTTCATCGTGCCGGCGTATGGGTGGGAGCGCGCGGCGTGGTTCGCAGTGCACATCCTCGCGTCGGATGCCTCGACGAGCGGGCTGCTGCTGCGGTGGATGGCGGTCGACCTGAACCTCCCGCCGGAGATCACGGACGATGAGCTCACGGCGCTCTGGGACGCGTTCCACAGGACGTGTGCGGACATCGGCCTCGCGGTCGTGGCCGGACACACCGCGCGCTACGACGGGTGCACGTGGCCGATGGTCGGCGGCGCGGTTTGCATGGCCTCGGGTCCGGAGGACCGATACATCACGCCGGCGATGGCGCGGCCGGGCGACGCCGTCGTCGTCACGAAGGGCGCGGCGATCGAGGCGACCGCGTTGTTCGCGGCGACGTTCCCCGAGCGGCTGGCGGAGGGCGTCGGCGACGGCGTCGTGAAGGCCGCCGACGCGCTGTTCGAGCAGATGACGGTCGTGCCCGACGCCACGGTGGCCCGGAGGTTCGGTCTTCGAGCAGAGGGCGTGACCTCGATGCACGACGCGACCGAGGGCGGTGTGTTGGGCGGTCTCACGGAGGTTGCGGCCGCGTCGAAGGTCGGCATGCGGATCGACCTCGCCGCTGTACCCGTTCGGCCGGAGGTGCGAGCGGTGTGCAACCACGTCGGCATGGATCCGTACACGTCGATCTCGGAGGGGACGTTGATCTGCACGGTCGTGCCGCGCCGGGCCGACGGGTTCGTCGAGGCGCTCGACGTCGCGGGGATCGAGGCGGCGGTCGTTGGCTATGTGACCGATCCCTCGCTCGGCACCGTGCTCGTCACCGAGGATGGGGAACGGCCGCTCGAGCACCCAGGCCTCGACCCGTTCTGGGGAGCGTTCGGCCGATGGGCCGAGGAGGCCGCCGGGATCGCGCGGAGCTCGTAGCCGGGTTGCGCTGCCGGGCTTAGCGGCGCGCTACCGGAGCCAGGTCTTGGCGATGGCCTTGGAGAAGTTCCAGCCGTAGCGGAGCGATCTCGGCTTCTTCGATTCGCCGCCGCGGCGCGTGAGGAACGTGACCGGCACCTCCACGACCCGCGCGTGCTGGCGGAGCGCCTCGATCGTGACCTCGGAGGTCCAGAACTGGTCCTGTTCGAGGATCAGCTTGCGGAGTGTGTCGGCGCTCGTCGCCCGGTAGCCGCTCGATATGTCGGTGACACGCTGACCGGTGAGCAGGGTCACGACCCACGAGAAGAAGTGAACGCCGACGTGGCGGAGCAACGGCCCGCGCTCGTAGTCGCCGAGCATCCTCGAGCCGTTCACGTGATCGGCCTTGCCCTCGATGATCGGTCGTACCAGCGACGCCAGCTCCTCGGGCTGGTGTTGTCCGTCGGCATCGATCGAGACGACGATGTCGGCGTCGAGGCGAAGGGCGATGTCGTACCCGACGCGAAGCGCGAGGCCGCCGCCCCGCCGGATTGGCAGGCTCGCCGCGAGGGCACCGGCCGCACGCGCGGCGTCGGCGGTGCCGTCGCTGGAGTGGTCGTCGATCACGATCGGAACGACGTGGTGGCCGTCGATCTCCTTCGGCATGGCTTCGATCACCGCGCCTACGTTGTCGGCCTCGTTGTAGGCAGGGGAGATGACGATGATCCGTTTGCCGACGGGGAGGTCCTCGACCGTGTCCCAGTCGAAGGCGGATTGGCCGAACGACTCGACGAGCAGTCGCATGCTCCGCTCGTTCACGTCGACGGAGGACTGCATCCGGACCACGAGGGCGAGCAGGACGATGACCGCGATCATGAGCACGGCGGTGAGTCGTCGACCGCTCCCGGGCCGGAAGTTCAGGACGTCGAACGCCGGGTTGAAGATGTTCGGCGCGACCGCGAGAAGCAGGATCGCGAGGGCGATCACCGACGAGATGATGAGGTTCAGGCGGCTGATCCGCCGCCGCCGGTAGCGGATGACCGCGGCCGCGAACAGCATGACCGCGAAAACACCGCCGAGGATCCGGAGGGCGACCATGGCTCCTGCTGCGCTAGGGGGCCGTGTGCTCGCGCACGCCCCGCCAGCGGGTCTTCGGGTTGATATGTGCCTCGATCACGCGGTCTTTGTACCGCTCGATCGCGGAGAACATCGACTCGATCAGCGTCTCGGACAGCAGGTGGGGCTGCAGACCGAGGTCGAGCAGCTTCGTGTGCTTGGCGTTGTAGTAGTGCTCCTCGAGCTCCACGCGGGGGTTGTCGTAGTGGTGCCACACTACCTCGATGCCGACGTCGCGGCCGGCCTCCTGGACCTTGCGCGCGAGCTCCAGGATCGAGAACTGCTCGGTGAACTGGTTGAACACGCGGTACTCGCCGGCTTTCGGCGCGTTCAGGCACGCGAGCTCGACACACTGCAACGTGTCGAGGATGTTCAGGTAACCGCGGGTCTGACCGCCCTTGCCGTAGGCGGTGAGCGGGTGGCCGATCACGGCCTGTAGACAGAAGCGGTTCAGCGCGGTCCCGAAGACCTCGTCGTAGTCGAACCGGGTCAAGAGGCGCGGGTCGAGCTTCGTCTCCTCGGTCTCGATGCCGTAGACGACACCCTGGTTGAGGTCGGTCGAACGCAGACCCCATACGCGGCACGCGAAGTGGATGTTGTGTGAGTCGTGCACCTTCGTGAGGTGGTAGAAGCTGCCGGGCATCTTCGGGTACGGGAGGGTGTCCGACCGCCCGTTGTGCTCGATCGTGATGAACCCCTCTTCGATGGCGATGTTCGGCGTGCCGTACTCGCCCATCGTGCCGAGCTTCACCAGATGAGCGTCGGGCGCGAACTCCGCCATCGCGTAGAGCACGTTCAAGGTACCGAGCACGTTATTCGATTGCGTGAACACCGCGTGCTCGCGGTCGATCATCGAGTACGGCGCCGAGGGCATCTCGCCGTAGTGCACGATGGCATCGGGCTGGAACTCTCGGAACACGCGGTCGAGCACGCTCCAATCGGTGAGGTCGCCCTCGGTAACGCCGATCTCGAGGCCGGTCACCTCGCGCCAAGCTTGGGCGCGGGCCGGCAGGGACTCGAGGATAGGCGTGAGGGAATCGGTCCCGGCTTCGGCGTGCGCCCGTCGGCGGAGGTAGTTGTCCACGGCGTGGACCTCGTGACCGCGCCGCGAGAAGTACATCGACGTGGCCCAGCCTAGGTATCCGTCGCCGCCGAGGATCAGGATGCGCATGGTGTTCCTTTCCACACCCGGGAGCCCGGACATCCTAGCAAGGGTGCGACCAGCGGAGATCCGAGGCGCGCGAGGCGTTCAGCAGAGGGCTGCGAGATCCTCGAGGACCCGATCGACCTCGTCGCCCGTGTTGTAGTGGCAGAAGCCGACGCGCACGGCGCCTCCGGTGTCCTGCAGACCGAGGCGTTCCATCAGCGCGAGTGCGTAGTAGTGCCCGTCCCACACGAAGATGCCGCGCTCGCCGAGCGCCTTCGCGGTCTCGAGTGGGTGCCGGCCGCCGGCCCGGACGGCGAACGTCGGGGTGCGCTCGCCGAAGCGCGCGGCGTCCGCGATGCCGTAGAGGCGGAGCCCCGGTATGCGCGCGGCACCCTCGATGAACCGAACCGAGAGCGTGCACTCGTACGCGCGGATCACCTCCATGCCGGCGACGACGCGCTCGCGGAGCGTCGGCCCGGTCGGGACACCGTAGTCCTGACCGATCCCGGCGAGGTACTCGACGGCGGCGACGAGGCCGGCGAGGGCCTCGTGATCCTTCGTGCCGGTCTCCCAACGGTCGGGCACGTAGTCCTCGGCAGGGCGCACCTTGTACGGCATCAGGGTCGAGAGCAGATCGCGCCGCACCGAGAGCATCCCGAGATGCGGTCCGAAGAACTTGTACGGCGAGCACGCAAGCACGTCGGCCCCCAGACCATGGAGGTCGAGCGGCCGGTGCTGCGCCGCGTGGACGGCGTCGACGCAGACGATCGCGCCGGGCGCTCGCTCGCGCACGCGTCGCACGAGGTCGGCGGCCGGCGTGACCGTCCCGACGGCGTTGGACGCGAGCGTGAAGGCAACGACGCGCGTTCGCGGGCCGAGCGCGGCGTCGAACGAGGCAAGGTCGAGGGTCACGTCCTCATCGTGGATGTCGATCATCCGCACGATCGCCCCGGCGTCCTCGGCGGCCATCGTCCACGGCGTGATGTTCGCGTCGTGGTCGAGCACCGTGACGACGACCTCGTCGCCGGGGTCGAGCGTGCGAGCGATCGAACGCGAGATGTGGAAGAGGAGCGTCGTCGCGTTCGGGCCGAAGACGACCTCGTCGGGATCGGCGCCGGTGAACGCCGCGCCTGCGTGACGGGCACGGGCGACGAGAGCGTCGGTCTCCTCGCTGGTCGCGAACGCGCCGTGGGTGTTCGCGTTGCTCGTCCGCAGGTACGCCACGGTCGCCTCGATCACGGAGTCGGAGACCTGCGACCCGCCGGGGGAGTCAGCGAAGACGCACGGGCATCCATCCATCGTGCGCGAGAGTCCCGGGAACCGGGCGCGGAGCGGCGAGAGGTCGGGGGCGTCCATGCGCGCATACACTCCCGCACGGGAGCACCTGCGACAACCCGGGAGGAAGGGTCATGCGGTTCGGGCTCGACGTTGCTCAGCACCAGCTCACGTGGGACGAGATCCTCGCCCGTGTCCGGTTCGCCGAGCAGGCGGGGTTCGACGGCGCGTGGGTGTTCGATCACTTCAGCACTCTGGACGGCGACCCCGATGGGCCGTGCCTCGAGGGCTGGACGCTGCTCGCGGCGCTCGGGGCGGCGACGTCGCGGATCCGGCTCGGGACGCTCGTGACCGGCATGACGCACCGCCACCCGGCCGTGCTCGCGACCGAGGTCGTGACGGTCGACCACGTGAGCGGCGGCCGCGTCGAGCTCGCGGTCGGCGCCGCATGGAACGTCGAGGAGCACACGGAGCTCGGCATCCCGTTCCCGCCGATCGCCGAGCGGATGGAGCGCCTCGAGGAGGGCGTGCAGGTTATGCGCCTCCTGATGACCGGCGAGCGCGTGGCGTTCGAGGGGAAGCACTTCCGACTCCAGGACGCGCTGTACCGGCCGAAGCCCGTCCAGCAGCCGCACCCGCCGATCTGGATCGGCGGCACCGGCAAGAGGATGCTGCTGCCGATCGCCGGGCGACAGGCCGACGTGTGGCACGGAGGGGCCGACGCGCCGGAGGGGTACGCGGATCTCTCGGCAATCGTCGAGCGTGCCGCCGAGCAGGCCGGCCGCGACCCGGCGTGGATCCTGCGGGCGTCGGACCTGTCGATCTCCGAGCCGTGGGACGAGGTCAAGCGCTCGTACGCGTGGATGCGCGAGGCCGGCGTTGGCTATCTCGTAATCGAGTGGCCGCGCGAAGGCCGTGCGCGCCTCGACGAGTTCGTGGAACGGGTGCTGCCCGAACTCGCCTAGAGGTTGTTCCAGCCGATCGGGAAGGTCGGCACCCGCCACGCGGGATCCGGCCGCCACTCCTCCCACGGCTCGTCGAACGGGGGCTCACGGTCGAGCACACGCCGCACCGCGCGCTCGCCCTCCGCGCGGAACATGCTCGCCTCCCCAGGTGTGAAGATGCCGCGCGCGACGGCCTCCTCGAGCTCGTCCTCGTCCTTCCACGACCACGACGACCGATCAGGGGTGATGACCGCGTCGAGCGCGTGATCCGTGTAGTCGAACCCGACTGCTGTGCGCCGCAAGGGCGTCTGGAGGTTCACGTACCAGCCCTCGAACTCGCCGGTCCCGTGCTCCCAGAACAGCAGCACGGCGTGGGCGACGTCCGGCCACGCGAACGACAGGATCCGGTGGCTCGCCCACAGACGGTCGGCGAGGCGCCAGTCGTCCTCGGGGAGGCGGAGCGGCGTGCCGTTGCGGCGCATCGGCGCCTTCCAGCGCGTCCCGGGCAGGACGCAGAACGTCGCGACGTCGTCATCATCGCGGACCGTGATCGCTGGGCGCGCCGTCCAGATGCGGCCGCACCAGACCTCGCGGAGGAGCACCGTCTCGCCGGGCCGCCACCTGCGCAGGGTCGGACCGCTCAACGCACACGCGCGGCGAAGGCGTGATCCGCGGCGGCCAGGAGCTCCGCGGCCCTCTCGCGCAGCACGTCTACCTCTCCGCCCAGCGCCGCGACCTTGGTCTGGTCCTTGAGCGCAGCGGCGTTGATCTCGACGTTGAGGATCGCGCACCTCGTCGCCGCGAACAGCATCTGAGCGGCCGAAGCGCCGTCGGAGGCGGCGTTCACGTTGCCGATCTCGGTCGCCTCACGGGCGAGGCGCATCAGCGCGACGGCCCGCTGCGCGATCTCGAGCGGAACCGCAGCGGCGGTCTCGTAGCCGCGCTGGATCGCGGCCGAGCGCGCGGCCTTCTCTTCGTAGGTCGCCTTGGGCAGCTTGAACGCGGCCATCACCTCGTCGAAGGCACTCGCGTCGCGGTCGGCGAGTTCGAGGAACGCGCCACGCACCTCATCGGCCTCGGGGCGGATCGCGCGGCAGCGCTCCCACACCTCCTCGTACCCCTTCTTGTCGATCGTGAGGCGGCAGACCATGGCGATGAGCGCCGCTCCGGTCGCTCCGGCCACCGCCGCCACGGCACCGCCGCCGGGTGTGGGGGAGTCGGAGGCGAGAGCTTCCAGGAACCGCTTGACTGTCTGCGCGCGGATGCCGTCCGTTCCGCCCGAGGCGTTCACGAGCCGCTCCAGGATCTGTGCGTCCGCATCGAATCCCTCCAGTCGGAGATAGGTGATGTCGTCGTCGGCGATCGCGGCCTGAGGGACGAGACCGACGATCTCGCTTCCCAGCACCTGCATGCCGCGCCGCTCGGCCTCGGCCCTCACCGCGTCGAAGGCGGCCCGGAGCCCCGTGACTCCATGGTCGATGAGGTTCATCGAGACCGTCACGCACCTCCGTTCCGGGACGGCAAAGCCGATCGCGCGCAGGGCGGGGAGCCCGCCGGAGGACTCACGCACGGCTCTCGCGATGTCCTTCGCGGCTTGCTGGTCCTCACCAGAGAGGTACATGTTGAACGCGACGAGCGGCTTGCGCGCACCGACCGCTGTAGCGCCGGCCTTGCCGATCTCGTGCGGCCCGAAGTCGGGGAGGCGCTCGCCCCGTGCGACGTCGGCCCTCAGCCCCTCGTACTC